>Ga0076929_100696_pt1 | contig 19505 bp, 16 predicted proteins | sample HotLakConUCCSL28_FD_87104 | JGI IMG/M metagenome (GOLD analysis project Ga0076929, IMG submission 87104) | Hypersaline microbial mat communities from Hot Lake, Washington, USA - Hot Lake Consortium UCC-SL28 (version 3) (version 3) | ecosystem: Environmental > Aquatic > Thermal springs > Hot...
GAGGATTTCATCACCAACCGGGTGATCAACTGGTCCTTCAGCGACAATTTCGTGCGCATCGACGCGAATTTCGGCGTATCCTACGACAGCGACCCGCATCAGGTCCGCGCGCTGGCCGTGGAAGCCGCCGGCGCCGTCGAGAGGGTGCAGAAGCAGCCCGCACCGGTGTGCCATCTGCTCGGCTTCGGCGATTCCTCCCTCGATTTCGTGCTGCGCTTCTGGATCGCCGACCCGCGCAACGGTCTCACCAATGTGCGCGGTCAGGTCTTCCTCGCCCTGTGGGACGCGTTCAGGGAGGCAGGCGTCAAGATCCCCTACCCGCATCGCGAGGTGATCCTCTCGCGGGGTACATCGGCAACACCCGAAGACGCATTCGCGAGAGAGGCCGGTATCGACGCTGCCACTGAGGGTCAGGACCGGGCGAGGTAGGCCTCCAGATCGGCGACCTCCATCGGCCTTGCCAGCAGATAACCCTGCACGGCAAGCAGATCGTGTTCGGTGAGTACAAGGCGCTGCGACTGCGTCTCCAGCCCTTCGGCGATACAGGCGATCTCGAGCGTCGCGACCAGATTGCGCACGGCTGCGAAGATCGCCGCGCGCTTGGGGTCGATGTCGATATCCTCGATGAGCTTTCGGTCGAGCTTGACGATATCGACAGGCAGGCGCGCCAGCTCGCCGAGCGAGGAATAGCCCGCACCGAAATCATCCAGCGCGATACGCACCCCGTCCGCACGCAGCCGTCGGATCCCCTCGACGGCATCGGGGCTGCAAAGCGAGGTTTCGGTCACCTCCAGAACGAGCGAACGGTAGGGCAAGCGGTGCGAATCCAGCGCCGAGCGAACCACGGCGGAAATACTGCGACGGGCCAGCACGCTGGCATCAAGGTTCACACTGACGAAATCGATGCTCCCGTCCGCGAGCCATGGCTTGGCTTGCTTCAGGGCCAGGTCGAGCATGGTCGTCGTCAACTGGAAGATCTGTCCGGCCTCGATCGCAGCCGGGATGAACGAGACGGGCGGAACGTCACCGTAAGCCTGGCTTCTGAAACGGCACAGGGCCTCGAGGCCGACAGGCCTGTCGTTCGAGAGATCGACGAGTGGCTGGAAGACGGCACGCAGATCGCCGCGCGCAATGGCTGGACCGATTTCCAGCACGAGTTCCGCACGCGATGGCCCAGCGGGTTGCGCAGCCGCGTCATGCATTACGAAACGAGCCCGGGCATCCGTTTTCGACTGGGACAAGGCGCGCGCTGCGGCGGCCAGAACCTCACCTGCGGGATGTTCGGGATGCGCGGCACAGCCAACGCGGATATGCAGCAGATGCTCGCGCCCGTCGATCTGAAGCGGGCCCCTGACCCTTTCGACGAGAGTTTGGCCGAGCTCATGCAGTTCGTCGATCCGTTTGCGGCGAACGACGAGCATCAGGGTATCGTCATCGTAGCGCCCCAGGTGATCACGGCGCCCGATCACGCCATCGATCCGCTCCCGGCAGACAGCATCGAGGCGCGCAGCACCGGCCGGCCCATGCAGCGTGGCGATGGCATCGCGATGCGCCGGCGTGATCAGAAAGATTCCGACAGACGATTCCGGCGCGCTCGCCACAATCCTGCGAAAGCGCGCCTCAAGCGCCTGCCGCTTGAGCAATCCGCTATCGCTCTCATGCTGGGCGAGATAACCGACGCGCTCCTCTGCGATGCGCAACAGGGCGCCGGCGAGAATGCGCCGCAGGCCGGTGGCCATGCGTTCGTCCACCTCGTTCCAGCGCAAGGACGTCCCCCGCACGACTTCAACCCATTTCGCGAATGATTTGCGCGGGCCGAGCTGTCCGGTTCTCTCATCGATATGGAACGGGTTGTTCGGATCGCCTCCCCAGGCGACCTCAAGGGTGCGCTCGGGGCGAAACAGCACGATGCCGTCCCGCGGAGTGTTGGGCACGAGCACGACATAGGCGCCCGATGCCAGGAGCCGCAGATCCGAAAACGCCGGCTCGATCTCGCCGAGTGCATGCCATCCACCATGCAGCCGCCCGGTATCGACGAGATGGTGCACGAGTATTTCGTGGATCTTGTTGCAGCTGGCCATATCGGGTGTGTTGCCGAGGCAGAGCTGGCGTCCGCCGATGCTCACGAAGGCTCCCGATGCCTGCATCAAGTGCAGCAAGGGATTCTCCACCGAAGCCAGCGCATCGACAAGCCTGTCGGCCTCGTCGAGCGCCTGCTCCACCTGCTGCAGGGATTGGGCCCGCCGCGCCAGCGCCTTGCGCAGATCCGTCTCATGGCGCGAGGCGATCATCTCCGACAGACTCTGCCCCAGCATGTCGCACAGGCCACGCAAGGTACAATCGATCATGCGCGGCGCATCATGGTGGCAGACGAGCATGCCCCACAAACGACCTTCGACGATCAGCGAAATCGCGAGCGTCGCCCGCACGCCCATATTGTTCAAATAGTCCAGGTGGTAGGGGGAGACGGCCCGCAGCACCGCATAGGTCATGTCGCAACCGGTCGGGTCGAAGCCCGGCGCCGCGAGAACCGGTTCGATCGGCGTCTCGATGTCGGGAATGATCCGCACCCGTTGCAACTGGTACATGCGCCGCGCCTGGGAAGGGATATCCGTCGCCGGATAGTGCAGACCGAGATAGGGCGCCAGCTCCTCCCGTCGGCTTTCGGCCGTGACACAGCCGTGCCCGTCATCATCGAACCGGTAGACCATGGCCCGGGCATAACCGGTCAGATCCCGCACTTCCTGCACGGCCGCATCGAGCAGGATATCAAGCGATTCCGCTTGCCGCAAACGCGCGAGCGCACCCTGCGCATTCGAGACACTGCGCGTCGCCTGCACAGGATCACCGGGCGCCATGCATTCGACGATGGCGAGATCGCCGTTCCGGTGCACGACCGCGTCAAAGTGCCGACCCTCTCGCGTCATCAGGCTGGTGAAATTCGTCGGCGCATAGCGTTCGGCCCGCAACAGCGCGTAGACCCGCGTGATCGCCTCATCGGGAAAAACCCGGGAGAGCGTCGCGCCCGGCAGCATCAGTTCCGGGCAATCGAGCCATTGCCCGGCCCGCTGTGAGGCGAAATGCACGCGTCCGCTCACGATATCGAAGGCGATCAGTGCGCCGAAACCCTGGATCCGGCCCGGCGTGGTGATCGGCTCGGCTTCACAGATCGCCGCATGATCGGGTTCGACAGGGAGGCCGTCACCATCGGTCATGCCCTTCCTCCTGCCCGCAAATCGGGGATCGCACCGCCGGCTGTCATCTGCTCGCGTTCGAGCGAACCCATGATTGTCAGGGCGACACAGAAGCTGGTGGCGGCGCCGGCGATGCAGGCATCCCACGATGCCCCGCGCGTCATACCCCACAGGTCGATCGCGCCGCGCAAGTCGCGCCAGCGCCGCGCGGTCGCCTCGGCGATCTCGAAGAACGCCGCTTCAGACGCATCGACTGGATGATCCGGCCCGGTCGCTTCACGCCTGATCAGCGATACGCCGAGCGTCGCTCCACAGACGACGTAGATTGCACCAATCGTCTCCGCGACTCCGCTCACACGGAACCGCGTGGCGAGCATCGTGTCCGGCCCGTACGCATGCGCATACAGTGCGCTGGAATACCGCTCCCAGATGTCCGCCACCCCCCGTGGGAGCCGCAGAGTGGTTTGCGAATGGAGCCAGAAAACGAGGCCGCGGTTGAGGGCTGCGAGATTGGGCACCAGGCGGCTACCATCGACGCCCGAGAGGGCGAGGAAACGCTGCTCGGTCACATCATGCAGGTTTTGTGTCGCATGTTTGAGTACCCGGCTGAGCTTGCCGCAGTCATGGGGGCTCCGGCGCCACGTCATCGCAATTACCCTTTGAACAACATCACTTTTGAAATCTCTCCGGCCAATGCCGCAGGGCGCTCATGAGCCCCCCCCCGGACCGGAAAACTAAGCACTTTTGATCGGATACAGATACCGAAAAGCTTCTGGAAATTGCGTAAATTTTAGCCGTTTGAACACGCGATGGAAGAACAGGCAACTCAATGCACGCCGATGCGACCAAACGCCGCGTCGTCACTCGCGGCGGCGGTCGATGAAACTGTCGATCACGCCCTTGAAACGGTGCGCATCCGAATCGAGCGCGTCAGACACGTCCTTCAAGGCGCCTGCGGCTTGTCCTGTCTGATGCGCCGCATCCGAGACCCCCGTCATGTTGCTGGTCACCTCGCGAATCGCAGCCGATTGCTCCTCGACCGCTGCGGCGATCTGGTTAGAGGCGCCGCGCAATGTGTCGACATCACTGACGATGGCGCTGATCGCCTCCGCGGTGGATCCCGAGACCGACTGGATCGTCTCGATCTGCGACTTGATCTGGCTGGTCGCCTGCGCCGTCTGATCCGCCAGTGCCTTGACTTCGGCTGCGACCACGGCGAAGCCGCGCCCGGCCTCACCGGCACGCGCTGCCTCGATGGTGGCGTTCAGGGCCAGCAGGTTGGTCTGGGCGGCGATCGTCGCGATCACCTCGGTGATGGAACCGATCTGGTTCGAGACCTGGGCCAGTTCGCGCACCATTTCATCGGCGGTACCGGCGCGCTGGCTGGCTGAGCCGGAGAGATCCGCAGCAGAGGCCGCCTGACTGGCGATTTCGCTGATCGAGGCCGAGAGCTCCTCCGTCGCCGCAGAGACGGTGCCGGCCATGGCCTGGGCATGGCGGGCGATCTCGGTCATTTCGGCGGCGGAGCTGGCAAGCTCCGAGGCGGTTCCCGTCATCGTGGTGCAGGTTTCGGTGACGCTCTCGGCAACCCGCACCTCCTCTGTCACGACGTTCCAGGTGAGCATCGGGCCGAGATAGCGCCCCTCCTTCGACAGGATGGCCGAAACGCGCAGGTTGAGAACTTCCGGGCCGACGCGGATATTGCTGTTGATCGGCAGGTTGGCCGGATCGGCCAGGATAGAGCGCTGATGCGTCGGGCGCTTGTGGAAGATGTCGATATTCTGCCCCAGCAGATCCTTCGCCCTGATCGGCAGGTGCTCCTCGATTTTCGAGAGTGTCTCGATGCTGGTGGAATTGACGTAGTTGATGGTGAAGTTCTCGGGATCACAGGTCATCACGTTGATCGGCATCCGATCGATCATCTGCAGGAGCCGCGCGACATCATCCTGCTGGCGGCGTTTTTCCGTCGCGATCGACCAGGTCAGCACGGCATGTGTATAGGCGCCGCGCGCATCGATCAGGGGCGAGATGGCGAGGTCGAGATACTCGTCACCCAGCCTGATCTGGGCATGATGCGGCAGATTCTTCGGATCCGACAGGATGCGCCGCTGATGGGCAGGATTTTTATGGAAGACGTCGATCGACGTGCCGATGATCTTCTCGGGATCGATATTCAGAAGATGGCCGATCCGCCCCAGCAACGTGCGCGATTCAGGGTTGGCGTAGACGACCTCGAAATCGCGCGTCTCGCAGATCATGACCGCGACAGGCAGGCTCTCGAAGGCCGCGCGCATATCCGGTTGCGCAGCGAGATGTGGTTTGGCGATTCGTGCGAGCATTCCCATGTGGCGTCCCTCCATCTACGCCAACATGCAAGAACCCACATGAAATCGCAGTAAATAGATACTTAAGAAAACGACAGGGCAAGACCCGGCCGACGTTAAGGTCCGTTAACGATTGCTGTCTGTTTCTGCGGCATGATCTTTTATGAGCCGGCTCTGCTCACGGCAGCGGCAGAATGCCGGCCGCCCCGTCATCACAGCCGAAGGCGAGCAGCTTGCCGGCTCCGTCCCAGGCGAGCGCCGTGATCGCGCTGCGCTTCACCGCCGGGCGCACCAGCAGCTCCGAGCCGTCGCTGACGCGGATCAGCAAGATGCAGCCGTCTTCGTAGCCGGCGGCGCAGATCGGCAGATGCGGGTGACAGGCGACCCGGGTGACGCGTGCCTCGCGCACACCGAATTCGCGCGGGGCCTTGCCAGTCGGGCCTTCCTTGCTGTCGAAGGGCCAGGCGATCACCGCATCGGCGCCGCTCGTGGCGAGCATGTCGCCATCGGCGCTCCAGGAGAGCGATCGCGGCTTGGCGGCATAGCCCGACATCCGCATATGGCCGCGATCGGGCGCGAGTCGCCAGCCATGCAGCGCATTCTCCTGCATGGAGGTGACGACGAAACGTCCGTCCGGCGACCAGGTCACGTCGAGATGCGAGCCCTTCCATTCGAGCGGGTCCGGTTCCTTCTCCAGATTCGGGTACCACAGGCTGACCCCGTTATAATGCGCCACCGCGAGGCGATAACCCTTCGGCGCGAAGGCGAGACCACGTGCCGAGGAAGGCGCCGTGAAATGCTTCTCCTTCCCCTTGCGGTCACGCGCCGTCACCTTCCGCCCGGCGCTCCAGGCGATGCCGCCTTCGTGATGCAGGGCGAGTGCATCGATCCAGGCACCGGGCATCTGTGCGAATTCACGTGTGGAGCCGTCCGCACCGGTGACCGCGATGCGCCCGTCATCACCGCCGGTGACGAGGCGCTCACCGTCGCAGGCGGCACAGAGCACGGCGGCGTCGGGATGTGCGGAGATGCGATGCTCCGCGCCCCCGCGCCACAGGACCACCTCCCCCTCCCCCGTTGCGAAGGCGGCCGTTTCCCCGAGGAACCCGATCGCAACGACATGGGCGCCGACGCTCAAACCATGCACCGCATCGGCGAGGCTCGGCTGTGCTGCTGCGGAATTGCTCATGATCGTCTCCCCCCGGGCCTCAGGCCTTTCGGCTCCAGCGACCGTTCTCATCCTGTTGCCAGTACGTCGTCTCGAGGCCGGCCGCTTTCGCTTCCTTCCACTGCATGCGCGCATGCGCCAGCGCATCATCGTCATTGCCGTCGAAGATGATCATGATGCGCTGATAACGTTCAGGATCGGGCGGCAACGGTGCACCATCGACGAGGAAGCGGATCACGGCATCGTTCGGATTGGTGAAATCAAGCGCGATCACCACCGGGTCATGAGCCGCATCGGCCATATCGGCCCGACCATGCGGCAGGAATGACTGGTCGTCATAGGTCCACAGACCATCATCGAGCGCCGCCGCACGCTCCTCCCCCGTCACCTGCACGACGGCATGCCAGCGGCGCTCCAGCGACTTCTCGAGGAGCGTCGGCAGAACCCTTTCCAGCGGCAGGCGCTGCAGATGGTAGAAGAAGGCTTCCGTCATGGCACCTGTATGACAAGGGCATCGTCTCCCCGCAAGCACATGCGGACCGTCAGGGCGCGCCGCCGGGACACATTGCGGGTGCGGGCGAGATCGGGCTACAAGTTCCGGGTTGATTCACCCCCGGTCCGAGAAAGCCTGCACCATGCGTACCGAGACCCCCCAGACGATTCGGCTCTCGGAATACCGTCCGAGCGATTATCTCATCGACCGGGTCGATCTCGACATCCATCTCGATGCGGCGGCGACGCGGGTGCGCGCGATGCTGGCGCTGCGGCCCAATCCTGCCGGGGAGGCTGGGGCGCCGCTGGTGCTCGATGGCGACGAGCTCGTGCTGGAGGCACTCGCGCTCGACGGCAACACGCTCGCACAGGCCGATTACGATTGCCGCCCGGACCGGCTAACCATCAAGCAGCCACCGCGCGGGCAATTCAGCCTGACCATCGAGACGCGGATCGATCCGACCGCCAACACCAAGCTCATGGGGCTGTATCGCTCGAACGGCGTCTATTGCACCCAATGCGAGGCGGAAGGCTTTCGCCGCATCACCTATTTCCTTGACCGGCCCGATGTCATGGCGGTCTATACCACGCGCATCGAGGCCAGCCGGGCTGAAGCGCCGGTGCTGCTCGGCAACGGCAACCCGGTCGCCTCGGGAGAGTTGTCCGGCGGGCGCCATTTCGCGGTCTGGGACGATCCGCACCCCAAACCTTCCTACCTTTTTGCCCTTGTCGGCGGCGACCTCGGCCGTGTGACGCGCGAATTCGTGACAATGAGCGGGCAGAAAGTGGATCTCGCCATCTATGTCGAGCGCGGCAAGGAATCGCGTGCTGACTACGCGCTCGATGCGCTGGAGCGCTCCATGCGCTGGGACGAGAAGGTCTTCGGGCGGGAATATGATCTCGACGTGTTCAACATCGTCGCCGTCTCCGACTTCAACATGGGCGCCATGGAGAACAAGGGCCTCAACATCTTCAACGACAAATACGTCCTCGCCTCGCAGGAAACCGCGACGGACAGCGATTACGCCCATATCGAGGCCATCATCGCGCATGAATACTTCCACAACTGGACCGGCAACCGCATCACCTGCCGCGACTGGTTCCAGCTCTGCCTGAAGGAAGGCCTCACCGTCTTTCGCGACCAGGAATTCTCGAGCGACGAGCGCTCGCGCGCCGTCGAGCGCATCAATGCGGTGCGCACCCTGCGCGCGCGCCAGTTTACCGAGGATTCCGGCCCGCTCGCCCATCCGGTGCGTCCGCGCGAATACCGCGAGATCAACAACTTCTACACGGCGACCGTCTATGAGAAAGGCGCGGAGATCATCCGCATGCTCAAGATTCTCCTGGGCGAGGCGGCCTTTGCGGCGGGGATGGAGCTGTATTTCGCGCGCCACGACAACGAGGCCGCCACGATCGAGGATTTCCTGGCCTGTTTCAGCGATGCCGCGGGCCGGGATCTGACCCAATTCGCGCTCTGGTACGAGCAGGCCGGCACCCCGCGTGTCGCCGTCTCGGGCCACTATGATCCGGATAACCACCGCTACCGCCTCGATTTCGCGCAATCGACCCCGCCGACGCCGGGGCAGGCCATGAAGCAGCCGGTCGTGATCCCCATCGCGCTCGGTCTGGTCGGGCCGCATGGCGAAGAGGTCACCGGCGAGGCGCACGGGATGGCAGCAAACGGCGTGTTCGCACTATCCCGCATCAGCGACAGCCTCACCTTCGAGAATGTCCCGGTCGCACCGATCCCGAGCATCCTGCGCGGGTTTTCGGCTCCGGTGCGCGTCAGTCTCGATCTCGACGACGGGGCGCTGCTGACATTGGTGCGCCACGACAGCGATGCCTTCAACCGCTGGCAGGCGGCGCAGAGCGTCGCGACGAGGTTGATGACACGTGATGGTGAGCGCAAGGACATGCGCGCTGCCGATGCCCTCGCCGAGGCACTCGATGGCTTTCTCGCCGACGAGGCCCGCAGCGACCCCGCCTTTGCCGCGCTGATGCTGTCCTTGCCGCCGGAATCCGAAATCGCCCAGGAAATCGGCGCAGATGTCGATCCGGATGCGATACACCAGGCGCGAGAGGCTCTGAAAGGTCACATCGCCGCTCGACTCGCCCCACGCCTGAAAACACTGCGCGACGACCTCGAATCGCCGGGCCCCTACAGCCCGGACGCCGCCTCTGCCGGGCGCCGGGCCCTGCGCAATATCGCACTCGACCTTCTGGCGACGGCCGGCGCCGATCCGCATCAGACGGATGACACGGACGGGCTGGTCGCCGCCCAGTATGATGCCGCCGACAACATGACGGACCGTCTCGGCGCGCTCAGCGTCGCGATACATGGCGCCGGAATCGGGGATGCGCTGCGCGGGCGTTTGCTGACGGATTTTCGCGCGCGTTTCGATCACGAACCGCTGGTGCTCGACAAATGGTTCGCCCTGCAGGCAACCGCCGCCGAGGCGGGCACTCTGGGGCGGGTCGAGGCGCTGATGCAGGACCCGGCCTTTTCCATCAACAATCCCAATCGCGTACGGGCGCTGATCGGCGCCTTCGCCATGAGCAATCCGACCCAGTTCAACCGGGCCGACGGCGCGGGCTACACTTTCGTGACGCAGCAGGTCGTGGATCTCGACGCCCGTAACCCGCAACTCGCCGCCCGCCTGCTGACGGCCTTCAACACCTGGCGCGTTCTGGAGAAGGGCCGGCGTGACAAGGCGCGCGCCGCCCTGGAGAGCGTCGCAGCACGCGACAGCCTCTCACGCGATGTCGCAGATATCGTGCATCGCACGCTCGGGTGATTTGCGCGTTTTTCCAGGATGCGGCGCTGCGGAACAATCCTGCTGCAGCGCACACTTGGCGAATCACGCGCGAAAACCCGAATCAGGCATCATGCAAAACTGCGCAATCTTTAGATGCGCGCGCAAAATTACGTAATTTTTACAATTTGTTACAGCCCCACTTGCGGACCTGACCGGCATCGGATTCAGCAGCGGTAACCACCGATTTTGCGATCGTTAAAATTTGCTGAAAGCAAGTCTGGACAAAAAATTTCTACAGGATTCTATTATCAGTGATTCGGGTAGATGCGGCACGTCTCCCGGACGAGACGATCTGGAATCCGAGGGGGGTCTGCGCATGACAGGCGCGGAGACGACGTGCGCAGCTGCGCGCGGTGGGAGCATATTGGGCATTACCGGGGCAGCTACCCACCCGGCGCTCGGTCGCCTCGAGCGCGCCGATCCCTGGCTGAGGCTCGCCATCCCGGTCCTTCTCGCCATCTTCCTCGCTTCCCTTGCCGCAACCGCCATCCTGCAATCGCGTTCCGATCGCGACGAGGCCCTGCGCCGCGCCACGTCCGAGATCGAGTTGCTCGGACAACTCGCGGCCGCCAGTCTTGCAACCATCGATGACGGCCGGGCGGGAGAGGCGCTCGACGCCTTCCTGCGCGCCACCCCGCAGAATGCCAAACCTTCGGGGCGTCACATCGTCATCACGGATGCGCAGGGGGCGATCCGCGCCGGAACCGGGGAGGATGGCGGCATCGGCCATCTCGACAGCCTCGTCGATGAAGCATTCCGGAACGGGGCGCTCCAAAACACCCAGACGAGCGGGACGACCGTGCCGGCGGACGCCACTGCGGCAATCGCCGCGCTGAAGCCGTTGCAAGACGGAAGCGGCTACGTTGCCGTCATCCAGTCCCACGACGATGTGCTGGCAAGCAGTCAGGCCCGTATCCGCTCGCAATTCTCCCTGCTGCTGGCGACCGTGGTCGTGCTGATCGGCCTCGGCGCGGCCTATTTCCTGCAAGCGACCCGCGCCCGCGCCGCCGATCATATCTGTCAGAAAGTGAGCCGGCGCATCGATTCCGCCCTCAATCGGGGGCGCTGCGGCCTGTGGGACTGGGATATCGCGCGCGGACGCATCTACTGGTCGGAATCGATGTATGCGATGCTCGGCTATGTTCGCGAGGACGAGTTTCTCTCTTTCGGTGACGTCAACAACCTGATCCACCCGGACGATACGGATTTCTACGCACTCGCCGACGAACTGGCCGCCTCTCGCAGCAGCATCGTGGATCATGAATTCCGCATCCGCGACGCCTCGGGGGGCTGGGTCTGGTTGCGAGCGCGCGCCGAACTGGTCGAGGATCAGGATGACGGCTCGCGCCACCTGATCGGGATTTCGGTCGATATCACCGAGCAACGCGCACTCGCCCAGCGCACTGCCGAGGCCGATATGCGCCTGCGCGACGCCATTGATGCGATTTCCGAAGCCTTCGTCCTGTGGGATTCGCAGAACCGGCTCGTCCTGTGCAATTCAAAATTCCGGGAACTGCATCGCCTCGATCCGGACGATGCTGCACCCGGCTCCCCCTACAAGCTGGTGATGCGACACGCCCATCAACCGATTGTCCAGCAGGAACTGCCGCGCGAAGACAATCCCGATCTCGGCTCTCGCAGTTTCGAAGCCGAGCTCTCTGACGGACGCTGGCTGCAGATCAACGAGCGACGCACGGGGGATGGCGGCTATGTGTCCGTCGGCACCAACATCACCACGCTCAAGCGCCACGAGGAGCGACTGCTGGATTCGGAGCGCCGGCTGAAGGCCACGATCAGCGACCTGCGCATCTCACGCCAGAAACTGGAGACCCAGACCCAGCAACTGGCCGATCTCGCCGAACGCTATCTGGAGCAGAAGGCTGAGGCCGAGGGCGCCAGCCGGGCGAAATCCGAATTCCTAGCCAATATGAGCCACGAATTGCGCACACCGCTCAACGCCATTATCGGCTTTGCCGAGGTGATGGAGAGCGGCGTCTTTGGGAAGCTGGGAAGTTCGAAATATGGCGAGTATTGCCGCGATATCCGCTCCTCAGGCGAATACCTGCTTTCGGTCATCAACGACATCCTTGACATGTCGCGCATCGAAGCCGGGCGCATCAAGCTCGAGAAACGCGAATTCTTCGTCGATGAAGCCATCGAGCGCGCCAGCCGCATGGTCGCCGAGCTCGCCCGGGCAAAGGGGCTGGACTTCACCGTCGAGAAAGCCCCTGCGGCGCGCATCCACGCCGACGAGCGCTCGATCCAGCAGATCCTCGTCAACCTCCTCCAGAATGCGGTGAAGTTCACCGCCGAGAACGGACACGTTGCACTGCGCGCGCGGATCGTCAACGACGCAATCAACATCTATGTCGAGGATGACGGCATCGGCATTCCGCGCGATGCACTCAAGAAGATCGGCAAGCCATTCGAACAGGTGGAGAGCGAATACTCCAAGACCTATCAGGGGTCAGGGCTCGGCCTCGCCATCGCGCGCTCCCTCGCGGAACTGCATGGCGGCAATCTGCGCATCCGTTCACAGGTGGGCGTGGGGACGGTGGTGCTGGTCCACTTGCCCCTGCGGCCCTACCAGGTCATGCCCCACGCTGCATGACACGGCCCCCGAGGGCCTCGGAGGACCGAGCGGCAGGCGCCCGGCAGCCCGTCATGCACGAACACGCTCCACTTGCGCCCCGCAGCGCGTCAGCTTGCTCTCCAGCGCCTCGAAACCGCGATCGAGATGGTAGACCCGGTTGATCGTGGTCTCGCCTTCAGCCGCCAGAGCGGCGATGACGAGGGAGACCGAGGCGCGCAGATCCGTCGCCATCACCGGCGCCCCGCGCAGTTCCGGCACGCCCTCGACGATGGCGAGATCACCGTCGAGGCGGATCCTGGCCCCGAGGCGGGCGAGCTCCTGCACATGCATGAACCGGTTCTCGAAAATCGTCTCGCGAATATGCGAGATGCCATCGGCCCGCGTCATCAGCGCCATGAATTGCGCCTGCAGATCGGTGGCGAAGCCGGGGAACGGTTCGGTCGTCACGTCCACCGGCGCCAATCTGCCGCCTTGGCGGCGCACGCGGATGCCCGACGGTGTCTCGCTGATCTCGACCCCGGTACGCGCGACCACATCGAGCGCTGATTGCAGCAGATCCGCGCGCGTGTTCTCCAGGGTCACATCGCCCCCCGCCATGGCGACGGCCATCGCGTAAGTGCCCGTCTCGATGCGATCCGGCAGCACCGCGTGGCTCGCCCCGTGCAGGCTCGTCACACCCGCGATCGTGATGCGCGGCGTGCCCGCGCCGGTGATCTTCGCGCCCATGGCGTTGAGACAATCGGCGACATCGACGATTTCGGGCTCGCGCGCGGCATTCTCGATGACGGTCTCGCCGTGCGCCAGAGCCGCTGCCATCATCGCCACATGCGTGCCGCTCACGGTCACCTTGGGAAAGGCGATCCGCGCGCCGCGCAGGCCGTCCTTCGCCCGGGCAACCACATAGCCCGCATCAATCGCGATCTCGGCACCGAGCGCCTGGAGCGCATCGATCAGGAGATCGACCGGGCGCGTGCCGATGGCGCAGCCGCCGGGCAGGGAGACACGGGCCTCGCCGAAGCGCGCGAGCAGCGGCGCGATCACCCAGAAGCTCGCCCGCATGCGCGAGACGAGGTCATAGGGCGCGGTGGTATCGATGATGGTGGAGGCCTGGAGCCGCAGGGTCTGGCCCGATTCGGCGCTCTCACCCGGGCGGCGCCCCACGATGGTGTGATCGACACCGTGATTGCCCAGAATCCGCAAAAGCAGCTGCACATCGGCAAGGCGCGGCACGTTCGCGAGTTCGAGCGTCTCGGCCGTCAGCAGGCTCGCCGTCATCAGGGGCAAAGCCGCATTCTTCGCGCCGGAAATCGGTATCGCGCCGTTGAGCGACGCCCCGCCGCGGATGATGATGCGATCCATACCCTCTAACCCCCACCGAAAGCACGCGTGCGACATGCCGCCGCGTCGTCGTTTTGAGCCGGCAAAAGCGGCGAGATCAAGATGGCTCGTCCGTTTCACCCGGCTTCTTGTCCGTCCCGGCCTGGGCATCCGGCTGCTCTGCCGCGCCGCCTGCCTTGCTCGAACCAGCCTGCAGATCCGGAGCAGCGCGTTTGCGCGCCTGCTGCTTGCGCCGTTTCAGATTCTCCCGCAACGCCGCCTTGAGCCGCGCCTCGCGTCCCTGATCCGCCATCCGCTACCCCCGGGAGCCGCCCGTTTTGCGACCCTTCGTCGCTTTGAACCGGAATAAGGCTTTACACGGGCTCTCTCAAGCGCCAATCCCCCTATATTGGAAACGTTCGCATTGACGGATCGCAATGTGCGATAAATCCGGCGATGCGAAGGTTTGAGACAGCGTCGCGCGCAGCGCGGCTCATCCCCCGGTGAAGCGATGGATTACGTCCGTTTTTTCGAAAGCGCTCTCGACAGCCTCAAGCAGGAACGCCGGTATCGGGTCTTTGCCGATCTCGAGCGGATCGCAGGCGAATTCCCCCGCGCGCGCTGGCACAGCCCTCAAGGCGTGCGCGAGATCACGGTGTGGTGCTCCAACGATTATCTCGGCATGGGGCAGAACCCCGCCGTCATCGCGGCCATGGCCGAGACGGCACAGCATTGCGGCACGGGCGCCGGCGGCACCCGCAACATTTCCGGCACCAGCCATCCCATCGTCGGGCTCGAAGCCGAGCTCGCGGATCTGCACGGCAAGGAAGCCGCCCTCGTCTTCACCTCCGGCTATGTCTCGAATCAGACCGGAATCGCCACGATCGCGCGGCTGATCCCCGGCTGCGTCATTCTCTCGGATGCGCTCAACCACAATTCGATGATCGAGGGCGTGCGCAATGCCGGCTGCGAGAAGCAGATCTTCCGCCACAACGATCTCGCCCATCTGGAGGAGTTGCTCATCGCCGCCGGCGACAAGCCGAAGCTGATCGTCTTCGAGAGCGTCTATTCCATGGATGGCGATATCGCGCCGATCGCACAGATCTGCGATCTGGCCGAGCGCTACAATGCCATGACCTATATCGACGAGGTGCATGCGGTGGGCATGTACGGCCCGCGCGGCGCCGGCATCGCCGAGCGCGACGGGGTGATGCATCGCATCGACGTGATCGAGGGCACGCTCGGCAAGGCTTTCGGTGTGCTCGGCGGCTATATTACCGGACGCACGGCGGTGATCGACGCGGTCCGCTCGCATGCGCCCGGCTTCATCTTCACCACCGCCCTGCCCCCGGCGATCTGCGCGGCGGCCGCGACCTCCGTGCGCCATCTCAAGGCCTCGCAGGTCGAGCGTGACGGCCAGCAGCGCCAGGCCGCGCGCGTGAAGCAAGTTCTCGGCGAGGCCGGCCTGCCGGTACTGTTGACGCCGACGCATATCGTTCCGGTGATGGTGCGCGACGCCGAGACCTGCAAGGCGGCCTCGGACCGTCTGCTGGAGCGGCACGACATCTATATCCAGCCGATCAACTACCCCACCGTCCCGCGCGGCACCGAGCGCCTGCGCATCACCCCGACACCGCTCCACGGCGAAGCGCATATCGGCCATCTGCGCGACGCGCTGCTGGAGACATGGGGGGCGCTCGGCCTGCCGCTGCACGAGGCGCGCGTCGCCGCAGAGTGAGGCGCGCTGCGGCCCGGAACGGGCGAATTCCGCGTGCGGAGCATTTTCTTCACCGAAACCGCCCCGCCGCTCTTGCCACACCCCGCGCAATCCGATATCCACCCGCCGCAAGCGAGACGCAACGCGCGCCCGCTCCCTTCGCTGCCGTAGCTCAGTGGTAGAGCACTCCCTTGGTAAGGGAGAGGTCGTGAGTTCAATCCTCACCGGCAGCACCAGGCTTCCCGAGCATTTCCGTCGTCCGCCTGCCTGCAAATATCGTCATCGCGCGTGCGGCCATGATGCGGGCGAGGAAAGCCGCTCGCCCGCATTTGGCGCGCCTGTCGAAAACCCGCAGGTCTGCGACAGGCGCGCTTCGCTCAACTGCGCAGGTATTTGATCAAAGCGGCAATGCCGAGAGCCAGCAGCAAGAGGACAAGGATCCAGGTGATCCCCATGCCCCAGAAGGCGCCGCCGCCATGCATGGTTTCGTTCATCATCATCGTGCCCCCTCGTCGGCGCCGATCCGTGTGACGCCGCGATAGCGTGCGAATGTGCCGGCCTGGCTCCCGGTGAAGAGAACGACCTTGTAAAGGTCATCGTCCATGCCCGGCACCTCCATACCCGGCGAGCCGATCGGCATGCCCGGTACGCTGATGCCCGTGGCCTCAGGACGCTCCCGCAGCAGGCGCTTCACCGCGTCGGCGGGGACATGGCCTTCGACCACATAGCCTGCGATTTCAGCCGTATGGCAGGAGGCGAGCTCCGAGGGCACGCCGAGATCGGCCTTGATGCGATTGATCTGTGATGTCGCACGGGCCTCGACGGCAAAGCCGGCATCACGCATATGCGTGACCCATGCCCCGCAACAGCCGCAGCCGGGATCGTAATGCACGATCATCGTATCAGGAGCGGGTCGGGCCATTGCATGGACAGGCAGCAGCGCGAACACTGCACCACTGCCGAGCAGGAAATGACGTCGATTCATGATGGTAATCCTTGGATATGGGGCGAGTTCATGGCCGCAAAACTCCGCGGTGGTGGAGCGTTCGCTGATGAGGGCGATGACGCCCCGATGGAGCGGCGAGCTTACGCTTCGGCGTCGTGAATGTGAGCATCTTGCAGGAGAGACCACGAATTCCGGACCGTTTCCGGCGTCAGTGTCATGGTCGCCAACCCCCTGACCGGTATGCCGGCAAACGCTTTGCGTGTCATCACTGGTCTTTCCGAGAACGCGTTCTATCCGGAATGAGGCAGGTCGGCGCGTCTCATTGCGGACCTGTGCGTCAGTCCCGGGCTCTTGGTGGAGGTGTTGCGGGAGCGATCGTCACCTCGACATGCAAACCCGGTTGGCCGGCGATCCTGTCTGTCACACCCTTCACCAATGCGGTCGGCCCGTCACATGGAATGAACTGGAGATTGCAGCCGGCCATGGCGGCACAGGACCCGGCACAATCCGGCGCACCATGCTCTTCATGGCATGAGGCCTCACCCGCCTGATGCATGGCGGCATGTTGCGCAAAACCCGCGCCATGATCGCCGTGACCGGAGGATGCATGACCACCCGCGGCGTTCGCATGATCAAGCACAAATACGCCGCCCGCCAGCACCATGACGATCGCTGCCAGGGCGAGGATGATACGGCATGTGGCAAGAAGGTGATTCATCCGCAACCTGGTCAGACATTTCCGGCACCGGACGGGCTGAATCCGCCCTTCAGACCGGTGGAGCAATCCGTACGGATCCTGCGAAACAGCGCACATACACATTGCCAGAACCATAAACCTTTCCACTGCAGGAAACTCAAGCAGGAATCACGCCTGCGATCTGCCGGTATTTGATGTCCTGATGCATTCGGATGTGATTGATGAAGCCCGGCCGTCTTCAGGCTGGCGCAGAATCACCGGCTTCGCGCATCGTGAATCGCCGTTGCCGGGGATCAGCGTTTCATGCGATTTGCCAGACAGCGACGAGAACCGGAGGAAGACATGCTGCCGCGAGACGACTTGTCATGAATCGACTCCGCTCACGCCATCCTTGGCTCAGCGCGGCCTTCGTCTTTGCGCTGGTTCTCACACTGATCTTCGCGATCCGCCTGACCGTATCGACGATCCACTGGTCGGAGCACGATGACCAGGCGATCGAGGGCTGGATGCCGATTGGTTATATCGCGCGATCATGGGATGTCCCCCGCACCACGCTGGCGGAGGCGATCGCCCTGGAGCCCGGCGCTTCGCCGCGCAAGAGCCTGGAGAGTATCGCCGAAGAGCGCGGCGAATCCGTCGATGATCTGATCCTGCGGATCGAGAAAGCCATTGCGGCTGAACGCGGGGAAGCGGTGGAAGTCGAGAACGATGGCTGACCTCTTCTTCGCTCTCGTCAGTGATTGGGGCGCCCCTGCCCTCGCGCTCGCGACCTTCCTCTCCTGCCTCGCAGTGCCGGTTCCGACATCGATGATGATGCTGGCAGCCGGCGCCTTTATCGCTTCCGGCGATCTGAGCTTCGGGCCCGTTGTCGCTGCAGCATTCTTCGGTGCGCTCCTCGGTGACCAGGCGGGGTTCGGAATCGGGCGCACAACCGGCGGCATGCTGACGGACTGGCTGCGTCGAAGCCCGGCACGGACAAAGCTTCTGGCACAGGCGGAAGGCTTCATGGTGCAACGTGGCGCACTGGCGGTCTTTCTCAGTCGGTGGCTGTTTTCACCGCTCGGGCCCTACGTGAACCTGCTCACGGGCGCCGCAGGCATGCGCTGGAGGATCTTCACGCTCATGTCCGCTGCCGGTGAAGTCATCTGGGTCGCCGCCTATGTGGGCCTCGGCTTCCTGTTCTATGAGAACCTTGGCTCCCTTGCCGCCATCCTCTCCGATTCGGTCGGCCTCGTGACCTCCGCCACGATCATGCTGCTCACTGGCTATGCATTGTTGCGGCACGCACGCGCCCGGTGAGGGCATCGCCGGATGTCCTTCGGATTGGAACCCGACGCGGACTTCGAACAAAAACCGGCATGGACACGAACAAAATGGCGACCCCGACAGGATTCGAACCTGTGACCCTCAGATTAGGAATCTGATGCTCTATCCTGCTGAGCTACGGGGCCGGCCTGAGGCATGGATAACATGCCGCTGCCTTGTGGAAAAGCGTCGCGTCAGCGCTTCAGCGTGACGTCCAGGGCCGGCTTGTTCGACAGAGTCTGGAAGACGACGCAATAGCGCTCGGTGAGTTTCAGGAGCTGATCGAGCTTCTCCTGCGGGGCATCGGTCTCGACCTCGAAGGTCAGGCTGATATCGCGGAAGCCGACAGGGGCCTCCTTGTCGACGCCGAGCGTGCCGCGAAAATCGAGTGTGCCGGTGGCATGAACGTCACCCCGGCGCAAGTCGATCTCGAGCGCGGTCGCCACCGCCTTGAGCGTCACCCCGGCGCAGGCGACGAGCGCTTCGAGCAGCATGTCGCCGGAACACAGCTCCGCACCGCTGCCACCCGTCGCAGGATGCAAGCCGGCAACGGCCATGGCGCGGGCAGTGTCGATCTTGCAGGCGATCCCTTCGGCATCGATGGAACCCTTCGCTTCGAGCGTGATCAGTGCCGCCTCGGCATCCTCGCGATAGCGGCTCTTCAAGGGCGCCTGAAGCGCGCGCAGGCTCTGCGAATCCATAACTCTGGTCCTTTCCGTTCCGGGCCGGCAACCAAGCGCGCCGGCTGGTCTCTCTTACAGGGTCGCCTGCGCCTCGACCACCGCAATTGCTGTAATATTCACGATACCACGTGCGGTTACAGACGGCGTGACCACATGGGCGGGGCGGGCCGGGCCGATCAGGATCGGGCCGACGGGCAGCGCATCGGCCAGCCCCTTGGTGAGCTGGTAGGCGATGTTGGCGGCATCGAGATTC
>Ga0076929_100698_pt1 | contig 19396 bp, 18 predicted proteins | sample HotLakConUCCSL28_FD_87104 | JGI IMG/M metagenome (GOLD analysis project Ga0076929, IMG submission 87104) | Hypersaline microbial mat communities from Hot Lake, Washington, USA - Hot Lake Consortium UCC-SL28 (version 3) (version 3) | ecosystem: Environmental > Aquatic > Thermal springs > Hot...
GCGTACTCCGAGATCACGGCGCCGGTGGTCGGGTTGATGGACTGGATCAATGTTCTCTCCAGTGTCAGACGATGGCAAACCGGCGCGGCGCGGGGGGCGCAGGCGAAGGGCGGTCGGATTCGCCCGCGCCCATCGCCCGCGCCCTGGAGCCGGCCCATGGCGGACCTATGGCGGACCGGCGGGGTGCAGGCCGGAGCGAAGTCTCATTCCCATCGCTCCGGCGAGTGGGAGGCGAGCGGTTTGGCTGCGCGGCCCGTTGCGATCAAGGCGCCGCGGCGAGGCTGTTGCGCAGCGTGCCGATGCCTTCGACTGTCAGCTCGATCCGGTCGCCGGCGGAAAGGAACTGCCCGCGCTCCATGGCCGAACCGTCGCCGAAGGTGCCGGAGCCGAAGATCTCGCCCGGCACGAGCGGCTCGCCCCGCGAGGCGTGGGCGATCATGTCCTCGAACTTCCAGTGCATGTCGCCGACCTTGCCGGTGCACCACGGCGCGCCGTTGACGGATGCCTCGGCGGACTTGGTGTAGATGTCCCCGATCTCGTCGACCGTCACGAGACAGGGCCCGAACACATGGGCGCGCGCGAAATCCTTGCCCTTGGCCGGCCCGAGGCCGACCGACATTTCCTGCCGCTGGATGTCACGCGCGCTGAAGTCGTTGTAGACCGTGAAGCCGAAGATGTGGTCCATCGCATCCTCGGCCGCGATGTCGGCGCCCCCGCGGCCGATCACCGCGGCGAGTTCGAACTCGAAATCCATTTCCTGGCAACCCGCGGGAATGGTCACCTCGTCTCCATCCGCGCCGACCGCCGAGGGGTTGCCCTTGTAGTAGACGGGCAGGTTGTACCACTCCGGCGGAATTTCGCGGCCGAGGCGCGGGAAGATGTTCTGGAGGTGCTTTTCGAAAGCCATGAAATCGCGGATCAGGGGCGGCTTCGGCAGCACCGGGAGGGCGGTGATGTCGGTTTCCGCCAGGAGCGCGGGCGCCGCTTGTTCAGGGTCGGCCTGCGCCCAGTCGACCGTGGCGCGAGCCGCGTCGAGGGTCACTTGGCCGCCGGCCACGAGTTCCGTCATGTCGGTGGGCACCAGCGCCTGCGCCAGGCGGCGGGCTGCGTCGCCGGGCACGCGCTCGGCATCCATCAGCCGGAGCACGGTGGCATGGTTTAGGTCGAGTGTCCGTTCGCCTGTCAGCGCGCCGGTGCGCGGGCCGGACCATTCGAGCCCGCGCCGGAGGAAGGAGACAAAACGCATCGTCCGATCACCCGACGCTCAGGTCGTAGAGTTCCCGCTCACGCTTTTCGAGCAGGGGGACGACCTTGCCCTCGATGATCTCCTTGAAATGGGGCATTTCCCGGTGCTGGGCCAGTGCATCCTCGTCCTTGTAGTGCTCGACCAGCATCAACAGGTTCTCGTCGTCGCGCGAGCGCGACGCCGTGTAGAATGCGCAGCCCGGCTCGTTCGCGGCCACCAGCGGCGCCATCTCCTTTAGGTGCTCGATCACCGCTCCCATGTGCCCGGGCTTGACGTGGTATTTCGCGACGAGAACGATCATGGCCTGTCCTTTTGCTTTCAGTTGGCCGCGGCCTGCGTAGAAGCCTTTGCGACCCGTTCATCCACTCCGGCCGAGACGCCCGATTCGCGGGTCGCCCGGCAGCACCCAGGACGGTATCGCCTTTCGGCAGCAGTGTCATTATCGATAATCGTTGACACTTGAATGGGGGGTTACTAGACAAGATGGAGCATCATGGCCCGGCCGGCGCGCAGGGCCGGTTTCCGACTCGATGCCGCTCTTGGGCGCCGCGCAAGAAAAACGAAGGGGCCGACCGTGATCCGGCGTGTTGTGCTGAGCGAGCAGGTCAAGGAAGAATTGCTCGATGATATCCTTTCCGGGCGGGTAAAGCCCGGCGATCGTCTCGTCGAGTCGCAGATTGCAAAGCGCATGGGGACGAGCCAGTCGCCGGTGCGCGAGGCGCTGAGGGATCTCGTCGCCATGCGCTTCGTGGAGGTCGAGCCGCACAAGGGCGCACGCGTGCGCTTGATCCAGAGGCGCGAGATCCTTGAGATCTACCCCGTCCGGGCTGCGCTGGAGGATCTCGCAGGCAATCTTGCCGTCGAGAACGGGAGCGACTGTTGCGACGAGCTCGAGGAATCGCTCATGCTCATGACGCGCGCCTTCAAGGCGCGCGACGCCCGCAAGATGGCACGCTGGGACACGCAGTTCCACCGCACGATCATCGAGGCGTCGGGAAACCAGATCCTGATCGAGGCGTGGAACTCGCTCATGATCGAGGCCCGCACCTTCGTGACCCTCAGCAATCTGATCGCGTCTCGCCCCAAGATCGATCTGGCCGCGCGACACCGCCCGATCATCGACGCCCTGCGTTCCGGGGATCCCTCGAAATGCGGGAAGGTGATGCACGACCATGTCGTGGAGTTCGGCGACGTGATGCGCCGCATTCTCGGGGACGAGAGCCTTCCCGCGGTTCCCGGGCCTGCGAGCGAGGCCGCCCGGCAGCCCGAGGACTCGTCCGGGCCGGTCGCCAAGATCGGATAGATTCCAGAGATAACGACGGAAAAACAGTCTTTCATTCCCCCAGGGGCGCTCCATGAGCCACGTTACCTTGTCCTTCCTGCGCCATGCCAAGGTGCCGTCGCACAAGGGCGACATGCCCCTGACCGAGGATGCGTATGCCGATATCGAGGCCGCGGTGCCGCGCCTTGCCGCGCATCGCCGCGACGGCGCGCGCTTTCTCTTCCTCGGCACGCGTACCAACCGATCCCGGCAAACCGCCGAAGCGCTTCGCCGTGCCATAGATCCGGGCGCTCCCGAGGTCATGCCCGCCTGGGGGTTGCGAAACCCCGATGTCTATCTCGCCGGCTCGCGCGTCGAGTTGGGGTCTACGGCCGAGTTCTTCGCCTCGCAGGCCGAGTTCATCGGCGTGGCGCCGGATGCGGTCTTGGCCCATCCGTTCTTTGCCGGGTTTCTGAAGGCGCCTGACAGGATCGGGTACTGGCTGCGGCACGGGAATCCGCCCGGCGAGAGCGCGGCCGACGTGGCGCGCCGCGTGCTCGACTTCGCGCAAAGCTTCGCCGACCATGCCGGGAGTGGTCTCGTGGTCGCCTGCGTGACCCATTCTCCCGTGCTCCGGGCGATCGTCACGAAGGGGCTCGGGTTGCCCGATCCCGGCGAGCCCGGTTGGGTTGAGGCGGTGGACGTTCACGTGGCGCCGAAGCACATGTCTTTCGCCTTCCGCGACCGGACGGGCACGGTTCAGCGCCAAGCCTGACCTGCAGCGCAACTCCGAAAGCCTCATCTTCCTGCCGCCGTACCCCTGCTGTGCGGGCCAATGAAAATCGCAAGATAACCGCGGCAGCTGGATTATCGATAATCGCTTGACGCATCGCCAGCGCACGGATACTCATTCCATCAAGAGAGCGGCCGGCGAGCCGCTCCTCGGCTCAGGGAGGAAGATATGAGTTTGGACGCACCGAAGCCGCTCGGGCAGAATCTCGGGTCTGCCGATTTCCCGGTGGACTGGGAGGACGGCGAAGCCGAGCTGTTCTGGATCCTCGACGATCTGCATTGCCCCAACCCGCTTTCGCCGATGTTCTTCGACATCGGTGGCTGGTGGCTAACCTGCGATCACATGTTCCGCCGCTTCGGCACGCCCTTTGCGAGCGATTGGGTTGCAAAGAACGTCAACGGCTACCTCTACACGGCGGCGCTGCCCGCCACGCCGGGCATCCATGCCGAGGCCACCGAGTACCAGAACCGCTACGTGCCGCGCGTTCCGCGCCACGACGACTACGCGGGCAAGATCGGCGCCTACATGGGGACCGTTCTGCCCCATTACGCAGAGAATTTTCTCGATTGGTGGAACGATCGCATCCTGCCCGAGATGAAGCGCAACTTCGCCTACATCGATGGCTTCGACAAGGATGGCGCCAGCCTGACGGCGCTTGCCGTTCTGCTCGAAGACATGATCGACATCCATGACCGCCACTGGAAGATCCACTGGATGCTCAACTTCGCCCAGTTCTCGTCGACCATGGCGCTGAACGGCGCGATCGACGAGTTCAAGCCAGACGCCAAGCCGGATCTCAAGGGCCGCCTGCAAAGCTCGGTAACGGACCGCAACTGGGACTCCGTCGAGGGCCTCTGGAAGATGAAGGAGACGGTCAAGGGCTCCGAAACGCTCCGGGCGGCGTTCGAGGCCGAGACGGCCGCCGGGGTGATGGATGCGCTGCGCGGCTCCGAGGAGGGGCGGAAGCTGATCTCGGAGCAGCTTGAACCTTACCTCGAGGAGTTCGGCCACAAGGCGCTGTGGTCGCACGAAGTGATGTTCCCGCTCTGGCTCGAAAATCCGGCGCCTGCCATCGAATCGATCCGCGGGTATCTGCTGTCCGACTACGACTATCCGGCCACGCTCAAGGGCGTCGAGGATGATCTGAACGCTGCCATCGCCGAATGCCTCGAAGGCGTCGAGGGGGAGGCGCGCGAAAAGCTCAAGGCCGCGCTCGATCAGTCCCTCAGGATGAACCCGCTCACGCCGGACCACCATTTCTACATCGACCAGGGAACGAACGCCCGCCTGCGCACCGTGCTGCTCGCGATCGGCCGGAAGTTCGTCGATGCCGGCATCCTCGACGATGCGGAGGACGTGATGTTCCTGCGCTACAACGAGTTGCGTGCGCTGGTGGGCGACCCTGGCGCGTACGAGGCGCGAGACATCGTCTCCGACCGGCGCGACGAGTACGAGGAAGCCACGACGAAGCGGCCGCCCGACTGGCTGGGCACCGCGACGGAAGAGGCGTTGGCCTTCCCCTATGCCGGCCTGTGGGGCTTCCCTGACAAGTTCTACCGCAAGCCGCCGACGAAGGCCGGCGAGATTACGGGTCTGGCAGCGTCGCCGGGGGTGATCGAGGCCAAGGCGCGGGTCATCACCTCGATGGATCAGTTCAACTCCGTGCAGGAGGGAGAGGTGCTCGTCTGCCGGATGACGAACCCGGCCTGGGTGATCCTCTTCACGCAGATATCCGGGCTCGTGACGGACTCCGGCGGAACGACCTCGCACTCCGCCGTGGTCTCCCGAGAGTTCGGCTTGCCTGCCGTGGTCGGCACGTCGGTGGCGACCAGGGACATCAAGACCGGCGATACGGTGCGCGTGAACGGCACCACGGGCGTGGTGGAAATCCTCACCTGATCCGCGCACCCGATCCACTCTCCGGCGGAGCCGCCGGGGAGTGGTCTGCCTGACAACCAAACTCCACAGGAGGTGTGCCATGGGGCAACGCTTCGTCGATCTTTCCATGCCGGTTCATCAGCAGATGAAGCTCTTTCCGCGTATCGCTGAGCCAAAGATGGTGATGAAGGAGAGCTGGAAGGAGTTCGCCGACGGGATCGGTGCCGGCGCTTACGGCGAGGATCATCTCACAGCGCACTACTCGATCACGCTCAGCGACCATGCCGGAACCCACATCGACTCGCTCAAGCACATGGGCGACGAGGACAGCCCGGGTCCGGAAGGCATCCCGCTGGAGTACTGTTTCGGCGACGGGGTAGTCTTGGATTTCCGGCATCTCGAATTCGGCTCGGCCATCACCGTGGACGACCTTACCGGGGCACTCGGCAAGATCGGCTACGAGCTCAAGCCGCGTGACATCGTGCTGATCCGCACCGGTGCCTCGGAATACAACGACGAGGACCGCTACCTCACCGATCACGTGGGCATGTCGGCCGAGGCCACGAAGTACCTCATCGATCACGATTGCCGCGTCACCGGAATCGATGCGCCCACATACGATCCGCCGGTCTGGGCGATGTTCGAGACAAAGAAGTTTTGGCTTGCCCACAAGGTCATGCAGACCGATCCCTACTGGCATATCGAGAACCTGACGAACCTCGGCGATCTTCCGTCGCACGGCTTCAAGCTCTCTGTCTTTCCGATCAAGTGGGTGGGGACGACCGGCGCTCCCGTGCGCGCCGTCGCGATCCTCGATGACTGAAAGCCGCCCCGTCATCTGGTTCGACGATCCCGCATGCGACCACGTTGCGGTCGCCGGCGGCAAGGGGGCGAGCCTGTCTTCCATGATCCGCCAGGGCCTGCCGGTGCCGAACGGTTTTGCCATTCCAGCCGGCGCGCTCGAGGCCTGCGTGGATGCGGAAGCGCTGCGCGCCCATGCGCGCGCGCAGGATCACGCGGCGGCGATGCGGCTGGTGGAGGAAACGGCGTCGGTGCCACCCGAGGTGCTCGAGGCGTATGAAACCCTGGGCGGGCGGGTCGCCGTGCGGTCTTCCGCGAGCGCGGAGGATTCCGAGGCGGCAAGCTATGCCGGCCAGCAGGAGACCTTCCTTAACGTCGAAGGGGCCGAAGAGGTGCGCCGGCGCGTGATCGATTGCTGGGCCTCATTCTTCTCGAAGCGGGCGCTGTTCTACCGAGCCAAGAAGGGGTCGCTAGAAGATCTCCGGATGGCCGTGGTCGTTCAGAAGATGATCGATGCCGACAAAGCCGGCGTGACCTTCTCGATCCACCCGGTGACCCGCCGGAAGGACAGGATGCTGATCGAGGCGGTCTTCGGCCTCGGCGAGCAGGTTGTTTCGGGTGAGGTCACCCCGGACCACTACGTGGTGGACCGGAAGGGCCGCAAGAAGAAGGAAGACCTCAACCACGGCGGGGTGCTTGGTGACGACGAGCTGGTGAAGCTCGCCGATCTCGCGATTCAACTGGAAGCCCACTACGGCAAGCCCCAGGACATCGAATGGGCGATCCACGACCAGAACGTCTACCTGCTCCAGTCGCGCCCGGTCACCGCATGACGGAGGCCGATCACCTTCAATCCAGCCGACGTGACGTTCGAAGAGCAAAACGGGCACCGGCGGCCCTGCCGGGTCTGCCGGCCGACACGGATAAGGAAAGACGCAGGGATGCTGCTAGTTGACGCGATCTTCATCGGGCTGCTGGAAGCCTCGCCGCTGATCCTGGCGGCGATGGGCTTCACGCTGATCTACTACCTCAACGGCTTCATGAACATCGCCTATGCCGAGAGCATCACGTTCGGCGCCTACTTCGCAATCTTGTTCAACGTGGTCCTCGGCGCGCATTTCTACGTCGCGCTCCTGCCGTCGATGCTGATGTCCGGGGCGCTCAGCGTCGCCGTATACCTCTTGATCTTCCGGCCCGCGCTCAACCGCGGCGTGGGGCCCACGGAGATGATCATCCTCTCCGTCGGGGTCTCCTTCATGTTGCGATACGGGCTGATCCTCGTTGTGGGTCCGGAGAACCTGTTTCTCGTCGAGCCGTCCATACGCTTCCTGCAGATCTTCGGTCTCGGGGCCACGAACCTGCAGCTCACCGCGCTCGCGCTCGTCGTCATCACGGCCGGCATCCTCTACTGGATGATCTACTACACCGGCCTCGGTCAGCGCATGCGCGGGCTCGCCAACAATCAGGAGCTGGCGATGGCCAGCGGGATCAATCCCCACAGCACCTCGGTGGCGATCTGGTTCATCGCAGGCTGTGCCGGCGGCCTTTCGGGAGTGTTCTCGGGCGTCTTCGCCCAGGTGACGCCCTACATGGGGTGGAACGTGATCCTGATCACGATTCTCGTGACGATTGTCGCCGGCATCGGCAGCGTTCGCGGTGCGGTGATCGCGGCGATCGTGGCAGGCATCCTCACCGCCTTCATAACGCTGGTGACCAAGCCTCTTTATGCCGAGGTGGCGCTGCTCCTCGCGTTCATCGGGGTTCTCACATACCGCGGCGCGAGGACGGCCTGATGGACTACCTGATCTTTTCCTTCTCGCTGATGCTCGTCTATATCGGGCTGGCGCAACTGCTGCATGTCCAGTTCGGCCTTGCGGGCATTCCCAACTTCGGTGTCGTCGGCTTCTGGGGCATCGGGCTCTACGGGACCGGCGTGCTCTACGTTTCGTTCGATTTTCCGCTTCTACCCGCCATCGTCGTTTCATCGCTTCTCGCGACAGCGGTGGCCTACGCCCTGGCTGTCCTCGTCCTGCAGCGAAGCGGTCAGGCCATCCTGGCGGCCACGCTCGCGCTTGCGGCAATCGTGGCGACCCTTGTCGTCACCGAGAAGGATCTGACCGGAGGCGTGCAGGGGCTCGGAACGATCGGCTTTCCTCTTCGTGACCTCGAAGCCCGAAACCTCGTCTACCTCGTGTTGCTCACGATCTTCGTCCTGGCGCTGATCTGGGTCTCGGCGCGGCTGCGCGATTCGCGCCTCGGGCGGCAGCTCATTGCCATCCGCGACAACGAGGAGCTGGCAGCGAGCCTCGGCAAGAACACCGCCTCTGCGAAACGCATGGTGTTCGCGATCACATGCGGGCTGATGGGCGCTCTGGGCGGGCTGACCGCTCCGCTTCACCAGTTTCTCGTTCCCTACCTTCTGGCCCCGTCGCTCACCTTCGCGGTCTGGATCGCGCTGGTGCTGGGCGGCAAGGGCCACAATCTCGGTGCGATGGTGGGTGTATTCATCACCTTCGGTCTCTTCGACATCCTCGTGGAAACCTATGCCCCGGTTCCGGCGGAACAGGCGATCCTGCTGCCGAACTTCAAGCTGTTCTGCTACGGCGTGCTGCTGGTGGCCATCATCATGTTCCGCCCGCTGGGCCTGCTCGGCGAAGACGGCCCGCGCTCACGCGCCCGGACCGCCTCGGGCACAGCCCCGGACGTTGCCGTGAAGGGGGCCGAGTGATGCGGCTGGAAGCGAAGGGCCTTACGAAGTCCTACCACCAGCACGAGGTGGTCAATATCGAGAAGGTGACCTTTGGTGCCGTGGGCCTCGAGGGGCTCATCGGCCCCAACGGCGCCGGCAAGAGCACCTTGATGGGTCTGCTCACCCGGCGCATCGCACCCACCAGCGGAACGATCACTCTCGACACGGGAAGCGGCACGAAGAGCCTCAACCCGCTGCGCGCCCACGAGGTCGCGCGGATCGGATTGATCAAGACGAACCAGCGCATCCAGGGCTTCGACAGCCTGACGATCCGGGACTCCCTGCGGCTGGCAATGACGCCCCCCGCCGAGGAGGGGCTGATGAGCATCTTCGCGCGCGAGCGCGACAGCGAGGAGACCGAAGAGAAGGTCTCCACCTACATCGAGGCGTTCCCCTTTTCGGATCGGAACGGCTACGCCCGCTCCGGCGGCGAGAAGAAGCTCGTGGACATCCTGCGCTGCCTGATCGCCGAGCCCAAGCTCCTGCTCATGGACGAGCCCACCGCGGGCCTGCCCGACGACATCACCCGCAAGGTCATGGACATGGTGCGCGAGAAGGTTGCCTCGGGGAGCATGCGGGTGGTGGTGGTGGAACACGATCTGCCGCTGATCTGGGAATACTGCGACTACGTCCATTTCCTTTCCGAAGGTTCGATCCTCTTCGAGGGCAAGCCCGACGAGGTGAAGGCGAACCGGGTCGTCGCCGAAAAGTACATGGGGGTCTGAGCGATGTTCGAGGCCCGGAACCTTCGCAGCGGCTACGGCGAGATCAGCGTGCTGACGGATCTCACCTTCACGGTGAAGGACGAGATCTTCGCCGTGCTCGGCTCCAACGGCGCCGGCAAGACGACGCTCCTCAAGACGCTGGCCCGTTTGCTGCCCCTGCAGTCGGGGAGCCTGACCCTCAACGGCAAGGACGTTTCTTCGGCGCCGGCCTACGCGATGCCGGGCGCCGGCGTCGCCTACGTGCCCCAGGAGGGCAACGTCTTTCCCGATCTCTCGGTCTTGGAGAACCTCTCGATTGGCGGGCGGACCGGCGCGCGTCCGATCGCGGACAAGCTTGAAGAGGTGTTCGAGCTCTTTCCGCGGCTCAAGGAGCGCAGGCCGCAGGCGGCCGGCTCGCTTTCCGGCGGTGAGGGCCAGATGCTCGCGGTGGCACGTGCGCTCATGCAGGAGCCGAAGGTACTCTTGCTCGACGAACCGTCGGCGGGGCTTTCGCCGATCTTCGTCGAAGCCCTGTTCTCCAGCATCGCCGAGACCCGCAAGGAGCGTGGCGTGACAATCGTCCTGGCCGAGCAGAATGCCGTCAAGACCCTGGAAATCGCCGATCGCGTGATGGTGCTGTCGCTGGGCGAGATGCACCTCCTGCGCGATCGGTCGGAGCTGTCGATGCAGGACATTATGGCAGCCTACCACATCTGAACTTCACTGAAGTCCACAACGGAGGAGGAAGAAATGACTAACAAGAGACTGACCCTGACAAGCGCTTTCGCATTGGCGGCCGGCCTGGGCCTCGCGGCTCCTGCCCTCGCCGATGAAGAAACCGTAGTGGGCCACCTGACGTACCACACCGGCGAGTTCGGCGCCTTCGGGCCGTTCTTCGATGGGGTGGCGGAGGTCGCCATTTCGAAGATCAACCAGGATCCGCCGCTTGGCCGGCCATGGCGGGCGGTGCACCAGGACATCGGCACCGTCGGCGAGGCTCGCGCGGCGCGCAAGCTCGTGGATAGCGACGGCGTGCACATCCTGCTGAACCCCGCCCACAGCTACATGTCCTACCGCGAGTTCATCCTCGAAACGGTCGCCGAGAAGGGCTACCCGATCATGCCGTCCGTTCATGGCGGCGCCATCGACGGCACCATCGGTGGCATTGCTTCAGAGCCCATCTTCCGCGGCTCGCCGATGGATACCGCGCAGGGTACTGCCGCGCTGCTCTATGCTCGGCAGGCGGGAAAGAACAGCGTCGTCATCGTCGGCACCGAAACCGCCGGTGCCCAGCTGCAGAAGAACGCCGCGCTTCGCACCGCCGAGGCGATGGGCATGGAGGTTCTGGACGATTTCGACATCCAGGCATCCGACAGCAACTATCGCTCGGTGGTGTCGCGGATCGCGCGGCTGGAACCCGAGGCCGTCATCATCTTTTCGTCCACGAATGCCGGCGGTTCCATCGTCAAGAACGCGGCCGAAGCGGGCGAAAGCTGGTTCATCGTCGGGCCGACCGACTGGCAGGAGACCGAGTTCATCGACACTGCCACCGAAAGCGCGATTGCCCGGCACCAGGAAGTGGCCATGGCTGCTTTCGCCCATGCCGAGAACCCTGCCTGGGAAGCCTACGAGCCCTTTGCCAATGGCTCCCAGTGGATCGAGGACATCGGCGACGTCTCGAACTCCTATGCCATCCAGTACTACGACGTGATGATCGCCACCGCGCTGGCCATCGAAAAGGCCGGCGAGATCAATGCCGAAAGCTGGACCCAGGCGATGTACGAGGTCACCGGCGGTGATGGCGAGACCGTCTACACCTACGAAGACGGGCTGGCTGCGATCCGCGCCGGGCGCGAGATCAACTACGACGGCGTGACCGGCTCGATGGAGTATACGCCGACGGGCATCGTCTCGGGCCTCTTCGGCATCTTCGAGTGGCAGGACGGCGAGCTTGTCCAGATCGACAGTGTCGATGGAGACTCCGTGCTCCAGTACGAGAGCATGTAATCGAGCACCCCGGGCCGGTCATGTATCCGGCCCGGGGGCACTTCCAACCTTCGAGCAACACCCAGCTCCCGGCGACGTCGGTTCGAGGAACACGGTCATGGACATCAGATGGTACGGGCATGCTTGCTTCGGCCTCAGGCCCAAGGCCGGGCCGTCCGTGATCACCGATCCCTACCTGCCCTCGCTCGTCGGCTATGCTCCCATTCCCGACGGTGCCGATATCGTCGTGATCTCCAGCGCCGACGACGAGGGGCATTGCCGTGAAGATCTCGTGCCCGGGGAGCACGCGGTGGTCAACGCGCTCGATGTCGCGAAAGACGGTGGCAGCCGTTCCGTGGCCGGCATGATCTTCAGGGCCGTCGAGGCCATGGAGTACGAGTTCCACACCGAGCACGAGGTGCCCGGCCAGAACGCGATGTACCGGTTCGAGATGGACGGTATCAGGATCGCACACATGGGAGACGTCGGAAACCGGCTCACCCCTGCGCAGATGGAATTCTACGAGGACGTGGACCTGCTGCTCGCGCTCACGGGCAACGCGCTGACCATCAAGCTGCCGGATCTGATGGAGATGATCCACCGAATGCGGCCGAAGCTCGTGATCCCGATGCATTTCCGCACGCTGGCCTACAAGCCGCAGCGCGGAGCCTGGATCGAAGAGTTCCTGGGCAATTTCCACGGTCACCAGATCGACTACGCGCTGGGCTGTGACGCAACCGTAACCAAGGCGGATATCCCCGGCGAGACCCGTGTTCTCGTCATGGATTACCACCGCTGAGGAGGGCGCAAGCGGAACGATGAGCGCCCAAAGGGTCAGATCATGAAGCCGTTCGACTATCTCCGGCCCGCCGGGCTGGCCGAGGCGTCGGAGGCCTGGGCGGATGCCGGTTCATCGGCACGCCTTCTTGCCGGTGGCACCGATCTGACGGTGGCCCTGCGCCATGGGCACCTGGCAACCGACCTCGTCATCGATCTCAAGGCGGTGGTCGAGCTCGGGCCCGATATCGTCGTCGATGCAGGCGCCCTCAGGATCAGCGCGGGCACCACCATGATGCAGGTCGGCCGCTTCCTCGCGGAGCATGGAAGCCTCCCCGCGCTGCGGGAAGCCACAGAGGTGGTCGGATCCATCCAGATCCGGAACCGCGCGACGCTCGTGGGCAACATCTGCAACGCTTCTCCCGCTGCCGATACCGTGCCGGTTCTGGCCGCTCTCGGCGCCAGCGTGGAGGTCTATGGGCCACATGGCACCCGCTTGCGGCCGGTGGCCGACTTCATAGAGGGCAATCGCCGGATAGACCTCGGCGCCGGCGAGATCGTGACCGCTGTGTTGATCCCGTTGCCGGACGAACCGAGAGGAAGCGCCTTCGACCGCATCACGCGCCGCCGTGGCGTGGATCTCGCGACGACGAACATGTGCTGCACGATCAGTGCCGCAGGCGAGGTCGTGATGGCCTTCGGGGCCGTCTCGCCACGGCCGTTGGTCGTTCGCGACGAAACCGGAACCCTGGCCGATCCGGCCAGCGATCCGGCCGACCGGCAGGACGCGATCCGCCGGCTCGCGGCGCACGCAACTCCCATTTCAGATGTTCGCGCCAGTGCCGACTATCGGAGCGCGATGCTCGCAACCATGGCCGAGCGCGCCCTAAGGGTCGCGCAGGAGCGGCTGGCCGGGATGATGACAGATGCCTGATACTCTCAAGACCGAAACGAGCGGCACGGCGCGGCTCGGGATCACCAAGACCGTCGATCTGGTGGTGAACGGCCAGCCGGTCTCCCGCGAGGTGGCGCCCCACGTGTCGCTGCTCGATTTCCTGCGCGACGCACTCGGGCTGACGGGCGCGAAGGAATGCTGTGCCGTCGGGGAATGCGGGGCCTGCACCGTGATCGTCGACGGCCAGCCCGTAAACGCCTGCCTGATGCTCGCGGTCGAAAGCCAGGGCACGGCGATCGAGACGGTGGAGGGCCTTTCGGCCGGTGGCCAGCTCAGAACCGTGCAGCACAGTTTCCTCAAGTGCGGTGGCGTGCAGTGCGGGTTCTGCATTCCGGGAATGATCATGTCGGCGGAGGCTTTGCACCGCGCCAGGCCCGAGGCCACCGAGGCGGAGGTGCGCGAGGCGCTTTCCGGCAATCTCTGCCGCTGCGGGGGGTACAACCGGATGTTCGCGGCGATGCGGGATGCCGCCGGCGAGAGCGTTCACGAAATCACCGTCGATCCCGTAACCGGACGCTCGGTCGGCACCGATGTCAGCCGCGCCGGCGGCGTGGAGCGGGTGAACGGAAGCCAGAAATTCCTCGCCGATCTCGACATCGCCGGAATGGCGCATCTCAAGCTCGTCACGCTGGACGTGGGGCGCGCGCGGATCAAGGGGATCGACGCGACGCGAGCGTTGGCGGTGCCGGGCGTGCTCGACGTCGTCACGGCGGCCGACCTGCCGCAACCGGTGCCGCGCTTCGGCCCTGCCTACAAGGACCGTCCCGTCATCGCGGTGGACGAGACGCGATACCACGGAGAACCGGTGGCCGCCGTCGTTGCCGAAAGCAAGGATATCGCTGCCTATGCCGCCGGCCTCGTGGAGGTGGAGTACGAGCCGCTGCCCACCGCGACTTCCATCGATGCCGCACTGGCCCCCGATGCGCCGCTGGTGCAGCCGCCGGAGTTGAGGCCCGGCGATCCGCTGTCCGGCACCAACGTGCTCAAGGAGATGCATTTCGGGTGGGGCGACGTGGATTCGGCCAGTGCGGATCTCGTCGTCGAGAACACCTACACGTTCCCGATGGTGACCCATTTCGCGATCGAACCCCACGGTTTCATCGTCGATGCTGGCGAAGACCGCCTGAAGATCTGGAGCCCGGTACAGCATCCGTTCCTCCTGCAGAAGATCATGGCCGCGCTCTTCGATCTCCCGCTGAGCGCGGTGCAGGTGATCGCGCCCGATCCGGGCGGGGGGTTCGGCGGCAAGCAGATGCCGAAATTCGAGCCCCTGGTGGCGTTCGCCTCGCGCCGGATCGGGCGACCCGTGCGGCTGGTTCTGACGCTGGAGGAGACCTTCCAGGCGGTACGGCGCGCCGGAGCGAAGGTCCATGTGCGCTCCGGGTTCTCCAGCGAGGGCGATCTCGTCTTCCACGACATCCGGTCCGACTACCTGATCGGCGCATATGTCGACATCGCCGAGCGGGTGACGACGAAGGGCAACTATCTTGCCTGCGGCCCCTACCGGGTGCCGAACGCCCGCATCAACGCGCGGCCGATCCTCAGCCACACCACGCCCAGTTGCGCATTCCGGGGCTTCGGCACTCCCCAGGTGAACTGGGCGGTGGAGGGCCAGATAAACGAGGCGGCGCGGCGGCTCGGGATCGACGGGCTGAAGATCCGTTTGCGGAACGTGGCGGACAAGGGCGACGAGGTCGTCGCCGGCGACCAGCCGGCCGACGGCCACTGGTTGCAATCGCTCCAGAAGGCCGCCGACATGCTCGGTTGGGACACGCCCAAGCCTGCGGGGCGAGGCCGCGGCATCGCTGTCGGCATAAAGGCTGGCGCCACCACGGGCCTGTCGAACTCGACGGTGCGGTTGCTGGCAGACGGCTCCATACTCGTCTTCGCTGGAACCTCCGACATGGGCCAGGGCGCACGCACGATCTTCGCGCAGATCGCGGCCGATGCGCTGGGCGCTCCCTATCATCGCGTCAAGGTGATCATGGGCGATACCTCGGTGGTACCCTTCGATCTGCAAACCTCGGCCAGCCGGTCCACCGTGTTCATGGGCACGGCGATCACCCGGGCGTGCGAAGACATACACGCCCAGGTCATCGAGCTGGCGAGCGATACGCTTGGTATTCCCGAAGAGGACATCCGCATCGAGGATGGCCGGATCCTTCTGCCCACGGGCGCCGAGCCCATCTTCGATTTCGTGCAGAAGAACCTCGGAAAGTGGAACGGCGAGCTGATCGGCAACGGGCGGATGCGCAAGCCCACGGTGGCGGAGCACCCCCTTGGCGGCACGCCAGCCTTCTTCGAGTTCAACTGCACCGCCTTCGAGGTCGAAGTCGACAGAGGGACCGGAGAAATCCTCATCCACAAGCACGTCACCGTGGGCGACGTGGGCAAGGCGCTCAACCCGCTGCACGTTGAGATGCAGGACGAGGGCGCGGCCATCATGGGGCTCGGCCACTCGCTCTACGAACAGATCCTGATCGATGACGCGGGCCGCATCAGGAACCTCGGTGCCATCGATTACCGGATCGTCACGACGAAGGACATGCCCGTCTCTCTCGCCACCGGGATGATCGAGAACGAGGACGGGCCCGGGCCCAAGGGCTCGAAGGGCATCAGCGAGGGCGCGATCCTCTGTACCGCTCCGGCGCTCGGTGCTGCGGTCGCCGATGCCACCGGAGCCGTCATCAACGATCTTCCGCTTACCCCCGAACGGGTCTGGCGCGCGCTGCGCGACCAGGCCGAGACCTGAGGAGTCGCAGATGCTCGATAACAAGGGGACGATGGACGCGCTGGTGCTCAGCGCACCGCGCGAGTTCGAGATACGGGAAGTCCCGATCCCCGCGCCCGAGGGCGACGAGGTGCTTTGCAAGGTGGATACCACGTATATCTGCGGCACCGATCCCCATATCATCCAGGGCGATTTCCCGGGGTTCTGGCCGCCCGCCTTTCCGTTCATCCCCGGGCACGAGTGGTCCGGCACCGTGGTGGAGACCGGCCCGATGGCTGCCGCGCTGGGCTGGGCCGAGGGCGACCGCGTTTGCGCGATCTCCCACGTCGGGTGCGGCTACTGCCGGAACTGCATGCGCGGGCGCTACAACATCTGTCTGAATTACGGTGACACCGCGAAGGGGCACCGCCAGCACGGGCACATCACGCCCGGCGCCTATGCCCAGTACATGAGCGCCTCGGTCAAAAGCCTGTACCGGATCCCCGACGACATGAGCCTCGAATACGCGGCCAACGTCGATCCCCTTTCAATCGCTCTTTACACCGTAAACCGGTCCCGCCTCGAGCCCGGCGACGACGTGCTGATCATGGGAACGGGACCCCAGGGGATCATGGCCCAGCTTTGCGCGCAGGCCATGGGTGCCGGGCGGGTGATCATCGCGGGAAGCGGGGACCGGCTCGCCCTTGCGGTGAAGCTCGGGGCCACGGGCATCGACTACCGCAGCACCGAGGTGGTGGACGCGGTGAAGGATCTCACGGGCGGACGCGGCGTGCCGCGGGTGCTCGAATGCGCCGGCACGGCGAAAGCGATCCGGCAGGCCTGCCTCGCCGCAGCCAAGGGCGGCGTCGTTTCAATGATCGGCATTCCCCACGCCGATCCCGAGTTGCCGATCAAGCGCATGGTCCTCGACGAGGTGGAACTTGTGGGCAACCGCGCCAACCCGAATACCGCCGAGCCGGCCATAGCGATGCTCGCCGAAGGCCGGATCGACCTTAAGCCGCTGCTCTCGCACCGCTTCCCGCTGAGGGAGTTCGCAACCGCGCTCGATATCTACGAGGGCCGCAAGGACGGCGCGATGAAAGTGGCGATCAAGCCGAACTGAGAAACGGGGGGCGAGGACGATGACGGTCAAGATCGAGTGCATCCTGGAATGCGACAACCACCTTGGCGAAGGGCCCGTCTGGGATGTGGAGGAGGGCAGGCTCTACTGGCTCGACTGCACGGGCCCGCGCCTCGGCAAGAAGGCCGTCTGGCGGATGGACCCGAAGACCGGCAAGGTGGAAAGCTGGGATCTGCCGAAGGATATCGGCGCCATGGCCCTGCGCGAGAAGGGCGGAGCCGTCGCCGCCATGTGCGATGGCTTCTACTTCATGCATTTCGAGGGTGACCGCATCGAGCTCGAGCTCATCAAGGAGGTGGATTCACACATCGAGCGCACGCGCCTCAACGACGGTAAGGTGGACCGCCGCGGCCGCTTCTTCGCCGGCGGCATGGACGACCTCGAGGAACTCAAGAACTGCGGCCTGTGGCGTCTGGACCCTGACCTTTCCGTCACCAAGGTCGACGACGGTATCATGTGCACCAACGGGCCCTGCTGGAGCCCCGACGACAGGACATTCTACCTCGCCGATACCTTCATCGAGGAGTTCTGGGCCTACGACTACGACATCGAGACAGGGAACCTCTCGAACAAGCGGGTCTTCGCGACCACGAAAGACGACGAGGGTGTGGCCGATGGCTCGACGGTAGATGCCGAGGGCTTCATGTGGAATGCCCAGCTCATCAGCGGAGATCTCGTGCGTTACGCTCCCGACGGCACGGTGGAGCGGCGGATCGGGATGCCGGTCAAGAACATCACCAGCGTCATGTTCGGCGGCGACGACCTTGATGTGCTCTACGTCACCTCCATGGCACGGGTGAAGCACCCGGCCGTCCACGACATGTTCCACAAACAGGAGAAACCGCAGTTCCTCGCCGGAAGTCTCTTCGCGGTCACGGGGCTTGGCATCCGCGGGCTGCCAGAGCCGCGGTTCGCGGGATAGCGGCGCTCCTTGAACGAGGCGACAGGAGGTTGGCCATGGCCAAGACACCCGCGCGAACGGACAAGGTGATCATCACCTGCGCGATCACCGGCGCGATCCACACACCGTCGATGACGCCCCACCTTCCGATCACACCCGACGAGATCACATCGGAGGCGATTGCGGCGGCCGAGGCCGGGGCGGCGATACTGCATCTCCATGCCCGGAACCCCGAGACGGGGCAGCCCGACCAGAGCCCCGAGGCCTTCGCGCCATTCCTCGGCCGCATCAAGCAGGGCACTCCGGCGGTGATCAACATCACCACGGGCGGCAGCCCGTACATGAGCGTGGCCGAGCGCGCGGCGCCGGCGGCGACCTACCAGCCCGAGGTCGCCTCGCTCAACATGGGATCGATGAACTTCGGCCTCTACCCGATGCTCAACAGGTTCAAGTCGTTCAAGTTCGATTGGGAACGCGAGCATCTCGAGGGCTCCCGCGATCTCGTCTTCCGCAATTCGTTCCAGGATATCGAGTACGTATTGAAGACCTGCTACGGCAACGGCACCCGCTTCGAGTTCGAATGCTACGATATCTCGCATCTGTACAACCTCGCCCATTTCGCGGATCGGGGTCTCGTGAAAGCTCCCTTCTTCGTCCAGTCGGTCTTCGGGCTGCTCGGGGGCATCGGGCCGCATCCCGAGGATGTGCTTCACATGAAACGGACCGCCGACCGGCTGTTCGGCGACGACTACCGCTGGTCGGTCCTCGGTGCCGGCGCCAACCAGATGCGCATCGCCGCGCAAGCTGCCGCGCTCGGCGGTAACGTGCGCGTCGGTCTCGAGGACAGCATCTGGGCGGGAAAGGGCGAACTCGCGACATCCAACTCGGTGCAGGTCTCCAAGGTCCGGCAGATCATCGAGGGCCTTGGCCTATCCGTCGCCACACCCGACGAGGCACGCGAAATCCTCTCGCTGAAGGGTGGCGACCAGGTGGCCTTCTGACCGCTTCAAGCACCGGCGAGGGTGTGCGCCCGGCTTCGCGGCTCGCCAACGCCCGATGAGAAGAGTTGCCGATTGCCCGGTTGCACAGGCGAGCGCCAGCATAGCCGGCGCAGGCACATCGGCCCATCGGTGCAGAAAAGCTGTTCGAGGCTGGCGCCCTTTCTGGCCGGCCGGCTCGGGCGCCATGGCCATGCCCGCCAGTTCAGGCAGATGTGCAGGGCGCTTTGGCGTGCCCAGGGTGGTCGGGGAAGGCGCGGCAAGCACAGCGGGGCCGGAAGAAGCAGCTAGCCGCTGCAGAGCGAAGTGACCTGATCTTCGAGATCCGGACCCGCTGGCAACCGCTTTTCGTCTCCCAAGCAGTCCAAGCACTGCGAACCGGGCCGTTCGGAAGTTCGCGCCAGAAAAGCGATCACGGCGAAGGCGGCATGGTAAGCGTCCGGTCAGGCCGCGTGGTTTGACCAATTCCACGGCAGGAGATCATCCACGCGGGTGA
>Ga0076929_100700_pt1 | contig 19332 bp, 18 predicted proteins | sample HotLakConUCCSL28_FD_87104 | JGI IMG/M metagenome (GOLD analysis project Ga0076929, IMG submission 87104) | Hypersaline microbial mat communities from Hot Lake, Washington, USA - Hot Lake Consortium UCC-SL28 (version 3) (version 3) | ecosystem: Environmental > Aquatic > Thermal springs > Hot...
ATGGGGCCGTCGTCGAAGGTGAGCACCACCTCGCCCCGTGCGAGGCGGATGTCGGAGACGCGGCTCACCGGAAGCGTCCTGCCGGCGAGCGCGCCGGTGTGGCCCCTCGCCGGCAGACAGCGGGCGTTGGCGGCGACGCTCGCCCTCGCGGGGGCCGTCACCGTGGCCGCTGCGGGACTGCTCGCGGCGAGGGCGAGGGGCTCTTGCGGCGCCACCTCGCAGCCCGCCAGAAGAATCGCCCCGACCCCGAGGAAGAGCCAACGTGCCGCCATGGTCCGCTCCTGCACCGAAGACAGGGCGGAAGCATTAACCCTTGTGGTTAACCGGAGGTGTCCGGCCGCGCGGCAAGCACGGGGAGCCGGGGGATCGGCGCGCCCCGCGTCAGCGCCCGTGCGCCTCCCGCGCGCGCCGCTCGAGCCAGGAGACGAGGCGGACCGCCGGCCACAGGATCACGAAGTAGATGATGGCCGCCGCGATGAGGGGGGAGGGATTGGCCGTCAGCGCCTGAGCGTCCGTCGCCTGCTTCAGGAGGTCGGGCATCGCCACCACCGAGGCGAGCGAGGTGTCCTTGGCAATGGCGACGGAGTTCGACGTCTGCGAGGGGATCGCGACGCGCACCGCCTGGGGCAGGATCACCCTCCAGAGCGCCACCGGGAACGGGAGCCCCAGCGCGTCCGCCGCCTCGAACTGGCCCTTCGGCAGGCTCTCGATGCCCGCGCGGAAGACCTCCGCCGTGAACGCCGCGAGGACGCCCGACAGCACCAGCACCGCCGAGGTGAAGGACGACAGGCTGATCCCGACGAAGGGCAGCGCGTAGTAGACGACGACGAGCAGGACGAGGATCGGGATCGCGCGGAAGAAGTCGATGACGAAGACCGCCGTCCAGCGCACCGCCTTCGGCCCGTAGAGCCGCAGGATGCAGAGCGTCACGCCGACGACGAGCCCGGCGACGATGGACGTCGTCGCCAGGAAGAAGGTGTTGACGAGACCCTGCCCGAGCATCGGCAGGGTCCGCAGCATTACGTCGACGTTGAAGAACGCCTGGGCGAGGCCCTGAAGGTCCACGCGCTAGTCTGCCCGGGGAAGGTCGAGCACGGTGACGGTGCTGGTCCCCTCGTCGGGCGGGGAGCCGAAGTGCGTCTCGTAGATGGCGGCGAGGGTCCCGTCCTCCTTCAGCTCCGAGATCGCCTGGTTGACGCGCTCGGTGAGCTCGGAGTCCTTGCGCAGCATGATGCCGTAGCGGTCGCCGGTCTCGATGCGCTCGCCGACGGTCAGCGCCGGCATCTGCTCGAACGCGAAGATGAGGCCCGTCACGTCGCTGACGGCGGCGGCGATGCGGCCTGCCTGCACGTCGAGGAGGAGCTGCTGGTAGGCGGTATAGCCGCGGATCGGGCCGAAGCCGTATTCCTCCTGGTTGGCCTGCGCCCACCGCTCGCCGGTGGAGGAGGACAGGACGCCCACCGCCTGGCCGTCGAGGTCAGCGAGGGAGGTGACGCCGGAGTCCGCACGCACGCCGAGGGCGAGGTCGGCGTCGTAGTAGCCCTGGGTGAAGTCCTGGTTCTGGAGGCGCTCGTCGGTGATGGTGATGGACGAGATCGCCATGTCGATCCGGCCCGAGCTCGTCGCGGCGAACAGCGCCTGGAAGCCGAGGTCCTGGTACTCGACCTCCATGCCGAGCTTCTCGGCGATGGCGTTCACGAGGTCCACCTCGAAGCCCACGAAGGAGCCGTCCTCCTGCTTCACCTGCCAGGGCGGGTTGGCGGGGTAGGCGCCGACGGTGAGCGTCTCGGCCTCTGCCGCGGTGGCAACGCCCACCGCGACGAGGGCAGCGATCAGAAGTCTCATGCCAGTCTCCTGTGGCTGGAATGGCCGGTGCTGGCCGCCGGGCGGCGGCTGCGGGTGGGCCGATTTCGACCCGAGGGGCGCACGAAAAGCAAGGCCATTCGGTGCCGCCGAAGATCCTTGCGGCGGCGCGTCATCCGGCCGGCGGGGCGGCCTCGGCGACGGTGGCGGCGGCGGCGTCCCGGCGAGGCTCCCGAAGGTGGAACTTGAAGCCGACGTGGCTCGCCCGGAAGCCGAGGCTTTCGTAGAAGCGCCGCGCGCGCTCGCGGCTCGCGTTGCTCGCGAGCTGGACCATGCCGGCCCCCTCCGCCCGCGCGCGCTCCACGAGATGGCGGATCATCGCCTTCCCCAGCCCGCGTCCGCGATGGGCGGCCGCGATCCGCACCGCCTCGATCTGCGCGCGGGTCGTGCCGACGTAGGTGAGGCCGGAGAGGAAGGTAAGCTGTGCGCAGCCCACCACCGCCCCGTCCACCTCGGCGACGACGAGGTGGTCGAAGGGGTTCGCCGCGATCCTCTCGAACGCCGCGATGTAGCGTCCGTCGAGCGGCTCGCCCGGCGCCTCGCGGGTCGCGCCGAGGGGATCGTCGGCGAGCATCGCGACAATGGCCGGAACGTCCGCCGCGGTCGCCTCGCGGAAGACCGGCGCCGTCATCGAAGCGCCGCCGCGATCCGCGCCCCCGCCTCGTGCACGGTCGCCGTGTCGCGGCACACGCACATCCTGATCCAGGCCCGCGACGACGCGCCGAACATGTAGCCGGGCGCGAGGCCGACCCGCGCCTCCTCGAGGATCCTGCGGCAGGCGGCGCGGCTGTCCTCCTCGCCGTCGAGGCGGAAGAAGGCGTACATGCCACCGAGCGGCTTTTCGGGAAGGACGATCCCGGGCGCTGCCGAAAGCGTCTCGTAGGCGGCGTCGACGCCGGCGCGGCAGCGCTCGCGGATCTGCGCCACCAGCCCCTCGCCCTCGTTCAGCGCCACGGCCGCGGCGTGCTGGAGGAAGGGCGCGGTGCCGGAGTTCACGTACTGCGTGACCGCCGCGAGCTTGCCCTGCACGGATGGGGGGTGGCCGAGCCAGCCGACGCGCCAGCCCGTCATCGCCCAGGCCTTGGAGAAGGAGTTGATGGTCAGCACCCTGTCCTCGGGCTCGGCGACGGACAGGATCGTCGGCGCCGACGGCTCGTTGCCGAACCACAGGCGATTGTAGACCTCGTCCGAGATCACCCACAGCCCGCGCTCGCGGGCGAACTCGAGGATCGCCTGCATCTCCTCCCGCGAGGCGGTCCAGCCGACCGGGTTCGACGGCGTCGAGTAGCAGATGGCCGTGGTGGTGGCGTCGCAGGCCGAGAACAGCCGGTCGAGGTCGAGACGCGGGCGCGGCGCCTCGAGGTCGAGGGCGACGGGCATCGGGCGCGCGCCCGCGAGGGTGATGGCGTGGCGGATGTTCGGCCACTGCGGCTCCACGTAGACGACGCTCCGCCCCGCGTCGACGGCGAGCATCATCGCAAGGTGCAGGGCGTGCATGCCGCCGGGCGTCACGGTGGAGCGGTCGGTCCCGATCTCGCGGCCGGCGATCCGGGTCTGGTAGGCCGACAGCGCCTCCACCAGCGGGCGTGCGCCGCGCATGTCGGGCTCGTAGAAGGTGTGCCCCGCGGCGAGCGACTTCGCGGCGGCCTCCCGGATGAAGGGCGGCGTCACGACGTCGCCCTCGCCGTACCAGAGGCGCACCACCCCCTCGAGGGCGTTCGCGCGGGTGGCGAGGTCGGCGATGTTGTCCGTCTCGAGGTCGCGGATCAGCTCGCGCATCCCCGCGAAGGCAGGCGCTCGCGGTTCGCGCACGGCGTTGTCGGTCATCGGAAATCCTCTTTCGACGAAGGGTCAAAGCCACTTCGCCGCGCCGGGGTCAAGCGGCAGCCGGGCGCCTTCGGGGACGGCCGTTCCGCCGGCGCGGCGGATCGGCTAGCGTGCCGTCATGACGCATCCTCTCACCGACCGGACGGGCTTCAAGCTCGGCGTGTTCTCCGCCAACGCGGACGGCGGGCTTGCGATCACCACCGTGCCGGAGCGCTGGCGCGCCTCGTGGGACGACAACGTGAGGGCGGCGCGGCTCGCCGAGGAGGGCGGGCTCGACTTCTTCCTCCCCATCGCGCGCTGGGCCGGCTTCGGCGGCACCACGAGGACGCGCGAGCACTCCTTCGAGACGTTCACCTGGGCGGCCGCGCTCGCGGCGCTCACCTCGAGGATGGCGATCTTCGCCACGGTCCACGTGCCATTCGTCCACCCGGTCTACGCCGCGAAGGCGCTCGCCACAGTCGATCACGTGTCGGGCGGGCGCGCGGGGCTCAACATCGTGTGCGGCTGGAACCCGCGGGAGTTCGCCATGTTCGGCGTCACGCCCGACGAGGAGCCCTATGCCCGCGCCGAGGAGTGGATCGACATCGTCGAGCGCGCCTACGCGGCCGAGGAACCGTTCGACCACGAGGGGCGCCACTATCGCCTGAAGGGGGTCGTCAGCCGGCCCGCGAGCGTGCAGAGGCCGCGGCCGGTCACCATGAACGCCGCGTTCGGGCCTCCTGGGCGGGACTTCGCGGCCCGGCGCTGCGACATGCTATTCTCCACATTCACCGACATCGCCGACGGCGCCCGCCACGTCGCCGACATCGGCGCACGCGCCAGGGCGGCGGGGCGGGACGTCGGCGTCTACACGGTCTGCCACGTGATCTGCCGCGAGAGCCAGGAGGAGGCCGAGGCCGCCTATCGCCGCTACGCCCTCGACGAGGCGGACCACGAGGCCGTGCGCATCCACATGGAGGGAAAGCGACAGTTCTCGAGGAGCCACGACGAGGTGGCCTACGAGCGCTACGTGCAGCGCTTTGCGGGCGGGGCGGGGTCCTATCCGCTGGTGGGAAGCCCCGAGCGGGTGGCGGCCGACATCGCGCTCATCGCCGCGGAGGGCTATCTCGGCGCGGCCCTCTCCTTCCTCAACTATACGGACGAACTGCCCTTCTTCTGCGCCCGCGTCATCCCGCTCCTGAAGGAGGCGGGGCTGAGGTAGGCGCTCGGCGTGCGGGCTCTCGCCGGGGCTCTCGCCGGGGCTCTCGGTGGGGGCGAGGCGGCGCCGCGCGGGCGGTGCCGCCTCTGGGGCGGGCGAGCGTCAGGTGATGGCGAAGAGCGCCGCGACAGCGACTGCGATCGCGACCGCCGCCAGCACCCAGAGCGTCGTGTTGATGGACCCCTCGCGCGCGTGCGGCCCGGTGGCGCCGCCCACAGCGGGCGTGCCGGTGCTCGTGTCCATCGGGCCGGGCTCGAGGGGGGAGACGCCCGGCGCCGGGGAGGGCGTTCCCGCCGCCGCGGCCGTCTGCGGCGACAGTCCGGCCGCCGCCCCGACCGGCGCCGCCACCTCGCCCTCGGACAGCTTCCGCGACAGCTCGGAGAAGAAGTCCGCTGCGTACTTCTTCGCCGTCGTGTCCACGAGGCGGGAGCCGAGCTGGGCGAGCTTGCCGCCGATGGAGGCCTTGGCGTGGAAGCTGAGGATCGTGTCCGCACCGTCCTCGGCGAGGTGGACGTCCGCGGTGCCCTTCGCGAAGCCCGCGATGCCGCCCTTGCCCTCGCCGCGCAGGGTGTAGCTCTCGGGCGCCTTCTCGTTCTCGATGAAGACGTCGGCGTCGAACGTGGCGCTGACGGGGCCCACCTTCGCCTTCACCCGCGCCACGATCTCGTCGTCCGAAACGAACTCGAACTTCTCGCAGCCCTTGATGCAGTCCTTCAGGATGTCCGCATCGTGGAGCGCCTTCCACACGACGTCGCGCGGGGCGGGGATGCGGTGTTCGCCGGTCAGCTCCATGCCGGGGGTCTCCAAAAGGTTGGGCAAGCGGGGGCGCGCCGGTGCGACGGCGCTGTGCATGTTGACGGGATCGAAGGCGACTGACAACCGCCCGAAGGTTCAGGCGGCGTAAAGGCCGAGCCGGCCGACGGCAACGTCAGCATCGAACGCCCGGCCGATGGCGACGATGCCGATCCGCCGGAGCGTCGCCGTGTCGAGCGGGGCGTCCACCCTGTGGGGGACGAAATCATCGAACGGGAGGCGAAGCGTCCGCCACGCGGGCGCCGTCTCGAAGGGATGGCGGTAGGACTGCCAGGGCCGCATCACGTCCGCCGTCCTCAGGTGGACGTTGTAGCGTTCGCCGTTGCCGAGGACGTCCATCTCGATGCCGGCGAAGCCCGATGCGTCCACAGGCCCGCCGTCGGGCGCGAGGTCGAGCGCGAGCTGGAGGAAGCCGCCGTCGTTCTCGAGGCTGACGCGCCCCGCGAGGCGCACAGCCGGGCGGCCGCCCACGGTCTCGCGCGTCATCCGCCCGGCCGAGACGCCGCCCATCACCGTGTCGGCGACGAGCTGCCAGCGCGTCCCGGCCGTCGTCTCGGGATGGGGCCTGTCGAGGGCGTCGATCACGGCGGGGGTTCGCGGCATCGGCTCGTCTCCTGTTGGGCCCGGCGGACATCGGCCCATCGCGGCGCGCCGTCAACGGGCCGGCGCGTCCGCAGCGAGGGCGGCAGGAAAGCACTTGCCGCTCGCCAGCACCGGGCCGACAACGGCACCGGCAACGACGGGACCGGAGGAGCGACAATGGCGGCTGCGGCGGAGACGGGCGTGAGGGGGGACGACGAGCGCGTTGCGCCCGATGCGCTGAGGAGCCTCATCGGCGAGATCATGCGGCGCGACGGCTGCGGCGATGAGGAGGCCGACGCAGTCGCCCACCATCTCGTCGATGCGACGCTCACCGGCCACGACAGCCACGGCGTCATCCGCACGCCGCGCTATCATCACTGGATCGCGAGCGGCGTCCTGAAGCCCGGAGCCTCCGTGGAGGTCCTTCTCGACACTGGCCCGCTCCTCCAGCTCGACGGCGGTTCGGGGATGGGCCAGTGGGTCGCGCGGCAGGGGCTCGCCATGGGCCTCGAGCGGTGCGCGGCGCACGGGATGGCGCTCGTCGCCATGCGCCGGGGCGGGCACATCGGCCGGCTCGGCGCCTATGCGGAGGAGGCCTGCGCGCGGGGCATCGTGTCCATCCAGTTCGTGAACGTCGCCGGCGGGCGGCTCGTGGCCCCCTTCGGCGCCGCGCAAAAGGCGCTGTCGACGGCGCCGATGGCCGTCGGCGTGCCGCACGGGGAGGGGGACGACTTCATCCTCGACTTCTCCACCGCGGTGGTGGCCGAGGGCAAGGCGCTCGTCGCCGCGCAGGGCGGCAAGGCGCTGCCTGAGGGCGCCCTCATCGGGCCGGACGGCAGGCGCACCAGCGATCCCGCCGTGCTCTACGGCGACACCATCGGGACGAGCGTTCCCGACCCGCGGGCGGGTGCCGGGGCGCTGAGGGCCATGGGCGAGCACAAGGGCTCCGGTCTCGCGCTCGCGTGCGAGATCCTGGCGGGCGCGCTCACTGGCGGCGGGGCGAGCGGGCCGGCGCCCCATCCCTTCGGCAACGGCTGGCTCCTCGTCCTCGTGGACCCGGCGCGGCTCGACAACCCTCTCGGGTTCGGCGCCGAGGTGGCGGATTTCATCGCCTGGGTGCGGGGGCTGACGCCGGACGCCGAGACCGGGCGCGTCCTGATTCCAGGCGACAAGGAGAGGGCGAGCCGGGCGGAGAGGCTCGCCAACGGTCTTCCCGTGCCCCAGCCGGTCCTGCGCGAGATCCTCGCCGTCGCAGACGCCCTCGGCATCGGTGTGGACCGGCGCGATCTCCTCGTGCGTGGCGCGCACTGACGGTGCGCCCTCACAGGTTGCGCAGGATCTCCTCGTCGCAGAGGGCATTCACCATGGCGCCTGCGCGCGCGACGCGGTCTTCCCGGGGCGCGGCGGCGGGCGGCGAGGAGAGGGCTGCGGCGCCCGGGCAGTAGTGGCGCAGGAAGACGTCCATCACGTGCGCGACGCCCTCCCCGGTGATCGTTCTCGCGTCCGCCGCGAAGTAGCGGCCGCGGATCTGCGGTGCCGTGACGATCTCGTATGCCGGGAAGTAGTCGACGCCCTCCTCGCCGTCCGCGAGGATGCCGGCCGCGATGCGCAGGACGGCCTTCGCGTGGGTGGTGGAGACGAGGACGTGACGGTCCACCGCCGTCGCCATCAGGGGCACGGGGGAGACGGTGAGGATGAACCGTGCCGAGGGGTTGCGCGCCCTGACGGCCGCGATGGCGGCGCGCATGTCGGCGACGGTCTCCTCCACCGAGAAGGTGTGGAGCGAGTGGCGCGTGCCGTCGAACGTGCCGCCCGCGACGCCCGGAGCGATGGGGAAGACCGCGCCGTCCGCATCCGCCCACGCCTCCGTCAGGCCGAGCGTGAACACCATCACCGACAGCCTCTCCACCATCTGGCGGACGGCGCACAGGTGCTGCTCGCGGTCCCTCAGGAGTTCGCCCTCCGACACGAAGGTGCCGACGCCGGGGCGGAAGGGGTCGACGAAGGCGTCACCCCGCCGCCAGGCCCGCGCCTCCGGCTCGAACTCACCGAAGGCGCGGGCGAGGAGCTGCCGCAGCTGCCGCGCCGTGTAGACGTTGCCGGAGCGGGTGGTGAAGACGCCGTAGTGGTGCTCGCGGGCGCGGCGGGCGGAGAGGATCGATGGTGGCGCCTCGGTGACGAGGGTGGCGACGCCCGCCCTTTCGAGCGCCGGCATGACGTGCTGCGCGAAGCAGCTTCCGGCGGTGGCGACGGGTGCGTGCCGGTCGATGGTGAACCCCGTCGCGGTGACGGGGTCGAGGCGCCCCCCCGCCTCACCGCCGGCGGCGCGGCGCCAGTGCCGGTAATCGGCGATGGCGGCGTAGGGATGGGTCATGGCGCCCGCTCCGGCACGTGCGCGGCCGCGAATTTCTTCAGCATCCGCAACACCTCTGCGCCGTATAGACGGTTGGCGTGGGTGGGATCGGCGAGCCTGTAGGGCGCCGCGAGGAAGCCGTCCCCGTCGAGCGCGCTTGGCGGCGGGCCGACGAAGGCGACGCCTTCTGTCCGGCAGAGGTCGCCGAGAATCTCGTTCTGGAGGCGGTAGAGCTTCATGCGCACGCTGGCGGGCGTGAACGCCGGCGCGATCCCCGCCCGCGCCGCGAAGGCGCCGAGGTTGGCGCGAAGGTGGCTCTCGTCCCCCACCGGAGGCGGTGCGGCGACATGGGCCATCGGCCCCCGCCACAGGCTCCTCAGGTGACGCAGGAGCGCGAACGAGCGGGTCATCACGTCCTCGAGAGCGGCACGCACGACCGCGCGCGGCAGGGGCCTTCGCTGCGCGAGGAGGCCGGGGGCCGCCGGATCCTCGAAGTCGTAGGGGTCGTACACCTCGAGAAGGCCGAGCTTGTTGTGGTGGTTGCCGTCCACCATGGAGACGAGGACGTGCGGGCGCGTCTCGCCCACGCGCTCCGTCATGAAGGCCGCGATCCCCTTCTCCGGCACGTCGGGTGTCACGACCGCGACCTCGACGTCGGGATCGGGGCTGGAGCGCAGCCAGGCGAGGGGCGCGCCGGCGTGGCTCATGCCGATGACGAGGATCGCAGGGCGCCGGCCGGTCGACAGCTCGCCGGGGAACCTCCCGTCCGGAAACCTCCCGTCCGGGAACCTCTCGCCGGGGAACCTCTCGCCGGGGAACCTCTCGCCGGGAAACCTCTCATCTGGGAACCTCTCGCCGGGGGAGGGGATCGCCGGGGGGCATGCCTTGCGCGCGCTCGCTGTCACTCCTCCACTCCGTGGTTCCCCGGATCCCCGGCTCCGGCGGTCATCGCCGGGAAGCGGTTCGGGCGGCCTCCCGGCTCGGTCGCGCCGCCGGCGACCCATCCGCCGTTCCCTGTCCCTGTCCCTGTCCCTGTCCCCGTCGTCTCCGAACGGATACGCCGTCGGGCTGTTCCCGGGCTTGCCGCCGGGACTTGAGACCCCGCCTCCACGATCGGCGCCGGGCGTTCCGTGCTGCCCTGGAACAGGCGCTGCAGCGCGTCGCTGGCGGCGCCGGGACGTTCGCAGGACACCGCACCGCCGACATGCTCCCGCGAAGGCGCGGAAGGCCGCCCCCGAGGCGCGGAGCATGCCCCCCTGTCGGCGCATCGACCTCTTGCGCAACGCTCCCATCCGGCGGAATGTCCCTTGCATGCCGGCGCACGAGAGCGCGAAGCGGCCCGGGACGCACCCGGGGGCCGACAGGCGGGACGAACCCGGAGGCACGCCGGCGCTGGAGGAGAGCGACACCGATGGCGAACGCACCATGATCGACGAACCGCCACTCCTGACCATGCGGCGCGGCTTCCGAAGGCCTCCGGCGGCCGTCGTCGCAGGCTTCCAGGGCGCACTCACCGGCCACGTCGCCGACGCGATGAACGGGCGCGGCGCCATCGCCGGGGTGCGCGCCTTCGTCGAGCCGCGCGAGCCCCTCGTCGGCATCGCCGTCACGTCGCGATCCGCCCCGGGGGATCAGCTCGGCCTCGCCGCATCGCTCGACCTCCTCGACGAGGGCGCCTTCCTCGTCGCGGCGGCGGACGGCTTCGCGGAGACGGCGATCACCGGAGACCTCCTCCTCGGCATGGCCCGCAATCTCGGCGCCCGCGGGATCGTGACGGACAGCGCGGTGCGCGACCTCGCGGGGCTGAAGGCCGTGGGCCTTCCGGTGTTCGCCGCAGGGCTGACCCCCAACTCGTCGACGCGCACCGGGCCGGGCAGCGCCGGCCTTCCCGTCGTCATCGGCGGCGTCAGGGTCTCGCCTGGCGACATCGTCGTCGCCGACGCGGATGGTGTCGTCGTGGTCCCCCAGGACGAGGCCGAGGTCGTCCTCTCGGCGCTCACCCGCGTCAAGGCGGCCGAGGCCGACATGGAGGCGCGGGTCGCCGGTGGCCTCGGCGTGCCGGATTTCGTGCGCCAGATCGTGGCGAGCGAGCGCACGCTGGAGATCTGACGGGGCGAGCCGGCTGCGCGCGTGCCGTCCGCGCGGCGCTCCTGCCGAGACGCCGAAGCCGTCTGCCGGCGCGGACAGCACCGCCGCGCATTCGCACGCTAACAGCCTTTCCGGAAACGGCGCGCGCGGCGGCCTGCAAGGTCAGGCAAAGGAGCGGGGCCGCTCCCGGCGAGGACGACGCGCGCCGTCCACTCCGGCCGCGGCTGGCCGCCCTTGCAGCCCCACGTTGGGCGAGGCATGGTAAACGCCCGGGGCACGCACTACCCTTTGTGGTGCGTGCTCGCCGTTCGCCGCTCCGCTAGGCATCCAGCATGGCCGCGGAGGATCGCGACCCGCGGGCGGTTCGGCGGGAATGGCTTTCCGATGCGGCGGCAGGGCCCGCCCCGGCGGCTTCGGGCCGGTTCGCGATGGCGACCTTTGGGCGGCCGGGAAGGGACGGGAACCGCGTCCCTTGCGGGCCCCCCCTTCCGCCGGGCCTCCGCCGCGAGGGGATGCGACGGGGCCGGCGGATGACACGGGACTGGAGGACCTCGATGGACGGCGCACACCTCGCGGACGAAGCCGGAAGGCTGGCGGCAGTCTCCGCCCTCGCCATCACCGACACCGGCGCGGAGCCGCAGTACGAGCACATCACGGAGCTCGCCCGCACCGTCCTCGACGCGCCCGTCGCCGCGGTCACCATCATCTCGGCCGACAAGCAGTGGTTCAAGTCCGTGCAGGGGCTCGACATCTGCGAGAGCCGCCGGGAGGATTCGTTCTGCACGGTGACCATCCGGCGCCCGGTGCCGATGATCGTGGAGGACGCGCTCGACCATCCCGACTTCCATGACAATGCGTTCGTGATCGGGGAGCCGTTCATCCGCGCCTATGCCGGCGTGCCGCTCGCTCTGCCGGACGGCCACCAGGTGGGCGCGCTCTGCGTGATCGACTTCAAGCCCCGCAGCTTCAGCGACAGGGAGATCGCGACTCTCGAGAAGCTCGCGCGCTGCGTGGAGAAGGAGCTCGCGCTGCGCCTTCAGGCCAACGTCGACGGGCTCACCGGATGCCTGTGCCGGCAGACCTTCTTCGAGCGGGTGGAGCGCGCCGTGAAGCGCGTGCGGGAGGGCCGCACCGAGGCCTCCCTCGCCCTCTTCGACCTCGACCATTTCAAGCGCATCAACGACACACGTGGCCACGACGCCGGCGACGTCGTCCTGAGGACCGCGGCGGCGGCGGTGATGCGCGAGTTCTCGGGGATCGGCGAGGTGGGAAGGATCGGCGGCGAGGAGTTCGCAGTCCTCTTGCCGACGCTGGGGGCCGACGAGGCTCTGCCTCTCGTGGAGCGCGCGCGAGAGAGGATCTGCCGCCTCGCCTTCCCGTCGGTGCCGGACCTTGCCGTCACGACCAGCGTGGGGCTGACGCCGATCCGCATGTGCGACGACGACCCCGTCCAACCGTTCCGGCGTGCCGACGTCGCCCTCTACGGGGCGAAGCGGCGCGGGCGGAACCGCGTCGAGGTGAGCCGGCACGACGCCGACATCGCCACCATGCCCATCACGGGGGTCGCCGACCTCGTCGACGCGCACCTGAGGGATCGCCGGACGCGACCTGGCGGCCGCTCGCGCATCGGGCGCCACTGACGGCAGCGCTCGCGCCGCAGCCGCCGCCGTCCTGCCGTCGCGCGGCTGTCATCGGCGGCTGCTAGCCCGATCCACGTTGCGGTCGGCGTTCCGGACGAACCTTGGGGAGGAGCGAGCGATGCCGACGAGCGCTCACGGCAGCGCCGGCCGCTTTCGTGGCGCCGGAAGCGGCGTGTTCGGCAGGCCGCAGCCGGGCGCGAACGGCTCGCCGGTCTTTTCCCGCGCGGCGGTGTCGTTCATAAAGGCTTCGTCAATCAGTCCGGCGTCCGGGGGGCCTCGGCGCGCGGTCGGCGCCGTGCGCTGCCGCGGGAGGGACCGGACCGGCATGGAGAGGGCCATGGAACCGTTCAGCCGCTCCGGGGCGCTAGGCCCCGCAGGCCACAGGTTCCGAACCTGCTCGACTCTGGCGCGCGGACGGACGGTCGCCGCTCGCGACTTCGGGGGAGGGTGATGTCGACCGACACCGCGCACGTCGCCTGGGACAGCACCTGGGCGAGCGAGGAGGCCCTTGCGGCATGGAGCCGCCCGGAGGCCGACGTCGTCGCCTTCGCGGCAACGGCGAGGATCGCCGGCGCCGGGCGCGCGCTGGACCTTGGTTGCGGCGTCGGCCGCCATGCGGTCGCGCTCGCCCGCCTCGGCTACGTGGTGGACGCACTCGACGCGAGCCCTCAGGGGCTCGCCCGCACGGCCGCTGCGGCGAGCGGCCTTCCCGTCACGACCCACCTGTCGCGCATGACGGAGCTGCCCTTTCCGGGCGAGACGTTCGACCTCATGGTGAGCTGGAACGTCGTCTACCATGGCGATCAGGACGTCGTGGCGCGCACCGTCGCGGAGATGGCGCGGGTCATGAAGACGCGCGGCAGGCTCATCGTGACGATGCTGACGAAGCGCAACGCCGCCTTCGGGATCGGCCGGGAGGTGGCGCGCGACACCTGGGTCGACGACGCGGCGCGGGACGACAAGGTGCACCCGCACTTCTACTGCGACGTGGAGGCCCTCGCGGCGCTGTTCCGCGACTTCCACCTCACGACCCTGCGCGAGGACAATCTCGGCAAGCCGGGCAACTCCCACTGGGTGGCGACCTTCGAGCGCAAGGCCTGAAGGCGCCCTGCCGACGGCCCTCAGGACAGGCCCGCAGGCAGGGACGGGAAGGGGACCGGGGCCGAACAGGGGACGGGGCCGAACAGGGGATCGGGACCGGAAAGGGCGCGCGGGCGCCCCCTCCGGCCCGGTCGACACCTCACATGGTGGCGGCGGCGCGGGCCTCCTCGAGCCAGTCGTTCCACTGGTCGCGGTTGGCCGCGATCCACGCCTCGGCGTGGCGCTCGATGTCCTCCTCGGAATCCTGCCCGTCACGCATCAGAAGGTTCTGCGCGGAGATGTCGTTCGCCGACAGGCGCATGATCTCGAACAGGCGCGCGGCGGCCGGGTTCTCCTCGGCGAACTCGCGGTTCGCGATGATGCGCTGGTCATTGGTCTGGAAGCCGTAGTTGGAGCCGTCGGGCAGCGTCGTGTCGACATCGGCCCGCTCGCCCGGAAGCGAGGAGAACGGCACCTGGAGCCACACCACGTCCTCGCCGGGGACGAGCACGCCCGACACCCAGTAGGGGGTCCAGGTGTAGTAGAGGATCGGCTCGCCCTGCTCGTAGCGCGTGATCGTGTCGGCGATGATCGCGGAGTAGGAGCCTTGGTTGTGGGAGACCGTGTCGCGCAGGTCGAAGGCGTCGAGCTGGTGCTCGATCACCTGCTCGCAGCCCCAGCCGGGGTTGCAGCCCGACAGGTCGGCCTTGCCGTCGCCGTTGTTGTCGAAGAGGCGGGCCACTTCCGGGTCGGCGAGCTGGCCGATGTTGGTGATGCCGAACGCGTCGGCGGTCTTCTTGTCGATGAGGTAGCCCTGGAGCGCGCCGGAAGAATAGACTCCCTCGCGCCAGATCATCTCGTCGCCGCCCGCCGATGTGTAGAAGTCGGAGTGGAGCGGGTCCCAGTGGTCCGCCATGAAGGTGCCGTCGCCCTGGGCGATGGCGACGTGGCCTGCGGCGTACTCGAGCTCCTTGATGTCCTCGACGTCGTAGCCGAGTTCCTCGAGCGCCTTCATGACGAGGAGCGTCTGGAAGGTCTCCTCGGCAATGGAGGACTTCAGAGGCACGACGGTGACGCCCTCGCCGGGCATCTCCTGCGCGGCAGCAGCGCCGGCGAGCGCGAGGGAGAGGCCGGCCGCGGCGGTGAGCGCGCGCCAGCCCGTGTTGGTCACGAGATCCATGAGGGTCTCCTTCGATGTTCCGGGGCGACCGGTGCGGCCGCTGTCCGGTGGATGGCGGGCTCTTCGCGAGCCCATGACGCCGGCGGGCGATCTGCCCGCCGGTCGGATGCTTTACGGCTGCGCACGCGGCCGGCTGCCCGGCGCGGCGGCTCGCGCGTCTATTCGGCGGGTTCCGCCTTCGGCCGGCCCGCGGCGCCCCTGGCGGAGGATCCCCGCGTCAGGCGCCGCACGACGCCGACGGGGCCTGTCTCGTACCAGGCGACGTTGCCGCGGTCCCGCTTCGAGACGCCCATCGCCTGGGTCATCCTGTCGAGGACGATGGCGAGGATGACGATGCCGAGCCCGCCCACGGTGGCGAGCCCCATGTCGAGGCGGCCGATGCCGCGCAGCACCATCTGCCCGAGGCCGCCGACCGCGATCATGGAGGCGATCACCACCATGGAGAGGGCGAGCATCAGCGTCTGGTTGACGCCCGCCATGATGGTCGGCATCGCGACGGGAAGCTGAACGCGCCGCAGGAGCTGCCCGTCGGACGCGCCGAAGGAGCGCGCCGCCTCGATGAGGTCCCCCGGCACCTGGCGGATGCCGAGGTTGGTGAGGCGGATCAGCGGCGGCAGGGCGAAGATGATCGTCACCACCACGCCCGGCACGTTGCCGATCCCGAACAGCATCACGATGGGCACGAGGTAGACGAAGGCCGGCGTCGTCTGCATGGCGTCGAGGATTGGGCGCACCACCTGCTGCGCGGTGTCGTTCCGGGCGAGCCAGATCCCGGTCGGCAAGCCGATCAGGATGCAGAAGAACACTGACGTGAAGACGAGGGCGAGCGTCACCATCGCCTCGTCCCAGGCGCCGATGAAGCCGACGAACGCGAACGAGACGACCGCGCCGAGGCCGAGCCGCCAGCCCGCCGCCTGCCAGGCGAGGAGCCCGATGAGGGCGAGCATGACGAGGGCGGGCGTGCCGAGGAGGGCGGACTCGATGCCGGTGAGAACGACGTCGATGGGCTGGCGGATCGCCTGGAAGACGAAGCGGAAGTTGGTGACGAGCCAGCCGAGGCCCTGCTCGACCCACTCATCGAGCGGGATCAAGGCATATTCGAACGGGCGCCAGACGTCGAAGGTGCGCTCGGGCGCGGCCTGGATGCCGCTCATCCAGTCGCCTGCGGGGGCGCCTTCTGACGGCACCGGAGCGCTCCCGCCCCATGGATCGGCGGTGCCGCCGTCGGCGGGGGCGGGGGTGTCCTGCGACGGGGACGACCAGGGGTTGGACGGCGCCTCGCCGGTGTCGGCGGACGGTGTGGCCCACGGGTTGGACGGTGCGTCGCCGCCGGTGTCGGCCTGCGCGAGGATCGCGCCCGCCGGGGCGGCCTCGGCGGCCGTGCCGTCAGCCGTCATGTGCTCGGCCGTGATGTGCTCGGCCATGATTCGCTCAAGCATGGGTCTCCTCCCTCTGGAGCGCCTCGAGGAGGACTGCGCGGGAGACGACGCCGAGATAGCGGTTGTCCCGGTCCACGACGGGCAGGCCGCAGGGGGCCTGCGCCACCTCGCCGATGATGTCGCCGATCTTGCGGTCCTCGGGGATCGAGGGGATGCCGGGGATGAAGGCCTTCGTGATGTCGGGCTCGGGCTCCCGCAGCTGCCGCTCGAGCGTCGCGGTGGAGACGACGCCGTGGAAGTGCTGGCGGCGGTCGAGCACGTAGGCGTAGTCGCGGTCGGCGTTGGAGATGCGGGCGAGCGCGGCCTTGACGGAGCCGTCCCGCTCGAAGTGGGTGACCTGGCTCTTCGTCGCGATGTCCTTCGCCGTCAGGACGTTCGAGACGTTCACGCCGCGGAAGAAGGAGCGGACGTAGTCGTTCGCCGGATCGTTCAGGATCTCGTCGGGCGTGCCCACCTGGACGACCCTGCCGCCTTCCATGATGGCGATCCTGTCGCCGATGCGCATCGCCTCGTCGAGGTCGTGGGAGATGAAGACGACGGTGCGCTTCTCCTCCGCCTGGAGGGCGAGGAGCTCGTCCTGCATCTCTGTGCGGATGAGCGGGTCGAGGGCGCTGAAGGCCTCGTCCATCAGGAGGATTGTCGGGTCGTTGGCGAGGGCGCGGGCAAGGCCGACGCGCTGCTGCATGCCGCCCGAGAGCTCGTTCGGGTAGGAGTTGGCATTGGCCGCAAGCCCCACCTGCTCCAGCGCAGCGAGCGCCCGCCGTTCCCGCGTCGCGACGTCGACGCCCGCGAGCTCGAGGCCGAACGCCGTGTTCTGCAGCACCGTCATGTGCGGCATGAGCGCGAACGACTGGAAGACCATTGCGATGTGCTTGCGGCGAAAATCGAGAAGCTCCTTCTTGGAGAGCTTCGCGATGTCGGCGCCCTGGACGATGATCTCGCCCGCCGAGGGCTCGATGAGGCGGTTCAGCATGCGCACGAGCGTGGACTTGCCCGAGCCGGACAGGCCCATCACCACGAAGATCTCGCCCTCGCGGATGGTGAAGGAGGCGTCGCAGACGCCGATGGTCATGCCCGTCTCCCGGAAGACGGCGTCCTTTCCCTTTCCGCTGCGATAGAGATCGATGGCGTGGGCGGGGTCGCGGCCGAACACCTTGAACAGGTTGCGCGCGACGAGCGCCTCGTTGGCTTGCACGGGGCGGATGTCCTTCTGGTTGCCTGTTTCTCGTCGGGGGCGCTCACAAGGCTAGGGATTGAGGCTCGTGTGTCAACCGTCCCGGTTGTCGTATGTTGCGGTGCAGGTCCGCGGCCACGGAAAAAGTCCATTTCCGATCAGGTTGTTGCGAGACAACAAGACGTACGGCAAGATCATGACAATTCACCCGTGAGTCGTCCGGGGAGCAGTGCAGCACGCGCAAAAGCACTTCAGCAGCACCGCAAGCGCGCGCGAAGATTGCCTGAATGAATGGGCGGTGGCCGAAGGCAGCCGCAGCGGGGCGCCGCCGACGACGGCATAGCGTCGCGCGGCGTGGGCGGCACGCGCCGGCGCGGTCAGGAGGCGGGCGCCCTGCGCAGAGCCTCGGCGCGAGCGCGGGTGTCGGCGCGCAGGAGCCTCGGCGGCGCCGCCGGCAGGGGCGGTGCGGTCCTCCCCAGGAACTCGATCTCGCGCACAAGCACGAGCCGCTCGCGCAGGATCGCCTCGATCCCCTCGCGCCGGGCCGTGCGCGCCTCCTCGATGGCGGCCGCGGCGGCCTCGAGCCTGGCGAGACCCTCCAGAACGCGCCTGTCGAGATCGCGGGCGCGCTCCACCTCCTCGCGGTGTCGACGGGAGAGCTCCGCCCTGTCCGCCGGCGAGAGCGCCGGGTCGGGCCGGAAGCGGGCGGACGCATCGGCGAGCCACGCCGAGAGCTGGTGCGCCTCATCCGGGGAGAGCCCGGGAAGGCTGCCGGGGGCGCGGGCGACAAGGTCCGCCGCGGTCGCGACGCCGGCTGCGGCGAGGCGTGCCGCAAGGTCTGGCGCGGCGCCGGGGATAGCGGCACGGGCGATGGCGAGGCGCGACAGGTAGGCCGCGCGCTGGCGGGCGACCCGGCCCGCCTGCACGTCGCGCTCGGCCTCGGCGAGGCGGAGCGGCAGATCCGCGCGGGCAGCCACCAGCCCCTCGAGCTCGGCCTTCATGAGGAAGGGTCCGTCGAGATCCACCGCCCGGGCGGCCTCCACGAAGGCGCGGGACAGGCGCGAATCGATGCCGAGAAGGTCCTGCAGGGCGGGCCGCTCGGGGCGGAACCAGTCGCGCACCCAGAAGGCGCCCGCCACGAACACCGGCGCGGACATCAGCCAGTTCTGCGGGATCATGACGACGTTGACGGCGCCGACGGCGATCATCCCGATGCCGCCGAGGAGGCGCGGCACCTGCGGCCAGCGGCTCCTCCTCTGCGGCTGCGGCAGGGGCTCCGCGAGGACCGGCGGCGGCGGCGCGTAGACGAAGCGGTCCGGCACCCTGACGGCGCGGATGCGGGCACGCAGCGCCGCGCCGTCGAACGGCGGCAGCGGCGGCGGCGCATCAGGACCCGCGCTGAGGGCGAGGCGCTCGTGGGGCAGCAGGAAGAGGACGGTGCCGCTCGCCCCCTCCATGCGGCACCAGGGGCATTCGGGCGCGGCATTGGCGTGGTGGTGGCGCAGGCTGGCCGCGCACGCGACGAGGGCGGCCTCGAGCCCGCCGAGCGCCTCCACCCATGCCGCCGCCGCCGGGCGCGACACGGTGCCTTCCGGTGCGAAGGCGCGCTCGAAGAGGTCCGCCACCGCCTCCGGCAGGTCCTCGAGCCGCTTTGCGCCCGGCGGCGGCATGAGGCCCGTCTCGCGCCGGCGTGACCAGGCTAAGCGGTGGGCCGCGATCGCCTCCGGCACGGTGACGCTTCCCGCCGACGGCACCCCCGCGAAGGGGTGGCGGCCCATGAAGAGGAGCTGGAAGACGACCACGGCGAGGCCGAACGCGTCGTGGTTCGCCGTGCGCTCCACGTCCGCGAGGGAGCGGCCGGAGAGCTCGGGCGGCGTGTATTCGGGCACGCCCACCTGGCAGGGATGGAGGATGCCCCGGTGGCGGACCTGGAAGCTGTCGGCGTCGATGAGGAAGACGCGCGCGTCGCGGGCGACGAGGAAGCCGGAGTGGTTGACGTCCCCGATGACCGATCCGGCGGCATGGGTTGCGGCGACGGCGCGGGCGGCGTTGAGGGCGGCGCGCAACCCATGCCGCCGGATCGGTCATCGGGGAC
>Ga0076929_100701_pt1 | contig 19312 bp, 20 predicted proteins | sample HotLakConUCCSL28_FD_87104 | JGI IMG/M metagenome (GOLD analysis project Ga0076929, IMG submission 87104) | Hypersaline microbial mat communities from Hot Lake, Washington, USA - Hot Lake Consortium UCC-SL28 (version 3) (version 3) | ecosystem: Environmental > Aquatic > Thermal springs > Hot...
CTCATCGACGAGATCGCCCGCCTCGCCACGGATGCCGCGGCCGTCGCCCAGGGTGCCCGCCGCGAGGTGGAGACGGCGATCCGCGCGCAGGTGGAGAGGCTCCTGTCCGAGGCGAACGTCGTCCACCGTGACGAGTTCGAGGCCGTGAAGGCCATCGCCACCCGCGCCGCCGACGAGGCGGACAGCCTGCGCGAGCGCGTCGAGGCGCTCGAGGCGCGCCTCGCCCGCGAGGAGGCCTGAACGCCGGCCGTGGACGGTGCGGCCCGTCCCCTTCACCAGAGCACCCCTTTTTGATCTTCTGTCGGAGACGCTGCGGGATTCGTATTCCCCCCAGGCGCTCCGGCGTCGCCTCAGGCGTGGCCGCCCCCGTGGCGGACCCCGCGCGGGCCCGAAAGGATCGGCGATGAGCTTGATCGACCTCGACGACTTCACCGTCTCCCACAACCCCATCGATCGAATCGAGGAGGTCGCCAACGGCAACGACTGGACCTACGAGCGCGCCGGCGAGGACGAGATCACCATCTCCGTCTCGGGCCGCTGGTCCGCCTACCACGTCGCCTTCACCCACATGGAGGAATTCGATTCGCTCCACATCGCCGTCGCCTTCGACCTCAAGGTGACAGAGCCGCGGATGACGGAGGTCGTGCGCCTCCTCGCCCTCGTCAACGAGCGCATGTGGATGGGCCACTTCGACCTGTGGAGCCAGGAGGGTGTCGTCATCTTCCGCCACACCCAGCTCCTCGCCGGCGACGACGTTCCCGCCTCCCATCACGTCCAGGCCCTCCTGACCCACGCCGTGGAGACGTGCGACGCCCACTACCAGGCGTTCCAGTTCGTCGTCTGGGCGGGGAAGTCGGCGAAGGAGGCGCTCGACGGCGCACTCTTCGAGACCGCCGGGGAGGCGTGACGTCATGACGCCCGAGCGGCCGCTCGTCCTCGTCGGCGCCGGCAGGATGGGCGGCGCCCTCCTCGAGGGATGGCTCGCCGCCGGGACCGATCCGCGCGCGGTCGTCGTGGTGGAGCCGAGCCCGCCGGACACGCAGCCCCTCCGCACGCCGGGCCTGACCGTGGTCGCCGCACCGCCCGAGGTGGCCGCCGGTACCATCGTCCTCGCCGTCAAGCCACAGGTGATGAAGGACGTGTTGCCCATGGTCGCGCCGATGCGGCGGGAGGACACGCTCGTCGTCTCGGTCGCCGCCGGCATCACCGTGGCGACGCTCGGCAGCCTCGGCCCCGGCCCCGTGGTCCGCGCGATGCCGAACACGCCGGCCGCCATCGGCAAAGGGATGACGGCGGCCTTCGCGGCCGGCGCCTCGGAGGAGGAGATCCGCCTGGCGGACGCGCTCCTCTCCGCCGCAGGCGCCGTCGCATGGCTCGAGGAGGAGGCGCTGATCGACGCCGCCACGGCCGTTTCCGGCTCGGGCCCCGCCTACGTCTTCCACCTCGTGGAGGCGCTCGCCGCGGCGGGGGAGGCGGAGGGGCTCCCGGCCGACGTCGCCGCAACGCTCGCGCGCCAGACCATCGTCGGCGCCGGTGCGCTCCTTGAACGCAGCACGCTTGATCCGGGGACGCTGCGCCGCAATGTGACCTCCCCGGGAGGCACGACCGCGGCCGCACTCTCCGTCCTCATGGAGACCGGCGCGCTGACGGACCTCATGACGATGGCCGTCCACGCCGCGGCCGTGCGCTCCCGCGAACTCGGAAGCTGACGGCCGCAAGGCCGTCGACGGGAAGGGCGCGGGGCAGACCGCCCGCCGCCGCAGACGCACGGGCTGACCGCCCGGTGGAGCACGGGAGAGCGAGGAGTGTCCGAGACAGGCGATCGCATCATCGACGCAACGATGCGACTTCTTGCAGACCACCCCTTCGAGGCGGTCACGCTTCAGGCCATCGCAGACGAGGCTGGCGTGGGGCTGGCGGAGCTCGCGGCCCACTACCCGACACGGGGCCACATCCTCGACGCGTTCGCCCGCCGCATCGACCGGGAGGTCCTCTCCCGCGACGTGTCCGACATGGCGGACGAGACCCCGCGCGACCGCATGTTCGACGTCCTCATGAACCGCCTCGACGCCCTGTCGCCCCACAAGGGCGCCCTGAAGGGCCTGATGCGCGCCGTCCGCCGCGACCCGGCGCTCGCCCTGGGGCTCAACGCCATCGCCATGCGCTCGGCCACCTGGATGCTCGCCGCCGCCGGCATCGCGCCCACCGGCTGGCGCGGCCGCCTCGTGACCCAGGGCCTCGCCGTCTCCTTCGCGAAGGTGCTGCGCGTCTTCGTCGACGAGGACGACCCCGGCCTGCCCCGCACCATGGCCGCCCTCGACAGGGAGCTGCGCGAGGGCGAGGAACGCTACCGCCGCTTCTCCCGCATCCTCGGCGACGGCGTGCGGGAGGCCCGCCCGCGCGGTGCCGCCGTTCCCGACGCCGAGATCGTCCCCGACGAGCCGGCCTCGGCCGGCCCCGGGTGGCCGGCCGCCGACGCCGAGCCCCATGATCCGGTCAAGACCGCCCAGGGTGACATCCTCGCCGGCGGCAACGGGGCAACACCCGCTCCGGACGCACCACTCCCGGAAAGCTCCGGCGATGCGCCGCCCGCGACCGGCGAGGGGGGTCGTGCTATGCCGCCGGGAGAGGATCCCGACCGGCAGGGCAGAGAGTGACGGACACGATCGGCTTCGACGAATTCCTGAAGGTGGACATCAGGCTCGGCACCGTCGTTGCCGCCGAGCCCTTCCCCGAGGCCCGCAAGCCCGCGCTGAAGCTGCGCATCGACTTCGGCCCCGAGATCGGCGAGCGCAAGTCGAGCGCCCAGATCACCGTCCACTACCGGCCGGAGGACCTCGTGGGCCGCAAGGTGATGGCGGTCGTGAACTTTCCGCCCCGCCAGATCGGCCCGTTCATGTCGGAGGTCCTCACACTCGGCTTCGCGGACGAGAACGGCGACATCGTCCTCGCAGTGCCCGACAGGCCGGCCCCGGACGGCGCGCGGCTGATGTGAGGCCGACGCACCGCCGGCGGGCGCGGCGCGTCAGAGGGGCAGCCTCACTCTTGCCGAAAGGCCGCCGAGACCGCTCGTCGCGAGCGTGACGTCGCCGCCCTGGCGCCGGGCGATGTCCCGCGCGATGGTGAGGCCGAGGCCCGTACCGCCGTTGTCGCGGTTGCGCGCCGTGTCCATGCGGTAGAAGGGCTGGAAGACCCGCGCACGCTCGTCGTCGGGAATGCCGGGGCCGTCGTCGTCCACGGCGATGGTCAGCCAGCCGCCCCGCGCCGCCGCGGTCACCTCCACGCGCTCGGCGTGGAGCGCCGCGTTGGCGACGAGGTTCGCGAGCAGCCGCCGCGTCGCCATCGGCCGCACCGTCGCCCTCAGCCCGTCCGGCACGTCGACGGCGACGTCCGCGTGGCCGCGCACGGCATCGGCGACCAGCTCGGCGACGTCGACGTCTCCCTCGCTCTCGTCGAGGTCGGTGCGGGCGAATGCGAGGTAGTCCTCCAGCATCGCCTGCATCTCGTCGATGTCGGCCCTCAGGGCCGCCACCTCCTCCCCCTCCGGCAGGAGGGCGAGCTGGAGGCGGAAACGGGTGAGCATGGTGCGAAGGTCGTGGCTCACCCCGGCGAGCATCGACGTGCGCTGCTCGATCTGCCGCTCGATCCGCGTCTTCATCTCGAGGAAGGCCCAGGCCGCCTGGCGCACCTCGATGGCGCCGTGGGGCCTGAAGCGGCCGACGGGCTGGCCGCGTCCGAACCGCTCCGCCGCCGCCGCGAGCTCCTGGATCGGCCGCACCTGCCCCTTCAGGAACAGGAGCGCCACGAGGATGAGGACCGCCGACGTCCCGGCCATCCACACCAGCGTGATGTGCGAATCGGAGGCGTAGGTCTGGCTGCGGCGGGCGACGACCTGGAGGATTCCCGCGTCCGTCTTGACGCGGATCTCCACGAAGCGGCTCGACCCCACCGTGTCGATCCAGAACGGCCGCCCCACCTGGACGGAGATCTCGCGCGAGAGCGTGCGGTCGAGGAGGGAGAAGAAGGGCTTTGGCGCCGGCCGCGGCAGGCTGTCCCCGGGAAGGAGCGCCACCTCGTGGAACAGGCGGCGCTTCGCGACACTGACGATTCGCGCCCTGTTCTCGGGAGACGTCATCTCGATCAGCGACGCCGTCGCCGCGATCTCGGCAGCGGTCGCGACGGAGAGGCGCCGCGTCATGTTCTCCCAGTGGCGGTCGAGGAAGACGAAGGCGACCACCGACTGGAGGAGGATCATCGGCACGACGATGATGAGGAGCGAGCGCGGGAAGAGGCGGCGCGGCAGGCGGCGGCGAAGCCAGCGCTCCACCGGCGGCGGCATGCCAGCCCAGCGCAGGACGCGGCGCCACAGCGGCCGGCGCCGTTCGACGAGGCTCACGGGGCCTCCTCCTCGAGGGGATCGCACGCGAGTCGGTAGCCGATGCCGCGCACAGTCTGCAGGTAGCGCGGCGCCGCGGCGTCGTCCTCGAGCTTCCGGCGAAGGCGGTTGATCTGGACGTCCACGGCCCGGTCGCCGTGCTCCTCGTCGGCGACGACGGCCTGGCGCGGCACAGTGGCGCCCGGCGTCGCGGCGAGGCGGCGCAGGAGGCGGCGCTCCCGGTCCGTCAGGCGCACGGGCTCGCCCTCCCGTGTGAGCGCCTCGCGCCGAAGGTCGAAGACGAACGGGCCGAAGCGGACGGCGCCCGCGGGCTCCGGCCGCCGCCGCACGAGGTTCGCGAGGCGCAGCGACAGCTCCCGCGGCTCGAAGGGCTTGGCGAGATAGTCGTCCGCCCCGAGCTCGAGCCCGCGGATGCGCTCGCTCGGTTCGGCGCGCGCCGTCAGCATCAGGACGGGGACCTGCGGCGCCATCCCGCCCTTCACCGCCTCGAGGAGCGAAAGCCCGTCCTCCCCCGGCATCATCACGTCGAGCACCACCACGTCGAACAGGAAGGCCGAGAGCTTCCGGCGCGCCTCGGCGGCGTCGGCGGCGGCGGTCACGCGGAACCCCTCCTGCCGCAGGAAGCGGTCCATCAGGGCACGGATGCGGCCGTCGTCGTCCACGAGGAGGACGTGGGGCGCCTCGTCGGTGCCCCTCGGCTCGCCGGGGTCGGTCAGCGCGAGCGCCATTCAGCGGCCTCCCTCGATGCGCGCGATCACGGCCTCGCGCTCCGCCTCGTCCACGAGGCCTGCGAGAAAGCGGGCGACCGTCTCCCTGGCGCCGTCGGGCAGCCCCTCGAGCGCGGCCTCGATCCGCGCGGTCTGGAGGCGGGCGAGGTGACGGGCGAGGTTGCGGCCGGCCTCGGTGGTGGCGAGGCGCTTCTCGCGCCGGTCGAGCGGTCCGGGGCTCGCCTCGATCAGCCCGTCCTCCACCAGCGTCCTCAGGACCCGCGCCAGCCCCTGCTTGGTGACCTTCAGGATCGCGAGGAGCTCGCCCACTGTCAGCCCCGGATTGCGGTCCACGAAGTGCAGGACTCGGTGGTGCGCCCGCCCGTAGCCGGTTTCCGCCAGCGCCGCATCGGCGACGCCGACGAAGTCACGATAGCCGAAGAACATGCGCTCGATGAGATCGAAGGCGAGGGCACCGTTTGCCGGCTGAACATTTTTTTGGTCAACCATATTGACGTATTGCGCAAGAAGCCATAGGTTTGGACACCACGGAACGGCTGATCATGTCGTTATCCGTGGCTGGAACGAAAGAAAGTTGCGTTGTGGCGCATTTCCGTTCGGTGGCGTCAAAATTTCGGCAGCCTGTGGCGGTGGATACGGAAAGGGAGGACGGCATGGCGGTGCCCTTCGATCAGCGGGACGGCGACATCTGGATGGACGGCGTCTTCGTGCCCTGGAAGGACGCGAAGCTTCACGTCCTGTCCCATGGCCTTCACTATGCGAGCTGCGTGTTCGAGGGCGAGCGCGCCTACGGGGGCGAGATCTTCGAGTGCGAGGCCCATACCGACCGCCTGTTCGCCTCCGCGAAGGCCATGGGGTTCGAGCTGCCCTATAGCCCGGCCGCGATCAATGCCGCGAAGCGCGAGACCCTCGCCCGCACCGGCCTCGCGGACGCCTACGTCCGCCCCGTCGCATGGCGCGGCAGCGAGATGATGGGCGTCTCGGCGCAGCAGAACACCATCCGCGTCGCGATCGCCGTCTGGCCGTGGCCGAGCTACTTCGACCCGGCGGCGCTCGAGAGGGGCATCCGCCTCGACATGGCGGACTGGCGGCGCCCCGACCCGGCATCGGCACCCTGCCACGCCAAGGCTGCCGGCCTCTACATGATCTGCACGCTCTCCAAGCACGCCGCCGAGGCGAAGGGCTACGCGGACGCGCTCATGCTCGACTACCGCGGCCATGTGGCCGAGGCGACCGGCGCCAACGTCTTCTTCGTGAAGGACGGGCGGATCCACACGCCGACTCCCGACTGCTTCCTCGACGGCATCACCCGCCGCACCGTGATCCGCCTGGCGCGCGAGAGGGGCCTCGAGGTGGTGGAGCGCACGATCCTGCCCGACGAGCTCGACGGCTTCGAGGAGTGCTTCCTCACCGGGACCGCGGCGGAGGTGACGCCGGTCGGCGAGATCGGCCCCTACAGCTTCACCGTCGGGGAGATCACGCGCTCGCTGGTGAAGGCCTACAAGGTGGCCGTTCAGCCGAAGGGGGCGAAGGCCGCCACGGCCGAGGCCATCGCCGCGGTCGCCTGAGCCCTGCCGCCCGCCACCGCCGCCATGTCGCGCCGGTGGCGCCAGCGCGCGCGTGACGCGAGCCGTCCTCCGGAAGCGCGTCGTGTTGCGCGATCGTCGGAAGAACGGGTCCAGCCGCGCCGCGTGGCGATCGGGCGCGGGTTCTCTCCGGAGGCCGTCCGATGGTGGGGTACGAAGTGGTGGCGGGGTGTGACACGATGCCGCGCACGCCCGCCGTCCGATGCGCCGCCGCGTCGACCGTGCCCTGAGGCGCAGCGCTTGCGCTGGCGGTGCGGTCGCCTGTGTCAGGTCCTGACGGGCGGGCGGCCCTTGTCGATCCGTCCGAGGCCCTCCTTCGCAGGCGCATAGCCGGGGCGGATCTGGAGGGCGCGGCTGTAGGCACCGCGTGCCTTCTCGCTGTCGCCCTTCGCCTCCAGAGCGAGGCCACGGTTCGTCCAGGCGTCCGCATAGTTGCGGTCGATGGCGAGGGCCTGGTTGAAGTCGTCGAGCGCGGAATCGATGTCGCCCGTGGCAAGATAGCTGACGCCGCGCCCGTTGTAGGGCTCGGGCGCGCCGGGATCGAGGCCGATCGCGGTGCCGAAATCCTCCACAGCGAAGGAGTGGAGGTTCTGCGACTGGTAGATCAGGGCGCGGTTGTGATAGGCGCGCGCGTCGCCCGAGTTCATGCGGATCGCCGCGTTGAAGTCCTCCAGCGCGCGGTCCGTCTGCCCCTGGAGGCGGTAGATGTTCCCGCGGCCGACGAGGGCGGCCACGTAGTCGGGATTGACCCTGAGCGCCGCCGAGTAGTCGGACAGGGCGCTGTCGAGATCGTCCATCCTGCGGTGGACGAGGGCACGATTGGCGTAGGCCTGGTAGAAGGACGGGTCGATCGTGATCGCGCGGTCGAAGTCGGCGAGCGCCTCCCGGAGCTGGCCTGCGCGCCCGTATGCCGTGCCGCGCATGTTGAATGCGCTGGCGTCTCCCGGATTGGCGTTCACCACCTCGGTCAGCGAGGCGATGTTGGTCGGCGAGGCCGCGGTCGAATCGATGAAGCGGCCCGTTCCAGTGGCCGCCTGATCCACGACGCAGCCCGCGAGCAGGGCCGAAACGGCCACAGCTGCGCAAGCCGCCATGGTTCGGGACATTGCAGCGCGCATCATCATCACCGGACTAGCACATCGTGGTCGGGGACGCGACGCACGAGGTCGCCGTCAGGTCCGCTTCTTGCCCGGAATCAGCCCCTCGCGCTGGGCGCGCTTGCGGGCGAGCTTGCGGGCACGGCGAACCGCCTCGGCCTTCTCCCGCGCCTTGCGCTCGGAGGGCTTCTCGTAGTGGTTGCGCATCTTCATTTCGCGGAAGATGCCCTCACGCTGCATCTTCTTCTTCAGCGCCTTCAGCGCCTGATCGACGTTGTTGTCCCGAACGAGAACCTGCACGTAACACCATTCCTTCTCTTGCACGGTGCATTGCGGCTGCACCGTCGTGCCGGACGCGGACGCGCCGACGCCGGCAGGATGCCCCGCGCCTTGCGGGCAGCAGGTTTCCTAGTCCGGGCGGTGAGCCGGGTCGGTATCAGCGTTTCCGCGGAAAGTCCACGGGGGCGCCGACGAAATTGACGTGGCCCATCTTCCGGCCCGGCCTCGCGTCGCGCTTGCCGTACAAATGAAGCCGGGCGCCGGGAGTTTCCAGATGCCGTGCCCACGCCTCGACGTCGTCGCCGATGAGGTTGACCATCTCGACGTCGCAGGTGCGCCGCGTCTGGCCGAGGGGCCAGCCGGCGATGGCGCGCACGTGGTTCTCGAACTGGCTCGTCACCGCCCCGTCCTCGGTCCAGTGGCCGGTGTTGTGGACGCGCGGGGCGATCTCGTTGGCGACGAGCGGGCGGTCGGGATCGCCGGTGACGAACCACTCGACCGCGATCACGCCAACGTAGCCGAGCCGCGCGGCGAGCGCCCGCGTCATCTCCCGCGCCTTCCCTTCGAGCGCGGCGTCGAGCGGGCCGGGGAGGGACGACCGGCGCAGAATGCCGCCCTCGTGGACGTTGCGCGGCGCGTCCCAGCAGGCCACCGATCCGTCCGCCCCCCGCGCGAGCACGACCGAGGTCTCGGCCACGAAAGGCACCACTTCCTCCAGGATCGCCGGAACGGCGCCGATGGCAGCGAACGCCTCCCGCGGATCGGCGCCGGGCGCGAGCCTCACCTGGCCCTTGCCGTCGTAGCCCATGCGGCGGGTCTTCAGGATCGCGGGAAGGCCGATCACGCCCATCGCCTCGGCGAGCGCGTCCGGCCCGTCGATCGCCGCGTGCTTCGCCACGGGAAGACCGCACGCGGTGAGGAACGCCTTCTCCTCGAGGCGGTCCTGCGCCACGGCGAGCGCCTCCGTCGAGGGCCTCAGGAGGTCCCCGAGCGCGGCCAGCGGCTCGACGGGGACGTTCTCGAACTCGTAGGTGACGACGGCGGCGCTGCCGGCGAGCCCTGCGAGGGCGGCCGCGTCGTCGTAGCGCGCGCAGGTGTGGCGGGTCGCGACGCGGAAGGCGGGCGAGCCGGCCTCAGGCGCGAGGACGTGGGTGTCGAGGCCGAGGCGCGCCGCGGCGAGGCACAGCATGCGTCCGAGCTGCCCGCCGCCGAGGATGCCGACGGTGTCGCCGGGAGAGAGGATCATGCCTCGCGGGCCGGTGCGATGGCGACCGCATCCGTGCGCGCGGCGCGCCAGGCGGCGAGGCGTTCTGCGAGGCCGGCGTCCGAGAGGGCGAGGACGGAGGCCGCGAGGAGCCCCGCGTTGGTGGCACCGGCCGTCCCGATGGCGAGGGTCCCGACCGGCACGCCCGCTGGCATCTGGACGATGGACAGGAGGCTGTCCCATCCCGAGAGCGGCCGGCTCTCCACGGGAACACCGAAGACGGGAAGTGTCGTGAGGGACGCCACCATGCCCGGAAGGTGCGCTGCGCCCCCCGCGCCCGCGATCACCACCTTCACGCCGCGCCCGGCGGCGGTGGCGGCGAAGTCGTAGAGCCTGCGGGGGGTGCGGTGGGCCGAGACCACCAGCGCGTCGTGGGAGACGCCGAGCTCCGCGAGGACGTCGGCGGCATGGCGCATGGTCGGCCAGTCGGACTGGCTGCCCATCACCACGGCGACGGGCGCTGCCGGCTCGGGAAACGGGGTCACGCGATGATGTCCGGCAGGATGCGGGCGGACAGGATGCGGATCTCGTCCTTCAGCTTCAGCTTGCGCTTCTTCAGCCGCTGGATCTGGAGCTGGTTCTGCGCCGACGCGCACTCGAGGGCGACGATGGCCGAATCGAGGTCGCGATGCTCCTGGCGGAGCATGTTGAGGCGATCGTTCAGGGCTTCGAGGTCGTCATCCATGGGAAGGATCCGCGGCTCGGACGAGTTACATCGAACCGCGGATCGCTGTCGAGGGGCTCGTCAGCCCTGGGGCGCGCCGACGATGGCCACCGTGGGCTCACCGGCGCCGAGGATGCGGCCGGCGACGCGCCTCACGTCCTCCAGCGTCACGGCGTCGATGAGGCCGTTGCGGACGTCGACGTACTCGATGCCGAGGTCCTCCACCTGGATGCCGAGGAGCTGGCGGGAAATGGAGCTCGAGGAGTTGAAGCGCAGCGCATAGGAGCCGGTGAGATAGGCCTTCGCGGCGGTGAGTTCCTCCTCGCTCGGCCCTTCCTCCGCCATGCGCCCGATCTGGGCGAGGATCACGGAAAGCGCCTCCTCCGCGGTCTCGTTCGCGGTCGCCGTGCCGCCGCCGAAGATCGACGAATGGTCGAGCGGGAAGATGAAGGAGTAGACCGAGTAGGCGAGGCCGCGCTTGTCGCGCACCTCCTCGAAGAGCCACGAGGAGAAGGCGCCGCCGCCGAGGATGTGGTTCATCACGACGGCGGGGATGAAGTCGGGATCCTCGCGGGCGAGGCCCTGCATGCCGAAGCGGATCGCGGTCTGCGGGGTCTGGAGGGTGGCCCGCGCCGTCTCGCCCGTGACGGGCGCCACGTCCGCGACGGGCGTGACATCCGCGCTCTGCGGAAGATCGCCGAAGGCGCTGTCGAGGAGCGGGCCGAGGCGCTCGGCGTCGATGTCGCCGACGACGGAGATCACGAGATTGTCCCGTCCGACTGCGGCATCGCGCGCGGCGACGAGGTCGTCGCGGGTGAGCGCGCCCACAGTCTCGACCGTCCCGTCCCGCGAGGCGCCGTAGGGGTGGTCCGGAAAGGCCGTGGCCGACCACAGGCGCGCGGCGACGGCGTCGGGGTCCTGCTCCTCGCGGCGCAGGCTCGCGACGGTCTTGGCGCGGATGCGCTCGATGGCCTCCTCCTCGAAGCGCGGCTCCCTGATGGCAAGGCTCAGAAGGTCGAACCCGCGCTCCACGGACGCGGAGAGCGCCCGCATGTTGCCGTAGAGGTGGTCGCGGCTGACGGAGAAGCCGAGCCGGACGGCGCTGTCCCTCAGCGCCTGCTGGAAGGCCGCCGAGTCGAGGTCGCCGGCCCCCTCCTCGAGAAGCGACGCCATGAGGCTCGCGCGGCCGGCAGCCCCCTCGGGATCCTGGGAGGCGCCCGCGCCCTTGAAGGCGACGTCGACGGCGACGACGGGCACGGTGTTGTCGGAGACGAGCCAGGCCTCGATGCCGCCGGGGCTCGTGACGCGCTCGATGTCGATGGCGTGGGCGCTGGTGGCAGCGGCCGTCATGAGGCCGACCGCGACGAGCGCGCGGGTGAAGAGGGTGTGCATGATCGCAATCCCGGAATGGCCGCTTTACTGGATGAGGGCGTCGCCGGCCTGAAGGAGCCGGCCGGTGACGGAGGGGCGCCCGGAGAGGTACTTGCGCGCCGCCTCCTGCACGTCCTCGGCGGTGACGGCAGTGATCCGCGAGGGCCAGACCTGGACGTCCTCCACGGTGGAGCCCGTGGTGAGGGCGACGCCGAAGATGCGGGCGAGGGTGGACTGGTTGTCCTGAGCGAAGACGGCCGAGCCGAGGACGCTGGTCTTGGCGCGGGCAAGCTCGTCCTCGTCGACGCCGTTCCGGGCGAGGTCCTCGACGATCTCGCGGATGCGCGCCTCGACGGTCTCGAGGTCGACGCCGTCGCGCGGCGTGGCGTAGGCGGCGAAGCGCGTGTCGTCCACCGCGCTCGACTGGTACCATGTGCCGACGGAGGTGGCGAGCCCCTCCTCGCGCACGAGCGCGGTGTAGAGGCGGCTCGTGTTGTTGCCTCCGAGGATCTCGGAGAGGAGGTCGAGCGCCTCGCCCGCGCCGTCCTCGGCGGTGGCGTAGCTCGGCACGAGCCAGGCGATCTGGGTGGAGGGCTGCATCACCCGCGGGTCGGCGAGCTCGACGACGCGGTTTGCGCGCACCGGCTGGATGCGCGGGCGCTTGCGCGGCTCGAATCCCTGGTCGTCGGGGATCGCGCCGTAGGTCGCCTCGGCGAGCTCGCGGATCTCCTCGGGCGAGACGTCGCCCGCGACGACGAGGATCGCGTTCCCCGGGCGGTAGTGGTCGCGATAGAAGGCGAGGGCGTCCTCGTGGGTGAGGCCTGCGATCTCGTCCGCCCAGCCGATCACGGGGTTGCCGTAGGGATGGTTCACGAACAGCGTCGCCTCGAACGCCTCGCCGAGCTCGGCGCCGGGCCGCGTCTCGACGCGCGCGCGCCGCTCCTCCTGCACCACCATGCGCTCGGGGGCGGCGACCTCCTCGGTGAGGACGAGGTTCTGCATCCTGTCGGCCTCGAAGGCCATCATCTCCGGCAGATGCTCCTTCGCGACCTGCTGGAAGTAGGCCGTGTAGTCGCTGGAGGTGAAGGCGTTCTCCTGCCCGCCGAGATAGGAGACGCGGTCGGAGAAGCCGCCGGGACGGGTCTCCGTCCCCTTGAACATGAGGTGCTCGAGATAGTGGGCGATGCCGGACTTGCCCGGCGGCTCGTCGGCGGCCCCGACGCGGTACCACACCATGTGGGTCACGATGGGCGCCCGCCTGTCGGGGATCACCACCACCTCGAGGCCGTTGTCGAGCGTGAAGGTCTCGGCGTCGGGGGCGATCACGATGTCCCCGAGGTCGACGGGCGCGGAGAGGGCGGGTGATGTGGCGAGCGCTGCCATCGCGAGGGCGGCGAGGGTCGTCCTGATCGGCTTCATGCGTGGCTGCCCCTGTTTCGGTCGCTGGCCACAGTTAGGCGCAGGCGGGCGAGGGGACCACTGAACATTCCGTAAGGCCGCCGCGGCACCGTGCGCCGCGGCGGTCGGTGATCACTGCTGGAGGCGCGCCGGGCGGCGGTCTTCCACCTTGTAGACGCGCTTCCTGACCCACTCGGAATTCTCGATGTCGTCGGGATCGGGAAGCGCCGCGGTCGCGGCCGGCGTGCGGTAGGCGTCGGGCGGAAGGGCGAGGTTGTTGCGCGGCTGCGGCGTTCCGTCCTCCGTGAGGAGCTGGCCCTTGCCGTTGGTCCGGCGGTGGGTCTTGCGAAGCTCCTCGCGGGTCAGGCGCCTACCGATGCTGCGCTCGTCCCCCATGACGTTGAACCCGCTCTCGCGGCGGCCGCCGCCCTCGATACGGAAGGCCTGCGCGCGGCCCGGATCGAGTCGCGCGTTGCGCGTCTGGCCATCGCGCGCGAGGTCGTCGTCTTCGCCGGCCAGCTCCGCAAGGGCGGCGCGGCGCTGCTTCTCGCGCTCGGACTGGTCGACGGGGAAGTTCACGGCCGTTTCGGCGGAGCGCGCCGCGTCCGGATCGGGCAGCTCGGTGGATCCCGGGATCGCGAGCGGGGCGCGCGGGGTGTGGGTGATCGCCTCCCGCTGCTTCGGGACCATTCCCGTCATCGTGAGGAACGCGCCAAACGCCGTTGTGTCCTGCTCCTCCGCCGAGGCCTCTTCCTGGAAATAGTTGTAGCTCGTGTTGCAACCGGCGAGGCCGAGGGCGACGACGGCTGCGAGGGCGAGACGGACCATGACACTACTCCCGTGGTCGGCGGCAGGGCACCGCGCACGAGCCTTGCGCCGGGCTGCCGCCCGGGTCAACAGCGCGGGCGGGCGGGGCCGCGAGTGATGCGCGAAAGCCACAGTTGATGTGGCGCTCAGGGATCCTCCCTCCGTCGTCCCGATCCGAGGAAGCCGTCCCACAGGAGGAGGGCGACGCCGATCACGATGGCCGAATCGGCGATGTTGAAGACGTACCAGGAAAACGTGCCCCAGTGGAGATGCACGAAGTCCACCACCGCGCCGTAGGCGACGCGGTCCACGAGGTTTCCGAGGGCGCCCGAGACCACGAGGGCGAGGGCGAGGCGCACCAGCGGCACCCTTGCGCGCCACAGCCAGACGAGGAGGCCGACCGAGACGATCGCGGTGAACGCGACGAGGAGCCAGCGGCCGAGGCCGTCCTGCTGGAGGAGGCCGTAGGAGATGCCGCGGTTCCACACGAGGGTGATGTCCATGAAGGGCAGCACCCTGATCGGCCCGTTCGAGAAGTCCGCTCCGTGGAGCACCCAGAGCTTCGTCACCTGGTCGGCGACGAAGAGCCCCGCGACGAGTGCGAGCATGACGGTGCGACCCGTCTGCGGCCGCGCGGGCGCCGCCGCGGTGGTCATGCGGCGCGTCCGCCCTCGATCTCGGCCATGGCGGCAGCGTCCCGGGGGGAGAGCTCGGGATAGCGCGGATCGGCTCCGACGTCCGGCAGGACGCGCCAGGAGCGGGCGCAGCGCCTGCCCTCCGCGCGCCCGACGCGGACCGAGACGCCGGGCACCTCTGGAAGGGTGAAGGCATCGCCGTCCGCCTCGCCCCGCTCGATGGTGACGGCGCTCGCGATCACGACGTCCGCGAAGTCGACGGCCTCCACGGCGGCGGCGAGGGCGTCGTCGGCGATCCGCACCACGGGGTGCGCCTCCAGCGAGGCGCCGATGCGCTTCTCGCGCCGCTCTACCTCGAGCGCGCCGAGGACGACGCGCCGAACCCGCCGCACCTTCTCCCACCGTGCCGCGAGCGCGTCGTCGCGCCACGCGGGATCGACGGCGGCGAAGGTCTCGAGGTGGACCGAGGTCCCCTTGCCGCGGGAGGACCAGGCCTCCTCCATCGTGAACGGCAGGATCGGCGCGAGCCAGGTCACCAGCGCCTCGAAGAGCGTGCGCACCACGGCGAGCGACTGGCGGCGGCGGACGCTCGACGGGGCGTCGCAGTAGAGGGCGTCCTTGCGGATGTCGAAGTAGAAGGCCGACAGCTCCACGTTGGCGAAGTTCATCAGCAAGTGAGTCACGTGGCCGTAGTCGTAGGCGGCGTAGGCGCGGCGCACCTCCCCGTCGAGGACGGCGAGGCGGTGGAGCATCAGCCGCTCGAGCTCGGGGCTCGCCGACGGGTCGAGCGGGGTGCCGTCGTCGTGGGCGAGCGTGCCGAGCATCCAGCGCACGGTGTTGCGCAGCTTGCGATAGGTATCGGCGACGCCCTTCAGGATCTCGTCGCCGATGCGCTGGTCGTCGGTGTAGTCCTGTGTCGCGACCCAGAGGCGCAGGATGTCGGCGCCGTACCTGTCGATCACCTCCTGCGGATAGACGACGTTGCCGAGGGACTTCGACATCTTGCGTCCGTCCTCGGCCATGGTGAAGCCGTGGGTGACGACGGTGTCGTAGGGCGCGCGGCCGCGGGTGCCGCAGCTCTCGAGGATCGAGGACTGGAACCAGCCGCGGTGCTGGTCGGACCCCTCGAGGTAGACGTCTGCGGGCCACTTGAGGTCCGGCCGGCGTTCGAGCACGAAGGCGTGGGTGGAGCCCGAATCGAACCAGACGTCGAGGATGTCGTCGACCTTCTCGTAAAACGCCGGGTCGTGATCGGGCGCGAGGAAGCGCGCCGCGGCGTCCGCGGCGAACCAGGCGTCCGCGCCCTCCTTCTCGAACGCCTCGCCGATGCGGGCGTTGACGGCCTCGTCGCGGAGGACCTCGCCGGTCTCGCGATGGACGAAGACGGTGATGGGGACGCCCCAGGCGCGCTGGCGGGAGACCACCCAGTCCGGCCGGTTCTCGATCATGCCGCGAAGGCGGTTGCGGCCCGCGGCGGGGACGAACTCGGTCGCCTCGATGGCGGAGAGGACGCGGCTGCGCAGCGTCGTGCCGTCGCCGAGGTCGCGGTCCATGGCGATGAACCACTGGGGGGTGTTGCGGAAGATGACCGGCTTCTTGGAGCGCCAGGAATGCGGGTACTGGTGCTTCAGGCGCCCGCGGGCGACGAGGTTGCCGGTCTCGGCCAGCGCCTCGATGACGGCCCTGTTCGCCTCGCCCTTCTCGCCGGTGTCGGTGATGACCTGGAGCCCGATGAAACCCGGCGCCGCCTCGGTGAAGCGGCCGTCGGCGCCGACGGTGTAGGGGATCGTCGTCTCGACGCCCGCCGCCTCGAGATCGCGCTTGTGCGCCATCCAGACCTCGAAATCCTCGACGCCGTGGCCGGGGGCGGTGTGGACGAAGCCGGTGCCCGCCTCGTCGGTGACGTGCTCGCCGGGGAGCATGGGCACGGGGAAGTCGTAGCCGCGGCCCGCGAGGGGGTGGGCGCAGACGAGGCCCGCGAGCGCGGCGTTCGGGACGTCGCCAAGGCGTGTGAAGCGGCCCGCGCGCGCGGCGCCGAGCACCTCCTCGGCGAGGCGGTCTGCCAGAACGTAGGTGTCGCCTGCCTTCGCCCACGGCATCTTCCCGTCGGGCAGGGGCGCCACCTCGTCCACGCGGTAGAGGCCGTAGGGGACGGTGGCCGAGAAGGAGATCGCGCGGTTGCCGGGGATCGTCCAGGGCGTCGTCGTCCAGATGACGACGGAGGCGCCCGAGAGGCCTTCCACGCCGGCGGCGGCGCCGCTCGCGCGGGTCACGGGGAACGCGGCCCAGATCGTGTCTGACTGGTAGTCCTGGTACTCCACCTCCGCCTCGGCGAGCGCCGTGCGCTCCACCACGGACCACATGACGGGCTTGGACCCGCGGTAGAGCTGCCCGGACATCGCGAACTTCATCAGCTCGCGCGCGATCTGCGCCTCGGCGGCAAAGCTCATCGTGGTGTAGGGGTCGGCGAAATCGCCGAGGACGCCGAGGCGCTGGAACTCGGCCGACTGCACGGCGAGCCACTTCTGCGCGAACTCGCGGCACTGGCGGCGGAACTCCACCACCGGCACCTCGTCCTTGTTCCTGCCGGCCGCGCGATACTCCTCCTCCACCTTCCACTCGATGGGCAGGCCGTGGCAGTCCCAGCCCGGCACGTAGTTGGCGTCGTGGCCGAGCATCTGGCGGGAGCGGACGACGAAGTCCTTCAGGATCTTGTTGAGGGCGGTGCCGATGTGGATGTGGCCGTTGGCGTAGGGCGGGCCGTCGTGGAGGACGAAGAGCGGGCGGCCGCGGCTCGCCTCGCGCTGGCGGCGATAAAGCTCCGCCTCCGCCCAGCGCGCGAGAAGCTCGGGCTCCTTCTTCGGCAGCCCGGCGCGCATCGGAAAGTCGGTCTTCGGCAGGAACAGCGTCGCGGAATAGTCCCGGGTCTCGTCCCCGGCCACGGCTTCACTCATGGCATCGGCTTTCTGAAGGTTCGGCCTGAAGGTTCGGCGCAGCCCCGCGCCCGCTCGTCGTCGTCCAGTTGGGAATGGCGATGCCCCATCGGGACCCCTCCCGTCGAGTCCCGCGGGCGGGCTGCCGCCATGTCCGTGACAGCGAAGCGCCGGGAGCGGCGAACGGATCCGCCGCGCCCGGTGCCGATCCGGCGTCCCCTTTCGGGGCAGGGGGTCAGGGCGTCACAGGTGCGGGATCAGCGCCTCGGCGCCCGACACCTCCGCCGTCCCCGGCGTCTCCTCGACGTTGAGGATCTTCACGACGCCGTCGTCGACGAGCATCGAGTAGCGCTTGGAGCGGATGCCGAGGCCGAAGCCCGAGGCGTCGAGGTCGAGGCCGATCGCCTTCGTGAAGTCTGCCGAGCCGTCCGCGAGGAACACGATCTTGCCCTCGCCGCCCGAGGACTTCGCCCAGGCGTCCATGACGAACATGTCGTTGACGGAGACGACGGCCACCTCGTCGATCCCCTTGGCGCGGATCACCTCGATGTGGGTGAGGAAGCCCGGCAGGTGGTTGCGGTCGCAGGTGGGCGTGAAGGCGCCGGGCACGCCGAAGATGACGACGCGGCGGCCCTTGGTGAGCTCTGCGACGGTCATCTCCGACGGCCCGTCGGGGGTCATCACCTTGAAGGTGGCATCGGGAAGGCGGTCGCCGACGGCAATGGTCATGGTTCTCTCTCTCCGGGGATCGAAGGCGAATTCGTTCGCGTTCTAGACGAGCAGCGGCGGTGAGGCGAGAGGCGCCTTCCGCCGCCGCGCACCTATGATACGCTCCGACGACGGCCGCGACGGGGGGACACGATGCACACGAGCGAAGGCTACCTCGAGGGGCAGTGCCTGATCGCCATGCCCGGCATGGGAGACCAGCGCTTCACGCGCGCCGTGGTCTTCCTCTGCGCCCACTCCGCGGAGGGCGCCATGGGCATCATCGTCAACAAGCCGGCGAAGAACGTGTCCTTCGTGGACCTTCTGACCCAGCTCGGCATCATCGACGAGGACAACGCGATCCGCCTGCCCGAGACAGCGAAGCGCGTTCCGGTCCACAACGGCGGCCCGGTGGAGACGGGGCGGGGCTTCGTCCTCCATACGCCGGACTTCGTCCTCAAGGAGGCGACCCTCGTCACCGGCAACGACATCTGCCTGACGGCGACCGTCGAGATCCTGCGGGCGATCGCCAACGGCAGCGGCCCCTCGCAGGCGCTCCTCGCCCTTGGCTACGCGGGCTGGGCCCCGGGCCAGCTCGAGCACGAGATCACGAACAACGGATGGCTGCACTGCGAGGCGGACCACGGCCTCCTCTTCGACCCCGACATCGAGGCGAAATACGAGCGCGCCATCGGCAAGCTCGGGATCGACCCCGTGCTCCTCTCCTCCGCCGCGGGCCATGCCTGAGGCGCGGCCGCCGACCCGCCGTCCTCGCAGGTTGACAGCGGCCGGCAAGACGCGCTTCTGACGGGACGGGAGGAGTTCGGGCGTGCAGTACATCTCCACACGGGGCGGCACATCGCCGCTCGGTTTCTGCGATGCGACGCTGGCCGGCCTCGCCCCGGACGGCGGCCTCTTCGTGCCCGAAACCTATCCCGAGATCTCCCGCGCCGAGCTCGCGGCCCTCGCGGGACGCCCGTTCGAGGCGGCTGCGAAGACCGTCCTCGCGCGCTTCTCGGGGGGGGACCTTCCCGCCGCCGCCATCGCCGAGGACGTCGACGCCGCCATGGCGACCTTCGGCCACGCCGCGCGCACGCCCCTCGTCCAGATCGGCCCGAACCACTTCCTGCTCGAACTCTTCCACGGGCCGACGCTCGCCTTCAAGGACGTCGCCATGCAGACGCTGGCGCGCCTCATGGACCGCATCCTGTCGGAGCGCGGCCGCCGGGCGACCATCGTGACGGCCACCTCGGGCGACACGGGCGCCGCCGCGGCGGAGGCCTTCCGCGGGCGCTCCGCCATCGACCTCTTCATCCTCTATCCCGACGGCCGCGTGTCGGACGTCCAGCGCCGGCAGATGACGACGGAAGCCGACGACAACGTCCACACCCTCGCCGTGGCGGGCGACTTCGCCGAATGCCAGCGCATCGTGAACGCGCTGTTCGTGGC
>Ga0076929_100706_pt1 | contig 18757 bp, 9 predicted proteins | sample HotLakConUCCSL28_FD_87104 | JGI IMG/M metagenome (GOLD analysis project Ga0076929, IMG submission 87104) | Hypersaline microbial mat communities from Hot Lake, Washington, USA - Hot Lake Consortium UCC-SL28 (version 3) (version 3) | ecosystem: Environmental > Aquatic > Thermal springs > Hot...
TTCGAGCGGGAGGTCACGGCCGAGCGCATCCGCGACAAGTTCGCGGCGAGCCGGAAGAAGGGCATGTGGATGGGCGGCGTCCCGCCCTACGGCTACCGCGTGGAGAACCGCAGGCTCGTGATCGACGATGAGCGGGCCGAGCACGTCCGCTGGATCTTCACGCGCTTCCTCGAGGTCGGCTCGGGCACAGTGCTGGCGCGGGAAGTCGGCGAACGCGGGATCCGCACCCCGAGCGGCAACCGCGTGGACAAGAAGTACCTCTATCGGATGCTCAACAACCGCGCAAACCTCGGCGAGGCGGTCCACAAGGGCGAGAGCTACCCCGGCGAGCACGAGCCGATCATCGACCGGGAGACGTGGGACCGCGTTCACGCCATAGCGAGATCACCGAAGCCGACGTCCGCGCGGCGCTGCAGCAGCTGGACCCGCTGTGGGACGAGCTTTTCCCGCCGAGCAGGCGCGGATCGTGGCGTTGCTCGTCGAGCAGGTCGACATCGGCACGAATGGGCTCCAGGTCCGGCTTCGCGTGGACGGCCTGAGCGGCCTGGCGTGCGAGATGCTGGCCAGCGAGACGAGGACCGCCGCGTGACCCGCGGGACGCCCACCACCGAGACGGTGACGCTCCACGTCCCCTTCCGCGTCGTGAAGCGCGGCGGGCGGAAGGAGATGCAGCTGCCCGAGAGCGCCGCGCCGCCGCGGAGGACCGACAGCACGCTGGTGAAGCCGCTGGCGCGCGCGTTCCGGTGGAAGCGGATGCTGGAGTCGGGGGAGTTCGCTACCATTGCCGAACTGGCCGAGCGGGAGGGGATCGCGCCGTCGTACATGACGCGCGTCCTGCGCCTCACGCTGCTTGCGCCGAACCTCGTCGAGGCGATCCTGGATGGGCGGGAGGGGCCGGAGGTGACGCTGCAAATCCTGATGCAGGGTTTCCCTGAAGAGTGGAGCTGGCAGACCTCACGCTTACGTTGATGCCGGATCAGGCTGCAGATGAGACGAGCACCGAAACGTCTTCCGGCGGACCGGAAAGAGGTGTCGCCGCTTGGCCATCAGACCTTGAAATAGTGCTCGTAAAAATGCTTGAATCAGCGCGTGCCTGGCGGCGGCTTTTTGAGGCGCGAGCTTGCGGGGGTTATCCAAAGCCCGGGCGTCTCAACCCCTACGAGGCACGCCCGGCCAGCTGATATGCTTGGCGCCGTCGGAGCGGACGCGCTCGCCTCGATCAGGCCCGCTCTAGTCCGCCCGGTTGCGCTCAGCATCGACCTGGCGCACTTTTGCAAAGAAGGCTTTCGTGTGACGTGACGGGGCGGAAGTGATTTTCCTGGATGCCAATGCCACCACAGCGCCCTTACCGGCCGTGATCGACGCGATGGTCAGCGTCTTGCGGGGGCAGCCAGCGAACCCGGCCAGTGTGCACGAGCCAGGACAGACGGCGCGCCGAGCCGTTGAAGGCGCTCGTGATTCATGCGGGGTGCTTCTTGGGTTGGATTCGGACTCGGTCGTGTTTACGTCGGGCGCGACCGAGGGTAACAATGCGGTGATCCGCGGCATTTCCCATCGGCAACCCGCGACGGTGGTCATCACTTCGGTCGCCGAGCATCCTTCCTTGTCCGGGCCGGCGGTGGCCGCCTCTATGCACGCAGAGGTGCCTGTCTCGGGCCTCGGACTCATTGATCCGGAATGCGTCGCGGCGAGAGTTCCGACCGACGGGCCGCCGCCTCTGATCGCCCTAGCCTGGGTGAACGGGGAGACCGGCATCATTCAGCCCGTTCATGAGATCGCTGCGAGTGTGCGTGTGCGTCGAGCGGATGCCATCGTTCTTGTCGATGCGGCACAGGCGGTAGGTAGGCTGCCGATTCGCGACATGCCCTGCGACGTGCTCACCTTCTCGGGCCACAAGCTGCACGGGCCGGCCGGCATCGGTGTGATGGCGCTGGCCGATCCCGACGAGGATCGGATCGCGCCCCTCATCTGTGGGGGCGGGCAGGAAGGGGGCCGGCGTTCGGGCACGGTGAATGTCGCGGGCGCGGTCGGGCTGGGCGTCGCGCTGGAGGAGAGGGCCGCCTGCCTCGACCAGGCGATCGCGCGGATGGGGGCGATGCGCGACACCTTCGAGGCAGCCGTCCTCGCGCGGGTCGATGGCGCGGTCGTAAACGGCGCCGCGAGCCCCCGCGTGCCGAACACTTCCAACATCCGGTTCGACCGGGTGGACGCGATCGCGCTCGTCGCGCGGCTCGATCAGAAGGGTGTCGCCGCCTCGTTCGGCTCGGCTTGCCAGGGCGGGCGACCGGGACCCTCGCCGACGCTGCGCGCGATGGGGCTCTCGGAGCGGGAGGCGCAGTCCAGCGTGCGCTTCTCTTTCTCCATTCTCAACACCTTGGACGAGGCACTGGAGGCAGCCGACATCGTGGCCCGCACCGTGGAGAAGATGCGGTGAGCGAGGCGGCCAGACAACGCTTCGAGTTCGGCCGGCACGAGACGTTCCCGGTGCGCGAGGCCTGGCTCGCCAAGGGGCTGCAGCGCATGGAGGCGGCACAGGCCTTCCGTGCCGACCTCGAGACGGCGGACGCGCTCGGCCTCGGCAGCCGCATGGTGAAGTCCCTCGCCTTCTGGCTGGAGGCGGCGGGGCTCGCCGAGCGCGTGACGGGGCAGGGGCGCGTGCGGGAAGGGCGGCCGACGGCGCTGGCCGAAACGATAAGCGTCCATGATCCGTTTCTGGAGCTTCCCGCCTCGTGGTGGTTCGTCCACCTCATGCTGGCGCGGCGCGCGGGGACCGTCTGGCACTGGTTCTTCAACGATTACGCGGAGCGGGCGTTCGACCGGCGCGACTGCGTGGACGCGTTCGCCCGCCATGTGCGCGACCGGGCGACGAACGGGACGACGCTCGCGGTCATGCAGCGGGACGTCGCGTGCCTTCTCGCCTCCTACGCCGTGCCGTCGGGCGGCGAGCGGCCGGACCCTGAGGATGCCACGGTCTCGCCGCTTCGTGCGCTCGGCCTTCTCGTGCGGCACACGGACACCGGGCGCTTCGAGCGGACGCGGCCGCTCGACCGCGTCCCGGTGGAGGCGGTGCTCGCCGCTGCCTCGCTGATGGTCGCCGACACGGAGCGGGACGCCATCCCGCTCGCAGACCTCGGCGGAGCGCGCAACGGGCCGGGCCGGATCATGGGGCTGCCGGGCGAGGCGATCGACGCGGTGGCCTCCGAAGCGGCCGAGTTCCACTGGATGCACGGGGTCCGGGTCGATCTTCTCGGCGCATCGCGTGTCCTCACGGTGCCGCGCTGGGCGCCGGAGGACTGGCTGGCAATTCACTTCCGGCGCATCGGGATCGCCTCGTGAGCGCTCCGTTCCTGCCCTCCGTCGATCTCGCGAACGACATCGCCTCGCCCGAGCGGCTCGCACACTACGAGCCGACGTCGCGCTCGCTCAGCGTCACCCGCGCGGTGCTGTCGGGCCGCGCCACGATGGTGATCGCCGCCTATGGCAGCGGCAAGTCGCTGGCGGCCGGGGTGGGGGCGCTCGCCGTCCTCAACCGGCGCGCCGACCGGGAGCGGCTCGTCGACATCGCCGAGCGGATGGACGCGGTCGACTCCGCCCTCGCCGACGCCGTCGTGAGCCGCGCCGCCGGGGACGCCTCCGGTGCGGTCGTGGTGCTCTCCGGGCACGTGGCGGACGTCGCAAGCGCGCTCGCCGAGGCGCTCGCCGTCACCGCCGGGCCGCTCGATAACGTCCTCGATGAAGCGGGCCGGCTGCCGGCCGACCGGATCGCTATCGTGTGGGATGAGTTCGGGCGGCACCTGGAGGCGCTGGTCGCCGAGGGACGCACCCGTGAGCTGGCTGCCGTGCAGCGCCTCGCCGAGTGGGCGGCGCGCGCGAAGGCCCCGGCGGCGAGCCTGACGCTCCTTCTCCACCAGAACCTCCTCGCCTACGCCTCGGCGGTGAACCAGACGACGCGGAACGAGTGGCGCAAGATCGAGGGCCGCTTCGAGCTGATCCGCTTCGTGGAGGACAGCCGCGAGCTCTACCGCCTCCTCGCCCACGTCATCGCCCGCCGACACGGCGCGGAGACGGGCGCGCCACCGTGCGCCGCCGCGGTGGAGGCGGTCGTGGCGAACGGCTGGCTCGGCGGCATCGACAGCAGGGCCGAGGCGGCGGACCTTCTGGCGAAGGCGCGTCCCCTGTCGGCCGCCGCGCTCCACGTCCTGCCGCGCCTCGTCGCGCGGGTGGGGCAGAACGAGCGCTCGCTCTTCGCCTTCGTGGAGAGCCTCGACCCGGCCGCGCCCGTGGGGCTCGACGAGGTCTTCGCCGCCTTTTCCGAGGCGATGCGGGCGGACGTCGGCGTCGGCGGCGTGCACCGGCGCTGGCTGGAGGCGGAGAACGCCCGCGGCCGCGCCGCCGACGCGGTGGAGCGCGAGGCGATCGCCGCCGCCTGCCTCCTCCAGCTCGGCGCCCACGGGGAGCGCCGCACGCTGCCGCGGGCGAGGCTGGAGAGCGCCGTCATCTCGAAGGGCATCGACCCGGCGCGGGCGCGCGAGGCGGTGGACGGGCTCCTCGCGCGCAAGCTCCTCCTCCACCGCGCGCTCAACGACGACGTCTCGGTCTGGCACGGCGCGGACGTGGACGTCGCGGGCCGTCTCGCGGAGGAGCGGGCGGCGCGGGTGGACGGCTTCGACCTTCTCGCCTTCCTCGACGAGCAGCATCCTGCCCCCTTTGTCCGCCCCGTGCGCCACAACGCCACCCACGGCACGGCCCGCTATCTGGAGGGCGCCTATGCCACCGCCGCGGGCCTCGATGGGCTGGAGGGGGCGGCTGCCGGGCGTCTGGGGGCGCGTCGTCTACGTGCTCGCGGAAACGGGAGAGGACGTGGCGGCGGCGCGGGCCTTCGCTGCGTCCGCCGCGCTCGAGCGCACCGTCCTCGTGGTGCCGGGCGCGCCACTCCCCGTTCGAGAGGCCGCGCTCGAGGTGGAGGCGCTGTCCGCGCTGCGGCGCGACGAGGCCTTCACCGCCGAAGACCCGCTGGTGGCCGAGGAACTCGACGAGCTTCTGACGGTGGCCCGGCGCCATCTCGCCCGCGTCGTCCACCGCCTCGTGACCGACCGGCCGGTGGAGGCGACGTGGTGGCACGCCGCCGAGCCCCTCGCGGCGAGCGCGGATCGCGGTGCGAGCGTCGTCGCCTCGGCGCTGATGGATGCCTGGTATCCGCTCACCCCGCGGATCGTGAACGAGCAGGTGATGCGCTCCCGCCTGTCCCGTCAGATCCAGACGGCGCGGGTCCGCATGGTGACGCGGCTGATGGAGCACGCTGGCGAGGCCGGCCTCGGCTATGCGCCGGACGATTCGAGTGCCGAGGCCTCACTCTACCGCACGACGCTCGCCCGCACGGGCCTCCATATGGCGCACGGGGAGGGGGCGCGTTTCGCCGAGCCCGAGGAGCTCTCCGACCCCGGGCTTGGCGAGGCGTGGGATCGGGTTCGCGCCTTCTTCACCGTACCGGGCAGGAAGGCGCTTTCAGAGATCGTCGAGGCGCTGGGCGCGCCGCCGGTGGGTCTACCGGCGGGTGCGATGCCGCTCCTGGTGATGGCGGGCTACCGCGCCTTCGCGCGCGCCGTGACGATCCGCATGGACGGGGCGTACGTCGCGGACGTCCTCGGCTTTCTCGGAACGCGCATGTTCGCCGAGCCGGGGCGATACGCGGTGGAGGTCGAGGGGGAGGACGATGCGGTGCTCGCCTATCTCGCCGAGGTGGCCGACGTCTTCGCCCACCACCGCCCGGGCCCGTTCGACGAGCGGGTGGGGGTGGCGGTCTCCGCGCTGTCGTCGTGGCGCGCGGGCGTCGCGGACGGGGCGCGGCGGTCCCGCCGCCTCGGCGAGGACGCCCGAACGCTGCTCAAGGCGGTGGACCGGGCGGACGATCCGGCACGTCTCGTCCTCTCCACCCTTCCCGAGGCGCTCGCCCCAGGCCTTGCTGGCAAGGCGCGGCTTGACGAGACGGTCCGCCGGCTCGAGGCCGCCCGGGTGTGCGTCGACGGGCTGGTGGAGGGGTATCTGCGCGATGCCGTGGGGGTCGTCAGCGAATGCCTTCGTCTCGACGAGGGCGAGGACGACGCGGTCCGCGGCATCCAGGGGTGGGTGGCCTGCCTCGACGTCGATGCGCTCCTGAAGCGACCCGACCTGAAGCTCACGGACAAGACCATCCTGCGCACGGTCTCAGCGCCAGCCTAGCCTCGTCTTGATGCGCCTCGCGAAGCGGCGCACGGTGGACACATATGGCCGACCGCATCGTCGAGGCATACGACAAGGAGTTCGCCGAGCTTGCGGACCGCTGGGAGGGGCTGGCTTTCGAGGCCGCCCACGCGGCGGTGCTCGACTTCGTGCCCGCGAAGCCCGGCGTCGTCTTCGACATCGGCGCAGGCAGCGGCCGCGACGCAGCGTGGTTCGCCGACCGCGGATGGCACGTCATCGCGGTGGAGCCGGCCCCGCGGCTGCGCGAGCACGCCCGAACGCTGCACCCGTCGGACGCGATCATCTGGGAGGACGATCGGCTTCCAAACCTCGAGCGACTGATGAAGCGGGGCGTTCAGGCCGATCTCGTATGGCTGAGCGCGGTGTGGATGCATCTTCCCGCCGACGACAGGCGCCGCGCCTTCCGCAAGCTCGCGACTCTCCTGAAGCCGGGCGGGCGGATGATGATTTCGCTGCGCCACGGGCCGGCGCCGAGCTTCGACCGGCCGATGCATGCGGTGCCGGCCGAGGAGGTCGAGCGTCTCGCGCTGGAGCACGGGCTGACCGTTCGCAAGAGCGCATGGTCCGCCGATGCGGGAGGCCGCGAGGGTGTCTCGTGGACAGCGCTCGTCCTCGAACTGCCCGACGACGGGACCGGGGCGTTGCCGATCGTGCGCGGCATCATCCTGCAGGATGCGAAGTCCGCGACATACAAGCTCGCCCTGCTGCGCGTCATCGCGCGGATCGCGGACCAGTCCGCCTCGCTCGCCCGTCCGCGCGACAACGAGGTGGAACTGCCGCTCGGCCTCGTTGCGCTCTACTGGCTGCGCATGTTCAAGCGCCTCGTGGAGCAGGACATACCGCAGTTGCCGAAGCACCGCGACGGCAAGGGCATTGGTTTCGCAAAGGACGCGTTCTGGCAGCTCGGCGATATCTCGCCTTATGAGTTGCGGCCGGGGGCGACATTCGCGCCGCCGCGAAGCCAGCTCATCGTCGCCGCACTGCGGGACGCGGCCGACACGATCAAGAACAAGCCGGCCTTCTTCCTGACCTATCAGGACGGCCGCCAGATTTTCCCGACCGAGTCGTCGGACCAGCGCCCACGGCCGGCAGCCGTCGAGCTTGTCACCATCCACCCGGCGTTCCTCTGGTCATTCGGCACGACCCGGGTGCCGTTGCACCTCTGGGTGGCTCTGCGGCGCCTCGCCGTCTGGATCGAGCCCATGCTCCTCGCCGAGTGGACGCGGCTGATCGAGGGGTACGCCGCCCGGCAGGAGCGCGAGATCCCGCTTCAGCAGATCGCGGAGGCTCTCAAGTGGAGCGATCCGCGACGGGACACGCTGCAGGTCCGCGAGATCGTCCGCCGTCTTCTCGATCAGGAAAAGCCCGTGTTCTGCGTGTGGAGCGGCAAGAAGATCACCGATCTCCGGGAGATGGAGATCGACCACTGCTTCCCCTTCGCTGCGTGGCCGTGCGACGACCTGTGGAACCTCATGCCGGCGACCCGCGCGGTGAACAATCGCAAGAGCGACAGGCTCGTGACCCTCGACGGGCTGAAGGCGGCGGAGGACGCCATCGCCAACTGGTGGCGCACCGCCTATCGCAGCACGACGGAGTTCACGGCGCGCCGCTTCGAGCAGGAGGCGCAGTCGAGCCTTCCGGTCGATCTCGGTGCGCCGCATGAGGACGCAAGTCCGCCGGGTCTTCATTACGAAGGCGTGGCTTTCGCACACGCCCACAAGGCGCAACCGCCGCTCCAGCGGGCCACGAAGTTGACCGACGATGCGATCTTCGAGGCGATGCGCTATCAGCGCCTGCGCCTCCAGCAGGACCAGCAGCTGCCCGACTGGGACGGCGTGAAGCGGTAGCGCCGCGGCGGGCCAACTCCCGCGCCGCGCAGCGGGAGTACCGCCTCACCAACCCCTTCGACAACGCGTTCGGCGAGAACCTCGGCACCCGGCAGCGCCAGCGCTACGGTGCCTTCGCCGTCCTTGGCGAATTCGGCGTCGGCGAAGAGACCAGCAACTGGTTCGACAGCCAGCTTCTCCGCCTGCCCGACGACGATGATCCGGCCGGCGACGAGCTCCCGGACCAGGCCGTCTACGGCGAGGCGATCTTCGCCGGCGTGAAGAGAGCCTACCGCACCAATCCCGGCAACGAGGCCGGCCCCCTGCGCACCGCCATGATCGTCCAGCGCCGCCGCGTCTTCTTCACGCTGGATCCGGACGGGCGGGGCGGGACGCGAAGCGATCCCTGGCGCCTCACCCGCTACAAGTACGGCGGCGCATGGATCCGCCTGGTGGACGCCCTCGAGAACGATCGCCCGCCGCCGAGCAAGATTGTCCGGCAGCTCGTGCGCGGCCTCAACCGCATGATGACCGGCTCCATGACCGAGACCGACAGGGTGCTCTGGCTGACCCGTCCCTCGGGCGTCTTCCGCGGACGGGAGACGCCGCTCCTCATCGTCCAGATCCCCGCACGCTCCGCGACCGGGCAGGAGTGCATCGTGTTCGAGAAGCCGCGCGCCAAGGGGGCGCCTCCCGTGCTCGCGATCCGGCGCGCCGCGCCCGGGCCGGATGGACCCGCGCACCGCGCCCGTCTCGCCCTCAAGCCGATCCTCTTCGAGTGCCTGTGCCGCATCGCCGACGGCGCGCTCCCCGCGAGCTTCTCGACACAGCACCTGCAGGACTTCGAACGGTTCCGCCTGACGGCCGCGACCTCCTACGAGCGCGAGGCCCGGGAGAGCCAGGAGGTGCCGTCCCTCAGCGTCATCGACACGACCGACGCGCAGCTCGCGGCCCGGCAGATCGACGTTCTGGAACGCATGGAGGTCCACTGATGGACATCGAGCCGCCCGTCACCACCCTGCGGCCGCCCGAAGGGCTTTTCGACAAGCGAAGCGGCCTCAGCTTCCGCGTTCAGGAAAGCATCCACGGCCACCGCTTCCTGAACGAGCAGGACGCCTACATGGTCGTGCTGGAGACGCTGTCGGTCTGCCGGTCGAGGCCGCTCGGCAGCGTGCGCACGAATGGCGATGAGCACGAGAAGATCGGCTACGAGGTTCCGGTCCTGCGCAAGCTGCGCTACCTTCTCTTCGAGGATCGGCATCTCGAGGAGATCGCGGCCGACGAGACGATCCCCCACACCGAGCGCTGGCGCCGCTGGAAGAAGGCCGCGAGCCACGCGTTCCCGGACGGCGACGACGCTCCGCACGAGCGCCATTTCGACTACCTGGACGCGATCTTCGAGGAAGACTTCGACGCGCTGCTTCAGGCGGTTCGCCTCGCCCGCTCGCTCGAGATCGACGTGATCCACAGCCGGCGGTGGAGCTCTCGCTTCCTGGCGCCCACCGGTCCGGAGCTGCTTTTGCACGACTTCGACGTGCCTTCGAAGGACTGGAGCCCGGACCGCCGCTTCTTCGGGCGTGGCGGCGAAATCGTCTACCTGATGCTCAACCGTTCGGCCAATCCCTCGCAGCTTGCCAGCCTCATCGAGCAGCGCCTCCTGTCGCGGACCGATCCGATGAACATGGTCGCCCGGGCGCTGCGGGATCCGTCCGAGGCCGGCGAAAATCCCGAGAATCCTCGGAAAAAGAATCTGTCCATCGGCTATCTGCCGATGGCGAGCCACCCAGCCTACGACCGCATGGCGCAGGACTGGACGGCGCTCCTGTCCCTCGACCGGCTGCCCTCCACCCACCTGTTCGAGCCGCTCTTCAGGATCACGGGCCTCAACCTGGTGCGCTACCTCGCCGAGCGCGCCGCCGAGGTGTGCGGTGCCCCGACGGAATCGATCCTCGCCGACTTCACGGACGGCGAGCAGAAGAGCCTCAGAACCCGCTCCAAGGACAGCCTCAATCGCCACAGGACCCGTGCAGACGACGCGGTCCGGATCCACATCGAGGAGACGCTGAATGCCTCTCCCGACTGGGCCGAGGCGCTGAAGTCGTCGAGCAAGGGGAAGGCTGCGAGAGTCCTTCAGGACCTGTTCGCGCTGAAGAAGCCGGACGACACCCTCTCGCCCGAGAAGCAAAAGCGCGCCTTGATCGCGGACGCGCAAGGCCGCTCCAAGAACAACGCCAACGCGTACATCCTGAAGCTGGCGAAGGACGTCGGCCTCGCGACGGCGCGGCAGCGCGTCGGCGCCTGGTTCGCGGTGGACGACGCCATGCTCACGGCGCTCGTGCTCGCGAACGTCGAGGAAAGCCTCGAGCTCGGCGAATTCACGCAGAGGATCCACGAGCGGTACGGCATCATCGCCGGCCCGGACGAGGCCCGCGCCGCCTACCGGCAGCTGCCCGTGGACGTGGAGGAGCTCGAGGCGAACCTCTCCGCGCTCGAGGCGCGCATGACCGGCCTCGGACTCACCCAGCGTCTTTCCGACGACTGCGCCTTCGTCTTCAACCCCTACAGGTCCCACCATGAATGAGCAGCCCCGCATCAGGACCGGCGTCTGCCTCACCTGCGGCGGCGCGGCCGAGAGCCCCAAACGCTGCGCGGCCTGCGCACAGGATGCCGGGGCGCTTGTGGGCGAGGTCATCTGGAAGCTCGTCGAGGAGGAAGTGCGCCGCGCCGACGGCGGCCAGCGGATCATCCACATGCTCGCCGGCTTCCAGCCCGCCGAGCTCGCCGGCATCGCCCGTAGCGTCCCGCCGGACGGCCTGCACGGCCGGTCCGTCATCCTGCGCGTGAAGCGGACCCTTGCCCGCGGAACTGCCATTGATGCGGCGCATCTGACGGAGGAGGGGCCCGTCCACTGGCGGCACAGCGAGGAGGCGGACGTCATCGTCTTCGCGCCCGAAGACCGGGAGCGGGAGGCCATCGGCGCCAGCCTCGGCCCGATCAGGCAGATCGACCGCTCGGGCCTGATGGACCGCGTCGACCTGTGGATGCCCTTCCTGAAGGAGACCGGGGAGGCTGAAGCGTTCCTGCGCCACGCGCTCGAGGGCATGCGCGCCTCTGGCGCGTGCATCGACCTCGGCATGTTCGTGGATTTCGTGCGTCTCCTGCGCGAGCAGGGATATTCCCGCACGGTCGACCGCCGCTTGCAATACGCCGCGCCCGCCCTCGAGATCCCAGTCAAGGGGCTCGTGGGCCTGCCCGGCTACAAGGAGGGCAAGCCTGCGCCGACGGCCGCCGCCTTCCGCAAGGTCTTCCGGCAGGCGCACCAGGAGGTGCGGGAGTACGTGTATCTTCAGACGGCGAGGCAGGAGCGCGTCGACCTCGAAACGGCCCGCGAGAACGCGCGCACGCTCGCCGAGAGCGCAGAAGACGAGGACGTGAGGCGCGGCGTGGATGCCGCCGTCGCCCTGATCGAGGACGCCCTCAAAGTGCGGCACGGCGACTGGCGAGCCTCGCAGAGCGTCTTCTGCCGCGAAGCGCATTGGGACACCGTCGGGCAGCACGTCTTCGCCGTGCGGCGGACGAGGCCCCCGAAGCGGCTCGGCGAGAGAACGCTCGAGTTCATCGAGCTCGATTACAAGGACGAGCTGACCGAGGACGACCGCAAACTCCTCGAGGCCCTCGACAGCCGCAAGGGTGGGCCGTCGGAAGAGGAGCAGGAGTTCTTCGAGCGCTGGCGGGACCGCCTCAACTCCGAGCGGGCGGAAAAATTCAAGATTTTCCGCGAATGGCACAAGCGGCTGTTCCACAAGGAGATCGTCGCCGACGACCTCGTCACCGCCCTCGCCGAAGGCTTCGAGGCGCTGATGATCGCGGCGGGCGACGACATCGACGAGATGGAAGAGCCCGGCATTATCGTCAGCGCCAACCACAAGGACAAGGGCACCTTCTGGCGCTCGCTCGACCGCCGCGTGCATGCCCTTTTCCGCTTCGAGCTGCGCTGCATTCAGGGCCTGCTCACGGCGCCGCGCGTGATCTATGATCTCGACAACGCCCTGAACCACGAGGCGACGGCCGAGCAGACCAGCGCGACCAAGCGACGGGTGGAGCTGGAGCTATACCTCGTCGATCGCGCGAAGCAGGCGGAGGGGGACCAGACCCCGCCGAGGAACGCCCCCCGCGTCAAGGCGGTGTGGGAGCCCGGGCGGAGCGGCAAGGCGACCCCTGTCTCGCTCGCGCTTCCCGAGGACCTCGCCGATCTCGCGGTCCATGCCGACAAGACCGACGGTCGCCTCTTTCCCAGCCAGTCCTTCACGCCGCGAAGCCACCTGAGCCAGCGTGACAAAGGGGCGATGACGCTCGCTGACACCACCACCTTCAGCGACGTCGCCCACGGGCAGAACGGGCGGACCGTGGATCATGACGCCGCCTCTAGCGAGGACCTTCTGGAGGAGGCGCGGCGGCAGGTCGAGCGACTGTCGGCCTCGCACAGCCTGACCGACGGGGAGGCCCATGCGCTGCTGGAGGCGATGGCCGCCTTCCGCAGGGAATACGCACAGGCCGTCTCGGCGCTCGTTTCTGATCCGGGCGCGGCCATGACGGGCGATCTCCTCCAGCGGCAGGCCGACGCCTTCGGCGCGCTCTGCCGCGTCGCGCGGACCCAGTGCACCTCGACCACCTCGCGCTCGGCAATCCGCTCCCGCGTCGCGCGGATCGGTGTGATCCCGGCGAGCGGCGGCGAGGATGTCGCCATTCTCGCCGCCTGGCATCCGCTGCGCCTTGCGGAGCGGCGGGCCAAGATCGCCTTCCTCGCGGACTTCGTCGACTGGGTCCTCTCCTCCTCAAGAGGCGCGGACCTCGACGTCGCCTATCACGAGGTGAGGCAGCTCGTGCGCGAGTGCCGTTACCCGGAGGCGGCGATCGTCAACGACGAGACCTACGTCGGCGTCGAGAGCGTCGGCGGGGCGAGCCTTCTCGTTCCTGCCCGGAACCTGGGCGACTCCGCCGAGGCGCTGGAGCAGAGCGCCAAACCCGCCGCGCAGAAGTTCAGCGAGGGCGTCGACGAATATCTGGAAGTTCACCCCCACGAAGCGGCGAACCTTTCCGCCGCCATCTACAACTCCGAGAGCGCCAGCTTGCCGCGCGAGTTCGCGCACCGCCTGGCCGACAAGATACGCAAGGATCCAGGCCTGCGGTGCGACCTTCTCATCACGCACCACAACCAGAAGAAGATGCGGGCCATCTACGAGCAGCAGAACGTCCTGCTCGCGGCCGACAACATGGCCGAGGACACGCGTGGCGTCCTTTCGCGCCTCAGGGTTGGCGTCGTCCCGAGCACCTCCGAACACGACCCAGAAGGAGAGCGCGACATCGATCTCGTGCTCCTTCACGAGGCCGTCGGCCGCGCCGCGAAACCGGCCTGGGACCTGGAGCCGGGCGGTTCGCAGGAGCTCGATCCCGCCTTTGATATTCGAGCTGGCATCAAGCCTAGACGCCGTCTCGCCGAGGCGGACGCGTCAGGCACGGGCATCTATCTGACGATTCCGCGCCCGCCGCGGTCGGTCGCCGACTATCACGACCTTCTCTACGTCATCGAGAAGGACGGCTACATCCCGCAGGACAAGCACGCGGCCCTGACGCGCGCCGTCGACTTCAACGACGGTGAGGTCCGGGAGACCATCGAGCGCGCCCACAAGCTCGGCGAATGGGTCCTCACGTTCGACCAGATCGCAAACCGTCAGGTCTTCGAGGCGGCCGGCGTCAAGATCATCCGGGACGTGACGCTGCCGGATTCACAGTCCCGCGTCCTGATCTCCGCCCTCAGCGCGGGCGCACCTCTCAAGCGGCGCCTCGCGCGGGGCATCGAACGGATCTGCGACGTCGACCTTGCCGAGGCAAAGCGGCTCTGCGATGCGGTCCTGTCCCGCGTGATCGAGGTGTCCGGGCAGAAGATCCTCGGCGCTGCACGGTACGAGAACGCCACCGTCGAGATGATCGGCCTCTACGTCGCCCGGGCGATCATGGAGAGCGCGCTGCCGGACGGCGCAGAGCCGATCTGGATCTCCCTCGACGACAACCGCCGGTGGTTCACGACCGGGTCCGGCAAGATCGCGGACGTCGTGGGGGTGACGATCCTCGATCGCGGCGACCAAGGCTTTCTTCTCAAGCTTCAGGTCGGCGAGGCGAAGTGCATCGGCCAGGCGGCCCTGGCCTCGGAGCGAAAGGACGCGGCACAGCAGGTCCGCGATACGGCGGAGCGGCTCAGGGAGACGCTCGTCGACAACGCCGATCCGATCAGCCGGGCCGCGTGGTGCTCGCGTCTCGCCTCCCTCCTCGTCATGCGGGACGGCCTCTCGCAGCGCATCCGCAATCCGGCCCGCCGCGCGGCATTCCTGGATGCGATGAACCGGGGCGACGTCGCCTTCGAGCTGAGCGGAGAGGCCGTTCTGTGCGTTCACGACGACGATACGGCGGACCATCATTGCGTGCCGGACGCGACCCATTCCCATCTTCGCACGCACCAGGTCCCGCGCGCCCGCATCAAGTCCCTGCTTCAAGCCTCGTCGAGCGACCGCAGCCACCGCTGCGGGCTGCCAAAGGTCCACTGGCTGCGGGGACAAGACGCGCCGGACGCGTCGCGGACGGACGAGGCAGGACCGTCGATACCTCCTGCGCCGACACCGACACAAAGGTCGGCGCCGACGGCCGCCGACCCCGAGGGTGGAGGGGACGCAACCGGATCGAGCCATGGGGGCGAGGCGCGGCCGACCGAAGTTCAGGCGGTGGAGCCGGCCAGCGCGGGCGTGGACGCCAATCCGACGCCTCCATCCGGCCCCGACGAGCCGCACACGTTCATTCCAGCGCCCGTGCAGGCGGTGCTGGAGGACATGCGCTCGCGGGAGAGCGGCTCTTGGGAGGACGACGAGACCATCGAATGGGTCGGTCGGATTTGCACCGAGACGCAGCGCGCGTTGAGCCAGTTCGGGATGCAGGCGGAGTTCGCCGAGCCGAAGTACAGCCTCACGCCGAACGGCGCGCTGATCTCCTTCAGAGGCCATCCGACGCTGACTGTCGAAAAGATCGAGAAGAAGCGGATGGAGCTGCTGACGACCTACGGTCTCGACGTGATCGACGTGCGGCCTGGTCGCGGGCGGATCTCGCTCTTCGCTGCGCGCGAGAAGCGCATGCCCGTCCCGCTCGCCTCCACCTGGCTCGACGCCGACTGGCCGGACGGCCCGGCGACCGCGCTGACGAGCTTCATTCTCGGGGTCCGCGAGGACAACGGCTCTACACTCTGGCTGAACTTCGAAGGGGAGTTCGCGGGATACACGCAGCACGGACCGCATACGCTGATCGCCGGTGGCACCGGTTCGGGCAAGGGCGTGCTCACGCAGAGCATCGTCCTTCAGATCATCGCATTCAACGATCCCAGCCAGGCCGAGCTCATCCTCATCGACCCGAAGAAGGGCGTCGACTTCGCGTGGCTGAAGGGCGCGCCCCATCTGCGGCGTCCGATGGTCACCGACATCGATGCTTCGCGGGCGGTCTTCAACGAGCTCGTGGCGCTGATGGACGAGCGCTACGAGATGCTGGAGCGCGCGGGCGTCCCCAACATCAGCGAGTTCAACGCCGCCCGCGCGCCGCAGGACCGGCTCTCCCGCGTCTTCGTGATCCACGACGAGATGGGCGCCTGGATGGCGGAGCATCCGGACTACAACGAGGCGGTCGTCGGGGCCGTCTCGAGCCTGGCGATGAAGGGCCGTGCCGCGGGCATCCACCTGACGCTGATCACGCAGCGGGCGGATGTGAAGGCGGTGCCGGGGGGGCTGCGGGACAACATGGGCAACCGCCTGTGCCTGAAGGTCGCGAACTCCACCGGCTCCGGGATGGTCCTGGGGCACGGCGGCGCAGAGAAGCTTCTCGGCAAGGGTCATCTCGCGGCGGCACTCGACAACGAGCAGCCGCCGGTCGGGCAGCAGCACTTCGTCCTTCAGGTCCCTTTCGCCGCGACGCCCGACATCAAGTGTCTCGCGGAGGCAGCCATTGCCCACTGGAGCGCGTGAGGCGGTCGGTCGTCCGCCTTGCGCGTCACGTCCTGCGGCCACGGTGTGCCTTGACCGGGCGGGTCATGTTCGCGCCTGCTCGAGTCTCGTACATTTCGCGGTCCCTGTTTCGTCATGGCCGCGTGCGTCGCATAGTCTTCAGACGCCGCTGTCGCTGCATCCGCAGCCGGACCTCGGAGCGCGCCGATACGAATGGCAGGTGAGGACGACACGCTTGGGATCTGGCTCGGGCGACAAGGAAGCGTCGGGGACGTTCGAACGACACCGCGGGGCGAGCGGGCCTCGCGCACCGGCTCGGCGCGCCGCCGCTGCCCGCATCGGCAAGCGCGTCGGCGGCTACACCTATGTCCACCGGGAGGCACTTCCGCTGCTTCCCGAGGAAGAGCGTGCGTTGGTCGAAAAAACCGCCGGAGCGCTTCACGATCACGATTGGAACGTGGCCAAGGTCGGCACGAGCGGCGTCTCCCTGCTCCTCTATGAAGATTTCGAGGCGAACGCCTTTCCAGCGCTCTTGCGGTCCGTTCGTCCGGACCCCGGAGGTGGCCCGCCGCGGGTGACGGACTACGCAATCCGCGAGAACCCGCCCATCCTGCACCGCAAGGAGCGCCTCCTGCCGCCGGACGACCCTCGGATCCCGACGTTCGCGTCGCTGACCGAGGCGGCGGAGGCGCACGGGCTCTTCCGCGAGAGCCGCACCATCGGGACGCGCGTCGCGTGGGAGCGCCGCATCGCTGAGGCAGGCCTCGAGTTGAGGGGCCACACGCTGGTGCCCCGCGCGCCGGAGCCCTCAGCTTCGCAGGTCGCCCGCCACAAGACCGCGATCGCGCGCCGGGAGCTTTCACAGCCCGTTTCTCTCATGCTGCGCTTCGGCCTCGTGTCGCGGGGCAATACCGTCATGGACTACGGCTGCGGCCTTGGCGATGACGCCGCAGCACTGTCGGCCGCGGGCTTCGACGTCGCCGCGTGGGATCCCTGGTATCGCCCCGACGGTCCGCTGCGACCCTCGAGCGCGGTGAACCTCGGCTTCGTCGTCAACGTGATCGAGGAGCCGGACGAGCGGCGCGCGGTGGTCGAGGCCGCCTGGGCGCTGGCGCAGCGGGTGCTCGTCGTCTCGGTCATGCCCTACGGCAAGGCCGACGTGAGCGGGCTGAGGCCGTATGGCGACGGCTTCCTGACGAGCTGGGGCACCTTCCAGCGCTACTATCGGCAGGACGAGCTTCGTGCCTTCGTCAAGGAGGCGACGGGCGAGGCGCCGGTCTCCCTCGCGCCCGGCATCGTGGCAGCGTTCCGGGACAAGGAGCTCGAGCAGGAGGTCGCTTACCGCCGCCGCTCGCGGGCGACCCGCCTCGCCGAAGATATCGCGGCGCGGCCTCGCCCGCCGCGTGCGGATCGGCCAGCGCGCCCCTCTCGCGAACCGCTCGCAGACCGCCTCGCCGAGGAGCTCGACGGCCTCTGGCAGAGGACACTCGAGCTCGGCCGTGTGCCAGCTGCCGCCGATCTCGCCCCCGCGATCCTCGATGCCCTCGCGGGCAAACGGATCTCGCTTCCCCGCGCCCTTTCACTCGCCCGATCGCGCGACGAATGGGACGCGGCGGAGATCGAGCAGGCCGGGATGGCGCGGCGAGAGGATCTCCTCGTCCACTTCGCGCTCACGCTCTTCCCCGGCGCGCCGCGCTACGCGAGCCTGCCGGCAACCATCCAGCGGGACGTTCGCGCCTTCTTCGGCAGCCATGGCGCGATGATGGAGGAGGCCGAGGCGTTTCTCTTCGCCACGGGACGCCGTGAGCGGCAGGAGGAGGCGATCGGGCAGGCCGTGGCGGACGGTCTCGGCGGCCGTCTCGGCGAGGCGTTCGCCTTCCGCCTCTCGGAGCTCTCCCGCCTGCCAGCGACGCTGCGGATCCTCGTCGGCTGCGCCGAGATCCTCCTGCACGACGCAGTGTCGGGCGACTTTGCGACGCTGCGGTTGGAAGGGCCGCTGCTCTCGGTCTTCCGAACTGCCTCGCCTGAAAAGGTGTTTCCGGAGATCGTGGAAGAGGTGCACATCGACCTCAAGACGCGCCGGGTGCGCCGCAAGCCGGCGTCGGGCAGGGTCCTTTACCTGAAGTCGAGGTACATGCCGAGGGACGATGCGGCACGTTCGCGGCAGGCAGACTACGACGCGCGGCTTCGACATGCGCGCCTCGTTGAGGCGGACGGCTCGGGTCCCCGCATCGAGGCGCTCGCCCAAATCCTCCGCAATCTCGCCGCATCTTCGGACCGCATGCGCGACGAACCGTCCGGATGAATTCAAGCTTCTGATGATTGTGTGCGTCACCATGTTGTTCGAGCCGAGTCGCTGCCGCTCATGCGGGCGGATTCCCAACCGCGCAAGGAATTGCAGCAGAAAACCCCAGGCGATCCGCAGCCTTTGAGCTGTTGACCTTCCGAGCAAAGTCAACAGCTCCGGAGAAAATTGGCACAGAGAATGGGTTATCCCGCTTGAACCTGTTTCGCTCGGTCAACAGCACTCCGGAAAAAACCCCGCAAATCCTGGCGTTCTCGGCGCCTAATACCAGCGCCACTAAATTTTGACCTTCCTGAGGTATGGGTAGTCGGTGAGGGAGGCGAGGCGGCCAGGTTCTGCGCACAGGCAGT
>Ga0076929_100707_pt1 | contig 18752 bp, 20 predicted proteins | sample HotLakConUCCSL28_FD_87104 | JGI IMG/M metagenome (GOLD analysis project Ga0076929, IMG submission 87104) | Hypersaline microbial mat communities from Hot Lake, Washington, USA - Hot Lake Consortium UCC-SL28 (version 3) (version 3) | ecosystem: Environmental > Aquatic > Thermal springs > Hot...
AATGTGAGGCGTGGCGGTTTCGGACCCCTTCTCGGTCGCCGAGCGCCTCGCAGCCGGGATCGAGGGAGCGGAATTCATCCGCTTCGAGACCGGCGGCCACCTTCTTCTCGGCCATGCCGGTGAGGTGCGGGAGGCGTTCCGGGCGCGGTTTCCGCCCGGAGGCCGAGGCCCGTGAAGCCGCTTGCCGCCTGACGGCCGCTCGCCTATTCCGGGGCGAACCGGGAAAGGGAGGCCGCCATGCTTCAGAAGAAATGGGACAAGTCGAGACTGCCGAGCCGGCATGTGACGGAGGGGCCGGCGCGGGCGCCGCACCGGTCGTATTATTACGCGATGGGGCTCACCGAGGCCGAGATCGCGCAGCCCTTCATCGGCGTGGCGACCTGCTGGAACGAGGCCGCACCCTGCAACATCGCGCTTTCGCGGCAGGCGCAGGCGGTGAAGCTCGGGGTGAAGCGCGAGGGCGGCACACCGAGGGAATTCACCACGATCACCGTCACCGACGGCATCGCGATGGGCCACGAGGGGATGCGCTCGTCGCTCGCCTCGCGCGACGCCATCGCCGACACCGTCGAGCTGACCATGCGCGGCCACGGCTACGACGCGATCGTGGGGCTCGCGGGCTGCGACAAGTCGCTGCCGGGCATGATGATGGCGATGGTCCGGCTCAACACGCCCTCGGTCTTCATCTACGGCGGGTCGATCCTGCCGGGCCGGCTCGACGGCAAGGACGTGACGGTGCAGGACGTCTTCGAGGCGGTGGGCAAGCATCAGGCGGGAAATTATTCCGACGCCGAACTCGCCATCCTCGAGCGCGTCGCCTGCCCCTCGGCGGGGGCCTGCGGCGGACAGTTCACGGCGAACACGATGGCTTGCGTCTCCGAGGCGATCGGGCTCGCGCTGCCGAACTCGTCGGGCGCGCCGGCGCCCTACGAGAGCCGTGACGCCTACGGCGAGGCCTCGGGGGCGGCGGTGATGGCGCTCATCGAGAAGAACATCCGCGCCCGCGACATCGTCACGCTGAAGTCGCTTCAGAACGCCGCGCGGGTCGTGGCCTGCACCGGCGGGTCGACGAACGCGGGGCTGCACCTGCCGGCGATCGCCCATGAGGCCGGCATCGAGTTCGACCTCATGGATGTCTGCGAGATCTTCCGCGACACGCCCTACTTCGTCGATCTGAAGCCCGGCGGAAACTACGTGGCGAAGGATCTCTACGAGGCCGGCGGCGTGCCGGTGGTGATGAAGGAGCTTCGCAAGGCGGGCCTCATTCACGAAGACTGCATCACCGCCACGGGCCGGACCATCGGCGAGGAGATCGACGAGGTGACGCGCGAGGCGGACGGGCGGGTGATCTACCCCGTCGAGACGCCGATCACGAAGACCGGCGGCGTCGTCGGGCTTCAGGGCAACCTCGCCCCCGAGGGCGCGATCGTGAAGGTGGCCGGAATGAGCGAGGACGAGCAGGTCTTCACCGGGCCCGCCCGGATCTTCGAATGCGAGGAAGACGCCTTCGCCGCCGTGAAGGCGCGCGAATACGCCGAGGGCGAGGTGCTCGTGATCCGCAACGAGGGCCCCGCTGGCGGGCCGGGCATGCGCGAGATGCTCGCGACCACGGCCGCGATTTCGGGCCAGGGCATGGGCAAGAAAGTGGCCCTCATCACCGATGGCCGGTTCTCGGGCGCGACGCGGGGTTTCTGTGTCGGCCATGTCGGGCCGGAAGCCGCGCACGGCGGGCCGATTGCGTTGATTCGGAACGGCGATGTGATTACCATCGACGCCATAAAGGGCGAGATCTCGGTGGATGTCTCCGAGGCGGAACTCGCCGAGCGGAAAGAGCAGTGGGCAGGCCCCCGTGAGACGATCTATGCCAGTGGCGCGGTCTGGAAATTCGCGCAGATGGTGGGTTCGACCCGGAAGGGTGCCGTCACCCACCCCGGCGCGGCCGGCGAGCGGCATGTCTACATGGACCTCTAGGGTCGCGGCTTCAGGCGCGGTCGCCGCGCTGGCGGCCTGCGGGGGCCCGGTCGACGTGGCCCGGCTGGCACCCGAAAGCGTAAGGGTCGCGACGGGGGTCGTCGTTGCCGGACCGCCCGGCTATTGCATCGACCCCGGTGCGGTGCGCGAGACCGGGTCGGCGGCTTTCGTCCTCCTTGGAAGCTGTGCGTCGCTGTCGGGCGGCAGAAACCGGGCGGTGCCCGATGACCCGGGGGTGCTCACCGTGCTGGTGTCGCCGGCGGGCGGCGGGGCGGTCTTCTCGGCGGCGTCGGAACGTCAGATTCAGAGGTTCTTTTCCAGCGAGGAGGGCCGCGCCGCGCTTTCGGCGGACGGCCGCGCCGAAAGCGTCGAGGTGCTCGAGACCCGCGCCGGGGGCGGGCTCGTCTTCGTGCGGGCGCGCGACCTGTCGCGCGACCGGCCCGCAGGGGTCGCCGACGATTACTGGCGGGCCCTTCTCGACCTCAACGGACATCTCGTGACCGCGACCGTGATCGGTTTCGAGGCGCGGCCGCTCGAACCCGGGGACGGGCTGCGGACGCTGACCGCGCTGACCGACCGGCTTCGGCGGGAAAACCCCTCGGGTTTGCCTCGATGAAAGGTTTGTCCGCCATACTCCGCAGAGGCTCCCGGAAAGGTGCGGAAGAAGGTGCGCGATGGGCGTGAACGTGGCGGCACGGATGCAGGGCTGGGTGGAACGGAGGACGCTTCGCCGCTGGTCGCGCCTGGCCGACCGAGCCGGCACCGAGGACCCCGAGACGCTGAAACGCGTCCGCTCCCGCGCCCGCGCTCTTCAGCAGCGGGTCGACCGGCTGATCCACGTCGCCGACGAGCGGCTTGCGCTGCCGATGGTGGGGGCCGCGGGCATCAAGAAGCCGCTGCACACGGACTGGGCCTGGCGGCCCGAGCTATGGTCGGGCCCGGTGCGGCCCCTCGGCGCGGTCGCGGTCTCGACGAGCACCCGCCTCGGGTCGGAGACGACCCTGTTTCACGACTGCGACTGGTCGGAGATCACGCTGCGCCAGATCCGCAATACCCACGAGGAGGACCTCGCGCCCTACGGCGCGCGCCTTGACGTCTTCGCCTTCGACGGCTCCTATCTTTCGCTCGTGGTCGAATTGCCGCCCGGGGCGGTGGACGGGCTGACGAAGAACCACATCGTCCGGCTCGAGACCCGGGTGACGACCGAGCGACCGCTCGAGCTTTTCGCGCGCCTCAACGTGCGCCACGGGCCGAACACCGAGCAGGTGGTCCGCGAGGTTCCGCCGGGCAACGGCGAGCGGTCGGTGGAGTTCGACCTCGCCTATAGCCAGATGAACGAGCGGCGGGTTGAGCGGGCCTGGCTCGACCTCATCTTCGAGCGGCCGTCCTTCAATGAGATCAGGGTGCGCGACATCACGCTGACCCGCCGGCCGAGGGCGGCGCTGTGAAGGACGTCGGGTTTGCCAGTCTCCGGCTTCAGCGCACGGCCATCCGGGACGGGGTCTGGCAGGGCCTCCTGACCCGGGTCGGCCCCGGCGACGGCACGCCAGAGGTCGATCTCTGCCACCGCGATGTGCCCGTCGGGGCGGCGGAGGTGACGGCGCGTTCGGAGACCTCCTGGGCGGTGAGCGTGCCGGTTCCGGCCGGTTCGCTGGCCGACGGGGTGCAGACCTTCACGCTGGTCGACCGCGCCACGGGCCTCGCGCTCGACAGTTTCACGGTGTCGCTCGGCGAGACCCTCGGCGACGACATCCGCGCGGAGGTGGACCTCCTGCGCGCGGAACTCGATCTTCTGAAGCGCGCGTTCCGGCGCCATTGCGCGGAAGGCTGACCCGATGAGCTTCCGGTTGACGTTGCGTCGCAGGTGACATTCCCGCGCAGTGCATCACGTTAAGTCAGATGAGTGCTTACCCGCATCTCTTTCTTCCGCTCGACCTCGGCCACGTGATTCTGCCCAACCGGGTGATCATGGGGTCGATGCACACCGGCCTCGAGGAGACCGGCGACTGGGAGCGGCTCGCCGAGTACTACGCGGAGCGGGCGCTGGGCGGGGTCGGGCTGATCGTCACCGGCGGTGTCGCGCCGAACCCCGAGGGGGCCGTCTACGAAGGGGCCTCGGGCCTTTGGGACGACGCCGAGGTGGCGGGGCACCGGGTGGTGACGAACAGGGTCCATGCCGCGGGCGGAAAGATCGCCCTGCAGCTTCTTCATGCCGGCCGCTACGCCTATTCGAAGCTGGCGGTCGCGCCCTCGGCGATCAAGGCGCCGATCGCACCCTACACGCCGCGCGCGCTCGATGGCGCGGAGGTGGAACAGCAGATCGAGGATTTCGCCCAGGCGGCGCGGCGCGCGCAGGCGGCGGGCTATGACGGGGTCGAGATCATGGGGTCGGAGGGCTACCTTCTGAACCAGTTTCTCGCCCGGCACACGAACCACCGGGACGACGCGTGGGGAGGGGCCTACGAGAACCGGATGCGCCTGCCCGTGGAGGTCGTGCGCCGGGTGCGCGAGACCGTGGCACCGAACTTCATCGTGATCTACCGCATATCTCTTCTCGACCTCGTGCCGGAAGGCTCGACCTGGGCCGAGGTTGTACAGCTTGCGCAGGCCGTGGAAGCGGCGGGGGCCAGTCTTCTCAACACCGGGATCGGCTGGCACGAGGCGCGCATTCCCACGATCGCGACCAGCGTGCCGCGCGCCGCCTTCGCCTGGGTGACCGCGAAGCTCCGCCCCGAGGTCGGCCTGCCGGTGATCGCCTCGAACCGGATCAACACCCCTGAGGTCGCCGAGGCGATCCTCGCCGAGGGCGCGGCCGACCTCGTCTCGATGGCGCGTCCGTTTCTCGCCGACCCCGAGTTCGTGGAAAAGGCGCGGACCGGGCGGGCCGACGAGATCGCGCCCTGCATCGCCTGCAACCAGGCCTGTCTCGACCACACGTTCGAGGGCAAGGTGGCCTCGTGCCTCGTCAATCCGCGCGCGGCCCACGAGACGGAACTGCGCTACACCCGCACCCGAGCGCCGAAAACCGTGGCCGTGGTGGGCGCCGGACCGGCGGGGCTCATGGCCGCGACGATCGCCGCCGAAAGGGGTCATGCGGTGACGCTCTTCGAGGCGGCGGATGCAGTCGGCGGACAGCTCAACATGGCCAGACGCATACCCGGCAAGGAGGAATTCGACGGGCTCGTGGCCTGGTTCGAGCGGCGAGCCCGGCGCGCCGGCGTGGACCTGCGCCTCGGTACCCGCGCCGAGGTCGGGATGCTGCATGCGTTCGACGAGATCGTCATCGCCACCGGCGTCACCCCGCGCGACCCCGCGATTCCGCGCGACCCGGGCGCCAACGTGGTCTCCTACGCCGACGTCCTGGCCGGTGACGCGCCGGTGGGCGGCCGGGTGGCGGTCGTGGGTGCCGGGGGCATCGGCTTCGACGTCGCCGAGTTTCTCGCCCATCCCGGCGAAAGCACGACACTCGACCGCGAAGCCTGGCTGGCGCAATGGGGCATCACCGACCCCGCCCTCGCCCCCGGGGGGCTTGCCGAGGGTGGCGGCGAGGCTCCGAGGTCGGTGCGCGACATCACGCTTTTGCAGCGCAAGGCGACAAAGCCCGGGCGGGGCCTCGGCAGGACGACGGGCTGGATCCACCGCCTGTCGCTTCACCGGGCGGGCGTGCGGATGCAGGGCGGCGTCACCTACGACAAGGCCGATGCCGACGGCCTTCATGTGACCGGCCCGGACGGGCCCGAGCTGGTTCCCGCCGATACGATCGTGCTTTGTGCGGGTCAGGTGCCGCTGCGCGGTCTCGCCGACGCGCTCATCGCCGCAGGCCGTCGCCCCCATGTCATCGGCGGGGCCGACGTGGCCGCCGAACTCGACGCCAAGCGCGCCATCGACCAGGGCGCGCGGCTGGCCGCGAAGCTCTAGGCGAGCAACCGCCAAGGCTATCCTGATGCGATTTGCGGAGCGATTTCGATCATTCGGATCCGGCCCTGTTTCTGTGGAAAACACGATCCGCAAGAAACCCCGATATTGTCGGGCCGACACCCAATTCTCGCCTTGATTGACCACGATACCGGAAACGACCGCTGGGGGGCGGCCTCGTTGAAGGGTTGAAAGACAAGATGGACCGACTGACCGAAATGGAAGCGTTCGCGACCGTCGTCGATCAGGGCGGGTTTACCGATGCTGCCAAGAAGATGGGGATCTCGAAATCCGCCGTCTCGAAACACGTCTCCTCGCTCGAAGCCCGCCTCGGCGCGCGGCTTCTGAACCGGACGACGCGGCGGGTGAGCCCAACCGAAATCGGCCTTGCCTACTACGACCGGGCACGCCGCGTGCTGAACGACGCCGGCGAGGCGGATGCGCTCGTCACGTCGATGCAGTCGGCCCCTTCGGGACTGCTGCGCATCTCCGTGGCCACCGATTTCGGGGTGAACCACCTCTCTCCGGTGCTCGGCGAGTTTCTCCAGGAATTTCCCGACATCACCGTGAACATGGTGCTGAACAACCGCTACGTGGAGCTGATCTCGGAAGGCTTCGACATGGCGATCCGGATCGGGGAACTCGAGGATTCGACGCTGCGCGCCCGCAAGCTCTGCGAGACGACGAAGCGGATGATCGCGAGCCCGGCCTATTACGAGAAATACGGCCGGCCCGCGAAGATCGACGACCTGAACGAGCACAAGCTCCTGCATTACTCGAACCAGTCCTCGGGCAACGTCTGGAAGATCACGGCCCCTTCGGGCGAGAAGCGCCAGGTGCGCACCGCCGGCTGGCTCACGGTGAACGACGGCCAGAGCCTTCTGAACGCCGCCATCGCGGGTCTCGGGATCGCCTATCTGCCGAGCTTTCTCTACGGCGACGCGATGGAGCGCGGGCTTGTCCAGGAGGCCATTCCGGAACTGCCGAGCGAAACCCAGGGCATCTATGCCGTCTACCCCCCCGGCCGCTTCACGCAGCCGAAGGTCCGGGCGTTCATCGACTTTCTCGTCCATTCCTTCGCCGACAAGGGACCGGACAACTGGTGACCGCGGTTCGTGTCGCGGAGTGAACGGTTTTCCCTCAGCATGTTGCCACCTCAGGGCGCCTTCGGGCGCCCTATTTTTTTCGCCCGGGTCACCGCCCCGGGTCGGGCGTGCGGGTGCGAGGAAGATGGCCATTACAATAAGTGCGCAGGCGAGCCACTGGCCGGGGCCGAGCGGTTCGGAGAACGCGAGCCAGCCGACGAGGAACATCGTCGGAAGCTCCGCGCTGCCGGCGACCGCGGTGCGGGTGGCGCCGATGCGGGGTGCGTAGATCGTGTATGCAAGTTGCGGCAGGAGGGCCGTGACGATAGCCGCACCCGCGATGAGCCACCAGCCGTCGGCGGTGGCGGGCAGAACCGCGGAGGCGCTGCCGCCGGTGGCCAGCAAAAGCGGCAGGAGACCGAGGGTCGCGCCGAGCTGCACGCTCGCCATGCGCGGCAGTACCGGCAGGGCGGCGAGTTTCATCGTGAGCACGGCGATGCCGTAGGCGAAGCCGAGGGGTGCTGTGAGGGCTACGAGCATCGCCGGCAGGTCGTCTTGCGAGACCGGGCCCGTCGAGGACGACACCAGCGCGGCGACCAGCACGAGGCCGGCGGCGAAAAGGGTGCGCGCGGTCGGCGCGAAGCCGAACCAGAGCCAGCCGAGAAGCGCCGTGAAGAGCGGGTAGGTCATGTAGAGCACACCCGCCGTCGCCACCGGCAGGGCCTCGAGCGCGGTGGCGTAGCCGATCCAGCCCAACCCGAGGGCGAGGCCCGCCGAGAGCGCCCAGAAGATCGCCCCGCGCTCGTGGCGGACCGGCCAGAGAAGCGGGGCGAGGACCATCCCCGAGAGCGCGAAGCGCCAGAAGGCGACGGCGACCGGGCTCATGCCCCCCTCGATGAGGCCGCGCGCGAAGAACGGCACGGTTCCGAAGGCGACCGCCGCGAGGATGATGAGGGCGGTGCCCCTGGCCGAACCGGAATGTTCCGTCATGGCCGGGGCGCTATCACGCCCCCTGTCAGGGCGAAACCACCACCGCCTCGACCCGCCGGTTGAGGCGGCGGCCTTCGGGTGTGGCGTTGGGGGCGATGGGGGCGAGGTAGCCGACGCCGCGCGCCGACAGGCGGTCCGCCGGCACCCCGTGGTCGCGCACGAGCGCCTCGGCCACCGCTTCGGCGCGGCGCTCGGAGAGCCGCATGTTGTCCTCGAGACCGCCGACATTGTCGGAATGACCGACCAGAACGACCGCGCGGGCCGGATCGTCCAGAAGCCACCCGGCGAGGTCGGAAAGCGCGGCGAACGGCCCTTCGCCGAGGGCGGACGAGCCCGGCCGGAAGGCGAGGCCCTCGAGTGCTGCGTGCCCCTCCGTCTCCAGCAGGCCGGCGAGGTCGCCCGCCGCCGGTGCCGGCGTCCGAGCCGGTGCGGGGTCCGCCAGAGCGAGGCCGGCGCCTTCGGCGGCCCCGGGAGAGGTGACGAGGGTGACATGGACATGCCCCGCACCGCCCGAGCGGGAGGTGACCACGGAAACCACCTCGGCCCCTTCCGGTCCGTCACGCTCCGCCGCGAAATAGCGGAAATCGCCGAGGTCGACATGCATCGCAGGGGCGGGCAGCAGGTCGAGCGCGAGGCGGAAGTCGAAGCCTCCGCACTCGCGGTCGCGGCATTCGTAACGGGGCTCGAACCCCAGGGCGACGAGCTGATCGCGCAACGGCGCGACGAGCTGGAACGGCGTGAGGCCCGCGCCCGGCAACCTCCAGGCGCGCCGGGTCACACGGCCTTCCGCGACGAGACCCGGCCCGCCCGAGCCCGTGCGCGGGCCGACGGGCACGAGGAGGCGGTCGCCCGCCCGGACATCCTCGCCCGCGAGAGTGGCGGCGGCGGGCAGGTCCAGCGTCACGGCCCCTGCCGGCGTGCCCGCCAGCCAGACGGCAATCGCTACAATGCCGGCGGCGAGCCGCCCCGTTTCATGGCGTGGCGCCATCCTCATCCCCTCGAGGCCCGGTACCAATAGCGTCCCACAGGTTCGAAGCCGAGGGAAGCGTAGAGGGCGCGCGCGGGGGTATTGGCGTCGGTGACCGCGAGCGCGATCCACGGCGCGCCTTTCGCCGCCGCCCAGTGGACAGCCCCCTCGGTCAGCGCCCGCCCGTGGCCCCGGCGCCGCGCGGAGGGGGCGACGTGGAGGGCGTGGAGCATCGCGCCCTGACCTCCGCACGCGACGAAGACGGCCGCGTCGGGGGCATCCGGGCCGGGCAGGACGAGGAACGCTTTCGGCCCCGGTGCACGCTCCATCACCGCGCGGCGCTCTGGGCCGATGCCGCCCGCGACCCAGAGCGCGCAGAGGCCGTCGCTCCACCCCTCCGCCTCGGGGGGCAGCGGACCCGGACCTGCGGGACGCGCGTAGAGAGTGACCGGGTCGACGAGTCCGTAGCCACGCGCCGCGAGGAGATCGTCGAGCACGGTCTCGTGGGGCCTGAGCATGAAGAGGGGCGGCTGGCCCATATCGGCCATCGCGGCCTCGGCCCGGGCGATAGCGTGGTCGTCGAATTCGGCTTCGACACTGGCCGCCGAGACCCGCTTGCCGCCGCCTTCGCCGCGCCGCAGCCGGACCGGGCCTCTATCGTGCACCTCGGCGGCGGGCCATGTCGCCTCGAGGGCGGCGAGCACCTCCTCCGCCCCGGGCAGCGTCACCCGGCAGCGCTCCCGAAGGTCTCGCGCAGCGCTGTCATCGCGGCCCCGACCGCCTCGGGGTCGGCGCCCCGCACCACGAGGTTCACGCCGAACCGGCCTTCCTGGATGAAGGGGTATGAGCCGAAGCTGACGTCGCCATGCGCCGTGACGAGGGCGCCGAGCGGCCCCGCGATCTCGCCTTCGGGAAGTTCCACGCGCAGGGTTTCGGACAGGAGCGGCCGGCCTCCGGTGAGCCGGGGCAGGAGGCTCGCGAGCATCGCCTCGAAGATCGCCGGCACCCCCGCCATCACGTGGACGTTGCCGAGCGAGAAGCCGGGGGCCGCCGAGACCGGATTGTCGATCAGAACGGCCCCGTCGGGAATGCGCGCCATGCGGAGCCGCGCTTCGTTGAGCTCGCTGCCCTGGCGGGCGTAATGGGCTTCGAGCAGCGCCCGCGCATCCGCGCGCACGCCGATCGCGGCCCCCATCGCCTCGGCGACGCAGTCGGCGGTGATGTCGTCATGGGTCGGCCCGATGCCGCCGGAGGTGAAAAGGTGGTCATGGGCCGGGGCGAGGGACCGGACGGCGGCGACGATGGCGCCCCTGTCGTCGGAGACGACGCGCGCTTCGAGAAGGTCGATGCCCGTTTCGGCGAGCCGCCCGGCGAGGTGATGCATGTTGGCGTCCCGCGTGCGCCCCGAGAGGATCTCGTCGCCGATCACGAGCATCGCGGCGGTGGGGTTGGGCATGGCGGCTCCTTGTCGCGCTCCGGCGGCCGGTATAGGTCGCGCCGCGTGCGCTTTCAAACCCTCCTTGTCCCCGGCCGGCTGATCCGGCGCTACAACCGCTTTCTCGCGGACGTGAGGCTAGAGGACGGGCGCGAGGTCACGGCCCATTGCCCCAACCCCGGCGCGATGCTGGGGCTGAACGAGCCGGGCCTTCGCGTCTGGCTCGAACCCAACGACGACCCGAAGAGGAAGCTCAGGTTCGGCTGGCGGCTCGCCGAACTTCCCGGCGGTCACATGGCGGGCATCGACACGAGCGTGCCGAACCGGGTGGTCGCCGAAGCGCTGGCGGCCCGCGCGGTGCCCGCACTTGCGGACTATGACAGGGTCCGTCCGGAGGTCGCCTACGGCACGCGCAGCCGGGTCGACTTTCTCGTCCGGGGGCCGGGGCTGGCGGACGCCTATGTCGAGGTGAAGAACGTCCATCTCCTGCGCGAGGACGACTGGGCCGAGTTTCCCGACTGCGTGACGGCGCGCGGGGCGAGACACCTGCGCGAGCTCGGCGCGGTGGCCGAGGCGGGTCACCGGGCGGTGATGCTCTATCTCGTGCAGCGCACCGATTGCACGCGGGTGCGGCTCGCCGCCGATATCGACCCCGCCTATGCCGCCGCTGCCGCGGAGGCCGCCCATCGCGGGGTCGAGATGATCGCCCACGCGACGCGGATCACGCGCGAGGGGGTCTGGCTCGACCGGCCTCTGCCCGTGACTATCTGACCTCGGCAACAAGGGGTTCTGGCACTCGCCGGGCCTCTGCCCTATGTATTGCCCCGAAGAGACCGGAGCGTTCCAGTGGACGAAAAGAGCCGCGGCCGCCTGACAAAGGATGGCATTCGCATATACGACCGAAGCGACTTCGCCGGCATGGACGCGGCGGGCGAACTTGCCGCACGCATCCTCGACGATATCGCGCCGATGGTGTTCCCCGGCCAGACCACGGGGGAGATCGACGCGGCGATAGAACGGATGGTCGCCGACGCCGGCGCGACCTCGGCGACGATCGGCTACAAGGGCTACCAGCACGCCTCCTGCATCTCGGTCAATCACGTGGTCTGCCACGGCATCCCCGGCGACAAGAAGCTGAAGGACGGCGATATCCTCAATGTCGACGTCACGGTCATCGTCGATGGCTGGTACGGCGACACGAGCCGGATGTATGCCGCCGGCGAGATCGGGCGGAAGGCCGAACGGCTGGTACAAGTCACCCATGACGCGCTGATGAAGGGCATCGAGGCGGTGAAGCCCGGCAAGACCTTCGGCGACATCGGCCATGCCATCCAGTCCTATGTCGAGGCGCACCGGATGAGCGTGGTGCGCGACTTCTGCGGCCACGGTCTCGGCCGGGTGTTCCACGCGCCGCCGAACGTGCTGCATTACGGTCGGGCGGGCACCGGCCCGGTGCTGGAAGAAGGCATGTTCTTCACCATCGAGCCGATGGTGAATCTCGGCCGGCCGGAAACGAAGGTGCTCGGCGACGAATGGACGGCGGTGACCCGCGACAAGTCTCTCTCGGCCCAGTTCGAGCATTCGGTGGGTGTCACCGCCGACGGGGCGCATATCTTCACCCTGTCGCCGGCCGGCAAGTTCCACCCGACCTGGTCCTGAGGCGCAAGCCCCGCCCCATCATCGGCCCTCAAGTATCCCGGGGGAGCGCCGGAGGCGCGGGGGCAGCGCCCCCATCGTCCGGTCCCTCGAGGAGATGGATGTGGGCCGCCCCGTAGCGGCGGCTGTCGAGAAGCCGGAATCCTGCGGGCGGGCTTTGCGGGGTCGCCTCCTCCCAGACGATCATCGCGCCCGGCGCGAGCCAGCCCCCCGCCCGGGCGGACGCGAGCGCGCGCTCTCCGAGCCCCTTGCCGTAGGGCGGATCGATAAAGACGAGGCTCGCGGGGGTTTCGGCCTGGCCGAGCCGGGTCGCGTCGCGGTCGAGAACGAGGCTCTCGGCCTCGACGCGGGCCTTCGCGATGTTGGCGCGCAAAAGGCTCTGCGCCTTCGCCCCGGTATCGACAAAGATCGCCAGCGCCGCGCCGCGCGAAAGGGCTTCGAGGCCGAGCGCGCCGGTGCCCGCGAAGAGGTCGAGCACCACCGCGCCCTCGGGCAGGCCATGATTGGCGAGGATGTTGAAGAGGCTTTCGCGCACCCGGTCGGCGGTGGGCCTGAGATGCGCCGCGGCATCGCCCTTGCCGAGGCGTGCGAGTTGCAGCCCCCTGAAGCGGCCGCCGACGATCCTCACGCCTTCAGGAGCGGCTTGAGATCGGCCGACGCATCCGCGATCACCGCCGGATCGGGGGACTTTCCGGCCTCGAGGAGCCTCTTGCCGATCATGTAGGCCCGGGGGTCGTTCATCGCGTCGAGCGCGAGGAGGGTGTCGCCCCTGTAATACCAGTGCGACCGCCCGGTCCCGCCGTCGCGCAGGACGAGCCGGTCGTAGCCCGCCGAGAGCCCCGCGATCTGGAGCTTCACGTCGTATTGATCGGACCAGAACCACGGGCTCGGCTCGTAGGGCTGGTCCTGCCCGGCGATGTTGGCGGCGACGGTCTCGGACTGGTCGATGGCGTTCTGCACCGATTCGAGCCTGATGCGTCCGAGGCCCCGGTAGTCGAACGCGGCGCAGTCGCCCGCCGCCCAGACACCGGGTGCTGAGGTGCGGCCGTATGCGTCGACCGAGATGCCGTTGTCGCAGACGATACCTGCGGCCTCGGCGAGTGCGGTTTCGGGGGCAATGCCGACGCCGACGATCACGAAATCGACCGGCAGCGTCGTGCCGTCGGAAAGGTCCGCCCCGGTCACGCGGTCTTCGCCGGTGAGCCGCACAAGCCCGACGCCTTCGCGGATGTCGACGCCGTGGGCGAGGTGCAGGTCGCGGAACCAGTCGGAGGTTTCGGGGGCGGCGACGCGCTGGAGAATGCGGTCGGCCGCCTCGACGAGGGTGACGTCGAGCCCCCGCTTGGCGGCGACCGCCGCCGCTTCGAGGCCGATGTAGCCGCCGCCGACGATGAGAAGTCTCGCGCCTTCGCGGAATTCGCCGGCCATGGCGTCGATATCGGCGAGCGTGCGGACGGTATGGACGCCGCCGAGGTCGCCGCCGATCGCCGCCGGCAGCCGGCGGGGGCGCGAGCCGGTCGTCAGGGCGAGGTGGTCGTAGCCGAGGATCTCGCCGCCGAGCGTGACCGTGCGTGCGGCTGTGTCGATGGCGCTTACCCGCACCCCGGTGCGCATGTCGATCTCTTTTTCCGCATAGGCGGCTTCGGGACGGAGATAGAGCCGCTCGCGGGCCATTTCGCCGAGGAGATAGGCTTTTGACAGGGGCGGGCGCTGGTAGGGCGGCTCGGGTTCCTCGCCGATGAGGGTCACCGGCCCGTCATGGCCGAGCGCTCTCAGCTTGAAGGCGAGTGACGCGCCGGCTTGCCCGCCGCCGATGATGACTACGCCCATGGATATGCCTCTGGTCACCCCCGTCCGTTGCGTTATATCGCCCGGTCGATGAGGTGCAATCGAAAGGACCAACGAGGATGACGATCAAGGTCGGCGACAGGCTTCCGGACGTGACGCTGCGCTACCGCGAAGACGGTGAACCCCGTGAGGTGTCGCTGGGCGAGAAGCTGACGGGCCGCAAGGTCGCCATCTTCGGTCTGCCCGGGGCGTTCACCGGCACCTGCTCGACGGCGCATCTGCCGAGCTTCATCCGCACCGCTGCGGCGTTCCGGGAGAAGGGGGTCGACGAGATCATCTGCATCTCGGTCAACGACATCTGGGTGATGGAGGAATGGGACAGGCAGTCGGGCGCGGGCGAGGCCGGTATCACCATGCTCGCCGACACCGACAGCGAATATGCCAAGGCCACCGGACTGGTGTTCACCGCCCCGCCGATCGGGTTCAGAGACCGGATCGTGCGGCACTCCCTCCTCGCGGAGGACGGCGTCGTGACGCAGCTCCAGGTCGAGGAGGCCCGGGGGGTCTGCGAAATCACCGCCGGCGAGACGCTGCTCGCCCTCGTTTGATGCGGGCCGACGCGCCGGTCGCCGCCGGTGCGACATGAGTATTTCCGGAACGAAGAAGCGCCGGTCAGGCCCCGGCCTGACCGGCGATCTTGTCCATGAACCGGGCGAGCTTCACGTCGAGTTCGGTGATCCCGCCGGCGTCGTGGGTCGTCAGGGTGACCTCGACCCGGTTGTAGACGTTGAACCACTCGGGATGGTGGTTCATCTTCTCCGCCCGCATCGCGGCCTGGGTCATGAAGCCCCAGGCCGCGATGAAACCGCCGAAACGGTATTCGCGGGTGAGCGCGTCGCGCTCGGGGTCGTGGGCCCAGCCCGCGCCCAGAAGGTCCTGCAGCGCCTCGTCGCGGGCGGCTCCTTCGAGTTTCTCGGCCATCAATCCTCCTCGGTCACCTTGCGGAACGGTCCATAGCTCGTGAGCACCTCGATGTCCTCGCCCACGGCCGCGCGCTCGGCCTCGAGGTAGTCCTCGACGGCGCGGGAAAAGCCCGCATCGGCCAGCCAGTGCAGCGAATGGGTTTCCACCGGCAGGTAGCCGCGGGCGATCTTGTGTTCGCCCTGCGCGCCGGCTTCCACGGACTTCAGCCCGTGGGCGATGGCGTAGTCGATGGCCTGGTAATAGCAGGCCTCGAAATGCAGGCAGGGGTGGTGCTCGATCGCGCCCCAGTAGCGGCCGTAGAGCGTTTCGCGGCCGACGAAGTTGAGGGCACCCGCCACCGGGCGGCCGTCGCGGAGGGCGAGGACGAGCAGCATGTCGTCGGCGAGCGTTTCCTGCGCGATGTCGAAGAAGGCCCGCGTGAGATAGGGCGTGCCCCACTTGCGGGCGCCGGTGTCCTGGTAGAACTGCCAGAACGCGTCCCAGTGCTCGGGGCGGATGGCGTCGCCCGTCAGCCCCACGATCTCGCCGCCGAACTCCCGGGCCGTGCGCCGCTCCTTGCGGATTGTCTTGCGCTTTCGCGACGAGAGGTCGGCGAGAAACGCCTCGAAATCGGCGTAATCGCGGTTCTCCCAGTGGTATTGCTGGGTGATGCGGTGGAGAAGCCCGATTTCCGCCCCGCGCGCGGCTTCCTCGGGCGTGCAGAAGGTGACGTGGAACGACGAAAGCCGCTGCTCGCTGGCGAGGCTCACCGCGCCCTGCACGAGGGCGGCCGTGCCGCGCCCCTCCTCGCCGGGCTTCACGAGAAAGCGCCTTCCCGTCGCGGGGGTGAAGGGGACGGCCAACTGCAGCTTGGGGTAGTAGCGCCCGCCGGCGCGCTGCCAGGCATGCGCCCAGTTGTGGTCGAAGATGTACTCGCCCTGGCTGTGACCCTTGGCATAGAGCGGGGCCACGCCGATGACCTCGCCGCCCGCCCGCGCCACGAGATGACGGGGCTGCCAGCCGGTGCCGGTGCCGACCGAGCGCGAGGCCTCGAGCGCGTGGAGGAACCGGTGCGTCGTGAACGGGTCGCGCGGCCGACCGCCGCCCGCCGCTTCGGGGGCCGCGCAGGCGTCCCATTCGGCGGCATCGATCTCGCCCAACCCGGCGAGAACCGTGATCTCGATGGCGTCGGGCGATGTCATGGCTGAGGTCGGCTGTTGCACGTTCCAAGAGTTGGGTCGTGCCGCGAGCGCGTCAAGGCGCGGTGATGGCCGGATCGTAGCCCTCGAAGGTGATGTTGCCGGCCACCCGCCGCGCCTCGGCTTCGGCTTCGGCGGATCGCACCGTCCAGCAGAGCACCGCCGCCCCGGCGGCCTTCAGGCGGGCGACAGGGCCGGCGGCGAGGTCCGTGGCGTTGTGGCTGATGAAGCTCGCGCCCACCCGGTCGTAATCGGCGATCTCGCGCAGGGCGTCGCAACGGGCGCGGGGGACGCCGGGCCAGTCGGCGGCGAGAAACGGGTCCGTGACGAGGCCGCGCGGGACGTTTGGGGCGAGGCGGGCCATTTCCGCGACCGAGTGGGGGTTGAACGACATCACCGCCACCGGTCCGTCATAGCCCGTGAGTGCTGCCGCCGCCGCCGCCTCGAGCGGGCCGATGTGTTCGCCCAGCGCGCCGTCCTGGTCCTTGATCTCGAGCAGGAGCGGCACCCGGCCGGCAACCTCGGCGAGCGCCGCGGCGAGCGTCGGAATGCGGTCGGCGCCGCCGGTGAGCGCGATTTCGCCAAGCTCGGCGGCCGTGCGCGCCCGGACCTCTCCGGTCGCGCCCGTCAGCCGGTCGAGCGTGGCGTCGTGGAAGACCATCGCTTCGCCATCGGCGGAGAGTTGCAGGTCGAGTTCGACCCCGAAGCCACGCCCGACAGCCGCCCGGATGGCGGAGTGCGAGTTCTCGATCCGCCCGGCGTCGCGGTCGTGAAGGCCCCGGTGCGCGATGGGTGTGTCGAGAAAGGCCGCCGGGAGCGCGGTCATGCGACCTCGAACACCGCCTCGATCTCGACGGCGACGCCCTTCGGGAGCGAAACCGTGCCGACGGCCGAGCGCGCATGCGGACCCTTTTCGCCGAGAGCCTCGACGAGAAAGTCGGACGCGCCGTTGATGACCTGCGGCTGGTCGGTGAAATCGGGCGCGGAGTTCACGAAGCCGGTGAGCTTGACGACCCGCACCAGCCGGTCGATCTCGCCCCCCGTCGCGGCCTTGAGTTGCGCCAGAAGCGAAATCGCGCAGGTGCGCGCGGCCCGGGCACCGGCGGCCGCGTCGAGGTCCGCGCCGAGCTTTCCGGTGATCAGCCCGGTTTCGTCCATGCTGATCTGCCCCGACACCCAGACGAGATTGCCCGTCCGGACGAAGGGCACGTAGTTCGCCGCCGGTGCCGGGGCGTCGGGCAGGGTGACGCCGAGTTCGGCGAGGCGGGCTTCGATAGTCGCGGTCATGGCGGGGCTCCCTTGTTCGTCTCAGACGCTAGCGACCCGCAATGGCGGCGAAAAGCCCGGTTTGATGACGCGGACCGCACAGAAGCGTGTATTTCACCCGGTGCGGCTTTCTATGCCCTTGGAGCTATGCCATGTCTTGGAACGCATTCTCACTGACCGAGTTTCTTCGAATGGGACGAAAGATCGGGCGATTTGCGCTGATATCGGCGCTTCTGGCGATTTCCGCCTGCACGACACCGGATCAGCCGGTGGAGACGTTCGACCCCTACGAGGCGGAGAACCGAGAGGTCCACGCCTTCAACCGCGCGGTCGACGCGTCGGCACTTCGCCCCGCCGCCACGGGCTACGGCACGTATGTCCCCGTTCCGGTGCGCATGGGCGTGGCCAATTTCTCGTCCAATCTCGGAATGCCGAGCATGGTCCTCAACGACCTTCTTCAGGGCAACCCCGGAGATGCCCTGCACAACGGCTTCCGGTTCGTGCTCAACACCACGCTGGGCTTCGGCGGGCTGTTCGACGTCGCCACCACCGGCGGCTTCGAGGAGCGGACGACCGACTTCGGCGAGACCCTTGCGGTCTGGGGAGCACCGGAGGGGGCCTATGTCGAAGTGCCGTTCTTCGGCCCCCGCACCGAGCGCGCCTTCGCCGGCAACGTCGTCGACCTGGTGCTGAACCCGGTCAATTACATATTCGGGCCGGAATACGCCGCGGTCGTCTATGGCGCGAGAGGCGCGACGGTGCTCGACGACCGCTACGCGCTCGGCGACACGCTCGACGAAATTCTGTACGACAGCGCGGATAGCTACGCGCTGCTGCGCTCCCTATATCTTCAGAACCGGCGGTTCGAGCTTTCGGAAAGCGGTGTCGCCGGCGGAGAACCGGAACTCGACCCCTATGAGGATCTCTATGGCGATATTTTCGAGGAATGAAATGGGACGACGCACCGTCCTCGGCCTTCTTCTCGGGGCGGCGGCCCTTCCCTTCGCCGGCACGCGCGCCGAGGCCCTGACCGTCGGGGAAGCGCGCGCGCTGATCGACCGTGTCGTCTCGGAAATCAAGCGCATCATCAATTCGGGTCAGTCCGAACAGGCGATGTACCGCGGCTTCGAGTCGATCTTCGACCGCTATGCGGACGTTCCGACCATCGCGCGTTCGGCGCTCGGGCCCCCCGCACGGTCGGCCTCGGGCGCGCAACTGGCGGCGTTCGGCGATGCGTTCGGGGCCTATCTCGCCCGGAAGTACGGCGCCCGGTTCCGCGAATTCATCGGTGGCGAGATCGAGGTGCGCGACGCCCGGGAGCTGAAGAACTTCTTCGAGGTCCGTTCGACCGTCGACCTGCGCGGCCAGTCGCCGTTTTCGGTGAGCTTCATGGTCTCGGACCGGTCGGGCGCGAACAGGTTCTTCGACATCGTCATCGAGGGCGTGTCGCTGCTGAAGACCGAGCGGGTCGAGATCGGCTCGATGCTCGAGCGCCGGGGTGGCGATATCGACCGTCT
>Ga0076929_100710_pt1 | contig 18677 bp, 14 predicted proteins | sample HotLakConUCCSL28_FD_87104 | JGI IMG/M metagenome (GOLD analysis project Ga0076929, IMG submission 87104) | Hypersaline microbial mat communities from Hot Lake, Washington, USA - Hot Lake Consortium UCC-SL28 (version 3) (version 3) | ecosystem: Environmental > Aquatic > Thermal springs > Hot...
TGAGGGGCGTCGGCCTCACGCTCGCCACCGCCACCGGCACTATACCAGTGTCGGTGCGATGAGAGTTACAAGGGGCGCATCAGAATAGAGCGCGGGCGTGATGAAGCGCGAACGTCATCGACGGCAAGGAACAATGATCCACGCTCCTCACCCCCGGCCCCTCTCCACGGCGGGAGAGGGGAGGGCGCGCTACATTGACCGCTCGGTCGCGACGTTCCGCCGGGATGAGCGGTTTTGGTTGTATCGACCTTCCGTGAAGGCCTCGTCTGCTGCGTCTGAAACATACACGACCGCATGCGTGTTGCCCTCACATCGGGGGCGACGGACAATTATGGCGTTTACCTTTGCGTAAATTGCGCTAAGTGAAAGAGACCATCAGCCTTTCTTCGCCAGCGGCCTGTCCCTGGGATTGGATATCACTTGTCAAACGACGATACTGCCCGCGGGACGACGGAGATCCCGCGCTCCTGGAACGTTGCGCTCGCGCGCTACCGCCAGCCCGACAACCGCCGTGGCGCACTGGAAATTCTCGTCAGCACCTTGCCGTTCGTGGCGTTATGGGCCGTCGCGGCGCTGCTGGTGACGAACGGGTATTGGTGGGCCGGGCCGGTTCTGGCCGTGCCGGCGGCGGGGCTGCTCGTGCGCATGTTCATGCTGCAGCACGATTGCGGTCACGGGTCGCTGTTCTCGCGCCGCGCGCTGAACGACTGGGTCGGACGCGCCATCGGGGTTTTGACCTTCACGCCCTATGATTACTGGCGCCGCACGCATGCGGTCCACCACGCCACGGCCGGCAACCTCGACCAGCGCGGAATCGGCGATGTCGATACACTGACCGTTGCGGAATATCGCGCACGCTCGCGCACGGGGCGGCTGCGTTACTGGCTGTACCGGCATCCGCTGGTGATGTTCGGCCTCGGGCCGGCCTGGCTGTTCATCTGCCAGTACCGATTGCCTGTCGGCCTGATGCGTGGCGGCTGGGAGCCGTGGATCTCGACGCTGGCCACGAATGCCTGCATCGCCGGCATGGCCGCCCTGCTGATCTGGCTTGTCGGCCTCGGCCCGTTCCTGCTGGTCCAGGGCCCGATCATCCTGATCGCGGCCACGGCGGGCGTGTGGCTGTTCTATATCCAGCACCAGTTCGAGGAGACCCACTGGTCAGAAGGCCGGGAGTGGAACCACCAGAACGCCGCCCTGCACGGCAGCTCGCATTATGACCTGCCGCCGATCCTGCAATGGTTCACCGGTAATATCGGCATTCACCACGTGCATCATCTGTCGAGCAAGGTGCCGTTCTACCGCCTGCCGGAAGTGCTCCGCGATTTCCCGGCCTTGCAGGAAACAAACCGGATCGGCTTCCGCGAAAGCCTCGGATGCGTGAAGCTCGTGCTCTGGGACGAGGAAGCACGCCGGCTGATCTCCTTTCGGGAGGAAAGGAGGGTAGCAGAGACAGGTGCGGGAAGCCTCCAGGCGTCTTGATGATCCGCCCGCTCGCGAGTCACCAACCCTCGCCGTGCCCGGTTGACGAATTCTCAACTCCGGACGCCTACGCTCGCGACGCTGCGACATAAGTCACGGCGTGAACCGGTCGGGTGATGGATGGTGATCGCGAATTCACGGGCTGTGAAAGCAATCGCCCTCGTGGCGATAGCAGCGGCTTTCGCCGCGCTCGCAAACATGACCTTTTCGCTGCATGCCGCCGGCCAGAACCGGGATCGTCTGGCCGAATTGAACCGTCAGCTCCTGCATCGCTCAGAGATGGCCATCGACTACGCCGTGATTTCTCTCGTCAAGGCGATGGAGCGTGGTGCGGTCAACTGCTCGGCGCGTTCACGTTCCGAGCTTCGCCGGCTCGTGTTCCAGCGTAGTACGGTCAAGGATATCCATGTAATCAGCGCCGACGACGTAATCCGGTGCTCCGCCTTTCCGGATGCCGGGAGGCTGGGTCTTGCTCCGGAAACATTGGGAAGGGGCAAGCCCGGGCGTAACCAGCAGGTCTCACTCATCCCCCTCGATTTGGCCGATGGTCGCCAAATCGGTGTATCGTGGAATTTGCGATCGGGCGAGCGTTTGCTCGCATCCCTCAACATTGATGCGCTTTTCTTCGACATCTTGCCGCCGGCCCTGCGCGACAAGGGAGAGGCGGAACTTACCCTCGGAGCAATGGGCACGGTCGTGGCCCGCTATGCGCCAGCGGACCCCGATTGGATTGCGCCCGACGGGGCGCTTTCCATGGGCGCGCAATCCGATCGGTACCCCCTCGCGACGAAGTTGCGTGTCGATACGGCGCCGCTGGACAGCTGGAACATGGAATCGCGACCGGTTTTCACAATGGCCGGCGGTGGTTTCGGATTTATTTTCGCGCTGATCCTGTTGCATGCACTGCGACGCCCACCCGATCAAGTGCATGATATCGATGCAGCGCTGGCCGCAGGGGAGTTCCAGCCGTACTTCCAGCCTGTCTTCAGCATCGCGGACAAGCGCATCGTCGGCTGCGAAGTATTGACCCGCTGGCTTCGACAGGATGGCAGCGTGGTAACGCCCGACCGCTTCATCGATCTCCTTGAGGAGACCGGACGCATTGTCCCCATGACGCGGATGGTTATGAAAAAAACCTTTGAGGCTCTTCGACCGCTGATGATACGTCATCCGGGGTTCAAGGTGGCCTTCAACGTGGTGCCGGCTGACTTTCTCAGTCCGGGTTTCGCTGCGGAAATGGTCTCACTCGTCGAAGAGGCCGGTATTGCTCCCGGCAATGTCGTGATCGAATTGACGGAGCGCCAGCAGATCGCTGATCTCGATGATGCGGCGCGGAAGGTTTCCGTGCTGCGCGATCTCGGCTTCAGGGTTGCACTCGATGATACGGGGACTGGTCACAACGGGCTGTCCTATATCCAGACGCTTGGCGCTGACACGATCAAGATCGACAAGATCTTCATCGATGCCATAGGCCAGCCTGGCGCCGGGCCTGCGATCATCGAGATGCTGGTCAGTCTCGCCGGTACGCTGTGTATGAAAACCGTTGCGGAAGGCATTGAAACAGAGCAGCAGCGCGTTGCGTTGCAAGCTTGCGGCGTCGATGAGGGGCAGGGTTATCTGGTCTCGCGCCCGCTGCCGGTTGAGCAGTTTCTCGTCTTCGTCGCCGACCGGGATCATGGCGGCATGCGCTACGAAGCACATGCCGCTTGAATTCCGTCAGGGCTCGCGGACATCTCAGACGTAATCTGTCAGCTGCTGGGCAGCTCCGAGGCGCCACCATGGGCGGCCGACCATTCGGCGGGGTTGTTGAGGAAGGCTTCCACCTCGCGCAGGGTATCCGCGTCGAAATATTCCATCGTCTTCGCCACGCGCAGAACGTCCCACCAGGTGGCGAGCGCATGCATGGCGACGCCATTCTCGCGCAGCATCGCCTTGGTCTGCGGGAAAATGTCGTAATGGAAGACGACGAAGGCGTGCTCGACGATCAGCCCGCTCTTGCGCATGGCATCGACGAACTTGATCTTGGAGCGCCCGTCCGTGGTAAGATCCTCCACCAGCAGCACCCGCGAGCCCTCGATGAAATGCCCCTCGATCTGGGCATCGCGCCCGAAACCCTTGGGCTTCTTGCGCACATACTGCATCGGCATCGACATGCGATCGGCGATCCAGGCGGCGAAGGGGATGCCCGCGGTCTCGCCGCCGGCAATGGCGTCGAGCGTCTCGAAGCCGACTTCGCGCAGGATGACCGAGGCCGCGAAATCCATCAGCGAGTTGCGCACACGCGGGAAGGAGATCAGCTTGCGGCAATCGATATAGACGGGGCTCGCCCAGCCGGAGGTGAAGCGAAAGGGCTCGTCGGCGCGGAAATGCACGGCCTGCACCTCGAGCAGCATCTTGGCCGTCAGATCGGCGATCAGGGTCCGGTCGGGGAAGCTCGTCATGGCGGGTACCTCTCGTGGCGCGGCGTGGCAGGGTTATCACCCTGCCCGGCAAACGGATGTCATCTGGCAGAAGGCACGGCCCGTGGCAAGATCAATCGGGATCGATCAAGTTCAATCGCCGCATATGACCCTGCTTGCCACTCACGCACCTCCTCCTGTACCCAGTGACGCATGATACATCAGGATTCCCCCATGGTTCACGATCCCGAAACCGTCGCCCGCCTCCAGCAGGAGATGCCCGCCTGGTGCGCGGCCCTGCGCGACCGCATCTGCGCGGCCTTCGAGGCGATCGAGGCCGAGGCCGAGGGGCCCTTCTTCCCGGAAGCCGAGGGGCCCGGGCGTTTCGAGCGCACGCCCTGGGCGCGCAAGGATCATTCCGGTGCCAAGGGCGGCGGCGGCGTCATGGCGATGATGAAGGGGCGCGTCTTCGAGAAGGTGGGCGTCCACATCTCCACGGTGCACGGCGAGTTCGCCCCGGAATTTCGCGGGCAGATCCCGGGTTCCGATACGGATCCGCGCTTCTGGGCCTCGGGCATTTCGCTGATCGCCCATCCCTGGAACCCGCATGCGCCGACGGTGCACATGAATACCCGCTTCGTCGTCACCACGAAGCCCTGGTTCGGCGGCGGGGCCGATCTCACGCCGGTACTCGATCGCCGGCGCGTCGAGGGGGATCGCGACGCGCAGGCCTTTCACGGGGCGATGCGCGCGGTCTGCGAGAAGCATGCGGCGGTGGCCGATTACCAGCGCTACAAGGAATGGTGCGACGAGTATTTCTTCCTCAAGCACCGCAACGAGGCGCGCGGCATCGGCGGCATCTTCTACGATTATCACTGGTCCGGCGATCCGCAGGCGGATTTCGCCTTCACCCGCGATGTCGGCGAGGCGTTTCTGGCCACCTATCCCGGAATCCTGCGCGCCAATATGAACACACCCTGGAGCGAGGCGGACCGGTACGAGCAGCAGGTGCGGCGGGGGCGTTACGTGGAGTATAATCTGCTCTACGATCGCGGTACGATCTTCGGTCTCAAGACCGGCGGAAACGTCAATTCGATCCTGTCGTCAATGCCGCCCACGGCGCGCTGGCCCTGATCGGCGCAGGATATCAATCTGGGGAGGAAAAACCATGAGCAAGAGCTTCGCCTCGACCGGCGACATGAGCCAGAAGAACGTCACCTTCGCCGAGATCGGGCCCGATCTCTACGCCTATACCGCCGAGGGTGACCCGAATTCCGGCGTCATCGTGGGCGAGGATTGCTGCATGGTCATCGATGCGCAGGCCACGCCCGCCATGGCGGGCGACGTGATCGCGCGGGTGGCAAGGATCACCGACAAGCCGATCCGCTACGTGGTCCTCACCCATTACCACGCGGTGCGGGTGCTGGGCGCTTCCGCCTATGACGCGCACGGGGTGATCGCTTCCGATGCGACCTACCGGCTGATCGAGGAGCGCGGGCAGCAGGATTGGGAATCGGAATTCGGACGCTTCCCGCGCCTGTTCCAGGATGCCGAGAGCATTCCCGGCCTGACCTGGCCCAATCTCGTCTTCGGCGAGGAACTCACCGTCTTCCTCGGCAAGCGTGAGGTGAAGCTCTATCATCTGGGTGCCGGTCACACGGCGGGCGATATCGTGGCCTGGGTCCCCGATGCGGAGGTGATGTTCTCCGGCGATCTCGTGGAATTCCACTCCGCCTGTTATTGCGGCGATGCGCATCTGCGCGACTGGCCGGGCACGCTCGACATGATCCGCGGCTTCGATCCGAAGGCGCTGGTGCCCGGGCGCGGCGATGCGCTGACCAACCGCGCCACCGTGCACGAGGCGATCGCGATGACGCGTGATTTCGTCTCATCGCTCTATACCACGGCGGAGCTCTCCGTGGCGCGAGGCCGCAGTCTGAATGAGACCTATCAGGAAGCGCGGGCGGTGATGGATCCGAAATTTGCCGATTTCGCCATCTACGAGCATTGCCAGCCCTTCAACGTCGCGCGCGCCTTCGACGAGGCCTCGGGCATCGACCATCCGGTGATCTGGACGGCGGAGCGTGATCGCGAAATGTGGGCCGCGCTTCAGGGCTGAGTGTAACGCCGATCACATCTTCGCCGAGGCGCTTTCAATCCCGGCGGAAGGCCGTTATACCCCCGGCTGCTCAAACGGGAGAGTGTCATGGCGAATACGCGTGTGGTGGTCGCCGGTGCAGCAGGGCGCATGGGGCGCATGCTGATCCGTACGATCGATGAAACGCCGGGCTGCAAGCTCGCCGGGGCACTCGAGCGTTCGACATCGGGGTGCATCGGGCAGGATGCCGGTCTCGTCGCCGGTATCGGCGATCTCGGGATCACTGTCAGCGCCGCTCCGGAAGCGGTTCTCACCGGCGCCGATGTACTGATCGATTTCACGACGCCGGAGGCCAGTCTCGAATATGCCGCCGTTGCGGCGCAGACATCCACGGCGCATGTGGTTGGCACAACCGGCTTCTCGGAAGAACACATGCGTGCCTTGAAGGTGTTCGGTGACGAGGTTGCGATCGTCCAGTCCGGCAACATGTCGCTTGGCGTCAATCTGCTGAGGGCGCTGGTGCGCAAGGTCGCTTCGGTCCTCGGAGACGAATTCGACGTTGAAGTCGTGGAGATGCATCACCGACAGAAGGTTGACGCGCCTTCGGGTACGGCGCTGATGCTCGGTGAAGCGGCTGCCGAGGGGCGCGGTATTACGCTGGCGGACCATGCGGTACGCAAGCGCGACGGGCATACCGGTGCGCGCGATGCCGGTGATATCGGGTTTGCAACCCTGCGGGGCGGTACGGTCGTGGGTGATCATTCCGTGATTTTCGCGGGGCCGCAGGAACGGATCGTGCTGCAGCATGTGGCGGAGCAGCGCATCCTGTTCGCACGCGGCGCGGTGAAGGCAGCGATCTGGGCCAAGGGCCAGCCTGCCGGTTTCTATTCCATGGCCGATGTGCTCGGCCTCGCTGATTTCTGATTATCTTGAAAGGACAGGTGTGATGGAGCGTCTCCTCGTTCTCGTGCGTCACGGGCAAAGTGAATGGAACAAGCAGAATCTGTTCACGGGCTGGCGCGATCCGGGGCTGACGGAACTCGGCGTCGAGGAAGCCATAAAGGGCGGGCGGCTGCTCCGGGAGCAGGGGCTGACCTTCGACATTGCCTTCACCTCGGTCTTGATCCGCGCGCAGAAGACGCTTGATCTGATTCTCGGTGAAATCGACCAGACCGGTCTCGAGACCATCCGTGATCAGGCGCTCAACGAGCGCGATTACGGCGATCTCGCGGGCCTCAACAAGGATGACGCCCGGGAGAAATGGGGCGAGGAACAGGTGCATATCTGGCGCCGCTCCTACAATGTCCAGCCGCCCGGTGGCGAGAGCCTGCGCGATACGGTGGCGCGTGTGCTGCCCTATTACATCCGCGAGATCCAGCCCCGGGTGATGCGCGGCGAGCGCGTCGTCGTCTCCGCCCATGGCAACAGTCTGCGCGCCCTTGTCATGGTGCTCGATGGCTACACGCCGGAGACGATCCCGTCTCTGGAGATCGGAACGGGCGTACCGATGGTCTACCGCCTCAACGCGGATACGACCGTGGCCAGCAAGGCTGTTCTCGAAGACTGATCACCCTGGCGCCTTCAGGGGCGCCAGTCATAGATCCAGCCATAGCGCTCGGCCATGCCCCGTGGGCCAAGCCGGCGCATCACCATGTTGCGACCGAATGCCATCACACTGCCGGAATGATAGATCCGGCCGTTGCGCCGGGCGGTATCCTGGATGCGGCGCACCCGGCGCAGGCGTGCTCGCGCGTATTGCGCCAGAGCCGCTTCCGGCGCCGCCGGAGAGGCCTGCACGTTGTGCATGAGCGTGGCGGCATCTTCGATCGCCATGGCCGCCCCCTGCGCCATGAAAGGCAGGACGGGATGGGCAGCGTCGCCGATCAGCGCCACGCGTCCGTGTGCAGCAAGGCGAGCGGGAAGATCATGCAGCGACCACAGCAACCAGTCCTGTGGCGCTTCCATGAGCTTGCGCAGGGCCGGCGCGGCGCCACGGAAGGCCTCGAGCAACTGCTTGCGATCTCCCGGCTCGGACCATCCGATGGCCGATTTCGGCTGGCGGCGGATCACCACGATGTTGAAGGCGCGCCCGGCGCTGACCGGGTAATGCACGATATGCCCGTCTTTGCCGAGCCAGAGCCCGGTTTCGTCGCCGGCGAGTTCCGGCGGCGCATCCTTGCGCGCGATGGTGGCGCGCCAGGCGACATAGCCCTGGAAGGCCGGCACGCGGGCATCTCCGATCAGGGGGCGGGTCTTCGACCATGCCCCGTCGGCCCCGATGACGAGGGTGCTCGTCATATCTTCGCGTTTCGCGCCGGAACGGGTGAAGCCGAGGGCCACATGCCCGTCCTGCTGGTCGAGATGTTCGAGCGTGCGTCCCATCAGCAGGCGGATATTGGGCTGGGCGCGCACGCCGTCGAGCAGGATCGTCTGAAGATCGGCGCGGTGGATGACGTAATTCGCGGCCCCGAATCGCTCACGCATATACGCGCCCTGAGCGACTTCCCCGATCTCGCGTCCCGAGCGTACCGCACGCACCACGACGCGCTGCGGCTCGCAGGCCTGGCGGGCGAGCGCCTGGCCGAGGCCGAGATCGCCGAGGATGCGTGTCGCGTTCGGCGAGAGCTGCAGCCCGGCGCCGACCTCGGTGAAACCGGTGCGGCGCTCGACGAGCGTCACCTGACGTCCGATTCGCGACAGGGCGAGGGCAGCCGTCAGACCGCCGATACCGGCGCCGATCACGGTCACGTCATTCAGGGACATGGGTTATGCCGGTTTCAGCGCGAGCCGCCCGCGAGAAGTTTGTCAGGCGTGGTGCTGCTGCCGTCCCACAGGCACTCGGCGGGCTCGACCTTGCCCGGGCCGAGCTCCGGCTTGTAGCGATACAGCGTCGAGCAATAGGGGCAGATCGCCTCGTCGGCGCCGCCCATGTCGATGAATTCATGCGGGTGATCGAAGGGCGGCTTCGCTCCGATGCACATGAATTCCTTCGAGCCCGTATAGATCACGCGCAGCCCGTTTTCGTTGTGGAAATGGGGGGTGCCGGTTTCTGCCATGTGTCGCTCGTCCGATTATGCCCTGATGCGGGGATCACTTGCGGCGCACCATAATGCGCGCGGGAGCGGGCGGCTAGTGTGAACCGCAAAAAACCGCGCGGCTTACAGAAGCAGCGCGATCATGCCACCGGCCACCACGAGGATGACGAGCGTCGTCACCACGATGCTCAGCGCATGGCGCCAGCCCAGCGCCGCAATCGCCCGCACGGAGGTGCCAAGCCCCAGAGCCGCGATCGCGATCAGCAGCCCCCATTGCGAGACGGCGACGAGAAAGCTGCGCACGGGTTCGTAGACGGGCGCGAGCGCCGGCTGCGTCAGGGCGATGGAGTTGATCACGCACAGAACGAGGAAGACGATGGCGAAGACCGGAACCGGCACTTTCGCCGCAGCCTCGCCCGCCATACCGCCGGCGCTTGCGCGTGTCCGCGCGGCGAAATACCAGCCGATGACGAGCACGACCGGCAGCAGCAGGAACACGCGGAACAGCTTGACGATCACCGCCGTATCGCCGGTTTCCGGGGAGATCGCGTAACCCGCGCCCACGACCTGCGCCACATCGTGGATGGTGGCGCCGAGCATGATGCCGAGATTGCGCTCATCAAGGCCGAGGATCGCGCCGAGCACCGGGTAGAACACCATGGCCAGCGTCGAGAGCGCGTTCACCGCCACCACGACGAAGGCGATATCGGCTTCCTTGCCCTTGTATTGCGGCACCACCGTCGCCGTAGCGAGCGTCGCGGAAGCGCCGCAGACGGCGGTGGCGGCGCCGGCGAGCGCGCCGTAGCCGGTCTCCTGGCCCATCGCCCGTGCCATGGCGAAGCCCGCGAACACCGTCACCACCATGGAGAGGATCACGATCAGCGCCGTGGTCGGGCCCAGTGCGACGATATCGCCCAGCGCGATCCGCAGGCCGAGCAGCGCCACCGCGATGCGCAAGAGTCGCTTCACGGCGAGGCCCATTCCCGGCTCGAAAAGCGGACGCGCGGCGAGCGGGTTCAGCGCGACGCCGATCAGCAGCGCGATGACCATGGCCGGCAGGGGCAGCAGATCCGGCAGGCGCGGCGCCAGCCAGACCGCGACCATCGCCACGGCGAGCGAGAGCGCCAGTCCGGGCCAGTTGGAGGAGATGAACGCGCGCGCGTCGCCTTGCAGCATGCGCCTAGACAAACGCAACATGCCGCTGCGTCAATCATCGCGACGCGACAATCGCGCCCAGACGCTTTTCGCGTCACGCCACGACGCGCGCTCTCACGGCAGCAGGCTGAGGCGTTCCGCAAGGGCGGTGAGCCAGACGATGCCCGCGAGCACGATGGCGAGGAACACCGCCGCCGAAGCGGAATCCTTCACCGCGCCGATTCGCGGATGGAAATCCGGCGTGACGTGATCCGACAGGCGCTCGATCGCGGTGTTGAGCAGCTCCGTCACCATGACCAGGACCAGCGAACCGATCATGGCGACGTACCAGGCGGCGTTCGGTGCGATGAAGAAGCCGAGGACGAGGCAGAGCACCAGGATGATCGCTTCCTGGCGAAACGATTCCTCGCTGCGCAGATTGAAGCGCAACCCGGCAAGGGAAGAGAATGCGGCGCGCTTCAGGCGGTTCATAGGGTGGCCTCAGTCTTTGCCGGTCGGCAGCGCCGGCGGCGGGTTGTCCGTAATCGCGACGACCTTGCCGGGATTGAGAATGTTGCGCGGGTCGATCGCCTGCTTGACCGCCTTCATCAGATCGACGGCGACCGGATCCTTGTAGAGCAGCAATTCATCGCGCTTGATCAGACCGACCCCGTGTTCGGCGGCGATCGAGCCGTTCATCTTCGCCACGATATCATGAACGATGCGGTTGAAGTGCTCCCATTGCGCCAGAAACTCTCCCTTGTCCATGCCCACGGGCTGGCTGAGATTGAAATGGATGTTGCCGTCGCCGAAATGACCGAAGCCGCACACGCGCACGCCGTCCATGGCGGCCTCGCAGGCGGCGCTCGCCTCGGTCAGGAAATCCGCGACGCGCGAGACCGGCACGGAGACGTCGTGCTTGATCGAGCCGCCTTCCTTGCCCTGCACCTCCGACATCAGCTCGCGCAGCTTCCACATCCCGGCCACCTGCGCACCGCTGGTGGCGAGCGCAGCATCCTCGACGAGTTCATCCTCGATCGCCTGGCCGAGCACGGTCTCGGCGAGTGTCTGCAGATCCGCATCCGGCTGGGGGGAGGTGAGCTCGATCAGCGCATAGGCAGCGTGCTCCCCCTGGAGCGGGCGGGTGACGTCATGGCCGTGCTTCATCACCATGTCGAGGCCGAAGCGCGGGATGAATTCATAGGCAGTGAGCTGGTCACCCGCTGCCGCGCGCAGGCGCTCGAAAATCGTGAGCGCCGTGCGCGGCCCGTCGCAGCCGATGAAGGCGGTGACCTGTGACTTCGGCGCGGGATAGAGCTTGAGCACCGCCGCCGTGACGATGCCGAGCGTGCCTTCCGAGCCGATGAAGAGATGCTTGAGATCGTAGCCGGTATTGTCCTTGCGCAGGCCGCGCAACCCGTTCCAGATCCGCCCGTCCGGCAGGACGACTTCGAGGCCGAGCACGAGATCACGGGTATTGCCGTAGCGCAGCACGCCGGTGCCGCCGGCATTGGTGGCGATGTTGCCGCCGATCTGGCAGGTGCCCTCGGAGCCCAGCGAGAGCGGAAACAGCTTGTCGGCTTCTTCCGCTGCATCCTGGATGCTCTTGAGCGTGCAGCCGGCCTCCGCCGTGATCGTCGCATTCGAGGCATCGACCTCGCGAATGGCGTTGAGACGCGACAGCGACAGTACGATCCCGCCGAACGGGACCCCGCCGCCCACGAGCCCGGTATTGCCGCCATGAGGCACGACGGTGACGCCTTCCGCGTGGCAGGTCGCCATGACGAAGGCGACCTCCTGCGCATCCTTCGGGCGCACCACGGCACCGGCCAGACCGCGATAGAGCCCGCGTGTTTCAGTGAGATGCGGCGCCATATCGTCTGCAGTAGTGAGCACGTATTCGGCTCCCAGTCGTTCGCAGAGGCGGGCGAGAAGGGTGGGGGAGGGGATCGATGCAGGTGCGGACACGGTGTTGTCGTCTCCCTTGTGTCATGGCGCGCGGCGTGGCGATACAGTTAGCAAACCCGGCTCACCTTGCCTACGGGCGCTTCGTCACGGCGCCATTCACGAAGCACCCGAGAGGAACCCGTGATCGCACCCGCTTGTGTGATGTTGCGTTGCATATAAGATCGTCGCGAAAAGTGCTCAGGGAGAAGCTACCATGTCCGCAAAGCAGCCGATCGGCAAGATTCTCGTCGCCAACCGCTCCGAAATCGCCATCCGGGTGTTTCGCGCCGCCAATGAAATGGGCATTCGTACCGTCGCGATCTGGGCGGAAGAGGACAAGTACGGGCTGCATCGCTTCAAGGCGGATGAATCCTACCAGGTCGGGCGCGGTCCGCATCTGCCGCGCGATCTTGGCCCGATCGAGAGCTATCTGTCGATCGAGGAGGTGATCCGCGTCGCGAAGCTCTCCGGCGCGGATGCGATCCATCCCGGTTACGGCCTGCTCTCGGAGAGCCCGGAATTCGCGCAGGCCTGCGCGGATGCCGGCGTTATCTTCATCGGGCCGAAGCCGGATACGATGACGGCGCTGGGCAACAAGGTCGCGGCGCGCAATCTCGCCATCGAGACCGGCGTTCCCGTGATCCCGGCCAGCGAGCCGCTGCCGGACGACATGGCGCGGGTGCGCGAAATGGCCGCTTCGATCGGCTATCCCCTCATGCTCAAGGCCTCATGGGGTGGCGGCGGGCGCGGCATGCGCATGATCCGTTCCACTGATACCCTCGAACGTGAGGTGCTTGAGGGCAAGCGCGAGGCAAAGGCCGCCTTCGGCAAGGACGAGGTCTATCTCGAGAAGCTCATCGAGCGTGCCCGCCATGTCGAGGTGCAGATCCTGGGCGACAGTCACGGCAACCGCGTGCATCTGTTCGAGCGCGATTGCTCGATCCAGCGCCGCAACCAGAAGGTCGTCGAGCGCGCGCCCGCCCCCTATCTCGACGCCGCCCAGCGCGACGAGATCGCCGGCTACGCGCTGAAGCTCGCCGATGCGACGGATTATATCGGCGCCGGCACCGTCGAATTCCTGATGGATGCCGATACGGGCCAGTTCTATTTCATCGAGGTGAACCCGCGCATCCAGGTCGAGCATACGGTGACGGAGGAGGTGACCGGCATCGACATCGTCAAGGCGCAGATCCGCATCGCCGAGGGGGCCGCGATCGGTGAGCCGGAATCAGGCGTGCCGGAACAGGCCGATATCAGGCTCAATGGCCATGCCCTGCAATGCCGCATCACGACGGAAGATCCCGAGCAGAATTTCATCCCCGATTACGGGCGCATCACCGCCTATCGCGGCGCGACCGGGTTCGGTATCCGCCTCGATGGGGGCACGGCCTATTCCGGGGCGGTGATCACGCGGTTCTATGATCCGCTTCTGGAGAAGGTCACCGCCTGGGCGCCCAATCCGGAAGACGCCATCGCGCGGATGGATCGCGCCCTGCGTGAATTCCGCATCCGTGGCGTGGCAACCAATCTGACCTTCCTTGAAGCGGTGATCGGCCACCCGCAGTTTCGCACCCATGCCTATACAACCCGTTTTATCGACGAGACGCCGGAACTGTTCACCCAGGTCAAGCGGCAGGACCGGGCGACCAGGCTGTTGAACTATCTCGCCGATGCCAGCGTCAACGGCCATCCCGAGACCCGTGATCGCGCCCGCCCGAACGCGGAAGCGGCGGCGCCCGTGATTCCCTATTGCCCGGATGAGCCGCGTGCGGGCACGAAGCAGCGCCTCGATGCGCTCGGCCCGGAGAAATTCGCTGCCTGGATGCGTGCGGAAAACCGGGTGCTTTTTACCGATACCAGCATGCGAGACGGCCACCAGTCGCTGCTCGCCACGCGCATGCGTACGCATGATATTGCCGGCATCGCCGGCACCTATGCCCGCGCCCTGCCTGAGATATTCTCGCTCGAATGCTGGGGCGGGGCGACCTTCGACGTCGCCATGCGTTTTCTTACCGAAGACCCCTGGGAGCGGCTGGCGCTGGTGCGCGAGGGGGCGCCGAACATCCTCCTGCAGATGCTGCTGCGCGGCTCGAACGGGGTGGGCTACACCAATTATCCCGACAATGTCGTGCGCTATTTCGTCAGGCAGTCGGCAGCGGGCGGGATCGACCTTTTCCGGGTGTTCGACTGTCTCAACTGGGTCGAGAACATGCGCGTCGCCATGGATGCGGTGCGCGAGGAGGGCCGGCTGTGCGAGGCGGCGATCTGCTATACCGGCGACCTCGCCGATGCGGCGCGCCCGAAATACGATTTGAAATACTATGTCGCGCTCGCCCGCGAACTCGAAGCGGCGGGCGCGCATATCATCGCCATCAAGGATATGGCGGGCCTGCTGAAGCCGGCCTCGGCGCGGGTCTTGTTCAAGACCCTGCGCGAGGAGACGGATCTGCCGCTGCATTTCCACACGCATGACACTTCCGGCATCGCGGCGGCCACCGTCCTCGCGGCAATCGACAGCGGTGTCGATGCGGTGGATGCGGCGATGGATGCTTTATCCGGCAACACCTCCCAGCCATGCCTCGGCTCGCTGGTCGAGGCCCTGCGCGGCCATGAGCGCGATCCCGGTCTCGATCCGGAATGGATCCGGCGGATCTCGTTCTACTGGGAGGCTGCGCGCAACCAGTATGCGGCTTTCGAGAGTGATCTGAAGGGGCCGGCCTCGGAGGTCTACCTGCACGAAATGCCCGGTGGGCAGTTCACCAATCTCAAGGAACAGGCCCGCGCCATGGGGCTGGAGAGCCGCTGGCACGAGGTGGCGCAGGCCTATCACGACGTGAACCTGCTCTTCGGCGACATCGTCAAGGTGACGCCGTCATCCAAGGTGGTGGGCGACATGGCCCTGATGATGGTGGCGCAGGATCTCACCGTGGCCGACGTGGCTGATCCCGACAAGGATATCAGCTTCCCCGATTCCGTTATCGCCATGCTGCGCGGCGATCTCGGCCAGCCTCCCGGGGGCTGGCCCGAGGCGATCACCGCCAAGGCGCTCAAGGGCGAGAAGCCCGGTACCGAACGCCCCGGCGCGCTGCTCGCGCCGGCCGATCTCGACGCCGATCGCAAGACACTGGAAGGCGAGCTCGAACGCCCGGTCAGCGACGCGGAATTCGCCTCCTGGCTGATGTATCCGAAGGTTTTCACCGATTTCGCCCGCGCTTCGGAGGAATACGGCCCGGTCTCCCGCCTGCCCACGCCGAATTTCTTCTACGGCATGGCGCAGGAGGAGGAGATCCTCGTCGAGATCGAGCGCGGCAAGACGCTCGTCGTGCGCTGCCTCGCCTTCGGTGAGACCGACGAGACGGGCATGGTCACGGTCTTCTTTGAGCTCAATGGCCAGCCCCGGCGGATCAAGGTTCCCGACCGGGCGCACGGCGCGGGTGGGGGCAAGGTCAAGCGCAAGGCGACGCCGGGGGATGTGACCCATATCGGCGCGCCGATGCCCGGCATCGTCTCGACCATCGCTGTCGCCGCCGGCCAGAAGGTCCAGGCGGGCGACGTGCTGCTCTCCATCGAGGCGATGAAGATGGAAAGCGCCCTGCATGCCGAGCGCGACGGCACCATCGCGGAAGTGCTCGTCCAGCCGGGCGAGCAGATTGATGCGAAGGATCTGCTGATCGTGCTCGCGGAGGAGTAGGGCACAGGGCCCGCTGCGCCGCAGGGCTTCAAGCCTGCAGCCGCTCCAGAGCCTCGCTCACCTTCGCCCGGCGCGCCAGCGCGGTTTCGCGCCGCTCGCGCTGCTCCTCGACGACCTCTTCCGGGGCGCGCTTTAGGAACTCGGCATTGCCGAGCTTGGCATCGATCTTCTTCACTTCGCCGTCGAGCTTGGCGATCTCCTTGTCAAGACGCGCGCGTTCCGCTGCGATATCAACGACGCCTTCGAGCGGCAGGGCCGCGACTTCGCCGCGCACCAGCAATTGCACGCTCGCTTTCGGCGCAGCCTGCGCGGTATCGATCGTCTCGAGCCGCGCCAGACGCTTGAGCATGCCATCCCAGCGCGCGACGCGGGCCGCGGCATCCGCACTCGGATTGATCAGCTGAAGCGTGATTTGCGCGCCGGCAGGCACGTTGGTCTCGGCGCGCGCCGAGCGGATCTCGCTGACGAGATCGACGATCCAGCCGATCTCGGCTTCTGCGGCGTCATCACGCAGATGCGACAGCGACGGCCAGGTGGCGAGCGCGAGCAGCGTCTCGTCGCGGGCGGGGCCGGTCTCGCCCTTCACCGCCCAAAGCTCCTCGGTGAGGAAGGGCATGAACGGGTGCAGCAGCTTGCAGATCTGGTCGATGACATAGGCAGTCGTCGCGCGCGTCTCGTCCTTGGCCGGGCCGTCCTCGCCCTGCAGGACGGGTTTGGCGAGTTCGAGGTACCAGTCGCAGAACACGTTCCAGACGAAGCGATAGGCCGCGCCCGCCGCCTCGTTGAACTTGTATTCGCTGATCCCGGCCTCGATCTGCACCGCCGCGCTCGCGCATTCGGAAAGTACCCATTTGTTGAGGGTGATCTCGACCTTTGCCGGATCGAATCCCTCCACGCGCTCACAGCCATTCATCTCGGCAAAGCGCGCCGCGTTCCAGATCTTGGTCGCGAAATTGCGATAGCCCTCGACGCGCTGCATGGACAGCTTGATGTCGCGCCCCTGCGCGGCCATGGCCGAGAGCGTGAAGCGCAGGGCATCGGCGCCGTATCGCTCGACCACGTCGAGCGGATCGATGACATTGCCCTTCGATTTCGACATCTTCGCGCCCTTCTCGTCGCGGACGAGGGCGTGGATGTAGACCGTGTGGAAGGGCGTCTGATCCATGAATTGCAACCCGGCCATCATCATTCGGGCGACCCAGAAGAAGATGATGTCGAAGCCGGTGACGAGCACGTCGGTGGGATAGTAGCGCTTCAGCTCCGGAGTCTCCTCCGGCCAGCCGAGCGTCGAGAACGGCCACAGGGCAGAGGAGAACCAGGTGTCGAGCACGTCCTCGTCGCGGCGAAGCGGCACGTCGCGCCCGTGCTTCTCACGCGCCTGTGCCTTCGCCTCAGCCTCGTCATAGGCGACGAAGACGTTGCCGTCCTCGTCATACCAGGCCGGGATCTGATGACCCCACCAGAGCTGGCGCGAGACGCACCAGGGCTCGATGTTCTCCAGCCACTGGAAATAGGTCTTTTCCCAGTTGTTGGGCACGAAGCTGGTACGCCCGTCGCGCACGGCGGCCATGGCCTTCTCGGCGAGCGGCTTGACATCGACATACCATTGATCGGTCAGATAGGGCTCGATCGGCACGCCGGAACGGTCGCCATGGGGGACGGTATGGGTGTTGTCCTCGATCTCGGCCAGGAGTTCGCGCGCCTCCATCATCGCGACGATGCGCTTGCGGGCCTCGAAGCGATCGAGACCGTGGAGGGTCATTGTCTCGGTCAGATCGGCGCTCTCGGAAAGACCTTCGAGAAAGGCCTCGTTGCCTTCGAGCCAGATTTGCGCTTCCGGATCGAAGATGTTGACCATGCGCAGGTTCTGGCGCTTGCCGACGTCGAAATCGTTGAAATCATGCGCCGGCGTCATCTTGACCGCGCCGGAGCCGATTTCCGGATCGGAATATTCGTCGGCGACGATGGGGATGCGCCGACCGACCAGCGGCAGGATGACGTGCTTGCCGACGAGATCCCTGTAGCGCGCGTCCTCGGGGTGCACCGCAACGCCGGTATCGCCGAGCATGGTCTCGGGGCGCGTTGTCGCGACGGTGATGAAGCGCCCCGGCTCGCCCTCGATCGGGTAGCGGAAGTGCCAGAGATGGCCCTTGATCTCGAGCTGCTGCACTTCGAGATCGGAAATCGCCGTCTGGAATTTCGGATCCCAGTTCACGAGCCGCTTGTCGCGATACATCAGCCCCTGGCGATAGAGCTCGACGAAGAAACGCAAAACCGCCTTCGAGAGCCCATCATCCATGGTGAAGCGCTCGCGCGACCAGTCGCAGGAGGCGCCGATGCGCTCGAGTTGCTGGCGGATGCGCCCGCCGGACTCTTCCTTGAAGGCCCAGACCTCTTCGAGGAATTTCGCCCGACCCAGGCTGCGGCGGTCGGGGCGGCCCTCGGCGGCGAGCTTGCGCTCGACCACCATCTGCGTGGCGATGCCGGCATGATCCGTGCCCGGCTGCCAGAGCACGTCGCGCCCGCGCATGCGTTCGAAACGGCAGAGGATGTCCTGGATCGTGTTGTTGAGCGCGTGGCCCATATGCAGCGAACCGGTCACGTTCGGCGGCGGAATCACGATGGTGTAGGGCTTAGCGTCCTTGCGCTCGGGGCGACCGGCGCGGAAGGCGCCCGCATCATTCCAGCGCGCGGCGATACGCGCCTCGACGGCAGCGGGGTCGAAGGTCTTGTCCATCATGCTTTGAGCCGGTCGTGTCCGTGTTGACGAAAATACAGAGTTCGTAGCGCTAGAAAAAGCAGCGGCGCCGACAAGTCAACCGGCACGAACGACGCTTGCGACGCGACATACGGCTTGCGTAGTCGGGGCAGGGGCCTTCATCGTTCTCTCGGAG
>Ga0076929_100714_pt1 | contig 18590 bp, 20 predicted proteins | sample HotLakConUCCSL28_FD_87104 | JGI IMG/M metagenome (GOLD analysis project Ga0076929, IMG submission 87104) | Hypersaline microbial mat communities from Hot Lake, Washington, USA - Hot Lake Consortium UCC-SL28 (version 3) (version 3) | ecosystem: Environmental > Aquatic > Thermal springs > Hot...
CCCTCGAGGTCGAGACCGGCCACCGGCGCCTCGATCACCCAGTCGAGCGAAATGCCCGCACGGTCGCCTTCGAGCGTGATGTCGGCCACCGACGGCTGCACCTCGTGCGCCGCCGCCGCTCCCGCCACGGCCAGCAGCATCAGGGTTGACACCGCCAGCCACCGCGACACCCTCTGGCGCAACGTCCCTGCCCGAAAGATCCCCATCATGCGTTCCCTCGCCGCCGTTGTCGCATTCGTCCTCTCACTTATCACGACCACCGCGCAAGGCCATGAATTCTGGATCGATCCCGAACGGTTCATCGTGCCTGCGGGCGCGCCGATCCGCGCCGACCTCAGGGTCGGAGAGACCTTCGAGGGCGGTGCGCAAATTCTGAACCCCCTCCGCCTGCGCCGGCACGACGTCGCCACCGGCGAGGGGCTTCTGCCCGGCGAGGGCCGGCTCGGCGACCGCCCCGCCATCGTGCAGGCGGTGCCGGAGGGCCTCGCCGTCATTCTCGTCGCCACCGTGGACAGCAAGCTCACCTATTCCGCGTTCGAGGACTTCGAGGCCTTCGTCACCCACAAGGCGGCGGGCTGGACGGTCGAGGCCCACGGTGCGCGGGATCTGCCGCCAAGCGGCTTCGCCGAAGCCTATTCGCGCTACGCGAAGTCCCTCGTGGCCATCGGCGACGGTGCGGGGTCAGACCGCGCCTTCGGTCTCGAGACCGAGTTCGTCGCGCTGAAGAACCCCTATTCCGACGATGTCTCTCAAGGGCTTCCCGTCGAGGTTCTCTACGGGGGCGCACCCCGGGCGGGCGAGCAGGTGGAAGTGTTCGAAAAGGCCCCCGACGGCGCCGTCGCGGTCTCGACAATCACCACCGACGGCGACGGCCGTGCGCTCATAGCGGTCCGTCCGGGCCACCGCTACATGCTCGACAGCGTCGTCCTGCGCGAGCCTTCGGCGGAGGTCGCCGAGGCCACCGGAGCGGTCTGGGAAAGTCTCTGGGCGAACCTCACCTTCGCCGTGCCGGAATGAAGGACGCGCCGGGGCGGGGACCCGGCGCGTCTCTTCGGTCGGCAGCTCCGGTCAGTCGGTCTCGCCGAACCCGGTGTCGATGAGCCAGCCCCCGGGGCCGGCGACCTCGTCGGGCAGCGCGAAGATCATCACTTCGCGGATCACAAGGCACAGGATCGCACTCGTCAGGACCGCATCGAAGGACAGGGCAAGAAGGTCACTCATCGCTTTCACTCCACCTTTCACATTCCCGCCGGCACTCTGGCGGGCCGGCACTCTGGATTGACGTCAATCTCCCATCCGATGCGGGCGGTGCCGGGGCGCTGCAGGGGTGATTTCTTTGCCTTTCGCGGGCGTCAGCCTGCCGGTTCCGTGGCAGAACCTTGCCATTGTGGCGCCGGCGGAAACAGCGGCTCCGAATAGGTGACCTCCGTCAAGCAAAGGCCGTGGGGCGGCGCGACCGGGCCACATTTCGCGCGTTCTTTCGCCAGAAGCGCCGCCTCGACATCGTCCGCCGTCCAGGCCCCGGCCCCGACGCGTTCGAGCGTGCCCGCGAAGGACCGCACCTGGTTGTGCAGAAAGCTCCGGGCCGCGACCTCGAGGCGGATCTCGACACCATGCGGCACCTCCCGGGCGGAAACGGTGAGCGCATCGAGGGTCTTCACCGGGCTCTTCGCCTGGCACCCCGTCGAGCGGAAGGTCGTGAAGTCGTGCCGGCCGACGAGCCGGTCGGCGGCGGTTTGCATCGCGCCCGGGTCGAGGCCGTGGCGCAGGTGCCAGACCCGGCCGCGGTCGAGCGCCGGCGGAGCGCGGCGGCAGAGCATGCGGTAGAGATAGCGCCGCCCCGTGGCGGAAAAGCGCGGATGCCACCCGAGAGGCGCCGCCACGGCGGCGAGCACGGCCACCGGAGCCGGCCGAAGATGCGCGTTGAGCGCCTCCATCAGCCGGAACGGCTCCCATGCGCGCGGCATCTCGCACATCGCCACCTGGTGGGTGGCATGCACGCCGCTGTCGGTCCGTCCCGCCGCCGCGATCCCCTGCGGCGCCCCGAGCGCGGCGAGCGCCGCCTCCACCGCGCCCTGCACGCTCGGCAGGTGCTTCTGTCGCTGCCAGCCCGAAAACGGCGCGCCGTCGTATTCGATCTTCAACGCATAGCGGTGCATCCCGCGGCCATAGCGCGCCCGCGCGGCCCCATCAATCGTTCCCGCGCCGGCCTCCTCATCGGCCGCCAAGTATCCTCGGGGGGGCTTGCCGCAGGCAAGCGGGGGGCAGACAGCCCCCTCCGCCGCCGCCCACTGGCATCCGCCCGCTCCCCCGCCTATCTTGCCACCCACGGCAGAAGGGCAGGCACGTGATCCTCGGAGACATCGCAGACGGGCTGACGCGCGGCGTCGAGGGGGCGCTCTCGACCGTCTCGGAGGCGTTCTTCGAGCCGGTGATCCGCCTCGGGGTCACCGGGCTGTCGCGGTCGGGAAAGACCATCTTCATCACCTCGCTCGTCGCCAACCTCGTCGGGCGCGCGCGCATGCCGGGCCTCGTCGCGGGCGCCGAGGGGCGCATCGAGGCGGCCTATCTCCAGCCCCAGCCCGACGACACGCTGCCCCGGTTCGACTACGAGACCCATCTCGGCGCGCTCACCGCCGCCGAGCCCCGCTGGCCCGAAAACACCCGCTCGGTCTCCGAGTTGCGGCTGTCGCTCCGGGTGCGGCCGCGAGGGCTGCTGGCGGGTTGCAGGGGCCGCGCACGGTTCATCTCGACATCGTCGACTACCCCGGCGAGTGGCTTCTCGACCTCGCCCTTCTCGACAAGTCCTACGACCAGTGGTCGCGCGAGACCCTGGCGCGGGTCGAGGCGCGCGACACCGGCTCGGGCTTTCGCGCCGCGCTCGCGGAAACTGACGGCGCCGCCCCTCTCGACGAACCCGCCGCGGCCGCACTCGCCCGGGCCTTCACCGCCTATCTCACCGCGGCCCGCGCGGCGGGCTATTCCGACTGCACGCCGGGGCGCTTCCTCTTGCCGGGCGATCTCGCGGGCTCGCCGGCGCTCACCTTCGCGCCGCTGCCGCCGGGACCCGCGCCGCGCGGCTCGCTCGCCCGCGAATTCGCGCGCCGCTACGAGGCCTACAAGTCGCGCGTGGTGAAGCCGTTCTTCCGCGATCATTTCGCCCGGATCGACCGCCAGATCGTGCTCGTCGACGTTCTCGGCGCGATCCACGCCGGCCCCCGCGCGCTCGACGACCTGCGCAGCGCGATGGCCGATATCCTCACCGCCTTCCGCCCCGGTCAGAACGCCTTTCTCTCCCAGATCTTCCGGGGCCGGCGCGTCGAGCGCATCCTCTTCGCCGCCACCAAGGCCGATCACGTCCACCAGTCCCAGCACGCCCGGCTCACCGCCATCGCCGAGGCGCTGCTCGCCGAGGCCAAGTCGCGCGCCGACTTCGCGGGGGCGCGGACGAAGGCGATGTCGATCGCGGCCCTCCGGGCGACGACCGAGGACCGCGTCACCCACGAGGGACGACCCCTCGACGTCGTGCGCGGCCGGCTCCTCGACACCGCGAAATCCGCCGCCTTCCACCCCGGCGACCTCCCCGAGGACCCGGCCCGGCTTCTCGGACCCGCCCGCGAGGGGGCCGACCGCTGGCTCGACGGCGACTACGGCGTGATGCGCTTCGCCCCCCAGCCGCTCAGCCTGAGGCCCGGCGAGGGACCGCCCCACATCCGGCTCGACCGGGCGGCGGAGTTTCTCATCGGAGACAGGCTTTGACCGACAAACGCTCCGCCCCCGTGCTCATTCCCCTCGACGAGACCGGCCCCAGTCCCGCGGCCGCGCCCCCGGTGGAGGACGCGCCGAAGGGCGAGGCGATGACCGCGGCCGCGGCGCTGGCCACCCGCCGGCCCTCGCGCCTCGCGCGCTGGTTCTGGGGATCGCTGGCGGCGCTTCTGACCTTCGCGCTCTCGCTGGCGGCGTGGGATTTCGTCACCGGCCTCGTCGCCCGCAACCCCGTCCTCGGCGCCGTGGCGCTGGGGCTTCTCGGCCTCTTCGTCCTGATCTGCCTCATCATCGTGATCCGCGAATGGGCCGCACTGGCGCGGCTCGCGCGTCTCGACGACCTCCAGCACGCCGCCGCAGAGGCCGATACAGCCGAGAAGGCTCGCGCGGTCGCCGACCGGATGGTGGCGCTCTACAGGGGCCGGGCCGACATGGAATGGCCGGTCTCGCGCTTCGCGGACCGCCGGGGCGACGTCTTCGACGCCGAGGCGCTTCTCTCGCTCGCCGAAACCGAGCTTCTCGCCCCGCTCGACGCCGCGGCCATCCGCGAGGTCGAGGCCGCCGCGCGACAGGTCGCGATGGTCACCGCGCTCGTCCCGCTGGCGCTCGCGGATGTCGTGGCCGCGCTCACGGCGAACCTCCGCATGATCCGCCGCATCGCGGTCATCTATGGCGGCCGCGGCGGCACGATCGGCTCGTGGCGTCTCACCCGCGCGGTCTTCTCGCATCTCGTCGCCACCGGGGCGGTCGCGGTGGGCGACGACATGCTCGGCTCGGTCGCGGGCGGCGGCCTTCTGTCGAAGCTATCGCGGCGTTTCGGCGAGGGGCTGATCAACGGCGCGCTCACCGCGCGGGTCGGGGTGGCCGCCATCGAGGTCTGCCGCCCCCTGCCGTTCCGCGCGCGGCGAAGGCCGGCGGTCTCGGCACTCGTGTCCCGCGCCGTCACGGGTCTTTTCGACAAGTCGCCGGGCTGATCGCGAAAAGGCGCCGGGGAGGGGGGCTGTCCGCCCCCCGGACGGCAGGCCGTCCTCCCCCCGAGGATATTTCCGGGCCGGTGATGCGGGCTTGATCTTTTTCATGGCGTAAGACGGGGAGGCGGGCGAAGGTCGGGCATGGACGCCGATCACGGCCATTCCGAGGAAGAGATCGCCGCCCGGATTTCCGGGCCCGGCCGCGAATCCTACGTGAGGGACACCGTCTACGGCGCCATCGACGGCACGGTGACGACCTTCGCCATCGTCGCCGGGGTCGCCGGGGCGGGGCTTTCCCCGGCGGTGATCATCGCCCTCGGGCTCGCCAACGTGCTCGCGGACGGGTTTTCCATGGCCGCGGGCAACTACTCCGGGACCAAGGCCGAGCGCGACGACATCCGCCGCCTGCGCGACCAGGAGACGCGCCACATCGAACGCAATCCCGACGGGGAACGGGCGGAACTGCGCGCCATCCTCTCCGGCAAGGGCCTCTCGGGCGACGTGCTCGAGGCGGCGACCGACGCGATCGCCTCCAACCGCAAGGCCTGGATCGACACGATGATGGAAGGCGAATACGGGCTTTCCTCGAGCGACCCCCACCCGATGCGCGCCGCCCTGGCCACGTTCCTGGCGTTCCTCGCCGCGGGCATCGTGCCGCTCCTGCCGTTCCTTTTCGGGGCCGAGAACGCCTTCGGCGTCTCGGCGGCGTCCACGGCGGTGGTGTTCTTCGCCATCGGCGCCCTCAAGGCCCGCTGGTCGCTCACCCCCTGGTGGCGCTCGGGGGCCGAGACACTTGTGATCGGCGGGGTCGCGGCCGGCATCGCCTACGGCGTGGGAAGCCTGTTTCACTTCTGAGGCGCCGCGAAGGCCTCAGCAGCCGTAACGGACGATCTCCCCGTCGGGTCCTGTGTACTCCCCCTGCGACAGGTCACAATAATCGTCCTCCGGCATGTAGGGGATGTCGCGCACGGGCCAGAAGACGACGGCCGCGACGGCGGCGGCGCCGATCAGGGCATAAAGAGGTTTCGGCACGCGCGCCGCGCGCGCTTTCAGCCGCAAGGCCCGGTTCTTCAGGATTTGTCGCATCGCTCGTTCTCCGTTCCCGGGCCCCGACCGGGCCCGATGCCAGGTTGGCACATGGCGCGCGCGGAGCCGCGCCTGTCGTATGAGGTGCGCGATGTGCCTGCCAACGGGGGCGGGGCTGCGCTTTACCCTCCCGTTGCCGCCTCCTATAAGCGGCCCATGATGGCCTGCTTCATCATCCGAATTACGGGCCCGGCGCTCTTGACATGAGCCGCCGGGACAAGGCGCATGGCACCCCGCGCCGCCCCCTTCGCCCGATAGCCAGACCCGACCCGAAAGACGCCCCATGTCTGCCGATACGCCCGACTACAAAGACACGCTCACCCTTCCCGTCACCGACTTTCCCATGCGCGCCGGCCTGCCCCAGCGCGAGCCCGACTGGCTGACACGCTGGGAGAGGATCGGCGTCTACGACCGGCTGCGCGAGAAGGCCCTCGCCGGGACGGGCGAACGGGAGCCCTTCACGCTCCACGACGGCCCGCCCTACGCCAACGGCCATCTCCACATCGGCCACGCGCTCAACAAGGTGCTGAAGGACATGGTGGTGCGCTCCCAGCAGATGATGGGGCGCGACGCGCGCTACGTGCCGGGATGGGATTGTCACGGCCTGCCGATCGAATGGAAGATCGAGGAGGAGTACCGCAAGAAGGGGCGCAACAAGGACGAGGTCGACATCGTCGACTTCCGCCAGGAATGCCGCCGCTTCGCGGAAGGCTGGATCGACATCCAGCGCGAGGAGTTCAAGCGTCTCGGCGTCTCCGGCAACTGGGCCGACCCCTACCTCACCATGGATTTCCACGCCGAACGCGTGATCGCGGAGGAATTCCAGACCTTCCTGATGAACGGCACGCTCTACCGGGGCTCGAAACCGGTGATGTGGTCGCCCGTCGAGAAGACCGCGCTCGCCGAGGCCGAGGTCGAGTACCACGACAAGGAGAGCTTCACGATCTGGGTGAAGTTCCGGGTCACCGATTTCTCGCTCCCCGACATCGTGCTGGCCGGCGAGGAGGACACGCCCGAGGCGCGCGAGGCGGTGATCGCGAGCGAGGCGGAGGCGGCGCGCGACTTTATCGGCGCGAGCGTCGTGATCTGGACGACGACGCCCTGGACGATTCCGTCGAACAAGGCGGTCGTGTTCGGCCGGGACTTCTCCTACGGGCTCTACGAGGTGACGGATGCGCCGGAGGAATGCTGGGCGAAGGCGGGTGACCGCTACATCCTCGCCGACAAGCTCGCCGGCGACGTCCTGAGCCGCGCCCGACTCGACCCCTCGATGTACCGCCGCCTGCGCAACGTCACATCCGCGCAGCTTGACGGCATGACCCTTGCCCATCCGCTCGCCGGCGCCGAGGGCGCCAAGGGGGAATGGGACGACCCCCGCGACTTCCGCGCGGCCGGTTTCGTGACCGACGAGGAGGGCACGGGCTTCGTCCATTGCGCCCCGTCCCACGGGATGGAGGAATACGAGCTCTACCGCGACCTCGGGATGCTGTCGGAGGTCATCACCTACAATGTCGAGGACGACGGGAAATTCCGCGACGACCTGCCGTTCTTCGGCGGTGCCTACATTCTGAACCGCAAGGGCGGAGAGGGCGACGCGAACAAGGCGGTGATCGACAAGCTCGTCGAGGCGGGCGGCCTTCTCGCACGCGGCAAGATCAGGCACAGCTACCCGCACTCGTGGCGCTCGAAGGCCCCGGTCATCTACCGCAACACGCCGCAATGGTTCGCCGCCATCGACCGCCCCGTGGGCGACGGGCGGGACACCTACGGCACCACCATCCGCCAGCGCGCGCTCCGCTCGATCGACGAGCTTGTCACCTGGACCCCGAAGACCGGCCGCAACCGCCTCCACTCGATGATCGAGGCGCGGCCCGACTGGGTGCTCTCGCGCCAGCGCGCCTGGGGCGTGCCGCTCACCTGCTTCGTCAGGAAGGGGGCGAAACCGACCGATCCCGACTTTCTTCTGCGCAACGAGGCGGTGAACGCCCGCATTCTCGACGCCTTCGAAGCCGAAGGGGCCGACGCCTGGTACAAGCCCGGCGCCAAGGAGCGCTTTCTCGGGAACGATGCCGACCCGAACGAATACGAGCAGGTGTTCGACATTCTCGACGTCTGGTTCGACAGCGGCTCGACCCACGCCTTCGTCCTGCGCGACCGCCCCGACGGCTCCGAAGACGGCATAGCCGACCTCTATCTCGAAGGCACCGACCAGCACCGGGGGTGGTTCCACTCCTCGCTCCTGCAGGCCTGCGGAACGCTCGGCCGCGCGCCCTACCGGGGTGTCCTGACCCACGGCTTCACCCTCGACGAGCACGGGCGCAAGATGTCGAAGTCGCTCGGCAACACCGTGGCCCCGCAGAAGGTCATCGACCAGTACGGCGCCGACATCCTGCGGCTCTGGGTCGCCCAGTCGGACTACACCGCGGACTTGCGCATCGGCGAGGAGATCCTGAAGGGCACCGCCGACAGCTACCGCCGCCTGCGCAACGCCTTCCGGTTCCTCCTCGGCAATCTCGCCGATTTCGACCCGTCGACGGCGGTCGACCCCGCCGAGATGCCCGAACTCGAGGCTTGGGTGCTGCACCGCCTGGCCGAACTCGACGCGACGGTGCGCGAGGGCTACGCGAGATACGACTTCCAGGGCGTCTTCCGCGCGCTCTTCGAATTCGCCACGGGCGACCTCTCGTCGTTCTACTTCGACATCCGCAAGGACGCGCTCTACTGCGACGGCGACGCGCCCCGCCGCCGCGCCGCGCAGACCGTGCTCGACCTTCTCTTCCACCGCCTGACAACCTGGCTCGCGCCGGTTCTCGTCTTCACGATGGAGGAGGTCTGGCTCGAGCGGTTCCCCGGCGAGACAAGCTCGGTCCATCTTCAGGACATGCCCGAAACGCCTGAGGCCTGGCGCGACCCGGCCCTCGCCGATAAATGGGCCGGCATCCGCCGGGTCCGCCGCGTGGTCACCGCCGCCCTCGAGGTCGAACGCCGCGACAAGGTCATCGGCGCCTCGCTCGAGGCCGCGCCGGTGGTGCATGTCCGCGACGAGGGCATGCTGGCGGCGGTGAAATCGGTGCCCTTCGAGGACGTCTGCATCACCAGTGCCGTCTCGCTCACCGGCGACCCGCTGCCCTCCGAGGCCTTCCGCCTGCCGGAGGTCGAGGGGGTCGGCGTCGTGTTCGAGAAGGCCGAGGGCCGGAAATGCCAGCGCTGCTGGAAGATCCTGCCCGATGTCGGAACGCATGCCCACCCCGGCGTCTGCGCGCGCTGCGATACCGCGCTGGGGTGACCGCCCTCGCGGGCGGTGCCTCCGGCGGAAGTATTTCCGGGAAGATGAAGGTGGGGCGGCTCTTCGCCCGCCACCCCGTCGCGGGTGCCTCGCGGCTAGCCGTCGCGCCCGTAGAGGATCTGCTGCGCGGCGCCGGCGAGGACGAGATAGAGGCTCGTGACCACCAGCCCCCAATGCGCCCAGCTTTGCGGGTCGAAATCCACCCAGGCCGCCCAGCCCGCGAAGAACGTCCAGGCGAAGGCTGTTGGCAGCGTCACCGCGCGCCATCTCAGCGTCCGCACCGGGTGGACGAACTTCACCGGCACGAACATCGTCACCGAAAGCGCGATGACGATGACGAGGATGGTCCAGAAATCCGGGCTGAGCGCGAACAGCACCAGCACCGCCATGTTCCAGCAGCCGGGAAAGCCCGAGAAGGAATTGTCCTTCGTCTTCATGCGGGTGTCGGCGAAATACATGGCACTCGCGTAGGTGATGACGATGATCGCGACCCAGCCCGTCCAGCCCGGCAGGAGACCGGACTTGAAGAGCGCATAGGCCGGGATGAAGACATAGGTGAGATAGTCGATGATGAGGTCGAGAAGCTCGCCGTCGAACTGCGGTGCGTTCCGCTTGACCTCGAACTTCCGCGCCAGCGGACCGTCGATGCCGTCGACGGCGAAGGCGATGACGAGCCAGAGAAACATCAGGTCCCATTTCTGCTCGACGGCCGCCAGCATCGCGAGCATCGCGAAGACCGCACCTGTCGCTGTCAGAAGGTGCACGGCGAGGGCGGCGAAGCGGTCCGTCATGGGGTCTTGATGGCCCATTCGGCCCCCGGGAACCAGAGGCTCAACGCGCCCGCGGGTGCGCTGCGGCATAGACGTCCATCAGCCGCGAGGCGTCGACCGAGGTATAGGCCTGGGTCGTCGAGAGCGAGGCATGGCCGAGAAGCTCCTGGATCGCCCGGAGATCGCCGCCGGCATCGAGGAGATGGGTCGCGAAGGAATGGCGCATCGCGTGCGGCGTCGCCGTCGCCGGCAGCCCGAGGGCGGTGCGCGCGTCGACCATCGCCTGCTGGATCGTGCGGGGGTTGAGCGGGCCGCCCCGGACGCCGCGAAAGAGCGGCCGGCCGGCCTCGGGCGGGAACGGGCAGAGCGAGAGATAGGCCTCGAGCGCGGCGCGCGCTGGGGCGATCACCGGCACCACGCGGTCCTTGCCGCCCTTGCCGCGGATGACGATGCTCTGGCGGAGGGGGTGATCTTCGCCCGAAATCCCCAGTGCTTCGGAAATCCGCAACCCGCAGCCCCAGAGAAGCGTGAGCACCGCCGCGTCCCGCGCCGCCACCCAGTCCGACCGCGCCTGCGTCTCGACGCGCTCGATCATCGCGCGCGCCGCCGGCACCGCCAGCGGCCGGGGCAGGGGGGCGGTGAATTTCGGCGCCCGTACCGACAGCACCGCCGTCGCGTCGAACCCGTCGCGTTCGGCCACCCAGGCGACGAAGGACTTCACCGCCGACAGCGCCCGCGCGAGCGACCGGGGACCGAGGCCCCGAGCCCGTTCATGGGCCATCCAGGCCCGCATGTCGCCGGTCCGGAGCCGGGCCAGCGCCGCCGTCCCGCCGGCCTCGCCACCGTGGTGCGCCTGCAGGAAGCCGAGAAATCGCGCGACATCCGCGCGGTAGGCCCCGATCGTGGCCCCGGACCGTCCGCGAAGCGCTTTCAGCCCCGTAAGCCATGCCTCCAGCGCATCGCGCTGGCCTTCGGTGAGGTCGAGGCTCACGCGAGCCAGCGGCGCATGAGCTGTTCGAACATCGCGCCGAAGAAGCCCAGGAGTTCGATGCCGTGGGACGGTGTGAAGTGATAAGGGTCGTCCGAGGCGAGTGCGAGCATCGCCGGAAAGCGGCCCTGGCCGATGTCGAGGCGCAGGCAGGCCTCCGAGGCCACCCAGTCCGACCCGCCGCCATAGAGCCCGGTTTCCCCCGGTCGCGTCTGGCGCAGGACGATCGGCTTCGTCTCACCGCCGCGCCCGCGGCTGAGGTAGTCGTCGATGAACCCGGGCTCGGCCACCCGAACCACCTCGCCGATGCGTTCCAGCGCCTCCGACGCGGTTTCGGCCGAGCTTTCGAGCACGAGCCTAACGGTCGAGACCCGGAGGATGTCGGTGACGTCGGTGCCGAGCGCGCGGATGAAGTCCTCGAAGTCGGTTTGTTCGATCAGTGCAAGGATCGCCCGGTGCACCTGCTTGGTGCCGGTGAGGTTCTCGTAGGCCGCCGCGATCACCGTCTGGTGGGTTTCCTCGAGCCGGGAAAGCCGGGTTTCCAGCCGGTCCATCGCCACCCCGCGCAGGTCCACGACGTTCGCTCTCCGCGGCCCCTGGCCGGCGGCGATGAGGGCGCGCATCAGGTCGTCATCGTCAAGCACGGCGCCCGGCTGCTCGAGAAGTCGCTGGCGAAGCGCCGGCTCGATCGGGTCCTGTTCGGTCTGCATGCCACCCCCCTCGTTCAGCATGACAAATGGACGAAAGCGCCAGAGCATGTTGGCGTTCGACAGGCTTCCACTATCACGGGACAGGTCGCGACGGCTCAACAGATTTTCCCGCCATCGCCGGTCAGAACGGGAAAGCGCGGCCTATTGGCCACGCTTCGGAAACGGTCTCAGAGGATTTTCTGGCCGGTCTTCGCCCAGTCGTCGAGGAACGTCTCGAGGCCCCTGTCGGTCAGCGGGTGGGCGGCCATCTTGCGGATCACCTCGGGCGGCGCGGTGGCGACGTCCGCACCGATCTTCGCGGCCTCGCTCATGTGGTTCGCCGAGCGGATCGAGGCGGCGAGGATCTCGGTCGTGAAGTCGTAATTGTCATAGATCTGGCGGATGTCCGCGATCAGTTCCATGCCGTCGAGGTTGATGTCGTCGAGCCGGCCGATGAAGGGCGAGATGAAGCTCGCCCCGGCTTTCGCGGCGAGAATCGCCTGGTTTGCGGAGAAACACAGGGTGACGTTCACCATCCGCCCTTCGTCGGACAGCGTCTTGCAGGCCTTCAGCCCCTCCCAGGTGAGCGGCACCTTGATCGCGATGTTCTCGGCGATCTTCGCCAGTTCCCGGCCCTCGGCGATCATGCCCTCGGCATCGGTCGCGACGGTTTCCGCACTCACCGGCCCCGCGACCATCTCGCAGATTTCCGCCACCACCTCCTTGAAGTCGCGGCCTGACTTCATCACGAGCGAGGGGTTGGTCGTGACCCCGTCGACCACCCCGAGATCGTGGAGGTCGCGGATCGCCGTGGTATCGGCGGTATCGACAAAGAATTTCATGGGCTCGCCTCTGGCATGTTGCGGAGTGTTGCGGCACTGATAGCAGGGTCCAGCGGCGCGCCGAAAGCCCCGATTTCGCCGCCGCCCCGTGCCCCTGGAGGACGTTTCTTGACCATCTCGCCACGCTTCGCCCGCGCCGCCCCGCCGAGACCCCTGCGCGCCGCGACATGAGGCGAACGTGATCCGAGACTTCGACGAAGGCGACCTCGTCGCCGTGCTGACGACCCAGCCCCTCGGGAGGCCGCTCGACTACAAGGCGCCCGCCGGGGGCTGTGTTACCGGAGCCTTGGTGGAGGTGCCGCTCGGGCCGCGAAAGGTGCTCGGCGTGGTCTGGGGCCCGGGCGAGGGCGGCTACGACCCGGCGAAGGTGCGGCCAGTCCTGCGGGTGCTCGACGCGGCCCCGATGCGCGCGGAAATGCGCGACTTCATCACCCGCGCGGCCGACTACACGCTGACACCTCTGCCGGCCATGCTGCGCCTCGGCCTCCGCTCGCCCGGCCTCGGCGACCCGCCGTCGATGCGCAAGGTCTACCGGCCGGGCCACGGCGCGCCCGACCGGATGACCGAGGCGCGCGGCCGGGTGCTCAAGACACTGCGCGAAATGGGCGGGCTCGCCTTCACCCTCGGCGAGCTTGCCGAGGCGGCGGGCGTCACACCCTCGGTGGTGAAGGGCCTCGTGAAGTCCGGGGCCGTGGCCGAGGAGGACACGCCGCGCGACCTGCCCTATCCCCGCCTCGACCCCGGCGAGAGCGCCTTCGACCTGACCGAAGAGCAGCGGGCGGCGGCCGATGCGCTCCGGCGGGGTGTGAAGAGCGCTGACTACGCGACCACGCTCCTGCGCGGGGTCACCGGTTCGGGCAAGACGGAAGTCTACCTCGAAGCCGTCGCCGCCTGTCTCGAGGCGGGCCGGCAGGCCCTGGTGCTTCTCCCCGAGATCGCGCTCACGGCGGAGTTTCTCACCCGCGTCGAGGCCCGCTTCGGCGCGCGGCCCGCCGAATGGCACTCCGGCATCACCATGACCGAGCGCCGCCGCTGCTGGCGCATGGTGGGCGAAGGCGGCGCGGGCCTCGTCGTCGGGGCCCGCTCGTCGCTCTTTTTGCCGTTCCGCGACCTCGGCCTCGTCGTCGTCGACGAGGAGCACGACACCTCCTACAAGCAGGAGGACGGCGTGCTCTACAACGCCCGCGACATGGCCGTCCTGCGCGCCTCGATCTGCGGCGCGCAGGTGGTGCTCGCGTCGGCCACCCCGTCGCTCGAAAGCTGGGCCAATGCCGAGGCGGGCAAATACGCGCGCATCGAGCTGACCACGCGCTTCGGCGAGGCGGTGCTGCCGAAGATGCGCGCCATCGACATGCGCGCCGAGGACCTGCCCGGCAGCCGCTGGGTCTCGCCCAGCCTCGCGGGTTCCGTGCGCACCCGGCTCGACGCGGGCGAGCAGTCGCTTCTCTTCCTCAACCGCCGGGGCTACGCGCCGGTCACCATCTGCCGCGCCTGCGGCCACCAAGTCGGCTGCGACCATTGCGACGCGCGGATGGTCGAGCACCGGTTCCAGGGGCGCCTCGTCTGCCACCAGTGCGGCGAGACGAAGCCGATGCCGGCGGCCTGCCCCTCCTGTGCGGCGGAAGGCAGGCTCGCCCCGGTCGGCCCCGGCGTCGAACGCCTCGCCGAGGAGGTCGCGGACCTCTTTCCCGAAGCCCGCGTCGAGGTGCTGTCGTCCGACCTCTTCGGCTCGGCGCGGGCGCTCAAGGCGCGCATCGAGGCCATCGCCGGCGGCGAGGCCGACATCGTCATCGGCACCCAGATCGTCGCCAAGGGCCACAACTTTCCACTGCTGACCCTCGTCGGCGTGATCGACGCCGACCTCGGGCTTCAGGGCTCGGACCTGCGGGCGGCCGAGCGCACCTTCCAGCTCATGCGCCAGGTCGCCGGCCGCGCGGGCCGCGCCGACAGGCCCGGCGAGGCGCTGCTGCAGACCTTCCAGCCCGAACACCCGGTGATCCGCGCCATTCTCGGCGGCGACGAGGAGGCGTTCTGGCGCGCCGAGGCCGCCGAGCGGCGCGCGGCGGGCGTGCCGCCCTACGGCCGGCTCGCCGGCATCGTCCTGTCCTCGCCCGACGTCCAGGAAGTGTTCGACTTCGCCGCCGCCCTCGCACGGGCCGACGCGCCGCTGCGCCGGATCGACGCCCGCGTCTACGGCCCCGCGCCCGCCCCCATCGCCCGCATCCGTGGCCGCCACAGGGTCCGCCTTCTCGTCAAGGCCGCCAAGGGCGCCCCGATCCAGCCGGCCATCGCGGCCTGGCTCGGGCAGCTCAAGGCCCCCGCGAATCTCCGTCTCGCCGTCGACATCGACCCGCAATCCTTCTACTGAGCGCGTTTTTCGGGCCCCGCCGGTGGCCGCAGGCGCCTCCCCCTCCTATATTCCGCGGAGATCCAGAGGAGATGCAGCCGATGTTCCTGTTCCAGCGGAAGAAGGCCGAGATGGTCGCCCCCGACGCCGCCCTTCCCGGCCGCGACACGCCGATTTCCACGGCCGAAACCCACTTCGTCTCCGGCCGCCCGCTTAAGGCCGAGGTGCCCGAGGGCATGAAAGAGGCGATGTTCGGCATGGGCTGCTTCTGGGGTGTCGAACGGATGTTCTGGAAGCTCGACGGCGTCTGGCTCACCATGGCCGGCTACGCGGCGGGCCACACTCCGAACCCGACCTACGAGGAGGTCTGCTCGGGCCGCACCGGCCACAACGAGGTCGTGCGGGTGATCTACGATCCCGCCGTGGTCTCCTATGACACACTCCTGAAGACGTTCTGGGAAGGCCACGACCCGACCCAGGGAATGCGCCAGGGCAACGACACCGGCACCCAGTACCGCTCGGGCATCTATGTCCACGACGATGCCCAGCGCGCCGCCGCCGAGGCCACGAAGGCGGTCTTCGCCGAGGGTCTCGCGAAGGCGGGGTACGGGGCGATCACCACCGAGATCCGCGACGCGCCGCCGTTCTACTTCGCCGAAGGCTACCACCAGCAGTATCTGGCGAAGAACCCGGGCGGCTATTGCGGGCTCGGCGGCACCGGCGTGACCTGCCCGGTCGGCACCGGGGTCGCGGCGGAGTAGGGGGCGCTGCCCCCGCGCCGTTCGGCGCTCCCCCGGGATATTTGGGGGCCGATGAAGACCGGGGCGCGCGCCCCGGCCCTTCTTCGTTCTTCAAATACTCATGTCCGCCGGCTTGACCCGGGCGCGGCACCGGCGTAGCGCGCCGCCCATGACCACCTGGACTGCCTTCACCACGCTGCCGTCGCAAGCGCCCGCAGAGGCGCTGGGCGAGGCTCTCGAAACCCTCGAACCCGCCCCCGACGGCGTCGGCGTCTTCGAGATCGAGGACGGCGCGGGCCGCTGGGAGGTCGGCGCCTATTTCACGACCGCCCCCGACGGGATCGCGCTGGCGCTTCTGTCGGCGGCCCATGGCGCGGCGGAATTCGTCGTCTCCGAGCTTCCCGAGACCGACTGGGTCGCCAAGGTCCGCCGCGATCTCGCCCCCGTCGTGGCGGGCCGCTTCTTCGTCTACGGCAGCCACGATGCCGACCGGGTGCCCGACGGCAGCGTGCCGCTTCTCATCGAGGCGGCGATGGCCTTCGGCACCGGCCATCACGGCACCACGCAAGGCTGCCTTCTCGCGCTCGATGCGCTCGCCTCGGAGGGGGTCCGCCCCGCGCGCATCGCAGACATCGGCTGCGGCACCGCGGTCCTCGCGATGGCGGCGAAGCGCGTCTTTCCCGCGGCCGACGTCCACGCCTCCGATATCGATGCCGTGGCGATCGAGGTCGCCGAGGCCAATCTCGCCGCCAATGCCATGGCCGGCGCCGTCGAGACCCATGTCGCGGCCGGCTTCGATCACCCGGCGCTGCGCGCCGCGGCGCCCTTCGACCTCGTCTTCGCCAATATCCTGAAGGGCCCCCTCGTCGACCTCGCCCCCGACATGGCCACGGTTCTCGCGCCCGGCGCGAGGGTGATTCTCTCGGGCCTCCTGACGGATCAGGCCGAGGAAATCGCCGAGGTTTATGCGCGATGCGGGATCAATCTTCGCGACCGCCGGGACATTGTCGACTGGTCCACGCTCGTTCTCGAAAATTCTCGCTGAGTCACCCGCTCCGGAGCCATAATCTGGCCAAGCTCGCCATGGTGATGCCCAATTTCACGGGAATCATGGCAGCGGTGTGGGATATTGGTCTTCCTGGTGCAGGAGGTCGTCATGAGCGACGCCAACCAACGCAACTTCGAGGTGCGCATGAACAGGATCAGCCGGCGCCAGCAGCGCCTTTCGCGGGGGTATGTCATGTCGGTCAACCACGACGGGTTGATCATCGCCGAGCCGAAGCCGCGAAGCTCCGTCATCCCGTGGCGCGGGCTGCTCTTCGTGCTGGTGGGAACGCTGATCGTGAAGGGCGTGATGCTCGCCCAGATCGGACCGGAGGCCTACGAGGCGCGGGTCGCCACCCTCGCCTCGGGCAACGAGATCGAGAAGGTCGGCGCCTACGTGCTCACCGCCGATCCGATCACGCAATGGATCGCGGGGCTCGTCGCCCCGATCCTGCCCGAGGGGTGATCGGGACGCGGGGTCGCGGCCGGCGCTGCCGGTGAAGAAGGGCGGTCCCGAGGGCCGCCCTTTCCCGTTCAGCGCCGCCCGTGGCGGACGGCGTTCAGAATGTCGCCCCGGCCGAGGCCGAGGTCGTCGAGAATGTGATCGGGGAGCGCCCGAAGCTCCCGCTCCGCCGCGCGGGCGCGGCGCCAGTCGCCGATCGCGGTGAACCAGGCCGCCAGCGGCAGCGCGGGTTTCCGGCCCGTCCGGGCGGGGGCGGCGTATGTGATCGCAGCCATGTTCGTTGATCCTTCCAGAACCGAAAAAGGGGCGGTGTGATCCGCCCTCTGATCCTGCCCAGATGCGCCTGCCCGCACCGCGTTGCAATCGACGCTTCGCCATAGCCGCCATGCAGCCCCTGCAAGGCTTCGCCGCCGGCGGCCTTGGCAGATGTTCCCGTTTCGTGCTAGCCATCGTCGAAACACCGGAAGACAACACCGGCGGGGTGGGCAGGACATGCGCGTATTGGGGATCGACCCCGGGCTTCGAACTCTCGGCTGGGGGCTGATCGACGTCGACGGTCCGCGCCTGTCGCATGTCGCCAACGGCCATTGCGAGAGCGGGGCGGGGGATCTCGCCGAACGGCTCCTGCGGCTCTTCGACGAGCTGACCGAAATCGTCGCGCGCTATGCCCCCGAGACCGCAGCCGTCGAGGCCACCTTCGTCAACCGCGACGGGGCGGGCACGCTGAAGCTCGGACAGGCCCGCGGCATCGCGATGCTGGTGCCCGCCCGCGCCGGCATCCCTGTGGGCGAATACGCGCCCAACACCGTCAAGAAGACGGTGGTCGGCGTCGGCCATGCCGACAAGCGCCAGGTCGCCCACATGGTCGGCGTCCAGCTTCCCGGCGCGCGGCTCGCGGGCCCCGACGCGGCCGACGCCCTCGCCGTCGCCATCTGCCACGCCCACCACGCACGGCCGCAAAGGCGCATCGCATGATCGGGCGCATCGCCGGCCGCATCGACTACCGGGGCGACGACCATGTCCTGATCGACACCGGCGGGGTCGGCTATATCGTCTACGTTTCCGAGCGCACGCTCGCGGCCCTGCCCCGCGCGGGGGAGGCGGCCGCGCTCTACACCGACCTTCTGGTGCGCGAGGACCTTCTGCAACTCTTCGGCTTTCCGACCCTCGTCGAGAAGGAATGGCACCGGCTCCTGATCTCGGTGCAGGGCGTGGGTGCCAAGGCCTCCATGGCGATCCTCGGCGCGCTCGGCCCCGAGGGCGTCGGCCGCGCCATAGCACTCGGCGACTGGAACGCGGTCAGGGCCGCGCAGGGGGTCGGCCCGAAGCTCGCCCAGCGGGTCGTCAACGAGTTGAAGGACAAGGCCCCCGCCGTCATGGCGATGGGCGGCGGCCCGGTCGCCGAGGTCCTCGCCGCCGGGGCGGCCCGACCGGGCGCGCCCGCCCCCGCACCGCTGGAGGTCGACCGGGGCGCCGAGGCCGATGCGCTGTCGGCGCTGCAGAACCTCGGCTACGCGCCCGGCGAGGCCGCCGCCGCCGTCGCCCGCGCCGCGCAGGACGGCGAGACCGGGGCCAGCGGTCTCATTCGCGCCGCACTGA
>Ga0076929_100716_pt1 | contig 18539 bp, 17 predicted proteins | sample HotLakConUCCSL28_FD_87104 | JGI IMG/M metagenome (GOLD analysis project Ga0076929, IMG submission 87104) | Hypersaline microbial mat communities from Hot Lake, Washington, USA - Hot Lake Consortium UCC-SL28 (version 3) (version 3) | ecosystem: Environmental > Aquatic > Thermal springs > Hot...
AATCAGCCTCCCCGAAACGACCAAAGAGATTGAATCACGATTGTGCCGGCGAGGCGAGCGACTTCTTCAACAGCCTGTTAGTTCAGGTACGGCTCGTTGAGCTTCAGGTGCCGCCCTGGGAGGCTGCTGGAGTCGAATGGTATGCCCGCGAGGTTATCACTCCACTCAGCGACTTCAACCTCAGCGCCCAGCAAGTGCTGTGGCTCGGCTGTCGGTACATTGCCTGTGAACACGTTCTGGGAGACGCTGACATCGCTCAGGTATGTGCCGAGCAACCCCCAACCCATATTCCCTGACACGATGTTGCCTCGGATCGACACGTCCTCGATGAAGTTGTCAGCGGTCCCGTTTAGGTACAGCGCAGTGGTGATTCCGTCCGAAATGGTGTTGTTCCGTATGGCAATCCCATGCATCCGCTCCCCCTCGGCGGGCAGGATCTGGATGCCGTAGCATGTCCCCAACGTGATCAGGTTGCGTCGGATTAGAATGTCACTGCCGCCGACAATCGTTAGCCCGTCGCCCGATGTGCCGTCACCATGAAAGATGATGCGATTGCGCTCGATCAGCAAGTTGTCTGCGAGGTGCGTGACGATGTTCCCGAAAGAAACTTTAGTCAGGGTGTTGCCAGCGATAACAGCGCCATCGCTCCCAATCATGTATATCCCCGCATGAGCGCCCCATATTTGATTGTTGGTGACGCTCACCCCGCCAGTATCTTCTATGCCCGAGACCCAAAGGAACCCGGCTGCATACTTGGACTTCGCAGTTATAGTATTGCCGTCAATGACCGCACTGTCGCCAGCCTCTGTGCGGAGGAAGAATAGTCCAGCCGCAACGTGATCATCCCGCCACGGTTGCTCCAGAATGGTTACATCGTTGTCCTGAAACAGAAGCTCCCCACCTTGCTGAACAACAGCTGACTGGTGTGTCTCAGGTTGGCCCTGCCAAGTTATTTCGGCGCCCGATATCGAGACGACACCAGACTCAACTACAATTTGACCCACGCCCTTGATGGTGAAGGAGCCGGTAACTTCGGTGTCTTGGGACAGGACCATCGGTGCGCTGATGGTTTGGCCATCAAGGTCAAGCTGGCCCGCAAACGCAGGCGCGAACCAAACAGCAAAACAAAATAGCAATGTCATTTTGATGGAAGGGTATTGCACAAGATGCCCTTTATGGTCTGTTTACACATTATGTAACGTGGGCCGTTCCTGATGTCTAGCAGGCTGTTGAACAAGTCATGTTGATCCCAGACCACATCATCGATCCCCAAGCCGACGAACCAGCGAAACAGGAGGTCGAACTCGAGCCACTCCATAAGCTGGCGCTCTGATCGGATCGAATAGAAGGCCTGCAACAACATCGCCCGCAGGAGCTTCTCGGGCGCGATCGAAGGACGCCCGAGCCCCGAGTACATTCCTGCAAACTCTCTCGCCATCGCCGCGAGCGCCTCGTCCACCAACGCCCGGATCGGTCGCAGCGGGTGGTCCTTGCGAACCCACGCCTCCAGATCCACGTAGCTGAACAACGACCCCGATCTCTCGTCCGATCCCCGCAAATCAGCCTCCCCGAAACGACCAAAGAGATTGAATCACGATTGTGCCGGCGAGGCGAGCGACTTCTTCAACAGCCTGCTAGGCCATCGCCCGGACCGCATGATCGCCGGGCGTTTTGCCATGATTTTGCCCGTCATCGGCTGGAAAGACCTGCCATTGCCACACAGCCTGTGGCATAGCAGGGCAGGTCCGATGGGGAGGTGCATTTCATGGAGACTTTGACGATCGCCAACATAGCGCTGATGCTCGGCGCCTTGTTCGTGCTGATCGGCATCGCTTCCAGTCTGATCGCCTCGCGTTTCGGCGCGCCGTTGCTGCTGGTCTTCCTCGTGCTCGGCATGCTGGCCGGACAGGATGGGATCGGCGGGATCGTCTTCGATGATTTCCGCGCGACCTATCTGATCGGCTCCGCTGCCCTGGCGGTCATCCTCTTCGACGGTGGATTGCGCACCCGAATGGCGAGCTTCCGTGGCGTGCTGGCGCCCGCCGCCATGCTGGCCACGGTCGGGGTGGTGATCACCACCGTTGCGACCGGCGCAGCGGCAACTCTGGTCCTTGGGCTGAGCTTTGTGGAAGGGCTGCTGGTCGGCGCCATCGTCTCCTCGACGGATGCGGCGGCCGTGTTCTTTCTGATGCGTTCCAACGGCGTACAGTTGCGTCGGCGCGTCAACAACACGCTCGAGATCGAATCGGCCACCAACGACCCCGTGGCGGTTTTCCTCACCGTTGCCCTCGTGGAAATGATCCTGCTCAGGGAGGCGGAGACGGGCTGGGTAATCGGGGCGCTGCTCTTGCAGCAGGCGGCTATCGGCGCGGCGCTGGGGTTGCTTGGCGGCATCGCCCTGGTCTGGGCCCTCAATCGCTTCACCCTGCCCCACGGGCTGCATCCGCTGATGGCAGTCTGCGCGGCGATCCTGATCTTCGCGTTGACATCCGTACTCGGCGGTTCGGGCTTTCTCGCCGCCTATCTGGCCGGGCTGGTCCTCGGAAACCGGCCGGTGCGCGCCTTTCCCTCGATCCTGAGTTTCCACGATGCCGCGACCTGGCTCAGCCAGATCGTGATGTTCCTCGTGCTCGGGCTGCTGGTGACGCCCTCCACGCTCGTGCACTACGCCCTGCCGGCCCTTCTCGTCGCGGCCTTCCTGATCCTGATCGGGCGCCCCCTCGCCGTCTGGCTGTGCCTCACGCCGTTCGGCTTCGGCAAGCGCGAGAAGAACTTCATCTCCTGGGTGGGTTTGCGTGGCGCAGTATCGATCTTCCTCGCCGCGATCCCGACGCTGACCGAGGTTCCGAATGCCGAAATCTATTTCAACATCGCCTTCTTCGTCGTGCTGGTCTCGCTTCTGGTCCAGGGCTGGAGCGTGAGTTACATGGCGACGAAGCTCGGGCAACGCTCCGGTGAGCCGACTCCGGACCCCAAACGTCTCGAGATCGATCTGCCGGGGCAGCTGGAGCTGGAGATGGTGGGCTATCCCATCACCGAGAACAGCCCCGTCCTCGCCCGCGCGGTCTACCCGTCCTGGATGCGCGTCGTGATGATCGTGCGCAATGGCGAGGTACTGACGCCGGAAGCGGCGGGGCAGTTGCGGGCTGGCGATTACGGCTACTTCCTCGCCCCGCCGGCGCGCGTCCCGCGCCTCGACAGGCTGTTTGCCGCTTCCGAGGGCATCAAGCCGCCGGCACTGGGCATGTTCAGCTTTTCCGGCGATGCGCGGGTGGAGGACGTCTCGCGGCTCTACGGCCTGCATGTCCCTGCGGATCTGAAGAAACTCACTATCGCCGAGGCATTCGACGAACGCTTCGAGGACCGGGTTGAGATCGGTGACCGCATCGCCATCGAGCCTGCCTTCCTGATGGCAACGGCGGTCCGGAACGACGAAGTCGCCGCAGTCACCGTCGAATTCGACGAGCCTGAGGAAAAACCTGCCACACATGTCGCCCGGATGCTGGCGCGCCTGAAGGAATGGCGCAGCCGCCGCGCACTCGCCCGTACAGCCCGCCTCGCGGGAAGTGACGCAACGCCCAAGAAGACTGAAGCGGCTGAAGCGGTGGGCGGGCAGTCCGTCGGATCTGGCGAGTCGGCAATCCCGAACCAGGGCGGCAAAACCGGGAACACTGCCTGAACAGTCTGCAAGACGCAGCTATTTCGCGCAGCGCACACACAAATGGAAGGTCGGGTCGACCCCGAGCCGGCCCGCGCCGATCTCCTCGCCACAGGCCTGGCAGTCGAGATAGTCCCCGTCATCCATCCGGCGCAGGGCGAAGAGCAAGGCCTGCTGTCGCCCCTGCCGGCGGCTCTGGGAGGCCTGGGCCATCGCCTGAACCTGCATGGCATCCATCCGCGCAAGCCGTCCCACGCTCTGCTGATCGAGCGCGACGGGCGCGGAATCTGTCTGCGTATCGCGCAGCAGCGCATCGATCTCGGCGAGTTCAGCCTCGATTCGAGCGCGGCACTCGGCGATCAGCGCTTCTTCTTGCTTCGCATTCATGCAGCCTCCCGAAAAACTGCTTCAATGAGTTGCGCAGCATACGGATTTCGGCAGCAACTCAATTGTCGTTCTTGCGCAGATCAGGGTGCAAAGTCTTGCCCAGAATATGCGTATCGCGGTTGATAACATGGCTGCCCTGACCGACGATCAGCGGATCAGGCGCATGCACCAGCCTTTTGTCCTTCCCGGGATAATCGAGAGAGTGCAGGAAATGCATCATGCATTCCAGCCGCGCGCGTTTCTTGTCGTCGGATTTCACAATCGTCCAGGGCGCATCGGCGGTGTCGGTATAGAAAAACATCGCCTCCTTCGCTTCGGTATAGTCGTCCCATTTGTCCAGGCTGGCCAGATCGATCGGGCTGAGCTTCCACTGTTTCAGCGGATCATTCTCGCGCGAGGTGAAGCGCTTGCGCTGCTCGTTACGGGTAACGGAAAACCAGTACTTGAACAGATGCACGTCCGATCGCACCAGCATGCGCTCGAGTTCCGGCGCCTGGCGCATGAATTCGAGATACTCGTTGGGCGCGCAAAAGCCCATCACCCGCTCGACGCCGGCCCGGTTGTACCAGGAACGATCGAAGAAGACGATCTCGCCATCGGTCGGCATATGCTGGATGTAACGCTGGAAATACCATTGCCCGCGCTCCATCTCATTGGGTTTCTCAAGTGCGACGATACGGGCACCACGCGGATTGAGATGCTCCATGAAGCGCTTGATGGTGCCGCCCTTGCCGGCTGCATCGCGCCCTTCGAACAGGACCACGATCTTCTGGCCCGTCTCCTTGACCCAGCGCTGGGCCTTCAGGAGTTCAGCCTGCAGGGCTTTCTTCTTCGTCTCGTATGCGGCGCGACGCATGCGCGTGCGATAGGGGAATTTCCCGGTTTCGAAGGCATGGCGCACGGCCTCGGGATCATTGCGCATTCGCGCTGGCGAAGGATAGGTCGAAGCCGGGCCTGAATGATCGGCACCGTAGGAGGCCGCGGCACCATCCGCCGGGGCCTGCACTGGATCAGATGGCGTTTGCTTCGGCTCTGTCTTCGCCTCGTCTGCGCCCATCTCGTTCCCCGATATCTTGCCGTCGAAAGACCGGTCAGTATGGCGGGATTCGGGATCGACGTCCTTGCGGCATATCAAGCCGGCGCGTGATCATGCGGCGTGAGCCTCCCCATTTCCACTTCGAGCCGCTGAGGTTCCAGCAGGGCAAGCGTCCCGCCGGCTTCCGGGCCGAAGCGGTGGATGTAGAAATACGGCACTTGCATCGGACTCATCACCGGTGAGGGAGCCGAAATGATACGGGTGTCGCCGCAGGCGCCGACCCAGTCGATATGGCGATGCCCGTGCAGGGCGATCGCGCGCCGCCCCAGCGGCTTGAGCTGTCGCACGAAGGCGCTGCCGTTGATCAACGCGGTACCAATGCGCGCCGCGAAGGCGGAAACGGGCTTCGGATATTCCACGAGATGGTGATGCAGCGCGATGAGCCAGCGCGCCCGGGGAAATTGACGCATGGCCACACGCATGTCCCGCATCTCCTCGGAGGGGACGAGGCCCAGCGCGTTGGTGAAGGAAAAATTCGCTTCCGCATTCGAATTCAGCAGCATGACCCCCAGCCCATCCTCCGGGCGTGGCGGCAGGATCATGGGAAACAACTCGTCCCAGATCATCGATACCTTGCTCGCCAGTCGAAAGCCTCCCCTGTCGGCAAAGGCGGCGATCGTCTGACGATGCGGCGCCAGAGCCGTCGACAAGGTGCGGGCGAAATGGCCGGATTTGTGATCCATCACCAGAACCCGATCCCCCTGGACCGCCTCCATGGCGGAGAGCGCCCGCATCTGGCGCAGATTCTTGCCGATACTGTTGGGCAGTTCCAGGCGCGCGGGGTTGGACCTGTCCACGACGTTGAGATCATGGTTGCCCGGCAGCATCAGGCAACGTTCCCGCAAGTCCGGAAACTCGTCGAGCGCGCCCATGAACTCGGCCCATTCGCTCGAGCGCCCGCAATCGGTCATGTCGCCGCTCATCAGGACGATATCCACCGGCTCGCTCGAATGCGCCTCAGCCAGACTGGCCAGCGCCGCGTGGATCTTGGCGTTGCCGCGTGGCCCGCGCCGCCCAGCCTCGATACGAAACTCATGCGGGCTGCCCACGGCGTGCAAATCCGACAATTGCGCCACACGCCAGACTTTCGCACCGGGCTCCGCCTCGTCGAAACCCTCGTAATCGCGTGGCTGCGCCATGGTCGCGTCGGCAAGACTCCAGACAAGCGAAGCTACAGCCAGGAACAGACCGATGAGCACGACGCTGTTGGCGAGCGTGGGCAAAATCAGGCGTTGGGGCAGGCGCAGATCCGAGATGCTCCCGACCCATCGCGTCTGTGACCAGGCCAGGGACACCAGCCACAGGGCGAGCACACAGACGAGGAGCCCGGCCACCGTGGTCGCCCCCGCACTGAGCGCCCGGCGCGTGCGCGGGGCCGTACCATAGGGAATCACCCGCTCGCCGAGATGGCGCAGGCCCTCACGCACGAGTGCGTAACCCGGCTGGACAACGAGAGAGATCAGCGACCAGAAACTCCGCTCCGTCGCCCGAAACAGCGGCTTCCCGCCATACCAGGCAGCGAGCACGACAATAACGAGGGTTGCAAGTGCAGGCACGAGGCCAGTGGTCAGATTGGTGAGACCGCGCGAAACCTGCGCATACCAGCCTGTCGCGACGAGCGGCGCGACGCCGAGGAGAATGGCGGGAACGACAATCAGCAGGATCGCAGCCAGCGCCAGCTTGAGAAAGTTGATCTCGACCAGCATAGCCCCGGCCATTACCAGCAGTGAGCGATCACGCGGACTTGCCGCATCATCCTCAATGTCACCGAGACGCGGATCGATCAGATAATCCGATTGTTTCTGTTCCCTATTGCCCAATGCCTGCCTCGCCTCTCAAGCCCTTGCCGCGACCCGCGCAGCTTACGCTTCGCTACACGTTTGTCAGCCCCGGCGCGATGCCACATCACAAAACATCGACCCGTGCATGAGCGAAACCTTTCGGGCTCCGGGACGTTTCATGCTTGACCGTTACGAAAAGGCATCCGGCCTGCGACGGCACGATGACTTAAATTCACGAGGAGACCATGGCCAAACACGACCGAAGCCTGAAGAACCTGCAAAAAGCGCTCTCGATGGAACTCACTGCCGTGCACCAGTATCTGCTGCATTCGCATGTGCTCGATGATTGGGGGCTCGACAAGCTCGCCACGAAGATGCGCGAGGAGATGCAGGAAGAACTCGGCCATGCCAGCGAGTTCATCGAGCGTATCCTCTATCTCGCGGGCACCCCCGTCGTTTCCGAAGAAAAGGCGCCGACGAAAGCCGAGTCCCTGAAAGCCCTGTTCAAATCCGATCTGAAGGAAGAAAAGGGAGCGATCGACTTTTACACCCAAGCCTTCATGCAGGCGATGGAGGACGGAGATGTCGGCACCAAGTCCATTTTCGAGCGCATCATCCTCGACGAGGAGGGCCATGCGGAATGGCTCGGGTTGCAACTCGACCTGCTCGAACGCATGGGCGAGCCAGCCTTCATCTCGAAATACATGAGTTCATCGAGCGATCACTGAGACGGATCGATGCCGATCTCGGCAACAACCGGGAGATGGTCCGATGCCCGCCGCGCCTTTACGGAGCGGTGGGCATAAACGCGCAACGGGCTGCCGAGCCGCCAGGTGATAATGCGATCGAGCGCGAAGAGCGGAACAATCGCCGGAAAGCTCGCCGGCGCTCCCGTCGGGTCGCAACCCGCCAGGAGCGGACGGATTGTGGGGCTTAAGATCATCCAGTCGTTCAGATCGCCCATGAGGAGCACCGGCATCGGCGCTGCATCAGCTACGATTCCGGCAAGCCTCGAAGCCTGTGCGCGGCGCTCGCGCAGCGACAGGCCGAAATGCGTCACCATCACCCGCAACCCGGAACCCGCGACCTCGAGCTCGACATCGACCACGCCCCGCGGCTCACGCGCGCCGTAGCGGATATCGTGGCGGCGCACCGCGCGCACGGGAAACCGGGTCAGCAGCATATTGCCGTAATGGCCACGATGTTCGATCAGATTCGAGCCTGCCACCGCCGTATAGCCTGGCAGATGCGCAAGGAACTCCGCCTGCGATTCGCCTCCCAGCGCCGGATCGGCACGCCAGTTCACCTCCTGCAGGCCGATCACGGGCGCACCCACCTCAAGGATCACTTCCGCCACACGCTGTGGATCGTGGCGGCGATCAGACCCGACGGTGCGGTGGATGTTGTAGGATGCGGCGCGAAAACGATACAGCAAGACCAACCCTTTTGCGATCAACGATCGCGCTTTTCGATCCGCGCCGCAAAACGCCGCCAGAACCAGCTTCCAATGGCTATGATCACGGCTGCAAGAACGAGAAGAATGGCGAGATTTACGGCGTCAGGCTTCTCCAGTACCGTCCGCAGTTGCCCCGAGAACAGCGTCAGGGCGATGATACCGGGCGCAAGCCCCGAAATGGTCCCGAGCATGTAGGCCCGCAGGGGCACGCCGTTCGCACCGGCGGCAAGATTGACCAGCCCGAATGGCGCAACCGGGATAAGCCGTATCAGCATCACCGACAATGCGCCATGACGGCCCAGCGCCTGCCCGATATGCTCGATCCGCCCTCGCGTCAGCCGGCGCAAGCGCTTGCGTCCGACGAGCCGTCCGATCCCGTAACCCAGAAGAGCCGATGCGACTCCGCCCGCAGCGGCCATGGCCAGGCCGATCAACGGGCCGTAGATCAGACCTGTCGCGAGAATCAGGATCAGGATCGGGAACATCACCAGGCCGGCGAGGAGATAGCCGGCCAGCATCAGCGCGACACCGCCCCACCATGACAGGGTGAGGGCTTCGGCGCTCACCCGCCCCGCCTCGGCCAGCACGTCGCCGGGGCCCTCGCGCCAGAACACGGCGAAGGCCAGCAGCGCCAGCACCGTCGCTGCGAGGCCGATCAGCCCGCTGCGCAGCTGCCCGCGTGCGATGGAATCCTCGGTGAGATCATCAGCCAGCCGTTCCGGCTCGGATGTGGCGGCAGGATCGAGAATCCCGGCCTCACCGATGATGACGTCGAGCTGGTCCGGCGGTGTATGCGGGACATCGATCAGCGCACGCCCCCGCTCTCGCCGCAGCCGCGTGATCGCTCCGGCCAGGCTACCCTCCAACGCAATCGCGCGCGCGACCGTATCGGCGTCGCTGGCGACATGCTCGGCGATCAGGTCATTGCGAAAGAGCATGATGCGCTGCGCCGCCTCGCTGCCTGGTTCGGCATCAAGCGCAATATCACATTCGCTGTCCAACCCCATGGAGCGATTGTTGAGATTGGAGGAACCTATCCGCAGGAAGACGTCGTCGATGACCATCGCCTTGGCATGCACCATGATCGGCACATCTGCCGCCTCCCCCGTCATCGGGATATGGACATGCAGGCGTTGCTCATGGTCAGCCTCGCGCAACATGGCCAGCAGCCGCCGCTGGTTCATGCCCATGGCAGTCTGCTCGATCCAGCCGGACGGCTCGCGCGGCAGGATCAACACGACCTCCGGCCCGCCGGATTCGCGCAGCCGTTCCGCCAGGGCTTCGCCGATACGCACGGATGTCACATACTGGTTCTCGGCATAGATCGTCTTCCGGGCCGCCGCGATGGACGACAGATAGAGCGCCTCGATCTCGCGCAGTTCTGGGAGATCCTTCCAGGCAGCGCGCGTGCGCGCAATGGCAACGGTTTGATTGCAAAAATCGGGCTCCAGTTGCTTCGGCCATGGGTTTTCGAGATCAGCCGGTGGTGCTTCAAGCACCTCACCGGTCGCAACCTCCCAGCGTTCGCGGGCAATCTCGCCGATGGCGCGCGCGGCCTTTCCCGAGACGGCAATCTGGATATCATGATGAGGTTGGGGGATTTCGCCGTTGGAATCACGACGACCATCATCATGCGGATCATGCCTGCGTGTATCAAGGCGCCCTGCCGAAAAATCGATTCCCCCGACAAAGGCCACGGCATCGTCGATCACCACCATCTTCTGATGCTGCGCCGCGCCAACGGGATGCTGGTTATCGAGGGCATAGAAGGCCCGTTTGTGGGTCAGCCAGTCGAGCCGCAGGCGCGGAACGAATTCGCGATCAAGCTTGTAAAGCAAGGGCGAATCCCAGTTCAGCACGTGGATGCGCAGCTCCCGGCTCCGTTTGAGAAGATAATCGAGAAACGGGCCAAGCCGGTTGGGAATGCCGGCCATGGCGTGGTCGGGATATTCGAGCGCGATGCGGCTATTGACATCCCATCCGACAATGAGGATCGAACGCTGCGCCGACAGGGCCGCCTGCTTGAAGGCGCGGAAATAGTTCTCCCCATCAACCAGACAGGCGACCTGATCGGCTTCTGCCACGCGCCAGCAATTCACGCCCTCGCGAAACGCGTGCTGCCACGCCATGGCCTCTGCCGCTCCCTTGCCTGTCCCAAGCCGATCCGCCAGAGTCCGGTTTGCCACGCCTCGCGCGTCTTGGCCAGTCGCACCAGGTCAGGCGTCACCGGTTCGTCGATCTGCGAGGATGCGCTCGAGTTCGGCGCGCTCTTGCGCGGTCAGATCAGCCTGGACCACCGGTGCGCCGTCGCGGCGCCTGCGGATGGCGAAGAACAGGCCAAGCGCGCCCGCGCCCAGAACGAGGACGGGCGACCCCCAAAGCAGCACCGTATTGGCGTTGAAGGGCGGGCGGAACAGCACGAAATCCCCGTAACGTGCCACCACGAAGGCCTCGATCTCGTCATCCGTGTCACCTTCGAGCAGCCGCTCCCGCACCAGAACGCGCAGGTCCCGCGCCAGCGGCGCATCCGAATCGTCGATCGACTGGTTCTGACAGACAAGGCAACGCAGATTGGCCGAGAGGGCCCGCGCGCGCTGCTCCAGTTCGGGATCGTCAAGTATTTCGTGCGGTTGCGGCGCAGCTAGGGCCGGCGGCGCCACGCCCCCAACGGCGAGCACGAGGCCGGCTGCGAGTGTCAGGGCAATGGCAAGGCGTTTCATGCGCACCTCCTCATTCCGCAGGGGCCGGAGCCGGGCCCGGCTGCGGCGCTTCACGCTTGGCCCGTACAGGCGCCCCGACCCGGAAACGACGATCCGTCATGGCGATACCCGCGCCGAGCGCCATGAAGATGGTCCCGATCCAGATCAGCAGGATCAGCGGCTTGAAATAAAGGCGCAACCCAAGCGACCCATCGGACTGAGGCTCACCGAAGCTGAGATAGACCTGCGAGAAGCCAACCGTATGCAGACCCGCCTGGGTGGTCGGCATGTTCCGCGCCGGATAGAAGCGCTTCGACGTCTCTTCCTGGCCAATGGCACGATCACCGCGCAGGATGGTCATCCGGGCCACGTCTTCCTGGAAATTCGGCCCGGTACGCGGAAAGACAGCATCGAGCCGGGCTGAATAGGCGCCACCGACATGCACGACGTCCCCCGGGCGCATGCTCACGATCCGCTCCGTCGACCAGGCGGTGGCGGCGATGCCGATCACCATGACGCCCACACCCGCATGGGCGGTGACAGTGCCCCAGGTCGAGCGTGGCAAGCCGCGCGCCTTGCGCCATGCATCACCGAACCCGACGCCACCGCTGAATGATCGGGTGATGATTTCGTTGATCGAACCCGCAATCAGGAAGATACCGAGCCCCACGCCGAGCGGCGCTGCGACCGGGCCGCCATAGGTGAAGCCGTAGACGACCACGGTCAGAACCACCGAGACCAGAATCGCCCCGGCCAGGCGCTGCGCCACGCCGCCCATATCGCCCCGCTTCCAGGCCATGACCTGGCCGAAGGGCAGAAGCAGCAGCAGCGGCACCATCAGCGGCACGAAGGTGGCGTTGAAGAAGGGCGGGCCGACGGAGATCTTTGCCCCCGTTACCGCTTCGAGCGCCAGCGGATAGAGAGTGCCGATCAGCACCGTGGCGCAGGCCGTGGCGAGGAACAGGTTGTTGATCACCAGCGCACCCTCGCGCGAGACAGGCGCGAAGATCCCGCCCTGTCGCAACAGGGGTGCGCGCCACGCAAACAGGGCGAGCGATCCGCCAATGAAAAAGACGAGGATCGCCAGGATATACATCCCCCGATCAGGATCGACGGCGAAGGCATGGACCGAGGTGAGCACGCCCGAGCGCACCAGGAAGGTGCCCATCAAGGAGAGCGAGAAGGTCAGGATGGCGAGCAGTATCGTCCAGATCTTGAGCGCGTCACGCTTCTCCATCACCACGGTGGAATGAATCAGCGCGGTGCCGAGGATCCAGGGCAGGAGCGAGGCGTTCTCCACCGGATCCCAGAACCACCAGCCACCCCAACCCAGCTCGTAATAGGCCCAATAAGAGCCCATCGAGATGCCGAGCGTCAGAAACAGCCAGGCGCCCAGCGTCCAGGGCCGCACGGCGCGCGCCCAGACCGCATCGATCTTGCCCTCGATCAGCGCCGCCATGGCGAAGGCGAAGGTGATCGAGAAGCCGACATAGCCGATGTAGAGCAGCGGCGGATGGATCGCGAGGCCGATATCCTGGAGGATGGGATTGAGATCGCGCCCTTCGAACGGCGCCTGGTCGAGACGCTCGAACGGGTTCGAACTCAGCAGCAGGAATAGCAGGAACGCGATCGTCACCGATGCCTGCACGGCAATCGTATTGGCGCGCAGTTTCAGCGGCACGGAGTTACGCGCGATGCCAACCATCGCGCCGAACAGGGTGAGGATCACGATCCAGAGCAGCATCGAGCCCTCGTGATTTCCCCAGACCCCGGTGATCTTGTAGATCATCGGCTTTTGCGAATGAGAATTCGCATAGACGTTGGTCAGGGAGAAATCGGAGGTGACATAGGCGTAGGTCAAGACCCCGAAGGAAAACAGCACCAGCACGAAGACGCCGACCGAAGCGGGCGCGCCGACGCTCATCAGGACCGGATCGTTGGTGCGCGCCCCCCAGAAGGGCACCACCATCTGGATGACAGACAGCCCGAGTGCGAGAGCCAGCGCGAAATGTCCAACTTCGATCAGCAATGAACTGCCCCTTCCGCCATCAATGTTTCAGCGTGAACGCCCGGTCACTGCGTACCGGGCGCCGGATCGCCATGTTGCCACACGCCCTGCGCCTTGAGCGCATCCGCCACCTCTCGGGGCATGTAGTTCTCGTCGTGGCGCGCCAGAACCGTATCGGCCAGGAACAGGCCGGAACCGTCGATCGCGCCCTCGGTCACCACACCCTGCCCTTCCCGGAACAGGTCCGGCAAGAGGCCCTGATAGCGCACCTCGATCGTGGCGCCCCCGTCCGTGACACGGAAATAATGAATCTGGCCAGTCTCGCGGCGGATCGAACCGTCCTCGACCAGGCCGCCGAGACGAAAGCGCACACCTTCGTCGATGCCCTGCGAAGCAATATCACTCGGCGCGCGGAAGAAAACGATCGTATCGCGCATGGCGAAGAGTACGAGCCCGAGCGACAGGGCCAGCACAACACCGGCTACACCGATCAGGGTCAGACGCCTTTGTTTGCGTGTCATCTTGCTTTCACTTTCGGACCGTTACTCACGAAGTATACCCACATCGCGGGCCACTGATTCGACCGCCTCGATGGCCGGCTCGTCACCGGCGAGCGCCCGGCGGGCATCGGCAAGCGCCTGTTCGGCACGCTCTTCCTGCCCCAGCACCGCATAGGACCGCACCAGGCGCCCCCATTCTTCCGCGCTACCACCCTGGGATGCAAGCCGTTCCTGAAGGCTCGATACCATGCCCGCGATCGCGCCCGCTCCGTCGCCGGAGCTTTCGGGCCGCGCAACGACGGAACCCCCTTCGAGATTGGCGATACGCCGACTCACCACCTCGACCCAGGGCGCATCCGGAGGCGAATCGGCCAGAAGCGCACGATATTGCGCGAGCGCCCTGTCCTCGTCGCCGTCCTGCTGGGCTGCGGTGGCGAGGAAGAAGCGCGCCTTCGGCGAAGCCGGATCGACATCCAGGGCCTGCTCGAAAGCCTCGCGTGCGGAGGATGAAACGACGCCCTCGGAGGCCATGACCAGCGCCTCGCCGAAATTCGCCAGACGCTCGGCATCCGCGCCGAGCAGGTTGATCGCCCGGCGATAGGCCATAGCGGCATCGTCGAATCGTCCCATGCGGATATAGACCGGCGCGATCACTTCCCAGCCCTGGCCGTCTTCCGGGTTCTGCTGGAGATGCGTCTCGATCCGTGCCACGGCCTCGCCCATCTCCATGTTGGCCGTTTCGGCAATGGGTTGCAGACGCGCGCTGAGCGGCTGTCCGGGGAGTTCGGGCGAACCTTGCGCACCATAGATGGCGATCGCCACCAGCGGGATCGCCGAAAGGGCAAGCGCGGATGTCGCCCGGCGGCGGCGCAGCGCCGGCTCGTCCACGGACTTCGTCTCGCCGTCATTGCGCGCCTCGGCCCGGATCAGCCGCCGCGCGGCTTCCGCCTTGGCTGCGGCAGCCTCGCCGGGTGTGAACATGCCCCGGGCGAGATCGCGCTCGATTTCCTGCAACTGCTCCTCATAGAACAGCTTTTCGCCTTCGCGCGCAGAAGCGGGGCCGAGCGCATTGCGCGGGCGCGAAAGCGGCCAGAGCACCGCCATCACGGTCGCGGCGGTCAGCAGCAGAAAAAGGACCCAGATCGACATGTCACCTATCTATCGTGAAGAGCGTCGCCTGACGATGTAACGGCCCGGCGACACGGTGTCACGCAAGGGATGTTACGGAATCGGCGAAAAAATGGCGGCATGCGCCATCCCAGGCGGACGGGACGAAATATCGCGATCGGGTCGCCCCCCCCCATGCAGGCTCTCATGAAACCCTATTGCAACCGATTAATGGCTCGGGAATTATCAAACCAGCCATTCATATCCAGCCAATCAGGGGCATCCGGACAGCCATGACGCAGGAACTTCCAAAATCGAACCCGCGTTCTCAGGCTGCATTGCTATTGCAACGGGCGATCGAAGCCAATGCGATGTTTCTGTTTTTCGCGGCAATCTACATCGCACTCGGCGTCTTGATCAGTTTTTTCTATGAAACGCGTTTTTCCCTGGCGGTCTACAACGCGCTATGGATCGCCGGCGCGATCTTCATCTTTGTCATCGCCTGGTTCGCCAACCGTCGGCGCCATTACCTTCTGAGCCGGATTCCGTTTCTCAGCGCTGGCGAGCAGCGCTCCGGACGGCTGCTGTTATGGAAGCGCCTTGCTTTCGCCCTGCCGGTCTTCATCGTGTTCCCGCTGTTCATCTCGACATTCACCTCGATCAAGTCGAATATCGGCACCATCAACCCTTATGCACTCGATCACGTCTTCATGATGATCGACCGGTTTCTTCACGGCGGAGTCTCCGCCTGGCGGCTTCTGCATCCGGTATTCGGCTATCCGATCGCCACGGCAGCGATCTCGGTGATCTACGAAGCCTGGTTTCCGGTGATGGCTCTCGTCGTGCTGGCCGTCACGCTCTGGGTGGAGCGTCCGGTACTGCGCAGCCAGTTCCTGATCGCCTTCGTCTTGACCTGGGCGGTGCTCGGCACGGCCGCAGCGCTGGTTCTCTCGGCCGGCGGGCCCTGCTTCTATGGGCTGCTCTATCCCTATCGCCCCGATCCCTACGAGCCACTGATGGCCTATCTGCACGAGGCCGATCAATTATACCGGGTCCGCGCTCTCGATCTGCAGGATCGGCTCTGGCAGCAGTTCGAGCGCGGGCGGCTTTATCCCGGCACGGGCATCTCGGCGACGCCGAGCATGCATGTGGCGATTGCCATGCTGAACATGCTGCTGGCCTGGCGGGTCGGACGCATCCTCGGCATCGCGGCGACGCTGTTCCTCATCCTGACCCTGGTCTCTACCGTCCATCTCGGCTGGCATTATGCGGTCGATGGCTACCTGTCCATGATGGCGGTACCGTTGATCTGGGTGTTCGCCGGCCGCATCGCCGAGTTCAACGTCCGGGGCCCCTGGATCGCAAAAGCCTTCGCACCGCTGCGCAAACGCAATGCCCTGGCCTGAGCGCAGGCGCGCGGGAGGGCGTGGGCGCGCCCCCCTGCCGCTTTGCCCGTTTACGCATGGCGCGAGGCGCGCCACGGCGTTAAAGCTGGTGCAGCATACGAAACAGCAGATCAGGAGAAGCCATGAGCTTCGTCTTTCCCCCCGCCGAGCGCGCAGCGCTTCCCATTGCCGGTACCGACGGCCTGTTTCCGGTACGCCGGGTCTATTGCGTCGGGCGAAATTACGCCGCCCACGGCATCGAGATGGGGGGCGACCCGTCGCGTGAACCGCCCTTTTTCTTCATGAAGCCCGCCGATGCGCTCCAGCCCGTCCCCGCTGACCGGGTCGCCGAACATCCCTATCCGCCGATGACGGAGAATTACCATTTCGAGATCGAGATGGTGGTGGCGCTGAAATCCGGCGGACGCGACATTCCCGTCGAGAAGGCGCTCGACTGCGTCTTCGGCTATGCGGTCGGCATCGACATGACCCGTCGCGATCTCCAGGACGAGGCCAAGCAGATGCGCCGTCCGTGGGAACTGGCCAAGGGGGCCGACAATGGCGGGCCGCTCGGGCCGCTGCATCCCGTCTCGCAGGTGGGCCATCCGGACAAGGGCGAGATCGTCCTTGAGGTCGATGGCACGGTGCGCCAGAACGGCGATCTGAAGGAGATGATCTGGTCGGTGGCCGAGCAGATTTCCTATCTCTCGCGCTATTTCGAAGTGATGCCGGGCGACGTGATCTTCTCCGGCACCCCCGCCGGCGTCGGCGCCGTCTCGCGCGGCGAGACCATGACCGCGCGCATCGCGGGCCTCGGCGAGATCAGGCTCCTCGTGGTGTGAGCCGGGAGCACCGGCTCTGCGCATGACTCAACGGCTGGCCTGGCTCTGGTCGTTGCACGGATCAAGCCGCACATTCGCCGCGGATTCCGGGAAGGGCGTCATGCCCGACCCGCGCTGCGGCGTCTGCGCCCGGCCATCGACAGAACCGGTCACCAGCGGCCCCTCCCCGAGCGTGAGCCGCTCGAGAGCCGCGCGATCGGCGGAATTATAGGCATATTGCCCCGCCGCCAGCGTCAGCAGGCCGATGATCACAGCAGCCTTCAAAGTCCGAAAAATCATCCCGTCCTCGCCCCGTATCCAGCACCGCCCCGGCGCCGATCAGGCCAAGCTTGGGGGAGCGTGGTAAATATGGGGTTGATGGGATGCGGGGGATTTTATGGGGGGATGCCTCATAAGCGCCACTCTTTCTGAATGATCGCGCAACGCTGGTTCGGATTTGTATAGACATACGGTGCCTGATGTGCTACCCAAATGACGGAGGCTTTGCCGGCGACGGCATTGCCTTTTTTATTTTTCGTCGAGTGATCGTAGGTCTTTGATCACTTTGTACCCGTATTTGGTATGCCCACCATGCGTCTCTTGAGTGAAGCGCAATTTCATGACCTGATCAGCAAGTTTAGAGAGCTCGTTACGTTTTGGCTCGACCATCCCCTTTAGTCTTACGCCCCAACTCAGAATATACGCGATCAAATCAGCCACTTGGATCATTGTCGTCAAGTCACTGTGTACAAAGAACGGCTCTGGAATAATCAACCGCGAACGGACTCGTCCGTTGTTTGTGCGCACGAAATACTGTGCCACTTGGCTCAGCAGAACATGGCTAGCACTTTTGTCTAACTCATCAAAGATAAGATAACCCATTGAACGATCGGGTTGGCTGTTCAAGAAATAGAAAAAGCGCTCGAAAAGATAGGCGTAGTCTTTGCGTAGCATTCCGGTTTGCGGTCTTGGCGCATTTCGTGGCACTATCGAAGCGAAAGCTACCGCGCCAGCCAAATGCGATAATTCCAGCGCAGCTTCAACATATGCAAGCTTCGCCTGAGCCAAAGCACTTAATCGTGCACGACTGGGATCACCCCCATGGGTCAAAATTTCGCGAGACAGGATCGTGCGCGTTTTCGTGCAAAACACGTCCATTTGCTCGGAGTGCTTGAACACTTTTTTCTTCAGTAACTTCTGCGCCTTCGCCTCGCTACCATATGCTTCGAATAGACGCATTCCGAATATTCGCTCCTGCGCATCCGACAATTTTCGGATTAGCTTCCACAGAACGCAATCACGAACTGCAATGCCGGCAAGCACCTCATATGGTGAATCGGCTCGGTCTTGGCCGGATTCGTCAATAAATAAAGCCCAACTCACAATTATTTCTCGTATTCTTGATCTATTGCAACCCAATATGCATTTTTGAAATGAGAGGTAAAGGGAGCAGTGGAGTACTTGATCGTTCGGGCCTCAGCTCCAGCAAGGTCTGCTAGCCATAGGCTCCGTTTTTGAAGAATAGACCGACGAGGTACCCCTCTTTTGGGCTCCCACCCCCTTTACGCCGCCACCCCGCTCACACCCCCACTCCCGCTCCCCTCACGCACCCGCCTGAACCGCATTCCACCCCTTCGCATC
>Ga0076929_100718_pt1 | contig 18458 bp, 14 predicted proteins | sample HotLakConUCCSL28_FD_87104 | JGI IMG/M metagenome (GOLD analysis project Ga0076929, IMG submission 87104) | Hypersaline microbial mat communities from Hot Lake, Washington, USA - Hot Lake Consortium UCC-SL28 (version 3) (version 3) | ecosystem: Environmental > Aquatic > Thermal springs > Hot...
CCATGGATACACAGGAATACATCGCATATCAACGCAGCATCAAGTCCTAGCGCGATATCAAGAGCGGGGAAATTTCCAGTTATGAGCTGGGGATGGAGAAGGGCGAAAAGCTTGGGCTGGAGAAGGGTGAAAAACTGGGGCTCGAGAAAGGAGAAAAACTAGGGCTGGAAAAGGGCGTCGAATCCATCATCAAGAAAATGCACAAAAACGGCGCCGGCGCCGATGCAATATCCGCTATGACCGGTATTGAACTGGCGAAAATCGAATCCATACTGTCGAAATAGTATGGGCTCCTGAGTCACAAACGAAGTCAGGAGCATATACCTGCATCCTACCTTCCGGGTTCATACATCGGCGGAAAATTGGCAGCCCCGATGTACGAAACATGCTCCTTGAAATAGAACAGCTCGTGCAGCAATGCGGTGGCCTGAAAAAACTCCTTTTGACGACCAAAACCGGGCCTGAACGGCCCCCGGGTATAGGTTACCAACCCGTACATCATGGCAAAATGATTGAATGTCCGTGTGGCATAACAGCTCACAATCGGGTTCCAGTCTACCGTATCGATGGTTTCCAGACTCTCCTGCGGATAGTGTTCCGGAAATGCCGTAAAATACCGTCTGGCATACCAGCGGTCTTCGCGGGGCTCCCCGCCGTAAAGAGCCAGAATTCGCAGGGAAAACGCCCACCCAAACTGACCAACCTCCTCATTATCATAATAATCGTAATGCGACCAGGGAAACTCAAATCCATGCGTCAGCAGTAAGGTTCGAAGCAGCGCATCTGGATTGTTGAGAAGCTTCTGACCCGCCCTGGTGAGCGACAGCTTGTTATGCCGCTTTTTGGTGAGGCGGGCAAAGTCCAGCAATGCACGCAATAGGTCAACCAGTATCACATCCTGCTGACTACGAATTTTCGACATACCCGTATCCAGCCTTTCATCGGGCACTTGAGCCATCTCGTGCATGGCCTTCACCAGTTTCAGCGGTAGGTTCCCCGTTGCCGTCAACTTTATCTCGCCCGAATCGTGGAGCATGTTCATCAGAAACAGGGCCACATTGAGCATGGGAATACGGCGAATAAGGTCTTCCGTGAGGGGATTGAGATGCATCGGACTATCGGGCTGGATGGGATTGAACAGGATCCATGCCATTTCATAGGTCGAATAGCCATCAAATTCAGGGATAGGCTGATTGTAGGCGTTGGGGTCGATGGTGTTCATAAGGCCGTCGGGTGAAGGGGCTGATTGTGATGTTTGGACACACGACGATAATATGGGGAATTTACAGGAGACTTGTGCGTTCAGCGTCCGCCGGGTACGTGTTTTTCCGGAAATGGATTATTTTGTCAAACAGGCAGATACACATGAAATCAAGATATATGCGTGGTTGTACCTGCTCCGGAATCTGGGTCGTCTCACCAGCTTGTCGGCTGTTCATCATGTCTACGTCTTCGAGAACATTTTCCCATTGATAATATCAACGCCATCCAATTACCTTTCGGCAGAACAACCGTTTCAGGTGAATTACCAACATCCTAACCCCCCGTTCCCATGGCTTCAACCATCGATTATTCCAGGATTGAGTCCGATTGCCTGAAAAACTCCGCCATCGTTAAACGCGTGCTGGACGACTTCCTGCTCTACTATGTGGCCGCGCGCGAGAAGCTCGACAAAAAAGTGGACCGCCTGCTCAGATCCCATTCGTCTATTTTAATGAGCTGCTGCATACGGATGAGGGCTCTGAAACCACGCAGGGTGTTATGGAATCTGTTGCCAGGAACCCGATTCCCTACATGCTGCTGCTTGCCGGGGCGGAACAGCCGTTCGTCTATCATAACGACACCCGGATGATATTCTGTGTTGCCGAGTACGAATGCGACGCGTTACTGGGTGATTTGCTCAATGACCTTTTTGATGCGGAGTACACTATGGGCGTGCATCGTCTGGCGCTTAAAAACTGGGATAGGTTGCCGCACTTTTCCACGGCCTACTTCGACGAAAATGAGGAAAGACTGTTCTTATTGGCGTATACGGAGATGGGTTTTACAGCGCTCATCGACGGACTGCGCAAGCTCGGGTATCAGCTTCTTGGTGAACCCGATTTTAAAGTCAATCCACCCTTTTTTAGCCTGGCACAGGAGATTACGGGTGTTGAGGATAGCTTTAATCCGTATGGGGACTTGTTCAGCGAGGACCAGGAGTATGATCCGGATGAAATGGAGCGTATCAATGACGGGTTGGCCATCATGTTGGACCATCTGAATAACGACCGGGATGCTGATGTAACGAAGATTGCCCTGGAAACCGGCATGGATCCGGAGATGCTGGAGGATTTGTATCGTGAGATGAAGCGAAAAACCGGTCGGTAGCCGGAAGCTTTACCTCGTCTGAATTGTGGAGCATGTTCATCAGAAACAGGGCCGCATTGAACATGGGGATTGGTGCTACCGTGCGGGGGTTGCGCTGTTGGTCGCGACGTTTAACAGGGCGAAGGACGTCTTCCGTTAGGAGCTGAGCTGTTGGTCGCGACGTATAGTTGAGTTGGGCACACGGGGTAACTAATTGGGCACACGGGTAACTAATTGGGCAAACGGGGTAATTTGTTAGGCACACGGGTAACTAATTAGGCAAACGGGGTAATCCGCACCGTCTACAGGAGTACGAACTACCCGTTGCCGCTCTCTTGCTGATGAATAGCATCTGTGTCTTCTACGTCGTCTTCGACTTCTGTGCAATCTCGCAGCGTGCTCTCTTCTAAACTGTCATCGCATTCTGGCAGCGCTCTCTTCTAAACTGTCATCGCATGCCAATGTGCGACCCGGAATGCATAAACATCTGCTGTTAAGAACATAAACCCCCAGGGTGACAACCCTATGTCACCCCTATCCGGAAGTTTTTTTTGCGCGTACCTGCCTACTATGAAGACGGCACATCGCAGGAAAGGAACCTAAACCGCCCCCCATGCCTGCACCAAAGACCGTAAGCACCATCTGGCCGAAAGAATTATTCGTGAAGTGATGGTGTTATGACCATACAATCATCACAATACCATCATGTTTTTATGGGTTTCACACTAATTTTTGCCTTTATCATGGTTTTTAACCACATCCCTCCGGCATCGGATAGCATATCGGCCAACGCTGCACACCCGGCCTCGGAAAACCCCGCTCCGGACCATACTTCCGGGCCGGCATCGGAAAAGCCCGCTTCCGCCAATACCACACATCCCACCCCGGAAAACCCCGCCCCGGCCAACACCACGCATCCCACCCCGGAAAACCCTGCTCCGGCAGAGGTTACGCTGATTGATTTCACCACCACGGCGCCGGAGGTCTGGCAAATCGTGAATGATAACGTGATGGGAGGGGTCTCCAGAAGCAAGATCAACGCCCACGCCGACGGTTTTGCTGTGTTCAGCGGAACGGTTTCCCTTCGAAATAACGGCGGATTCGCCTCCATGCGCGCGCAGGCGCAGCAACCGGCCGATTTGTCGGGCTACGAGGGCCTGGCGGTGCGGGTGCTGGGCGACGGTAAAGTGTACGCCCTCCGACTGAAAACCGTGGTGAATGGCCGGATTACCTGGTATGCGTTCGAAGCCAATTTTACCACGGTTGCCGGTGAATGGCAGACGTACTATGTGCCGTTCAGCGACTTCCGACCGGTTTATCGGGGATCTTCCGTGCGAGGGAATCCGCCGCTGAATACCGATGCAATTATTGAGCTCGGTTTCATGATCAAAGACAGGCAGGAAGGTCCGTTCAGCCTGGGCATTGATCGGGTGAAGGTGTACCGGTAAAACCGGGGTATGGCCACCACTGACGGACAGCTGCTCTACCTGCAATCGGCATGCAATGGCGTGGCACTTTGGCGCTGAATACTGTTCGCGACGGTGTCACCGTGTTAGGCAACCACACCCAGGCCTTTGCGTCTGTGCAAAAGGATACTCCGGGATGGCTGGCGGGCCTGCGTAAACGGGCAGGGGTTCGGCCCCGGCAGCCCTCGCACTACCAGCTCAGCCTCACCGAAACCCCGTTCAGCGTTGGTGCTATGGTGAGACGATTCAGGTATCGGGTGGATTCCACCGTCAGCCACAGGTCGTAGGCAAACAGAAAGGCGCCCTGCACCACGATGGACGTCCCGTATTGTCGCACCATGGAGTCCCGCCCATCGGTCATCATCCAGAGTCCGGCAATCATGTAACCCACATCGAGGCCGGTGTTCAGGGCCACAATCCGGTTAAACTGTTGCTCTTCCCGAAGCATCTCGGCATAGGATGGCGTGGTGTCTGAGTCGGTCGCACCCCGCATGGCGAGCAGGGCGATGCCGGCGTTGATGGCGCCCCAGGATGCGTTCATCACCCCGAAGTCCCGGTAGTCGGTGGCGTAGAGCGCGAGGCCCGAGGCCACGTTGGCCGCCCCCCATCCCAGCAGAATGTGCTTGTTCCGGCGCATCTGTAGTTGCCGGTCGAGGTAGCCCTGCAGCAGGTGGTCACGGACAGCGTCTTCCGACCCCATACCGAAGGATAACCCTCCGCGCGGCGCGCGTTCCACGCTCACTCCTGGAGCCAAACTGAGTCCCTCCGACTTGACGCCGCCAGTGCCAGCCCGGGCGTATGAAGTGGGCTTTGAAACGGATTGGCGGGGCGTGGAAGCCAAAACAACCTCGCCGGGAAAAAGCTCAACCGTTAAACCCTCAATGGGAGTAGCCTCGATGGGTGCAACTTCGCCGTGAACAACCGGGCCGGGACCGGTCGCCAAACCCGGCTGGGCCACCAGAACTAAGGGGGTCACCAGTACGAAAGGGGTCACCAGAACCATTAGAGCCATCAACCAGCGTGCCTGTCGGAAGCCCCGGCGGTTCGCCCCGTCCATAAGAAGCCCCGTTTCATGCCAGCAATTTCGGCGGCATGCTCTGGTCGAAATGAGACCGCCGCTTCGTTTAGCTTCACTAACCCTTTGTCTTTTATGTATCATGTTGCCTTCAATGCTGTTGGTAATCCGACCATATATTCCACCTGACATTATACAACCTCCCCGCCTTCAGGTGTAGTTCCTGTCGGAACAGCCTGTTTCTCAACGGCGGCTATAACTACTACATCCGACCTTCAGGTGTAGTTCCTGTCGGAACAACCTGTTTCTCAACGGCGGCTATTACTACCACATCCGACCTTCAGGTGTAGTTCCTGTCGGAACAGCCTGTTTCTCAACCAATGGCAGCATCACGATGGCCCGCGGCAACCCCGTCAGACCGTTATCTCGACTATCCGGGCATAATAACTTTCTTATTTGCCCTAACTCAATCAGCCACATGCAATTTGTAGTCGGTTTAATCCTTTAAATTCAGGATATTTGCAGGTATATAATTTGTTGCTGGTGGCGTGTCATTGAAAGTTTGACATATAGAGAGCGCTGAAACTAACTGGACGAGGAAGAACGATGGGGTTATATTCAAAATCGGATCGAGCGGGATATTCGCTGGAAGTAGTTGGTTCAACGCTTGTTGCGATACTTATACTTATTTTTTTAATGGTCGGCATTTTGCTGGTCCGGCTGGAAACGCAGGACCGCTCCCGACAGATTCGCGAAAATGTAATACAGACCCTGTACAGTCTCGGGGAAACGCTCACAAGCCGGATCTACCTGAATATTTACAAAATCTCAGCGGTTGAGTCGCTTGTGGCGATGAATCCGGAGCTTACCCAGGATGACTTCGCAAAAGCTGTGGAAGTTCAATTTCGTGGTCAGCATGATTTACAGAACATTGTGCTGGCCCGCGACCTGGTCATGCAGTATGTATATCCTCTTGAGGGTAACGAGGCGGTACTGGGCGTTGACTACCGTGATTTACCCGGGCAGCTGGAAGCCGTTGAGCGGGCGATTCAGCTGGACGAAATTGTTTTGGCCGGTCCCCTGGAGCTTTTGCAGGGCGGCAGGGGCATTATTGCCAGAATACCGATTACTGTTGTAAATGAGCTGTCGGGGGCTGAAGAGGTATGGGGAATATCATCTTCTGTGATTTCAATTGATTCGCTTTTCACGGATATAGCCAAAGAAATTGAACACAATAATTTAATCGGCGCCATTCGTGGTAAAGATGCTATGGGCTCGGCAGGTGCTGTCTTTTGGGGAGATGAAGCAGTTTTTGATCAAAGTCCCCTGACCCAGTATATTGAACTTCCCCACGGCAGCTGGGAAATTGGCGTGCTGCCCCGGGATGGGTGGCAACCTGGAACGGTCTATTTCTCTGCACGGCTGATTACCTATTATCTTGTTGCTGCCACCCTGCTCGGGTTAGTGATTGTAGTTCTGGTTCTGAGTGTCAAACGCCAGAAAATTATGGCAGCTTTGCGTGAGGCGGAAGATCGCCTGGAAAAAACGGCCTACGAACTCACCGAGAATATCCCCATCGGAACCTACACGATGGTTCAACCGGCTGACGGAGGTTTTGCCCGATTTGCGTTTATGAGCCGGCGTTTTCTTGAAATGACCGAACTGACACCGGAAAAAGCAAAGGATCCTTCTCAGGCATTCAGCAGTGTTCATCCAGACGACTACGATGCATGGGTCGCTAAAAATATGCAGGCATTCACCGGAAAAACCTCGTTTCTGGGTGAGACTCGTTTGAAGATCAATGACGCGGTGCGCTGGTTGAGGGCAGAATCGAACCCGCGGACGCTGCCGGATGGCACTACGGTCTGGGAGGGTGTCCTCATCGATATAACCGAAGAAAAAGAGCTTAAACAGCTGCTGATTGAGGAAAAAGAGAAGGCGGAGGCTGCGAGTATAGCAAAAAGTCAGTTTCTGGCGAATATGAGCCATGAGATTCGAACGCCTCTGAATGGACTGATTGGGTTTACGGAGCTTCTGAAGAACACATCGCTAACGGAAGAGCAGCAGCAGTATGTCAGAAACGCGAATATTTCCGGACACACCCTGCTTGGGGTAATCAGTGATATCCTCGATTTTTCCAAAATTGAGGCCGGCAAAATGGAACTGGAGTCGCGCAGAACGGAGGTCAGGTCGTTTCTGCAGGAGTGCCTGGATGTGGTGCGGTTCAGTGCTCAGAATAAAAACCTGCACCTGCTCCTGACGGTGGACGACAGTGTGCCTCGCTTTGCTTTTCTGGATCCCATACGGGTTAAACAGGTGCTGGTTAACTTGCTGAGTAATGCGGTGAAGTTTACCGAGAAGGGTAGTGTTGAACTTGAACTGGCAGCTCAGTGCCTTGATGAAGGTACTGCCCGACTTATTTTCTCGGTGCATGATACCGGTATAGGTATTCTTGAATCGCAGCGGGAAAAACTGTTTACCATGTTCAGTCAGGCCGATACCTCCATTACCCGCAAGTTTGGCGGAACGGGACTGGGGCTCACGATATCCGATATGATTGTGCGGAAACTGGGCGGACGTATTGATTTTCGGAGTAATCCGGGCGTAAAAACGACTTTTTTCTTCGATTTTATAACGCATATCAGCAATGCTTCGCCACAGGAAAGGTCCGCAGCTGTTACTACACCGGAGGAATCGGTGCCGGGTCAGAATTCTGATGTCTCCGCAGACGTGGGGGCCTCAGCTGCCGCGAATTCCAGCGAAGACAGCGTTTCAACAGCAACGCTCGCGGACAGTATGAGTGCGTCTGTATCGAACGGGAATGTCACGGATCAAAGCAAAATCGCCCGCCTGCGTATTCTCATTGCTGAAGATGTGCCAATGAATATGTTGCTTCTGAAAATTCTGATTAAAAAGCTGCTTCCTTCAGCGGATGTGCTGGAAGCTGAGAACGGACAGCGCGCTGTTGATCAGTATGTAGCTGAAAAACCGGATCTCATCTTTATGGACATTCAAATGCCGGAACTGGATGGACTGCGGGCTACCTCGCAAATTCGTAAACTTGAGCAGGATTCCGGCTCACATGTGCCGATTATTGCACTGACGGCCGGTGTGATGAAAGAAGAAAAGGATCAGTGTTTTGAAGTGGGTATGGATCATTTCCTGACCAAGCCGATTGACGCCGTGCATATCTTGGATGTCCTGAAAAAATTCCGATTCCTGCAGGACAATGAATAATCGTCTCAATTTGCCTCAGAGTACAATCCGTCACGTATCAAGACATTCCGATAACCCTCTTCTTTTATGCTAATGTAGACCATCATCGCCGGTTGGAGTACATTCACTCCTGCTTACGCACACATTTCCGCTTACCTCTTACATACTGTCTGCCTATGCGACCTTACATTCTCGCTGAAACCAACTGGAAGCATCTGAAAGATGCGAATATGGAACTGGCCGTGCTTCCCTGGGGAGCTACGGAAGCCCATAACTACCACCTGCCTTACGGCACCGATGTCATCGAGGCCGACCATGTGGCCGCGGCGGCGGCGGAAATTGCCTGGTCTGAGGGCGCACGGGTCATCGTACTGCCCACCATCCCCTTCGGGGTGAATACCGGCCAGAGCGATATCTACCTCGACATTAACTTGAATCCATCCACACAGATGGCCATTCTGAGCGATGTCATTGAGGTACTGAACCGGCAGCATATCCATAAGCTCCTGATTCTGAACAGCCATGGAGGCAACGATTTCAAGGCCATGTTGCGGGAGCTGGGTCTGAAATTCCCGGCCATGCTGCTGTGTACCTCCAACTGGTTTCAGTCGCTGGACCGGACGGCTTATTTCGATGCGCCCGGTGACCATGCGGATGAGCTGGAAACCAGTGTGATGCTGCACCTCAGACCGGATCTGGTGCTGCCGAGGGAGCACTGGGGTGCGGGCCGGGAGAAGCGGCATAAAATCAGGGCCTTCTCGGAGGGCTGGCTGTGGACCGAACGGAAATGGTCGCAGGTGAGTGAGGATACGGGCATTGGCGACCCGAAATCGGCTTCAGTGGACAAAGGTGAGCGGTTTTTTCGGGATGTGACGCGTAAAATTGGACAGGTCATGGTTGAAATCTGTACCCTCGACCGGGATGCAATGTACGAGTAGGGCAAGGTTATCCAGGCCGGTTTCTGGTGACGTAATCTTGCCCTTTAACCGCCCCTTGAATTGGTTCGTGATAATGTCACACCCTGGCGCCCATCGCCCTTTCAAACGGTTCCTGACAGGCAACGACACGGCGAGCAGCGGGCAGGCGCTCATAGTCTGGTGACGTCACCGTGTCTGCGGGCCAATAAAAAAACCCGCGACGGGAAGCTGTGTATACAGGCATCCAATCGCGGGTTATAGTGTGCAGTGCCGGGGCACCGCCAGAGCAAGCGCAAGGACTTACGCTTTCATCAGTTTTTCGTAATCGGCAACGGTTCCGCCGTCGAGGCAGCACTGGATGATCTGTTGTCCCAGCGGACTCAGGCCATCTTCCTGGAAGGAGTTAAGCATGCGGTGGAAGAATTCCAGCAGGATTTCTGCACCGGCATCAAAGCCCTCTTCCTTCACTTCGCGCTGCAGTTCAACCTGCAGGAACCATGGTGGAATGGTAGATCCCTCGAAGGTCATGTATTTCAGGGCATAGCCCAATACATTACAGCGGGACTCAATCAATTGCTCCGGCAGGAAGGGTGCGTTGCCTTTACGGGCCAGATAATCGCGGGCAATCCATTGCGGCATAAAGCCGACTTTCCAGGCACCGATATTTTGGTTCGGTGTGAGGATGTACTGCGTCTCCGGGGTCTGCACAATCTGCTCGAGCAACAGGTTGGCCTGCTTGACTTTTTTACCGGTTGCAAACGGCCAGTAACTGCCCACACCTTCACTGCTGATACCATCGGTCTGGATGATACTCGGATTGGCGTGACCACGTGGTGCCACCAGTCGCCACAGCCAGGCCAGTGCCGGCGGGAGTACGTGCATAAGTCCTACAATCCCGTAGTTGGGCTGCTCCAGCGTACAGGGTGGGGTGCGCAGACCAATACTGCGGACGTCTACACTTACCGGCTTGGATACAATGCCTTGAACGATGTCGCGCGGAACTATAACCCGCGGATTCGGGCAGGGTTTTCCAGGCGCATCCTGAATGTGCTCCCAAATCATGGCCCGACCACCGGGTACGGACTCGATGTTCAGAAACAGCAAGGGCTTAGGAGGCAGTGCTGTGAGTTTTTCCAGGGACGTATCCGTTCCGTACTCGGTGATATGGTCAATCCGGATAAACCAACCATCTTCGGCATCTTCCAGCCAGAGTTTGCCGTCTCCTTTCTGAAGATTCGGGTGACACAGGGCCATATCGTCAGCAACCGGACGAAGTTCACAGGTGCTGGCCAGACTCAGGTACCGGAAGTCGTCTTTGAACAGGTTGGAACCCAGTACCAGTCGACCATCGGCCAGACGGTGTGGCTGCTGGAGCATTTCGCTCTTACCACCGCCACTGGCACCTTCGTGCATGATGGTAACAATATTGTCATAGGGTGTTTTTACCTCTACCACCGAGCAGTGTGCGGTTACCCACTCTTCTTCTTCGCCCAGGCCGATGAGCATACCGTATACCCCTTTTTTGGCACTGGGACCGGGATACAGGTTGTAGCTGAACATTTCATAGTTGCCGGGCTGGCGGTTATGAACCACCACCTGCTTGCCGTCAAAGTGGGTATGACGGAAAGGAGGTGCGGTGTAAATAAAAGCCGTTGGATTGAAATCGGATGGGAGATCGGTAGGATCCAGAATTCCCTGCAGCAAAGCCAGTCCCATTGCGAAGAAACCGCAATTGGCCGGAACTACGGCTACGGCGTGATACCCCATGCCTTCCTTGCCGGCGTTGAAAAAGAACATGGCCAGGTCTTCGCCCTTCATCCATTCGAAGGTCTCCTGACGGAGGGGGTCAAAATCTTTGCCGAAACGATCTTTGTAGGTGTCTTTATCGGTAGGAAATTCATCGGCAATAACCATACAATCCGGATCGCGGCGACGCATGTACGGCTCGACATAATTGGCTGCGATGCCGTTTTTTACCCGGTGGACGGTGGCTTCGTGAAAGCGGGTTCCGTCGGGCAGGTCGAAACAAACATCAAACTGGATGCTTTCTTCACCATTGACCGACAGGTTTACAAGGTCATCAATATTTCTGGCTACGGTTACGCTGGGTGCTGCATCTATCAGGGCTTTTAGGTCAGCAGGCAGCTTAAAATCAAATGTTGGCTTGGTAGATTCTTTCGTTTCTGTACTCATAGTTTTCAGGTAATAGTATAGGTGTTTAACCCGTTGAGCGGGTTGTAGTTATACGAGTTCAATAATTCAACGTACCAGGCTCAATACAATAGATGGGACCCGTCCTCCGGGCGTGCGTAATGAGCAGGTAATACCCTTTAAAAATTTGCCGTCCTCCCGATTGCGGGAGCATCGAGCAGTGATTATTTATCCCTAAGTAGTACCATTTCAAGTACACTACAATATAGTCATTTGCAGGGATTTGTAAAAATAAATCAAAAACCGAACTGACTGGATGTGGTAACGCTTTTCCAGAGCTGTGTAAGCTTTTTAGCGATGTGACGATGTTATGGCAATGTTAATACTTTTGGGGGAAATGGTCTCGGGAGCGGTCTATAGGGGGTATAGTCGATGCCCTTGTGCGGGTACCACAGCGCATCAATACGCACGATCCACTACTTCGTCCGACTGGTTCTTCCCTGTATAGTACATCAAGAGGTGAAGAATTTGCGGGTTTATTGCGACAAACCAGCCTGCTGTGCCCTTTATTTTTAGCCAAAACCCATCCCCCGAGCGGCTGCACGTTCCATGCAGCAGTGACCCTGTGTCTTATGATGCACGAATACCCCGACGATGGCTTCATCCAACCACTGCATTAACCCGGCCTGATAACCCGCGCATTTCAACAGTCCGCTACGGGCACGATATGCGGAGTATGGTGGCTGTGCAACTGCCCGCTCCCCTCACCTTGCTGGTGTTGTTGGCCTTTTTCCTGTACCCATCCGCTGCGTTCAGCCAGGAGATCTTCCCGCCGCCGGAGCGCCTCCCGGAAATACGCGCCACCCGGGCGGCCGAACCCATCCGCATCGACGGTCGACTCCGGGAGTCGGACTGGGAGACCGCCGAAGTGATTGCCTCCTTCACCCGGTTTCAGCCCAATCAGGGCGGCCCCGTCAGCCTCCCCACCGAAGTTCGCATACTGTTTGACGATGAATACCTGTATTTCGGTGCGATGATGTACGATACGCTGGGCCGGGAAGGCATCCGCGTTCCGGTCATCCGCCGCGATTTCGACTACTTCGAGAATGATCTGTTCAGCATTGCCCTGGACGGCCTGAATGACGGTCGGAATTCCATGGTGTTTCAAACCAATCCTTACGGGGCCCAGCGCGAGCTGCTCTCCCTGGATGCCACCACCTTCAACCGGCAATGGCAGACCTTATGGGTAGTCGCTTCACACATCGGCGACTACGGCTGGAGTACCGAGGTAGCCATCCCCTGGAAGAGCATCCGTTACGAAGAGGGCGCCACCGAAATGCGGGTGGTACTCATGCGGATCATCCGCCGGTTGAACGAACGGGCTACCTGGCCGCCCCTGCCCCGGGCCATGAACCCCTACCGGATGGACTATGGCGCGCTGATTACCGGACTTCGTCCGCCTCCACCCTCCTCCAACGTGCAGGTAAATCCCTATCTGCTGGTCTCCGGGCAGGATACTGCGGTCGAGGGTGACCCGGGCGGAACATCGGACGGATGGCGTGGTCCCGAAATCAAGGCCGGCGGCGAGGTGAAGTGGGCGATGGATACCCGCTCGGTGCTGGATGTAACCTGGAACACCGACTTTGCCCAGGTAGATACCGACCGACAGGTGCTGAACCTGACCCGGTTTTCGGTGCAGTTCCCCGAACAGCGTCAGTTTTTTCTGGAGGGAAACGAGCTGTACACGATGTCGGCCCGGGAGCTTATTCAGCCCTTTTTCTCCCGGCGCATCGGCCTGGACGATCAGGGAAACCCCGTGGCGCTGGACGGCGGATTTCGATTTACACGTCGGGGTACCGATCAGACCGCCGGTGCCATGCTGATGCGGCAGGCGGAAGGGTCGGAATCGGGTGCGGCCTGGTTTGCCATGGGCCGGTATACCCGGAATCTGAATGCCACCAACCGGCTGGGCATCATGGCCTCGCTGCGGCACGATGCCGAAGGTCCGGTGCCGCCGGTGCCCGACAACTTCATAGGCGATGCCGGCCTTTTTGTGCCCCCCTCGCCCGCCAACACCAACCTCACCCTCACCGCCGATGGATTTTCGCGGATGACCAACACCCTGTTATCGCACTACATGCTTTCCTACACCCGCAATTCGGATGCAAATGCACCGGCAGACGGATGGTCGGGTGTGTGGCTCGGGGAATATCGTGATAACCGAAACCAACTGGAATTGACCCTGGCCTCGGTTTCGGAAACCTACGATCCCCGGGCCGGATTTATTGACGATGTGAACTATGTGATGAGTCGTGCGGCGTACACGCATACCGCCATGCCCGGCTGGCTTCCGGATTTCATACAGGAGCTGGAGCCTTCGGTTGACGCCGTACATTTCCGCCGGTACAATGACCTGAATTTTCGGGAGGCAGTGGTAACGGCCAGTCCGGTCGCGCTGATTGGTCGGGACGCCTCCGAGCTGGAATGGTCGGTAGAAGCACATTGGCAGCAGCTGGAGAACCCGTTCCGTCCCCTGGGCGCCAGCATTGCTCCGGGCCGTTACCAATACTGGCTGCAGGAGCTGGAATACAACACCGATTACTCGCGCCGGATTGCCGGCAAGGTCAGTCTGCGCGAGGGAGGCTATTTCGGGGGAAGGTTGTTCTCAGCGAGCCTGGAAGCCCGTGTTGCGCCGGTGCCCCAGCTCATGCTTACGGGCACCTACACCTACAACCGATTGCGCGATGTGGGTACAGACGACGATGACATCCGTGCCGGCATTACCGGGCTGGAGACTCGCGTGGCGCTGAATGCACGGTTTCAGTGGATTACCTTCTACCAGTTCAATACCCGCTCTAACCTTCATGTATTGAACAGCCGGCTGCAATGGGAATACCTGCCCATGTCGTTTCTGTACATCGTGCTGAATGACACCCGCGGGGATGCGGTCGACCCGCTGGCCGTGCGGCGCCGCTCCCTCGACCAGCAGGCCATCATGAAAATTACGTTGCTTCGGCAGTTGTAGGTGGCCGGGTAGGCTGCTTATCGGTCAGGAGGACGTATCCACCTGAAGCCAGCAAAGCTGATATGCTGCCAGAACCATCTTTTCATTTGGTGCCACGCGTTTCCCGGAAATCATATCGCGCAGTGGTGTGACCGTCCAGGCATTTGGAAGTATCACATCACTGGTTTTCTCCCGGAAATTAGCAAGTACAAGTACGGCAGAATCTCCGTGCGAACGATTGCTGTTGGCTGTTTCGCTCAGTGTCTTAACAAATCCGAGCACTGAAGCGTGACCTGTATCAATAAGGTGGACAAAGTTATCGCCGAAAACTTGTGTTTTTTTGCGGATGTTAATCAGTTTTCGTAACTGTTCAAATAACACGTACTCAGGTTTCTTGCCAGCCATAATTTTCTCGTTGAGCTCCCAGTTCGTTGCAGGCCTGTGGACCCAGCGGGAGTCATATTGCTTGGCAGGATTCTCGGTGTACGTATAATCATTGCATAGACCTACTTCGTCACCTAGATATATGAGTGGCAAACCGCCGATGCACATCGTCATTCCATAGAGCAGTATAATGCGGGCGATGGCATCGTGCATTCTGCCATAATCGTCAGTTTCGAAGGCTTCCTCCACTCCTGCCAACGAGGCCGTGGTACCACATATCCGCATATCACCGTTAGAAGGATTAAACTGAAATGTTCGGCCCCGGGCAAATGAACCCGGGAATTCTCCGCTGTAAAAGCGATTTAGAAACCGGCGATGATTATCTCCATGTATTCCGATTTGCATGGCATCGTCGTCACTGAACGTCCACCCGATGTCATCGTGACTCCGAACGTAATTAACCCAGGCCGTCCCGGCAGGTAAGCGAAAGCGATGCAGGATGGACTCACGCAGCAGTTTGATTTCACGTGTAGCCAGGGATTCCCACAGCAAGGCCATGAAGGTAGGATTATACGATACCTGACACTTGTTGGGGTCAACATATTTTATAACGTCATCGGGGTGCACAATGGCTTCTGATTTGAACAGTAAACCGGGCGCCGCAATACGTGCGCAAAGATTAAGCGATCGGACAATTACGTGGGCCTGCGGGAGGTTTTCACAAGGCGTGCCCATCTGTTTCCATGTAAATGGTACAGCATCGAGTCTGAGGAACCGTACTCCTACATTGGCCAGACCCAGCATCTCTCCTGTCATCGCTGTAAATACGTCTGGATTGCGGTAGTTAAGGTCCCACTGATAGCTGTGGAATGTTGTCCATACCCATTTTTTTAAGGTTTCATTCCAGGTAAAGTTACCCCTTCTTACTTCCGGAAAAATTTCCCTGAGATTTTGTTCAAACTGATCCGGAATGGTTCGGTCGGGGAACAAATAATAGAACTGTTGATACCGGCTGTCCCCGGCAAGTGCTTTCTGAGCCCACTCGTGGTCGTTTGATGTATGATTATTGATGAAATCCAGCACAAGCGATATACCTTTTTTGCGCATTTTTTGCGCCAGTCGGGTCAACTGTTTCATGGTACCCAGCCGTGGGTTCACTTTTCTGTAACTACTTACGGCGTAGCCCCCGTCGTTTTCGGGCTCGGGTACGTCAAATAAGGGCATAAGGTGCAGATAGGTAACCCCTAGCTGTTCCAGATAGGAAATTCGCTCCTCTAGTCCATTTAAGTCCTCTGCAAACAAATCTACATAACACACCGCGCCCACCATATTGGAATCGGTGAACCAATCCGGGTTTTTTTCATCAGCTGCATCATCTTTTCGCAACCATCCTGGTCGACCATTCCATGATGTAGCTAATGTGCGGGCCAGGTTCTGAAGGTGTACGGCAAAATCCAGCTGGTCGGCATATAGCTTATATAATTCATCCAGAAGTGCCGGGAAATTCAGATTAAACCTATGAAGAAAAACCTCTTGCTGGGAGGCCTTATCCAGTTTTAACTGATCTGTAGCTGCATGGAGGCAGGACTGTAGTAAGCGATCTCGTGATATTTCTTGGAAATAGGACATTACCTTGTCTGATCAAGTAATTGAGCGGGAAAATTTACCATGGCACCAGACTGCGTAGCTGCAAATCCCGCAAACTGATTAGCTTTTTCAATCATTATCTGCGGATCTGTACCCTTTAACAAATGATGGATGATGCAGGCAATGAAAGCGTCACCAACGCCTACAGAATCGCCATTTCTCGTGTCTACAGGTTGGGATTTTCCCTCAAACAGGGCATTCGGAGCAATAAATTTGCTTCCTTTTGATCCAAGAGTGAGAATTATGGCTCTTACGCCAAACGTTTCAAATAAGAATGTGGAGGTTTCTGCTACATCAAAAACCTCTGCCACCATGCGGTACTCGTGTTCATTCATTTTTATGACGTGAGCTCGCTGAAAGGATGCGGCCAGCATTTCCTTGTCAGTGTATGGAGGACGAAGATTTATGTCGAGGACCTTGAGCGCGTACGGACTTGCCTGATCCAGAAATTTGTAAATGGTTCCGGCAGTGGTTTCATCGCGCTGACTCAGCGTTGAGAAACAAATGGCATCACACTGTTGAGCTAGCTGCAACAGGTCTTCAGACCAGCGTATATCATCCCAGGCCACATTACGCACAATGTGATAGTGAGCCTCTTCTGCGTCAAAGGTTACATCGACCATGCCGGTGGGCTTGGCAGATTGTTGCACATATTTGGTGGGAATCTCCTGCTCTTTCAGGAAATCACATAACATCTTGCCGGCTTCATCATCACCAACCGAACTCACGATTATTCCATTATTACCGAGTTTGTTGAGATTATAAACCACATTCGCAGGGGCACCGCCGGGCTTGGTGTAATCTGGAAACCGATCAACCAGTAACTCTCCTATTCCAATAATCTTTTTTTTGTGTAATGACATGAGTAGAAGCACACTCTAAAAAATGATAAGAAGTGTAGCTACCAATATGAGCAGACCAATAGACTGATATCGGTAATTTTTGTAAAACGGGAGTGATACAAGAGACGCTGTTTCTCCTTTAAAGTAAGCGGGGGTCCAGATCAGAGACTCCCAGTCTTTGTTTTCATCGGGGCTGGAGGTGAGACTAAATGTTAACAGTACCGCTGAACATACGATGAATATAATGCCGGCCAGATACAGATAATGCGGCAGCACATCTTCAATACCGGCATAGTTTACATAAAACTTGTAGCCCATACTGAGTACGCTCAATGTAACTCCGGTAATAATGGACGCATTCGCACCGCGGGTGTTGATGCGTTTTGAAAAGAGTCCAAAAATGAAGAGAGCAACAATGGGCGGACAAATAAACGAAAGCACCATTTGCAGATAATCCCAGAAAGACGGGAATTTGTTGATTTGAGGTGCCCAAAGTGCTGCAATAACCATGAAAATACCAATCATGATTTTCGCAATCTTCATGGTCTGTTCTTTGGTGGCGTCTGGATTATACTTTTTGTAGAAATCGAAGGTAAATAAGGTAGATGCAGCGTTCAGTCCGGAGTCAACACTCGACATCAAGGCTGCGATGAACCCTGCGAGGGTCAGGCCGAGTAATCCTGCGGGCAGTAAGTTGAAAATAAGCGTGGGATAAGCATTTTTGGGATCATCCAAATCCGGGAAGAGGACGATGGCCATAACTCCGGGCAATACCATGATAAAAAGTGCCGAGAGTTTAAGAAGTCCGGCAAAGAGTGCTCCCCATTGACCCTGACGGGTATCCTTCGCGGCTAGTGCGCGTTGAGCTATGAACTGATTTGTTACCCAGAAGTAAAATCCCAGCAGGAATACACCGGAGAAAAGACCGGGCCAAGGAAGATCGGGATCGCTTGCCGGACGGATTATAGTTAGATGTTCTGTACCTACAGCCGCTACAATAGCATCCCACCCTCCGGTTAAATTGAAGGCCAGTACGGTAACCACAATAGAGCTGAAAATAAGTAACACAGCCTGTACTGTATCTGAATAAACAACTGATGCTAAACCACCCAATAACGTATAAAAGGCTGCAAACAGTGAAATTGCCCAGATTATTGTGGTTAACGACAAATCAGGAAAGGCCATTTTCACTACCAATGCCCCGGCAAACAGACCAGAGGCAATATCGATAAAAATATTCAGGGTGATGGTAACACCCGAAAAATAGTATCGGGCAAATGTTCCATACCGTCTTTCCAAAAATTCAGGTATGGTGTAAACGCGGTTTTTTAGATAATAAGGAAGGAAAAAAACCGCAAAAATGATTAGTACGATGGTTGCCATCCACTCATAACTAAAAACGGCAAAACCTGTTCGGTAGCCACTTTCGGCAAGCCCAATCAGACTTATGCTACCCATATTGGAAGC
>Ga0076929_100723_pt1 | contig 18260 bp, 13 predicted proteins | sample HotLakConUCCSL28_FD_87104 | JGI IMG/M metagenome (GOLD analysis project Ga0076929, IMG submission 87104) | Hypersaline microbial mat communities from Hot Lake, Washington, USA - Hot Lake Consortium UCC-SL28 (version 3) (version 3) | ecosystem: Environmental > Aquatic > Thermal springs > Hot...
GTGATTCCAGCTAATCGTCATCGTGCTGTTGGCAAAGATAGCGGCTTGACAAGCTATATAGAAAGGTTCAACAACACCCTGAGACAGCGGGTTTCGCGATTAGTGCGAAAAACACTTTCCTTCTCTAAAAAGTTAGAGAACCACATCGGTGCGATTTGGAATTTCATCCACGAGTACAACCGTTTAATCAGAGAAAAAAGGGTCGAGAATGATCCTAACGCTATTTTCTCTATCCTTTACTAAAATGGACTACCGGGATGAAAAGTATAAAACGTCGCCGTCAAGACGCGATTACTCTCATGAATTAATTGCAATCACATTCAAAGCATTCCAACCTATCTTTGAAGAGCCATAAAAACGCGAAAATCGTTGCTGTCAGTTGATACTCCCCGATCTGAAGAGACGGGGAGTATCAACTGACAGCGCCAACATTTTGCGCTGTCAGTTTGTTGGCTTACGATAGCTTTAGCCACGAAAAGTCATTGGCTGATCATCTGTTGTCGTAGAGAGGCTGTGGCTTGCTCGTCAATCACCAGTCTGACTGGATCAATCACTACCCCATAGTCTCGTTTAGCTGACTCAACTGTCATAAATTCATCTATTACATCCTCTAACACTTGAGTGAGCTCTCGCTCTAGAGGCGCACCATACCCACCTCCACAGGGACTAATCGTCCGTAGCGTATCACCTGATTTAGTCTTACGACAGGGAAACTTAGACGGTAGAATCTGAATTTCATCGGTATCTGGATTCAGAATTTCGACCCCGCCGGGTGTACCATCCTGTCCACCAAAAATTCCCCAGGGAGCATATTTATTCCCCTCACCTTCTAGAGACATCTGCCCCGGTGAACAGAATTGAATATCTCGAATCGAGCCTAGTCCACCTCGCCATTTACCTGCACCGCTGGCATCTTCAATCAACTCATATCGTGTTACCCGTAGCGGCAGATGGGCCTCAATATCTTCAATCGGGTTATTGCGCGTATTCGCATATAGCGTATCGACTCCATCCATCCCATCCTTACCATAGCGACCTCCATAGCTACCCTCGGTAATATCCATATAAACCCAATAGTCTTCACCCAAGGCTCCACTGTAGGACGCCACTTTAATGTTACCGATCCCACCGCTGATATTGTGAGGTGCAACTTGAGCCAGGGCTTTCATCAACGTATCTGCGACAATATTACCGGGACAACACCGGGCAATGACTGGAGCCGGATAAATCGGATTAGCGAGACATCCCTTAGGCGCCACAATGTGAATTGGTCGAACCAAACCAGAATTTTGGGGCACATACTCCATTAGGGCCGTATCGAGTAGCACCGAGCGTAGAGTCACAAAAATCGCAATATCCACTGTTCCCACAAATGGCATATTAATTGGACGATCATCAATCTGGGGCGAAGTTCCCGTCAGATCAATCGTCATTTCGCTCCCTTCAATTGTGACTGTCACAGCAATCGTTAAATCCTTTTTCCCTGGATCTAGATCGTCTAGAAAGCCATCGAGAAAACCTTCAGCCTTGTAGGTCCCGTCGGGCAGACGTTCAATCGCCTGCCGGAGCATCCGTTCGGAGTAATTCATTAACTCTTCGCTGGCAGCTAGAACGATATCCAATTCATATTGATTTACTAGCTCTAAAAACCGTTGTTCGCCTACCCGACAAGCCGCTACCTGGGCTTCGATATCCCCTACTACTACCTGTGAACTACGAATATTTTGTCTTAGCATGCGCCAGATCTGACGATTTTTGATACCCTTTTCGTAGAGTTTTAAAGCCTTAAATTGTAACCCCTCAGCAAAAGCATCCACCGCATCCACAATGCCGCAGCTCCCTGGAGAAGAAGAGCCAATGTCTAGATGATGGGCAGTGGTAAAGGAATACCCGATCAAGGTATCCCCTTGAAAAATGGGAATACCGATGCCAATATCCGGCCCGTGAGAAGCGCCGTAGTAAGCATGATTGTGCATGATCACATCACCGGGGTAAAACTCTTCGCCATCCTCTTCCATGGCTTTTAGTACACCGCGCATATAGCCAGGAATTGGACCTAGTTGCAAGGGTGTACTGTAGGCACATTCGGCGAGCTGTTGACACTTAGCATCGAGAATCGCTGCTCCAAAATCCTCTGACTCTCGGATGATACTGGAATAGGACATCCGGGCCAGTTTATGCCCCATTTCTAGGGCAATACCATTCAGGGCTCCAGCGATCACCTGGGCAGTGACGGGATCGATTTTGGGTAAGGGTTGGGCTTTGCTTAAAGGCATAGGAAAAAGAAAAGAAAAGGATAGGGAAAATGAAAGGCTAGCGCTACCCTTGGAGCTGCCGGTAGTGGGAGACCCAAGGGGATGAGAAAAGTATGATATGTCAGTTTTTTGTGGCCATAGGGATAGCCATTGCTCGGGGAGGCTCTGCCGTTGGCTGACTGGTTAGCCGAATATGTAAATTACCGTTCGCCTCAATGGTGGTAAGACTTTGGGGCGGCAACAATACTGTAGAGTCTTTTTGAAAGATGATCGCAGGCCCTTTAATTTCTCCGCCTACGGGCAACCGATCTCGATCAAAGAAATGGGTGGAATATTTTTCGAGCTTGCCCTTCACTCTGAAGTAAGTGACTGCTGTTTTTAACCAGGCATCTTGCACGGCTCCAGAGATGGGTACGGGCAGTCCTGAAAGCTTAGGCATGGGTCCAGTCCCCGTCACTCGCAATGTGACCAACTCTACCGGATTTTCGGTAAAGGCATGGCCATACTCGGCGGTATGGAGATCATGAAATTGCTGCCAGACTGTTTGCAGGGCAGTTTCATTGAGGTTCCCATTGGGTACTAATGCTCGTAGTTCATAGCCTTGTCCAACATAACGACAGTCGGCAAAACGCTGTAGGGTCATCTCTGCATCACTAAAACCATCTGCCCGAAGTTGGGCTTTGATTTGATCTTCTAGCGATCGCAAATCCTCATTTAGTTTATCCAAGTCTGGAGCCGTGCTGAGGATAAACTCATTCTGAATCAGATCGTGCTTTAGATCGGTAGTCAGCAAGCCCATGGCGGAGGTGATGCCAGGATATCGAGGGACAATTACTTCAGGTATACCTAACGAGAGCGCAACTTCAGCGGCATGGAGCGGCCCAGCGCCCCCCTGAGCAACCAAAGCAAATTGTCGCGGGTCTTGACCTTTTTGAATAGTTCGAGAGCGAATTGCATTGGCCATGTTGTTGTTTACAATGGTGAGAATACCAGCCGCAGTTTCATACAGGTCTAAGCCCATTTGATCGGCCAGAGACTGCACGGCAGTAAAGGCTTTGTCAGGAAAGATGGCCATTTCACCCCCCAAAAAGTATTCCGGGTCGAGCCGATTGAGAACTACGTTGGCATCGGTAACGGTGACTGCCTGTCCGCCCTTGTCATAGCATACTGGGCCAGGCTCTGCACCAGCACTGCGCGGCCCTACCCGAAAGGCTCCTCCCCCATCTACATAGGCAATACTGCCACCGCCTGCACCAATGGTATGGACATCGATCATCGGCACCATGACTGGATATCCGGAAATCCAGGTATCGCGCGCCGAGGCCTCGGCAAAGCCCCGTTCAGTGACAATGCCAATGTCGGTACTTGTACCCCCCATATCAAACGTAATTAACCGAGTCCGCTTAGACTTTTCGCCAGCAGCAGCCCCGCCTAACACCCCTGCCGCCAATCCTGATAACAACAGAGTAACCGGCTGTTCTCCAGCGACTTCAGCAGTAGAAACTCCGCCGTTAGACCGCATAATGTGGAGTTCGCCGCGTACAGATTTTTCCTTTAAGCTACGGCTCAGATTATTGATATAGTGCTTTACCTTAGGCCCTACAAAAGCATTAATGCAAGCCGTCGTGAATCGTTCAAACTCTCGAAATTGGGGAAAGATGCTGGCGCTGGTTGTGATGAAGGCTTCAGGGTAAAGTTCTTGAGCTAATTCTGCAACGCGTTCTTCATGGCGGGCATCAAAATAGGAGTTAAGAAAGCAGATAGCAATGGACTCCACCCCGGCCTGCTTGAGTTCTAGGATCGCAGTCTTTGCTGCCGCTTCGTCCAGGGGAGTCAGGACTTTACCTTTAGGGTCTAGGCGTTCGGCAACAACTTTGCGATCGCGACGCTTAACTAACGGCCTAGCCTGCCAGGGAATATCTTGCATGATCGAGTAATGCTGGGGGCGCTGATGCCGTCCAATATGAATAATATCTCGATAGCCCTGGGTGGTGATCATACCCGTGCGAGCCCCATCATGGGTAAGCAGGGTATTGGTCGCAATCGTAGTGCCATGAAGGACATGCTCAACCTCGCTACAGTCCGTCCGGGCCATTTGGCAAAGCGTTTGAATCCCTTGCATCATGCCGATAGAAGGATCTTCTACGGTCGTCGGTACCTTATGAATCCAGGTTTGTTGCTGGGCCAAATCTGCCAGGATCAGATCGGTAAAAGTTCCACCAATATCAACGCCGATCAGCTTCATAGTCGAATTCTACTTTCGTTTAGGTCTGTTTAGCATCTTAGGAAAATAGCGGCTCATCAAATGTTCATTCTGCACTTTTCAGGATATAGTTATTTAAAGAACAACAAGCCTTTTTACACGCATCACTTCTGATTTTGCTGTGGAACTCCGTTCAAATAGAACTTTGTTCAAATAGTGATACGTTGACAAGCCTGTAGAAAAATACGAAAGAATACATTGCCCATAGGATACAATTAGTAAGGGCGTTAATTAATCACACAAATCGTCCAGTTCACGTTTGTTATATCGAATCAACAGCAAAAATGTTAGACAATCTTTAAAGTAGGAAAGATGAATTCTAGGGATGTAACGGAAATTTGATCTATTCACTATAGATCTTTCAATTTATAGAATTTTTCGCCCGAACCGACTTTTCAATAAGCTTTTATGCCTAAAATTAATGCTTCAAAGAAAAGCAGTGAGAACTTTGTAATCCTACTGTTTGAATGCCAACGCAAGACATTGAATCTTCTTGAAGGCAAGCATTAAGGATGCTTCATCACAACAAATATTTTTTCCTACATTATATTTTGGGCATGCCCAAAATATAATGTAAAATCTGCCAAAAAGAAAGACAGACGAGAAGACAAAAGAGCTTAGCGGCTGAGTGTCTACAACTTTGTCAATTCAACTCTAATTTTTAGCCCTGATAGATCCCTCAGTGAAAGTCAGGTGCGTAAGCAGATAAAGTAGTACGACAAATTGACTATTAGTTCTGAGGCAACCTAGATGGCTACAATCACAACACCGTTACAGGTCAATCAAGACAGGCTACATCAGAAACTCTTTGCCCTCGCTAAGATTGGCCAACTTCCCAGTGGTGGCGTCAGGCGGACAGCTTATAGTGTAGAAGATTTAGCTGCTCGGGAGTTCGTTATAACGGCAATGGGGCAACTAGACATGGCCATCAGCATTGACACAGCAGGCAACATTATCGGGCGTTATCACGGGCTACAAGATTTGCCTGCCCTGGCAACAGGCTCTCATATCGATACGGTGCCTACGGGTGGTCGTTACGATGGTGCTTTAGGAGTACTGGCAGGGCTAGAGGTAGTCGCAACACTAAGGGAGTCAGGTCAACGTCTGCATCATCCTTTAGAGGTGATTGTTTTCACTGATGAAGAAGGTGAGATGATTGGCAGTCAGGCCATGGCAGGCACAGCTCTGGTTAACGATGCGGAAGCCTATCGGCGTTTAGAGGGCACCTCTATTCAAACTTGCCTGCAACGGATTGGAGGTAACTGGGAAATGCTACCCACGGCCCAACGCACGGCCCAAGATATAGCAGCTTATTTAGAATTGCATGTGGAACAAGGGAGCGTTTTAGAAACCTTACAACGTCAAATTGGTGTTGTACAGGGTATTGTCAGCCTCCAGCGATATCAGGTTACCATTTTGGGCCGCCCTAATCATGCGGGCACCACCCCAATGGAGATGCGCCAGGATGCCCTTTATGCAGCATCTTTACTGATCGCAGCCGTTCATGATGCCGCCGTCAATATCCCAGGAGATCAGGTCGCCACTGTGGGATATTTAAACGTATCGCCTAACGCGCCTAACATCGTGCCAGGACAGGTCGATTTCACCATCGACCTGAGAGATGTATCTCTAGAAACGATTCAGACGATGGTTGATACCTTACGCCAAGAGGTTCGAGCGATTAAGGTCGCAACAGGTACGCAGATAAAGCTAGAACAACAACATTCTGTTGAGCCTACCCTGGCTAGTGCCCAGATACAAGAAACTATTGTAAGTGTTTGTGAAAATTTGCAGCTCAGCCATTATTCCATGCCGAGCCGAGCCATTCACGATGCCCAAGAAATTGGCCGATTTACCCCAATGGGAATGATATTTGTTCCTAGTCAGGCGGGGATTAGCCATGCGGAAGACGAATATACTTCACAGGAACAATGCACCCAGGGTGCGAATGTTTTGTTACATACACTCTTGCAGCTTGATACATTGTTGTAATTTATCAACGGCTCTGAAATAATTCTAAAGAGAGATTTGAGGAAATCGAGGCCCTGCCCAGCTTTGCGCTGAGCTCTCAATTGTATCAAGACCACGGCTTCGATACAATTGAGAGCCAGATTACGAGCCGATGCAATTCCGGCTGAAAGTTCAGCTGGACTGCTTTGAAAAAGTTAGCGTGATTGCCTTTGAGTGCGCCTAAGTAGTGATTGCCAGAGTTAATAATTTGCTGACAGTTTTTTTGGTGTTGAGCGCATCAAAAGGCCAAGACCATACCCCGATGAGCTAGCGTCTTCAACACGGGTGGCAGCGCGGTAATTTCATTACCCTTTTTGTCGATCGGTTGAATGGAGGGAATCCAGCCTCTTTCTAAGATATAGTACGACATAGATAGTGACCAGCTGAATGGCTCAATTTCAAAAAACCTGGCTAAACATAGGCTGTAAGCTTTGTCGTCTCAGTTCAGTAGCACCCGACGAATCGGACTGTACGAGGGCAGTCAACTTTTGAGGGGTGAAAACACATCTAACGGCTCTTTTTAATAGCTATCAAGCCATCAGTGATTAGCTTGATAGCCTCGGCAGCCTGTACTAACGGCTAGGGTAAAGAGGGATAAACAAAGCGCTTGGTCATAGCGACGTCCGGCCCCCCGGCGCTGGTCGGGTAATGCTCGAAAGACTTCTACGATAGCTAACGTGCTCATGCATTGAGAAGGTCTCAATCAACGACTCTCCTTGGCTTTCCCTGAATTGTCTAGAATGGAATGACCTGGGCAGCAAAACACCGTCTGGAGATGACTTCAAGAAACGGACAAAGAGCCTGCGCCAACAGAGTGAGCGTCCAAGCGGTGGCCAGAAAGGGCATTCAGGAAGAACGTTAGAATGGTGCGAAGCGGTTGATGAAGTCGTAGCCAGCTAGGGTGGCTATATGTTGACTGCACGGTTAGCTTGACGGACTACTTGTCCATCCCAAAAAGGGATAAGATGCGATGACTGAGATGGCCATTTTGCCCTTGATGTGCTCAAAGGTACCTTCCTCGGTTGCCCTCTCATTCCAACACTTATGCCTGAGTCGTCGTTATGTTCGACTGACCTTAAATCGAACCCCTAGCATCTGTTCTATGGCGATTGCCCATTGAGCAATCTTCCGTTTAGTGGCTAAGTGTAACCGAGGACACAGCTTTCCGAGAGACCATTTGTAATCATTACGCTTAAGTACGATTGGGCTTGGCGTGGTTAGAGCATCTACAGGAAGGTACCTATATGTACTAGCGCAACGTTTCCTAAAGACTTGTCCTGGCCACAGCATTCGCCTTATAACTATGACGCCAACACTTATTCACAGTAAGTATTTGATTACGAAAGTACTCAGTCGCACAGAAGCTGAAGTGATCGAAAACGGGGCACTCTTTCAACAAGATGGTCGCATTGTTGAGATCGGTGATTACGAAGCGCTCGCGAAGAAATACCAGCCAGATGAGATTTTAGGATCAGAGCGAGACGTGGTAATGCCAGGGTTTGTGAATAGTCATTACCATGTTGGACTCACGCCGCTAAAGCTAGGCTCTCTCGACTATCCGCTGGAACTTTGGTTCGCCTCAAGGCTATCTGCTCGTCCAGTGAATTTTTATCTGGATACTCTGTACTCTGCTTTTGAAATGATTGAGTCGGGTATCACAACTGTGCAACATATCCATGGATGGTTGCCAGGACTTGCTAATTACTGGCCTGACATCACTAGCAATTTGCTCAAAGCCTACACAGATCGTTTTGGGGAAGAAGTCGGCATGCTCGCGAAAGAAGTATTCCCCTACGTCAAACAGGTTTATGATGGCTGGTTTGAGGCTCAATCCTATGAGCCTTTCTATCGCTCTAGCTGTCGCTGCTCAAGCTGCTGAGGTTCAAATGCCGTAAGAGGATTTTGAAATGGCCAGCATTTACGAAACAAGTCGATAGCGCTGTCTAAAGAACTATTTCGAGAGTTATTCCGAGAGTTGTGTAGGAAAAGAGCATGGGAAAAAGTGTTTTACTCGGTATGTTGACTCCCTCTTCGAATACGGTTCTAGAACCGGTCACTGTGTCAATTTTGCAAGATTTAGACAATGTTAGTGCCCATTTCAGTCGATTTCGAGTCACCGAGATATCGCTTTCTGAAGCCGCGTTGAGGCAGTTTGACGATCGCCCGTTGTTAAGGGCCGCTGAGCTACTTGCAGATGCCAAGGTAGATGTGATTGCTTGGAATGGAACTTCGGCTGGCTGGTTAGGTTTTGAAAGAGATGTGCAACTGTGCGATCGCATCCAATCAACCACAGGCATTCCAGCGACCACTTCTATATTGGCGATCAACGAATTGTTTCAGCGGCATCAAATTACCCATTTCGGTTTGGTTACACCTTATCTAGAAAATATACAAAAAAAAATTGTGCAGAACTACCAGCAGGCTGGGTTCAACTGCATCTCTGAACGGCATTTAGACCTATCAGTCAACTTCTCCTTTGCCGAGGTAACGGCTGATACGATCAATCAACAAGTTAAGGCAGTTGCACAGGCTCATCCGCAAGCCATCACGACAATGTGTACCAACTTGCGCGCCGCGCCGCAAGTCGCTTCACTAGAGCACATTTTAGGCATTCCCATCTACGACAGCATTTCGAGCGTCATTTGGAAATCTCTATCTATAGCGGGCGTTGACTCAAGTACAGTGCAGGGCTGGGGTCGGCTATTTACAGAACAGAAACACCATAGAAAAACACTCTAAAACCCAAGCGATGAAGCCACTCTACCAATGGTCTGCTACCGAGATGCGACAGAAGCTTGACTCTAAAGAGGTCAAGGCAACTGAGATTGTTCAAAGCTGCTTGCAGCAAATTGAACAGGAGAACGAGCAGTTAAAAGCTTTTATTACCTCATGTGCAGAACCCGCATTAGCCAAAGCACGGGCGATAGATGAAGCTCGCAGCAAAAAGACACCGTTGGGGCCGCTATCAGGTATTCCCTTTTCTGTGAAAGACTTGACGCCTACTGCGGGTATTAGAACAACCCTCGGTTCTCTGATTTATCGAGACTGGATACCCGATCAAGATGAACTCTGCGTGGCCAGGCTAAAGCAAGCAGGAGGTGTTCTGATAGGTAAGACCAATACGCCAGAATTTGGGATGGGCGCTCATACCAACAATCGACTATATGGCCCAACGGCTAACCCTTACGACCCCACGCGCAGTTCTGGCGGTTCTAGTGGTGGCGCGGCGGTTGCGGTGGCAACAGGAATGTGTGCATTGTCGCAGGGCACTGATATGGGTGGCTCTGTTAGAACACCTGCTAGTTTTTGTGGTGTCGTAGGTTTACGACCCGCAGCGGGACGGATTCCTCGACCTCGAAAACCTCTTCTATGCGATGCGCTCGATACAGACGGGATTATCGCTCGCACCGTTGAAGATGCAGCTCTTATGTTGTCTGTGATGGCAGGCTGGGATGCTGGAGACTCGCTAGCGATCGCCGCTTCCTGGTCGCTGCCATCTTTTAACACAAATACTATAGATCAGCTCACAGGGAAGCTCCGAGTAGGCTTTAGCGCTGGTTTGGGAATTGCCACGATTGATACGCAAGTTGAGGCAATTTTCGAAAAAGCCGTTGAACAGATTTCTACGATCTGCAATAACTTAGTTCCTGAGCATCCTGATTGTTCAATGGCATCCGCTGCTTTTGAGACATTGCGGGCAGCATTGCTCTGGTATAAGCAGAAACACCACTACAATGATCACGAGGACCAGCTCACTGAGACCGTCCGTTGGAATGTCAAACGTGGAAAAGACCTCACTGCATTCGATGTTTTGACCGCAGCAGCGCAGCGCGATCAGCTCTACCGAAACTTTCTCTCTTTTTTTGAAACTCATGATATCTTAGTGACAGTGAGTGCTTGTGTACCGCCTTTTCCGCACGAGCAAGCAGAGGTATTAAGCGTGAACCAGACGCCACTCAAAAACATTATTGATTATCTTGCGGTCACTTATACAATCTCTTTAACTGGGCTTCCTGTCGTCTCCATACCCTGTGGTTGGACGCCAACAGGCTTGCCTATTGGTATGCAAATTATTGCTCCTCCTCAGGGCGAGACGCTGCTTTTACAATTTGCCTATGTGTTGCAAGAAACGTTGAATTTTCGTCATCGGTGGCTTCATTAGCCAAACATCTCATACCAATGTCTGGCAATTTGGTCACGCCTAGCGATCCAAACTCGTTCGTGTGCTTGGATATGTTCTAAAAACTGTTGAAGTGCCCATATGCGTCCGGGTCGCCCAATGATGCGAGTATGCAGCCCTACTGTCATCATGCGAGGACTGTTCTCGCCTTCTTGATACAGCCAATTAAAGCTATCAATCAGATAAGTTGAGAAATCCTGCGCTAATCGAAAAGTTTCCGTATTCGTAAAACGCATATCGTTCGTGTCGAAGCTGTAGGGCAACACAAGATGGGGCTTGCCCGAAACCTCCACAAAATAAGGCAGTTCATCGTTATAAGCATCTGAATCGTACAAAAAACCACCGTGCTCTAGGAGCAGTCTACGAGTGTTTGGCGTACTGGATGCCTTGGTTTGCCAGCCAACAGGGGATACCCCAGAAGCTTGCTCAATCGCTCGTACTGTCCTACGGATGTTTTCTCTCTCTTGAGGCTCTTTCATATACACCAAAGGCTCCCATCGATAGCCATGGCAGCAGAGTTCGTGTCCTCTTTTGACTGGCTCAAGAGCCATCCAAGGAGAGGTTTCAACGGCTCTACCGCAGACGTTCATAGTTGCTTTTATACCATAGCGATCAAACAAATCCAGCACGCGCCAAAAGCCAATTCTTGAACCGTATTCAAAATGAGACTCCATCGCTAAGTTCGGAACCCCTTGAGTCTCTGAAATAACTTCGTATACGGATTCGTTGCGCTCGTCACCGGCAGAAAGGGTTAGCTCTGCGCCCTCTTCTAAATTGAGAACAAAAGAAACCGCAACGCGCGCATTGTTGGGCCATTGGGGATTAGGCGAATGAGGCCCGTACCCCCAGAAATCACGCGCAGGTGATGAGCACATATAGCTGATTAAAACTTCTAATAAATCGAGCCACTCATTGTAGGCTATCTGACGAGTACACCCCACCAGATTTAATATTCGCGTCAATAAAAAATGTCATGAGTTTGGAATGTTACTCAGTATACAGAATCGCTAGCAATAAGTGTTACATAGTGTGTACCAATTGTATACAAAGGTTTCAGGGCTTTGATTTTCCTGAGTGCCTCTGCGGCTCTGAGGTTGGGTGACTCTGTATCTAATTCAGAGGTTCTGTCTAGCGATTGGAGCGTACGAAGTTTAGTAGCGCCGCAAATGCTGAGTAGCCAACGTCACTTAGTCAATATTCCTATAAATAGTTTTTGTCGCCCGTTTTGTTTTGTAGAAAAAGGACTGACACAGTATGAGTCAAAGATTTGTTAACCGTTTATCTCGCCGTTCTGTACTGGGAGCGGGAATGTTTCTCGGAACAAGCTGGGCGCTCAAAGCCTGTAATGCCACTGTTAGCCCAGATATAGGTGCCGCAGGTGAAGCGGGTGGAGCAGGTGCTGTCGGCGGAGATTTGGTTGTGGCCTCTTTCCCTGGCACGACGGATGCAGTCATGCGAGAAAAGCTAGCGCCCGTGGTCGCAGAGAAAGCGGGTATTAATATGAGCGCCCAGCCACTGCTAGCCTTTGAGCAGATTGCACGGGTCAAGGCTTCTCCCGAAAATCCGCCGTTTGATGTGTTGTTGTTAGACGACGGTCAAAACGCGGTCGCTGTTGAAGAAGGCATAATTCAGCCTTTCCCTATAGACCAGGTTCCTAATGCTAGCGATGTGAATCCGGGCTTTTTGAAAGGAGATGGACTCGCACCGGTTTTCTTTGCTCAGGGTATTGTGATGGCTTACAACCCTGAAAAAGTGACAACGCCCCCGACCTCGTGGGAGGTCATGCTTGACCCTGATTTAGATGCTCAGCTAGGTCTGGTGAGTTTGAACAGTATTCTCGGCACCTCTTTTATGGTGGAAATGGCCAAGGTCTTAGGAGGCAGTGAGTCTGATATTGAGTCCGCTTTTGAGGCCGTGAGCGAAATGTTGCCTCGGGTTAGTGGTGTTGCAGCAAACCCAGGTGCTTTGCTTACCCTGTTCCAGCAGGGTGAGGTGGATATCTCACCAATGTGGCACAATGACGTACTAACCCTAGCCGAACGCGGCGTACCGGTTGCGATCGCCAAGCTTGATTCTGGCGTTGCGGTCGCTCGCTACAGCCTTGATGTGGTTCAAAACCCCACGGCTGGGTTGGATTCAGCTTTGGCCTATGTCGATGCTATGCTCAGCCCCGAGGCCCAGACTGCACTGTCCGCTGCGCCTTACTTCTATATTCCAAGCAACGATACTGTAGAGCTTCCGCCTGCACTCGTCGAAGCTATGGGCATTGAATCCGTAGACGATTTCATTGCTATGTCCCACGGGCTAGACTGGGCTACTATTAATCCTCAGCGGGCAGAGTGGATTGAGCGATTTAACCAGGTTGTCCAGGCTTAATGTTGTTGTTTAGTCTGAATCAACAATGACCTTTTCTCCTTCTTTACACTCGCCTTCTCCCAAAATGCTTACTCTAGTCACCGCAGAGATGGAACCCCCGGCTCCCTATCACCTGCTGACAAGTGTGGTGGCACCCAGGCCAATTGCTTGGGTGTCTACCATCAGCACTGAGGGAGTGCCCAACATCGCGCCATATTCATTTTTTAATGCTGTAGCCGGATTTCCCCCCACAATCATGTTCTCGGTGTCTTATCGCCGCCGAGAACCCCAGGAAAAGGACACGCTACGTAACGTTAAAGCGATAGGAGAATTTGTCTGCCATGTCGTTGATGAGGCGCTCTCTGAGGCGATGGTCAAAACAGCCGTAGAATTGCCTCACAACATAAGTGAATTTGAGGCTACAGGGCTAGAAACGTTGCCGGCAACAGAGGTTAAACCGCCTAGGCTGAAGGATGCTTCAGTTGCGATGGAATGCAAGGTAACTCAGATTGTGCCAGTAGAGGGGTCCACCAATGTAATGGTGCTAGGCCAAGTGCTACGGTTTCACATTCGTCAAGATCTATACAGGCAGTCTTTAGGGTTAGTCGATACGGTTAAAATGCAGCCAGTTACTCGGCTAGGTGGCCCTGTGGAGTACACCAAAATTGGTGAATTAATTCATTTATCAGTACCGCAGAATTCAGGCTGATTTTGAGTGGCTGATCTTGAGTTTGACGGTTGCTTTAAGAATTTGACCCAGCTGCGACTACGCTTTTTTAACACTTCCATGTCTTTTTAACATCTATTCTCTACCAAGTAGGAGATTGAATTCATGCAATCTGTTCAAACGATTGAAGCCATTGTTCCTGAAAAGACTCAATCAGATATGGGCAGCGATTCGTCTCACAGTCTATCTCTGTCTCAAGTGATGCATCAGTTTGGTTCCTTTGTCGCACTTGAGAATATTAACTTAGACATTCGTCCTGGGGAGTTTGTCTCACTTTTAGGGCCGAGCGGCTGCGGTAAGACCACATTGCTACGGATTATCTCCGGATTTTTAACCCCCACTGCTGGCAGCGTACTGATTGACGGCATGTCGGTACAGGGCTTATCTCCTAGTCAGCGGGGAACAGGTATTGTGTTTCAAAACTATGCGCTGTTTCCCCATATGAGCGTGTGGGATAACGTGGCCTATGGTCTGCGGGCAGCAGGTAATCGCTCTCGCAGCCAAATTGCCAATCGGGTGGGTGAAATGCTCAACATGGTGCAGCTGAATCAACTGGCTAAGCGGGTGCCTAGTGAGCTTTCGGGCGGGCAACAGCAGCGGGTAGCACTGGCCCGTGCCCTAGCAGTAGAGCCTCGTATCATGCTGCTAGATGAGCCTTTTAGTGCGCTTGATAAGAGCCTACGCCTGGATATGCAGATCGAAATTCGCCGCATCTTGAGCGAACAAAACATTACCGCCATCATGGTCACTCACGATCAGGAAGAAGCCATGAGTATGTCTGATCGCATTGCTGTTCTCTCTAGCGGCACTATTCACCAGTTTGACACCCCCACCAACCTATATGATCGCCCTGCTACCAGTTTTGTCAGCTCTTTTGTGGGTACCTGTAACCATCTGCCTGCGGAAGTCTTGGGTCGCACTGAGGGTGGCTACCAGATCAGCATTCCGGGCGGCGAACTAGCGATAGTGAGTGATCTGCCGCTGTCCCCATACGACAAGGTAACGCTGGCAGTGCGTCCTGAAAATTTGCGGGTGCAGCCTCAGTGCGATCGCACGATTACTGGCACCGTAACCATGTGCCTGCCTCTGGGCTCGCTGATAACCTATGACGTTCGCCTAACCGACGACTGCCATGTCAAGATCACCCAGACTCGCACGATGGGGGCTCAGTCGTTGAAGTCAGGCGATCTCATCCACTTAAATCTCGTCAATCCCGAGGCTTGTGCGGTTTTCTCAGCATAGAAACCGCTATTTAGCAGCTTTGAATCAGCGGTATATCCAGCTAAGCATAAGAAAGTCGAACAAAGAAAAATCGAGCAAAAAATGATCAAATAACAGGGTTCTATCGATGAGAATCAGTCAACTGCTTCAGCCCAAATCAGGACAACTAGCGCTTCCTTTGGCCATCTTCCTACAGCTATTCTATGTGGTGCCCTTGCTCTTGCTTATTGCCAACAGTTTTCAAGGAGACGATGGCACCGGAATCTCCCTAAAGAATTATACTGATTTCTTCAACAATCCTGTTAACGTTAAAGTCCTCATCGATACCTTTGTGATGGGCATTCAAGTTACTGTTGCGTCTTTAATTATTGGCTATCCGGTCGCATACTTATACATCAATGCCCCTAGCTTTTGGAAAGGAATTTTGACCTTTTTAATTATGCTGCCACTGCTGACGAGTGCTGTCGTTCGTACCTTTGGCTGGGTTGTTATTCTAGGTCGTCAGGGGTTGATCAATACCGCCCTATTACAGCTAGGCATTATCGAAGAGCCCATTCGGTTGCTCTTTACCCACAATGGTGTGCTGATTGCGCTTACCCAGGTTTGGATGCCCATGATGGTGCTGCCGATTGTCGCCTCTCTCTCTCAAATCGACTCTCGCTTAGCAGCGGCCTCCAGAAGTCTCGGCGGCGGCGCTTGGCGAACATTCTGGAAAATCACTTTCCCGCTCACTCTGCCAGGAATGATTTCAGGATCGCTGCTAGTATTTGCTCTGACTGTAAGCTCTTTCGTAACTCCCTCGATTATTGGCGGTGGTCAGCTAATTTATTTGCCAACTCTGATTTACCAGCAGGGCATCATTCTGCTGAATCAGCCTTTTGCCGCTGCTGTTTCCACATTGTTGTTGATTATGGTGGTGGTCATGGTGATGATATTAACCGCATTAGGTCGCCGCAGTCGCCGCTACATTCATTAAGCTAAATATTCATTAGGCTGGTTGTTTATTAGATCCGGAGCAAATTCTACGCAGGAGTCTTATGTCCTCTACTCTCGTAAATCCGCCAACTCCGATGCCTCAGGAGTCTGGTTTCTCGCCTCGCCAGTTGGATCAAATCTCGTTCCAGGTTGTGATGCAACTCATTGCCTGGTTAGGGCTACTACTGTTAATAGCGCCCAGCATGATTATCCTCATTACGTCCTTTAGTGCCTCTCCTACACTTCAGTTTCCCCCGCCAGGATTTTCACTGCAGTGGTATACCTCTCTTTTTAGTTTCCCAGAACTACGAGCAGCGGCGCTGAACAGTTTTCAGGTAGCGCTGATTACCACGCTCGTCTGTGTAGTATTGGGTGTATCAGCATGCTTAGCCATGATCAACAGTAAAGGCCGCTGGGTAATAGCTGTTGATGCCCTTGTGATGTCACCTCTAGCACTGCCAGGAGTGGCTCTGGGTTTGGGCATGATGACATTTTTTGCCATGATGGGGGTGCAGCTTTCACTATTCACCCTAATCGTCAGCCATATTGTTATTTGCACTCCTTACGTCGTGCGCAACGTGCTAGCCAGCCTCAGCCAGCTGGGTTCTTCTTTGCAGGAAGCGTCCACAGCCTTGGGTGCTAGCCCAGTCTACACTTTCTTTAAGGTGACCCTGCCGTTGATTAGGCCAGGGGTGCTAATTGGGGCCTTTATGGCGTTTCTTACATCCTTCGATAATGTAGCGGTGACGTTGTTTTTGTCTGATGCGAGAACGGACATGCTGCCCATTCGTATGTGGTCAATGATTCAAAATGATCTAGACGTGCGAGCAGCCGCAATCTCTGGCGTTTTGATTTTTCTCACGGCTCTGCTGATGATTTTGATGGAGCGATTCTCAAGTCTGTCTAAGGCACTGATCGGCAACTGAATATTCCAGGGCAAATGCATAAATTTGGCTACGAACCCCTTTTTTAGCTATACTCTAGACGTCTAAGATATGGACATTTTTGAACGACTGAAAGTTTAGGGACAACAAGGATGCCAAAGACGCTTTATGAGTGGTGTTGGCTTTTTCAAGACAGGCTTCAATGGCTGCCTTAAAGTCATCGAATTCTGCGTAGTACTTGGAATATAGGCAGTCGTTCCTGACAAACTTCCACAGACGCTCAATCAAATTGAGTTGCGGTGAATAGGACGGGAGGTATAACAGCTCAATATCGAGCGCTTTTGCCAAGCCAAACACCAGCTGACACTTTTGGTATCGGGCATTGTCTAAGACGACGGTAATGGGAACGCCACGATTCAGCGCCACGAGCTTCAAGAGCAGCTCACAAATGCTGGTCGCGTTGATGTAGCTCTCGTTGGTGACGGTAATCACCTCTTTAGTAATGGCATCCACCGCGCCTAAGACGTTGAACCGTTTACGTCCGGATGGCGAGGCAATAAATATCCGAGTAAAGCACCAAACGAAGCCTAGGTAAGCCCGGTGAACAAAATGGGCAGCATCCACAAAAAAACGGCGCTCTCTCCTGCTTTGGCCGCCTCTAAGCGCGGTTCCAATTCGTTGATGCGAAACTGCTCCTGCTCCTCTATCTTCTCTGGATTCGCGGCTTTGCCTGGGAGGTAGCCCACTTTTCTGGACTGCATGCCGATGCGTTTGAGAAACGCTCTGATTTGAGTCGGACTCCGCTTATACTCTAAACGCTTAAGAGTTGAACAAAAGAAGGTAGTTGTGTTGAAATAAAAGCTATGAAGTGAACCCCTAAATTTGGACAGTAAAATCAGGCAATAGCAAGTCTAGACTTATTTGTATCATCTTTAGACTGCTACTTAAAGTGAACCCCTAAATTTGGACAGTGAAACCAGGCTATAGCAAGTCTAGACTTATTCGTATCACCTTTAGACTATTACTGCTTCTTCCTCCACTGTGCTTCAAATTCACTGGGCGTCAAATAGCTTAAAGAAGAGTGAATCCGTTTCTTCATATACACCTCTTCTAAAAACTCTTCTATTCTCTCATACACTTCATGAAAATTGCGATACTCCGATAAATCAACTTCTTCTTCTTTAATCGTTCTCATCAAACGCTCGGCATAACCGTTCTCATAGGCTTTGCCCACTCCAGCCATACTAATCGCTATCTCATTTTCCTCCAATAATCGGACATAATCATTCGCCGCATATTGCACGCCTTGATCTGAATGGTGAATCTCTGGAACATACTGTTTCAATCCTTTCTCCAACGCTGTTATGGTCAAACTCTTTTCCATCGTTCT
>Ga0076929_100726_pt1 | contig 18185 bp, 21 predicted proteins | sample HotLakConUCCSL28_FD_87104 | JGI IMG/M metagenome (GOLD analysis project Ga0076929, IMG submission 87104) | Hypersaline microbial mat communities from Hot Lake, Washington, USA - Hot Lake Consortium UCC-SL28 (version 3) (version 3) | ecosystem: Environmental > Aquatic > Thermal springs > Hot...
GGGGGTTGTGGGCGGCGCCGCGGATCTCCTGCTGGCCGAGCTCTTCGGTGGCCAGCCGGTACCATTTCGGGATCATGGGGGGTCCTCCGGAACGAGAGAGGCCCGCGCGAGACGGGCCTGAGGAGCGGTCGAATTGTTCGAGGCGGATCAGCTGCCGGAGCCGAAGAGCTTGAGCTTGATGGTGGCGCCGACAACGATGAGCACGAAGACCGCGGTGACGATGACGTGCACGGTGGTCTGTAGTGCCGTGTGCCGGACGATCTTGATGGCCTCGAGGAGCGAGCGGAGGTCACGCACATCCTCCGCCGCGGTCTCACCCTCGAGGCCGCCGTGACGTGCCGGCGCTTATCGGCGTCGACACGCCAACCGATTCTTGGCGCACGGCGGGAATGCGCCCGCAAGCAATTCTTCCTGCGACAAACTTTCAGAAGCTCGATCGCTACTGCGCGTCGCGGAACTTCGCCTCGGCGCGCTCCAGCGCCGCCCGCGGGTCGGTGTCGTCGACGAGGACGGCTGCGGTCGCCTCGTTGAGATCGGCCTGGAGGGTGCGTGTGTTGCACGCCGTAGGCTCCATCCAGCTGTTCGCGCTCCAGGCGTCGATCATCGTCTCGACCCAGGCGTTCTCAGGCTTCTCGAAGAACGGGTCCGACAGCAGCGAGCGGCGCGTCGGCACCTGGCCGCCCACGGTCGCCCACAGCCTAACGCCGTCGGGGCTCATCAGATGGTCGACGAACTTTGCCGCCTCGGCGGCGCGCGGCGACCTGTTCCAGATGGCGATCCACCAGCCGGACACCGGCATCGGGCCACTCGTCTCGCCGGTCCAGGACGGCCACGCCATGATTCCGATGTTCTCCGCCCCGAACGAGGCGTTGCGGGCGATCACGCTGTAACGCAGGTTCGAGGTGATCGCGATCGCATAGCGGCCGGCCACGAACTGCTCGGTGATGTCGTCCACGTTGTAGACGAGGGCGTCGCGGGGGGTGACGCCGTCCTCGACGAGGCTGACGGTGTACTCGATCGCCTTCACGCCCGTGTCCGTTGCGTAGTTGGGCGTGCAGCCGTCGAACACGGGCTCCTCGCCGGCCAGCATGCCGATGAGCACCGGCGTGCTCTCCGTCTTCAGAGGGGCGAGGGGAATCCCGAAGCCCCACACGTCCACGCGGCCATCACCGTCATTGTCGCGCGTAAGCGTCTCCGCCGCCTTCTTGATGGCATCCCAGGTGGTGAGGGAGGCCGGGTCGATGCCGGCCTCCGCAAGGAGGTCCTTGCGGTAGTACACGACGCTCGCCCCGTGGAAGAGCGGAAGGGCGACGAGGGTCCCCTCGTGGCGCGCCGCCTCCCACCCGGCCTCCACGAAAAAGTCGTCCCGGTCCTCCTGCGGCCAGGCGTTCACGATGAGCTCTTCCATGTCGGCGCCCGCGCCCGAGGACTGGAGCCCGCCAAGGTTCTTGGCGTCGATCCAGACGACGTCGGGGTTCGTGCCCGTCCTGTGGCCAAGGAAGAACTTCGGCGGCATCTGTGCGAAGTCCTGCGGCTCCACGCGGATGTGGATGCCGGGGTTCGCAGCCTCGAACTCCTCGATCATCTGCTTGAGGGCGATCTCGCGCGGCGAGGTCTTCGCGGGGTCGAGAAACGTCCACATCGTCACCGCCGTCTCCGCCGCGGCGGAGGTTGCCACGAGGGCCGCCGCGGCGATCGCCATTGCGGCCGTGCGCGCGGTCGCGCGCCTTCCGATCCGTCCGGTCATGGGCACTCTTCCTTCCCTTTCGCCCCGGTCGTTGGTTCTTGCGATGCGGGCCGCCGGGGCGCCGGCGCCGCGCCGTGTCGGTCAGCCGCCGAGCGGGAGCGCCGCGCCAGTCGCGGGGTCGAAGGCGAGGAGCCGCTCCGGCACGAGGGCGAGTGCGACCCGCTCCCCGCGGGCGACATCCATCCCCCCGTCGACGCGGCAGGAAAGGTCGATCCCCGCCTCGACTGTTGCGAAGACCACGAGATCGGGCCCCGATGGCTCCACCTCGCTGACCATGGCCGGCATCGCCCCGGCACTGCCGGCCGCGACGAGCCGCACGGCCTCCGGCCGGATACCGAGCACGGCCCGCCTCCCATCGACGGCCCCGAAGCTCGGAGGGACGTCCTCAACCGTAAGCAATCCACCATTGGTGCGGATCAAGAGGCGGTTGTCTTCGAGCTCTGCGTCCGCCTCAAGAAAGAGGACCTCCCGCTCGCCCACGAAGTTCGCGACGAAGAGGTTGGCGGGGCGGTGGTAGATCTCCTGGGGCGTGCCAAACTGCTGCAGGCGGCCCTTGTCGAACACGGCGATGCGGCTCGACATCGACATCGCCTCCGCCTGGTCGTGCGTGACGTAGACGATTGTCGACCCGATCCTCTCGTGCAGCGCCTTGAGGTCGCGGCGCATGCGGATGCGAAGTCGTGCGTCGAGATTCGAGAGAGGTTCGTCGAGGAGGAACACCTTGGGGTCGCGCACCATGGCGCGGCCGAGCGCCACGCGCTGCTGCTGTCCGCCGGAGAGCTCCTTGGGGTAGCGGTGGAGGAGCTGCTCCACGCCGAGGATCCCGGCGACCCGCGTCACCCGCTCCTCGATCTCCGCTCTCCCCGCACGGCGCCGCCGCGCCTTCAGCGGAAAGGCGATGTTCTCGAAGACCGTCATGTGCGGGTAGAGCGCGTAGCTTTGGAACACCATCGCGATGTCCCGCCGGTCGGGGCTGACGTCGTTGACGATGCGCTCTCCAATGCGGATCTCGCCCTCGTCCGCGTGGAGGAGGCCCGCGAGAAGGTTCAGCGTCGTTGACTTTCCCGACCCGGACGGTCCGAGAAGTGAGACGAACTCGCCGGCCGCGATGTCGAGGTCGAGGTCGGCGAGCGCGTCCACCGTGCCGAAGCGCTTGGAGACGCCCGCGAAGTGTACGGTGCTCATGGCGCGCCCCTCACTGCTTGACGCTGCCGCTCGTCATCCCGCCCAGGAAGAAGCGCTGGAAGATGACGAAGACGGCGATGACGGGAATGATGGACAGGATGGCGGAGGCGGTCAGCGGCCCCCACTCGCGGCCGTAGAAGCCGAGATAGCCGTAGATCGCGACGGGAAGCGTCTTGTAGTCCTCGGACGAGATCATCACGACCGCGACCACGAAGTCGTTCCAGGCGAAGGTCAGCACGAAGAGGCCGGAGGCGACGAGGCCTGGGCCGGAGAGTGGAAGCACGACCTTCCACAGCGTCTCGAGCCGCGAGTATCCGTCGATGCGCGCCGCGTCCTCGAGTTCCTCCGGCAGGGAGAGAAAGTAGCCGTAGAGGATCCAGACCACGATCGGAAGCTGGTAGGCTGTGTAGAGGAGAGCAAGACCCGTGCGCGAGTCGATGAGGGACAGGTTCGCGAGAAACATGAACGTGGGGACGAGCAGGGAGGGCAGCGGGATGCTCATGAGCGCGACCACGGCGAACATGAGCGCCGTGCGCCCGCGGAAGGGCATCCGCGCCATCGCGTAGGCGGCGAGGCTGCCGACAGCGAGCGAGGCGAGGACGGCCGCCGCCGAGACGATGACGCTGTTCATCATGAAGCGCTCGATCCCGGTCCGGAAGAGGAGCGCGTAGTTCTGGAGCGTCGGCTCGGACGGGATGAACTCCGGCGGGAAGCGCAGGATCGTCTCGGGCGCCTTCAGCGACGTCGACAGCCCCCAGAGGATCGGGAAGAGGGCGACGACGATGATGACCGCGTCGATGGCGGCGCCGGAGAGCCGCCGGGTGCGCCGGCGGGCGCGCCAGTCTCCGCTCATGGCGCGACCCTCCTCTTCTGGCGGAAGAGCAGGAGGAGGACCGCGATCAGCACCATGTTGAAGAGGAACATGAGAAAGGCGAGGGCGTTCGCCTCCCCGAGGCGGAACTCCACGAAGCCAAGCCGATACATGGCAAGACCCAGCGTCTGCGTGGCGTTGTTCGGCCCGCCGCCCGTGAGGATCAGCGCGAACGTGAGCACGTTCACGAAGTGGATCATCAGGCGGACGAGGGTGATGAGGATCGCGATCCGCATCAGCGGCACGGTGATGCGCCAGAAGCGGGTGAACGGGCCCGCGCCGTCCACCCGAGCCGCCGCGTAGAGCTCCGGCGGGATGCTCTTCAGCCCCGCCAGCAGCAGGATCATCGCGAACGCGCTGTCCCGCCACACGCCATTGAAGATGAGAGCGGCCATCGCGGCGTCCGGATCTGCGAGGACAGTGGCGTCGCCGAGGCCGAAGGGGCCGAGCGCCGCCCCGACGAGGCCAGCGTCAGAAGAAAACATCCAGCGCAGGAGCAGCGAGCCCACCAGCATCGCGATGACGTAGGGGACGAGCGCCACCGCCCGCATCGCCACGTTCCAGCGGTTGTCCCGCTCGAGGTGGAGGGCGAGCGCCATCCCGACGGTCATCGTGAGGACCAGCGCGCCGACGGTGAAGACGGCGGTCGCGACCATCGCTGACATGATGGTCGGCGAGGCGAGAACGCGGACGTAGTTGTCGAGTCCCCGAAACGCCGTCAGCTCGAAGAAGTCAACCCGGAAGAGGCTGTAGTAGAAGCCGAGGCCCAGCGGAATCGCGACGAACACGATCTCGAGGAGGACAAGCGGGAGGACGAAGCCGAACGCCCGCATCTCGTCGGGCGAGCCGCGGCGACGGCGGCCGGAGGCGGCGGCCCGCGGCGCTGTCGGTGAGGCGGTCTCTGCGGGCGAAAGCATCGCGTCACTCCGTGTCCGTGCGGCCCGGGGGTTGGCGGCGGGGTGGCGGCACTGAAGGGCTGGGCTGGGTCATCGGCCTCAGTCCATCAGGAGGCCGCCGTTCACGTCGATGAGTTCGCCGGTGATGTAGCGGGCCCCCTCCGACGCGAGGAACAGGACGGCGGGGGCGACGTCGTCCGGCACGCCACGGCGGGCAAGCGGGATCGACTGGCGCAGGATTGCGGGATCATTTGTGAGGTCGAAGTCCTTCGAGAAGGCCGTCCCGATGATCGACCCGGGCGCCACGCCGTTGACGGCGATGTTGTCCGGCGCGAACTCGTGGGCCGCCGACATGGTAATCGCCCAGACCGCGGCCTTGGAGGACGAGTAATGGGCATAGGGCAGCCGCCCACCCGTCTTGCCGGCGATGGAGCAGATGTTCACGATGCGCCCGCCGCCGCGCTTGCGCAGCTCCGGGATGACGGCCTGCATGCACCACACCTTGCCCTTCGTGTTGACGTTGTAGACGCGGTCGAACTCGGCCTCGGTGATCTCCTCGAGCCGCGCGAGCCCGACGATCCCCGCGTTGTTGACGAGGACGTCGATGCCGCCCGTCTCCGCCGAGATGTCGGCAACGGTGGCGAACACCGCCGCTCTGTCCGTCACGTCGAGGGGGCGGGCCGTGGCGCGGCCACCTCCGGCGGCAATCCTGTCGGCGGTTGCGCGGGCCGACTCGCCATCGATGTCGGTGACGGCGACGACGGCGCCCTCCCGCCCGAAGTGCTTGGCGATGGAGCGGCCGATGCCGGCTCCCGCCCCGGTGACGAGCACAACCTTGCCGGTGAGCTGATAGTCCATGGCCTTCAGCGCTCCTGTCGGGAGCGGCGCATCAGCGGCCGCCCGTCGCGTCGAGAAAGGCGCCGGTCATGAAGGACGACCGGTCGGAGAGGAGGAACAGCGCGACCTCCGCGATCTCCCGCGGCTCGCCGGGGCGGCCTAGCGGGATCATGCGGGACATGCGCTCGTAGTGGCCCGGCCCGTCCGCCTCGTGAGCCTCCGTCACGATGGTTGCAGGGCGGACGGCGTTGACGCGGATGCCGAGGGGCGCGACCTCGGTGGCGAGCCCCAGAGTGAAGCCGTCCACCGCTGCCTTCGCGGCGCCGTAGAGGACGATGCCCTTTGCACCATCCTTGCGCGCGACGGCCCCGCCGCGGCGCGAACAGTCGGACGAGATGTTGACGATGGCGCCGCCCGTCCCGCCGTGAGCCGTCGACATGCGCCTGATCGCCTCGCGGGCGCACAGGATGGTGGAGGTGACGTTGAGGTCGAGGATGCGGCGGATGTCGTCGGCCGAGGCGTCCGCGATGGTTCGCCCGTCCTCCCCGAGGATGATCTTCGCACCGCCCGCGTTATTGACAAGGCCTTGGACAGGGCCGAGCGCCTGGTCCACCGCTGCGAACATCGCCTCGACGTCCTCCTCGCGCGTCACGTCGGCCCGCACCGCGATGGCGCGCGCGCCGGCGGCCCGGCAGTCCGCGGCGACCTTCTCGGCAGCGTCGGGGGAGGAAAGGTAGTTGACTACGACATCGTAGTCGTTCGCGGCGGCGAGGCGGCACACGGCGGCGCCGATGCCGCGGCTTGCGGCGGTCACGAGAAGGACTTTCCGCGTCATGCGGGCACGCTCCGGTGGTAAGGTTCGGCCGTCTCGATCCCGCGAGGACGCCACACGAAGCGCGGTCGGTAGCCGAGAAGGCGGCGCGCGCGGTCGATGGACCAGACGGGAGTGTCCGGCCCTATGGGGCCGAGGATGCGAGCGGACGGGTGCCAGCGGGTGAGGAGCCCCCGGATGTCCTCGTCCGCGAACGGCCGGGCGGCGCCGACCTGGACGACATGGAAGCCCTCGAGCGGCGCCTCCACCGCAAGACGGAACGCCTCGGCAGCATCGCGGGCATCGACGTAGGCCCACAGGCTCTTCGCCGCCTGCACGGGATCGTTGGCGCGCTTTTCGACGTGGCGGGCGAAGGTTTCGGCTGCCCAGACCACGGGAAGGCGAATCGCGACCGCGCCGATGCCGAGCCGTTCGGCGACGAGTCTCGCGAGACCCTCCCCGGCGAGCTTCGAGAGGCCGTAGCCCTCGCGCGGGCGGACGGGATGGTCCTCGTCCAAGGGCACGGTGTCCGGCGAGACGATCCGCGGCGCGAGCGCCTGGCCGAGCACCGTCTGGCTCGAGGCGTAGACGTGGCGACGGACGCCGGCCGCCATTGCCGCGAACGCGACGCGGGCGGCGAGCGCGACGTTGGCGCGGTACACCTCCGGCTCGGGGAGGGTGTCGAGGTTCGGGATCGCGGCGAGATCCACCAGCGCGTCCGCGCCGGCCAGCGCCTCCGCGAGCCCGTCCCAGGTGGCAAGGTCTGCGACCGTCGCCTCGGCGGGCGCGCGGGCAAGGCCCGGCAGAGGCGCTCGGTCGACGGCATGGACATGGTGGCCTGCCGCCACCAGCGCCTCCGTCACGTGCCGGCCGAGGTGGCCCGCGCCGCCGGTCACGAGGACCCTGAGGGCTGGCCGCGCCTCCATCAGAAGCGCCCGAACTCTTTGTAGAGGTCGGCGAGCGACTTGTCGCCGTCGATGGCCTCGCGGATGCGGTTCTCCTTGCGGCCGATCTCCTCCGCCTTCTCGAGGACGTCGAGGATGATCTCGGAGGGGATGAACACCACCCCGTCCTCGTCGCCGAATACGTAGTCGCCGGGGTTCACGCGCACGCCGCCGATGTTCACGCCGCAGCCGTAGTCGACGATGTTGAAGCGCCCGACGGCGTCGGCCGGGGAGGTGAAGCGGTGGAAGATCGGAAAGCGCGCGCGGCGGATGAAGCCGGTATCCCGGATGCCTCCGTCCACCACCGCGCCGACGCAGCCGCGCTTGGCCGCGCCCGTCGCCCACAGCTCGCCCCAGACGCCGGTGACCTCCTCGCCCATGGTGTCGTAGGCGGCGACCACGTGAGGGACGAAGCTGTCGATCACCCGCGGACCGACGCGCTTCGACAGGTCCATCGTGGCGTTGGCCGTGCCGACGATGGTGAAAGCGGGCCCCGCGATCGGCAGTGTCCTGTCCAGCGGGCGGATCCCGTGGTGCGCGAACTGGTGGCGCAGGCCATGGGAATCGAGGACGTCGTTGACGGCGGGGGTGTAGAGGCGGCGGAAGCGCTCGGCGATGGCCGGCCAGTCCATCTCGCTCATGGGCGGGGTCCTTTCCATCACCAGGTGGGCATGCGCGGGTGCCAGCCCGGGCGTTCCATGTCGGCGAGCGTGGGGTTGAGGAAGCGATCGTCCGCCCGGCCCGAGGTGGCGAGTGCGCCGTAGGTGGCGAGCTTCTCCTCGTCGACCTCGATGCCGAGGCCGGGGCCGTCGGGCGGCGACACGACGCCGTCCTTCGGTTCGATCTTGCCGCCGACAATGATGTCGTCGAGGAGGTGGAGGTTCATGCAGTCGATGGCGAGGCGCAGGTGAGGCATCGCGGCGGCGGTGTGGATCATCGCCGCCCAGCCGATGCCGAGCTCGGCACCGGAGTGCATGCCGAGGTCGATCCCCGCCGCCGCGCACATGCGGTCGACGGCGATGGTCGCGCGGAGGCCGCCCCAGTACCAGAGGTCTGCGAGGACGACGTCCACCGCGCCGAGCGCGATCGCGGGGTAGAACTCCTCGAATTGTGTGACGCACATGTTGGTGGCGAGCGGGGTGGTGACGCTCTTTCGCACCTGCGCCATGGCGGCGGCGTTCCAGCAGGGGTCCTCGTAATACTCGAGCCCGAGGGCGTCGAGATCGCGGCCGATGCGGATCGCGGTCACCGGCGTCCAGCTCCCCTGCGGATCGATGCGCAGGCGCATGTCGCGGCCGAACGTGTCGCGGAGCGCCTCGAGGACGGCGCGGTCCACCTCCGGCGCGTAGTAGCCGCCCTTCAGCTTGACGGCGCCGAAGCCGTAGCGCGCCACCTGGTCCCTGGCGAAGTCGACGGCGGCGTCGACGGTGTGGATCTCGCCGGCGCCGTCGGCGTTCGCGTGGCGGAAGAAGAGATAGGAGGCGACCTCGATCGTCTCGTGCTGCCGGCCGCCGAGGAGGCGGTACACGGGCTCGCCGACCACCTTTCCCTGGATGTCGAGGAGCGCCATATCGAAGGCAGCCATCAGCGGCTCGGGCGCCTCGTAGGGGAAGTAGTTCCAGTTCTTCACGCGCTGAATGAGCGCGGAGGAATCCCAAGGGTTCGCACCGACGAAGACCTTCTCGAAGCGACGGAAGATGTCGGCCTTGTAACGACCTGATGTCTCCCCCCAGCCCACGACACCCGTATTCGTCGTGATCTTCACGATGGCGCGCGAATAGGACGAGAGCGAGCCGTAGCAGGTGAGGATCGGCGCCTCGATGGGGACGACGACGGGGATGCACTCGACAGCTTCGATCCGAAGCCTGTCCCCTCGCCCTGCGCCGTTGCCTCCGGTCGCAGCGGCCTGTGGTCTCGTCATTGTGCGACTCCAAGGTTCTGTCGGTTGGCCGGCTCGGGCGCGGCATGGCCGTCCAGGAAGCCGGGCAGGTCGAGGGATTCGGCGTGGTGGCAGGCGACGGCGGACACGCCCACGGGCCTCAGCTCCGGCGTATCGGTGCGGCACACGTCGGTCGCGAACGGACAGCGCGGGTGGTAGCGGCAGCCCGGCGGTGGCGCGGCGGGGTCGGCCACCTCGCCGCGGATCGGTGCGGCCCGCCGCCCGCGGCGCCGCCCGGTGGGGACGGCGGCGAGGAGGGCGGCGGTGTAGGGGTGGCGCGGCCGGTGGAACAGCGCTTCGACGCTACCCTTCTCCACGATGCGGCCGACGTACATCACCGCCACCTCGTCGGCGACGACGCGCACGAGGGAGAGGTCATGCGAGACGAAGAGGTAGGTGAGGCCGAGCCGCTCGCGGAGCGCCGTCATGAGGTTGACGATCTGCCCGCGGATCGAGACATCGAGCGCCGACACCGCTTCGTCCGCGACGAGAAGGCGCGGGTCCGTCGCAATCGCGCGAGCGATGCCGATGCGCTGCCGCTCGCCGCCGGAGAAGGCGTGGGGGTAGCGCTCGAGGTATTCCGGGCGCAGCCCGACGAGGTCGAGGAGGCCGGCGACGCGCTCGCGCACCTCCGCCCCGCGGACGATGCCAAAGTTTCGCAGCGGCTCGCCGATGATGTCGAGGACGCGCATCCGAGGGTTCAGCGAGGACTGCGGATCTTGGAAGACCATCCGGATCTCGTGGAAGTAGGCGGCCCGCTCGCGCGGCCCGAGGGCTGCGAGGTCCACCGCCTCCCCGCCACGGCCGCGGTAGCGGATCGCGCCCGCGGTCGGCTGGCGGGCGCCGGTCACGGTCCGGCCGATGGTGCTCTTGCCGCAGCCCGATTCCCCGACGAGCCCCAGCGTCTCTCCTTCCGCGATGGCGAACGAGACGCCGTCCACGGCCCGCACCGGAGGCTTCGCCCGGCGGAAGAGGCCGCCCGGGCGTGCGTAGTGGACGGCGACATTCTCGAGGGAGAGGATCGGCTCACGCATGGGCCGCCTCCAGCGCGCGCCGCCCGCGGGTGCTCCACAGGTGGCAGGCGACGGCGCTTCCGTCGGTGAAGGACGTGACCGGCGCCGCCTCCCGGTCGCAGACGCCGGGGAGGGCGGCGGTACAACGCGTGTTGAACGGGCAGCCCGGAGGCCGCGCGAGCGGGTGGGGGACGATGCCCGGAATGGTCGCCATCTCGCCGCGGGAGGAGGCGTCCGGGATGCAGCGGATGAGGCCCTCGGTGTAGGGGTGACGGGCGCGGTCGAGGACGTTCTCGACGGGCCCGCGCTCCGCCACCTCACCGAGATACATGACGACGACGCTGTCCGCGATCTCCGCGACCACGCCGAGATCGTGGGTGATGAAGAGGAGCGCCATCCCCCGCGTCTCGGTGAGATTGCGGAGGAGGTCGAGGATCGTCGCCTGCGTGGTGACGTCGAGCGCGGTCGTCGGCTCGTCGGCGATGAGGAGGGACGGCTCGCACGCGAGCGCCATCGCGATGGCGACGCGCTGGCGCATGCCCCCGGAGAGCTGGAACGAATAGGCGCCGAGCCGCTCGCGCGCGCTGGGGAAGCCGACGCTGTCCAGCACCTCTGCCGCCCTGTCGAGCGCCGCACGGCGGGAGAGCCCCATGTGGATCTTTGCCACCTCCGCGATCTGGCTCCCGATGGTGTGGACGGGCGAGAGAGAGGACATCGGCTCTTGGAAGACCATGCCGATCTCGCCGCCGCGGATCCGCCGGTAGGTGAGCCCCTTCGGTGCCAGCCTCGCGAGGTCGACGAGGGCGCCGCCCTTGCGCCGGAACGTCATCCGCCCGCCGACGACCTTCCCCGGCTTCTGGAGAATCCCCATGATCGAGCGGGCGGTGATCGACTTGCCCGATCCCGATTCCCCGACGACGCACAGCGTCTCGCCCGGGCGGATCGAGAAGCTCACACCGTCGACCGCCTTCACGACGCCCTCGCGGGTCGCGAAGTGCGTCCTGAGGTCCTCCAATGCGAGGACCGGGGCGGGAAGCCCCTCAGCGCTGGTAGGGATCTGCTGCATCGCGGAGCCCGTCGCCGAGGAAGGAAAGGGAGAGAACCGCCACCACCACTGCGACGCCAGGGGCGAAGAGCCAAGGTGCGGTCGCGAGGGAGCGGATGTTCTGCGCCTCCTTGAGGAGGACGCCCCACGAGATGAGCGGCGGCTGGAGGCCGAGCCCGATGAAGGAGAGCGCCGTCTCCGAGAGGATCATTACCGGGATCGCGAGGGTGGTCGCGGCGATGATGTAGCTTGTCATGGACGGGAGCATGTGGACGCGGATCACCCGCATGGGGCTCGCCCCGTCGAGGCGAGCCGCCGTGACGAAGTCCTCGGTCCTCAGCGAAAGGAATCGGCCGCGCACGATGCGCGCGATGCTCGTCCACCCGACGAGCGAGAGGATGACGGTGATCGCGAAGTAGACCGCGAGAGGGTGCCAGGTGAGGGGCACCGAGGCGGCGAGCCCCATCCAGAGCGGGATGGTGGGAATCGACCGGATCACCTCGATGACGCGCTGGATGATGGCATCCACCGCCCCGCCGAAATAGCCCGAGAGGCCGCCGAGGAGGGTGCCTATGACGAGGCTGATGACGACGCCGACGAGCCCGATGGACATGGAGATCCGCGCCCCGTGGACGGTGCGGCTGAAGACGTCGCGCCCCAGCCTGTCGGCGCCGAGGAGGAAGAACGGGTCGCGCGGGTTCACGGGCCCGATGAGCTTCCGGTCGGTCTCGAACAGGCCTAGAATCCGGTGGGTCTCGCCGCGGACGAGGAAGGCGACCGGGATGATCTTCGTCTCGTCGACCACGAAGGTTCGCCGCAGCGCCACCGGGTCGAGCTCTACCCGGTAGCCGTAGACGTGGGGGCGGAAGGCAAGCCCCTCGTCGGTCCTCAGGAACAGGTGGATCGCCTGGGGCGGGGCGTAGGTGTGGCGCGTGTTCGTGGTGTCGGGCGCGATGGGGGCGACGAAGTCCGCGAAGATCGCGACGAGGTAGATGAGAATCGTCACCACGAGCCCCGTCATCGCGAGCTTGTGGCGGCGGAAGCGCCACCATATGAGCCGCCACTGGCCGGCGGTCGCGACGCGGTCCTCCGCGTGGCGCCGCGGCGCGAGCGTGGCGGCGCCGGTCGGTGCCGGCGCCTCGGCGGTGGGAGAGGCCTCGCGAAAGCTCATGCGGCTCGGATCCTCGGGTCGATGATGGCAAGGAGGACGTCCGACACCAGCGTGCCGACGACGGTGATCGCGGACAGCATCAGGATGATCGCGCCCGCGAGGTACATGTCCTGCGCGAGGAGGGCGCGCAGGAGGAGCGGCCCGGTGGTCGGAATGTCCACGATCACCGACACGATCGCCTCCGAGGACAGGATGATCGGCAGCATCCACCCGAGCTTCGAGACGATGGGGTTGATGGCGATGCGGGCGGGATAGCGCAGCAGGAGCCGCGTCTCGCCGAGCCCCTTCGCCCGTGCGGTCTCCACGTACGGCCGCGTGATCTCGTCGAGCATCTGCGCGCGCATCACGCGGATGACCTCGGCGGTGCCGGCGAGGGTCAGCACCACCACCGGGATCCAGAGGTGCGCGACGAGGTCGAGGACCTTGCCCACCGACCACGGGGCGTTCTGGTACTCGCGGGAGAACAGCCCTCCCGGCTCGAGTCCGAACGTGATGAATGTGAGGTAGAGCAGTGCGAGTGTCAGAAGGACGTTCGGGATCGCAAGGCCGATGAAGCCGAAGAATGTCGCGATGTGGTCGCCGATGGAATACTGCCGGACCGCCGAGTAGATACCGATGGGGATCGCGATGATGGCGGTGAGGATCAGCACCACCGAGGCGATTCCGAGGGTCAGCGCGAGGCGCGGCACGATGAGCTCGGTGATCGGCTTGTTCCACTCGAACGACTGGCCGAAGTCGCCACGGGTGATGATTCCGCCAATCCAGTGGAAGTACTGGATGACGAGCGGCTGGTCGAGCCCGTAGCGCGCCCTGAGCGCGACGAGCTGCGCGTCATCCACGCGGTCGCCCTGTGACGCCATCTGCGACACGAGAGTGTCGAGATAGTCGCCGGGCGGCAGCTGGATGACGATGAACACGATCACCGAGATGAGGATCATCGTCGGGATCATGATCAGCGTGCGCTGGGCGATGAAGGCAAGCATTCATGCACTCCGGTGCCGGACGGGCGCGCCGCCGTGCCGCATGGCCGGCCGGACCGCGCTCGCTCGCCGAGGGGCATCGTCCCGTCCTCCGCAGACGCGTCCGGGCCGATGCTGCCGGGCGCCCCCGCCGACGCCGATCGCGTCGGCGGGGTGCGGCGCGCGGCGTCAGTTCCCGACCTTGAAGAACTGCTCGGGGTTGACGACGCCGATGTACGGAAGCGGCCCGTAGTTCACGATGGCGTCCGGCACGTTGCGCAGGTCGTTGGAAACGATGCCGTAGCCGGGCGCGGGGAGGGATATGCCGATCGTGTAGAAGGCGTCCTTCGCCCCGTCGATGAGCGTCTGCATGGCGGCCTTCTGGACCTCGGGGTCTGCGGCGGAGAGGAGCTTGCGCCTCGCGTCGAACTGGTCTTGCACGCTCGCCGGCGGCTCCTCGGAGGGCTCGAGGCCGGCGAACCAGTTCGACCACAGGAGGGCGAACGTGCGGTAGCCGGAATCGTCGTGAGGGAAGAAGTTGTTCGACTCGAGGTAGAGATCCGTGTCGAGCCCGCCGTTGCCGATGAAGACGAAGGCGTCGTGCTCGTTCGCGAGGGCGCGGTTGCGAATGAGGGCGCGGCCGAGCGGGCGGATCTGCAGGTCGATGCCGACCGCTTCCCAGTGGCCCTTCACGAGTTCCACGACGTCCGTCCAGTCGGGCCGGAAGTCCGTCGGCACCTCGAGGAAGACCGACAGGCGGTCGCCGTCCGGGTCGATGCGGTATCCTGCGGAATCGCGGTCGGAAAAGCCGAGCTCGTCGAGGATGTTGTTCGCCTTGTCGGGATCGAACTCGGTGAACTGCTTGGCGAACTCCTCGTCGAAGTGTGCCGATTCCCGGCGCGGCGCGGCCTGCCACGGCTCGCCCTGGCCGAAGTAGACGAGGTCGATGATCTCCTGCCGGTCGATCGCGTGGCTGAGGGCGATGCGGAAGTCGCGGCTCTGGTAGATCTCGCGCTTGTCCTGATCCGCATGGTTAAGGTTCAGGTATATGATCATCTGGTTGTGATCGGGCGTCGGCACGTCGAAGAAGCGATAGTTGCCCTTCTCCTGGTTGTCGAAGAGGACGGCCTTGTTCTTCAGGGTGGCAATCGTGCGATCCTGGAGGTCGATCTCGCCGGCGATGGCACGAAGGACCATGGACTCCGGATCCTGGACGACGCGGAACTCGTAACCGTCGAGATAGGGAAGCTGGTTGTTGTTGGAATCCACCTTGAAGTAGTAGGGGTTGCGCTCGGCCGCGACGAGGCCGCGGTCGTCGTAGGGCGACGTCAGCACCCATGGAAGCATGGTCGGCACGCCCGCATGGCGCCAGCGGCTGAGGGAACCCGTAATGTTCCCGAAGTGCTCGATCCAGTTCGAGGCGCCCGCGGCCTGGGCCTCGGCATCGGCGTTCGCGTTGTACTTCGGCATGAGGCGGGAGAGGTGGTGGCGCGGGTAGAGGTGGAGCGGCGCGATCTCGCCGATGTTGGAGTTCGACGCAAACTTCATGAGAAAGAGGCCGTTCGGCTCTGCGAACACGAAGCGGACGGTCCGCTCGTCCACCTTCTCCACCTTCGCCGGGCCGCTTTCCGTCGACAGCCACTTTGCCGGGGCCGGCGTCAGCTCGCGGTTGGTGAAGACGTCCTCGTACCAGAACATGATGTCGTCGACGGTGTAGGGCTCGCCGTCTGACCACCTGAGGCCCTCGCGCAGGACGAACGTGAACTCGGTCGCCGTCTCGTTGGCCTCGAAGCTCTCGGCAAGGTTCGGGACGAGCTTGCCGGTTGCGGGATCCCAGCGGATCAGCGGCTCGTAGGCGATGGTCTTGATGAGCCACCAGTGGTCGGACGCGCCGAACATCGTCGCACGCCAGGTCCCGCCGTAGGAGCCGATGGATTCGTGCGGCGTGACCACCATCGGCTTCGCGGGCAGGCGCTCATCCACCGGCGGGAGCGCGCCCGCCGCGACCCGCTCGGCGAGCATCGGCGCCTCTCCGAACGTGGCCGCCTCGGCGACGGTCAAGGCGAACGCCGTGAGGGCGCATACCGCGGTGGCCAAACCGCTGGTCGACCCCTTGAGCTGATGGATCATTCCGTCCTCCCTGTTTGACCCGGCTGTTTCCGAGCTCCGATTCCGTTGTCTTTTCAATCCACTTCGCCGAAGTAGCGTTGTTCGGCGCGATCCAGCAGGGCGATCATCTCGGCCCGTGCCCGTGCGCCGTCGTGGGCCTCGAGGGCGGCGACGATGTTGCGGCGGTCGACCACTACCCGCCGACGGTTCTCCGGCGTCACCACCCTCTGGCGCAGGTGTTTCCACATGTCGCTGTCGCGCAGGTCCCAGAGGTACTCCACGAGCTGGGCGAGAACAGTGTTGCGGCCCGCGCGGGCGAGTGTGGTGTGGAAGCGGTGGCCGAGAGTGTCGTCGAACCCGAGGTTCGGGTAGACCACGGCCATCTCCTCCACGAGGCTCCGCAGGCTAGCGATTTCGCTCGTCGTGGCCATGATTGCGGCGCGCGCGGTGAGCTCAGGCTCTACGAGCTTGCGGGCCTGGAACTGCTCGAGCGGCCCCGGCCCAGGGTCGGCATCGCCGCCCCACGGAAGCCCGCCGCGCCCGTCGGCGACGTCTCGGACGTACGTGCCGTCGCCGGTGCGCACCTCGATGACGCCGGCAGCCTCGAGGGCGATCATGGCCTCGCGGATGGACGGACGGCTGACGCCGAAGAGGCTTGCCAGCTCGCGCTCGGGCGGGAGCTTTGCGCCGCTGGTCAGGCCGCGCTCCATGATCAGCGATCGGATCTGATCGGAAATGATCTCGTAGACCCGACGGGTACGGGCATTCGTTTCCGTTGATTGCCGGGAGGCGCGAAGAGGTATCACTCTTTTGGTCGGTCCGCTTCTAGAGATTGGCATGACAATAATAGCGATAATGGCCTGACCAGTCAACGGTCGTCATATGGCCGAACCCATCGAGGCTACCGCCCGGTCGCCGTCGAGCAGGGTGGAACTTCAGGTTTCGCACGACCGGGCTCACGCCGCCGCTGTCGGCCGGCGGCACGACGTGCCTCCATGCGAGACGGCGCACGAGCCACTGAAGGCACAGGAGGGCCTGATCCGTCTCTCGAAGCTGAAGGGTGAACTCGACGACCGCGACCAGGCGAAAGCGCTCGTGTTCCGCCTGGCGCGCGATGAGCGCGACGCGTGGGTGAGGTGCCCGCCCGGGTTGCGGCGCTGACAGCGGCCGAGTTCGGGACCGGCATGGCCGCGGTTCAGAAGGTTCTGGTGGGACATGTCCGGCCCCACCTCGAGGAGATTGCGGAGGTCCGCGTCGCGTTCCATTTCCATCGAGGCGTTCGACGGCGCCGATGATCTCGTGCGTGCGTGGCGCGGCGGGCTGATGCCGGACCCCGCGCTCACCGTCTCGAAGAAGGCCGACAAGCAGTGGTCCCCGCTCGGTCAGCGTGTCGCTGACGGTCGAGATCGCCGCCTCCGGCACCAACCCGCATGCCGCGGGTTGGTACCTCGGGGGAGCGGTTCGCCGCCCGGCTCTTCGAGACGTCCGTCATCGCCGCGCGGCGCGCGTCCGACCGCTCCGGGTCGATCGAGCCGTCGTCGTGGAGGACGAGCCGGCCGGCGAGCTTCGCCTTCTGGATCGCGCCCCGCGAGAGCCCGACCCGGGCCGCGTACTGGCGCTCGCTGAGCCCCTTCATCGCACCCGAAAAAGCAATGTTTTGATCGACTTGTCCGCTTGGCTTCGCCGGCAATCGGAGCGTGTATGGCACCGACGAACCGCGCCGGAGACGCCGCCGATGACGACCACCACGACCACGACCCTCCCGACCTGGAACGAAGCGTGGGGCTTGTGTGGATGCCGCTCGGAATGCAAGTCCGTCGCAACCTTCTTGAGCATGTGATCGAATGCGCGCTTGTGTCAGGCCTTCGAGTGCGGCCTCTCTAGGGCCGCTGGCCGAGATGGTGATCCGCAGGCCGGCTCCAATACTTCTGGACGAGCTCGAAGCCCTTCCCCATGCGCTGGCTGTCCGACCCCGATCCGTTCGATCAGTTGCCCATTCAGGTTACGCTTTCCTCACACTCCCCAGACCGGTTCAGATCGTTGAGTAAGACAATGTCATACCGTCGCGACCTACACCGGACCTCTGAAGTTCTCTCGCTTCGTCAGCATAGCCCAGATCCCGCGGGCCATCTTGTTCGCGAGCGCGATCGCGACCAGCATCCTTGGCTTCCTGGCCATCATCCGCGCCAGCCAGGAGTCCTTGCCGGCACCCCAGCGCGCAGCCGCTGCAACCCTTGCCATGGCGCCAATAATTAGCAGGCGCCGGATGTCGTGCTGACCCGTCTTCGACGTCTTGCCAAGACTATGTTTCCCCCGCTCGAGTTCTGCAGCGGCACCAGGCCCAACCAGGCTGCGAACGCGCGTCCGGAGCGGAAACACTGCATCGGAGGCGCGAAAGCCTCGATGGCGAGGATCGGACCGATCCCAGGCATCGTCTGAAGGCACCTTCCGACCTCGGCCTCCTTCGCGAGCTTCCGGATCTCATCCTCGAACCGATCGATCTCGACCGTCAGCCGGCTGATCTGATCGATCATGCATTGGCATGCCTCCCGGAGCACATCCGGCAGGGTAACATCCTCGTCGAAGCCTTTCTGAGGATCTCGTTCGCCTGGCGCAGCTCGCGCACCTCGCGCTCGAGCGCCTTCAGACGAGACCGCT
>Ga0076929_100729_pt1 | contig 18108 bp, 13 predicted proteins | sample HotLakConUCCSL28_FD_87104 | JGI IMG/M metagenome (GOLD analysis project Ga0076929, IMG submission 87104) | Hypersaline microbial mat communities from Hot Lake, Washington, USA - Hot Lake Consortium UCC-SL28 (version 3) (version 3) | ecosystem: Environmental > Aquatic > Thermal springs > Hot...
CGGCGCCAGGCAGGTTCCGCCGGGGTCAGCAGCAACACCTGCCAGCCCGCCTCGGGTATCGTCTGGCTCTGAACGATGAAACTCTCGGTGTTTCCTGCGTCATCGGTGACCGCGAGCTCTTCGAAGCGATCATCGAACGGTCGCCTTTCGGCGCGCAGTTCCCGAAGCTGATCCATCGGATACTTCCTCGTTGCCTCGATGGCGGCCAGCGCTTCCGGCGAGAGCGGCCCGAGTTTCTGGAAGTGCCATTCGGGACGGCTTGCCATGAAGACCACCCCGTCTTCGTCCAGAACGACGATGTCGTTGGTTCCGTCGCGCCAGGCTTGCTCGAAGGCGTCGACGGTGAACTTGACCGCGAGCACCCCGAGGATCTCGGAGCCGTCTCGAACCGCCTCACCAAAGAAGTATCCGCGCTCTCCCGAGGTCGTCCCGAGGGCGAAGAACCGCCCCTGCTCCCCTGCGAGGGCATCGTAGAAATAGGGGCGGAAAGCGAAGTTCTGGCCGACGAAGGACAATTCCTTCCAGTGGTTGCTGGCCGCGATCGTCAGCCCGGTCGGATCGATGAGATAGATATCCGACAGTCCCACCTCCCTCGCGGTCCTGTCGAGATCTGCGTTCACACGATCGATCAGGTCCGCGTTCGATGGGTTCCGGAGAGCGACGATCAGCTCGCTGCGCTCGGCGATGAGGGCCGGCAAGGCTTCAAAACGGCGCAGGGAGCCGTTCAGGCCTTCCACCGCGAGGGTCAGCGTCGATGTCTCGCGCGCGCCGTGCTGAACGAGGTACAGGCGTTCGAGCGCAGGGAAGACGACGAAAACCGCCAGCACGAGAAACGCGCCCGAGGCCGCGGCAAGCGCCGCGATCCAGCGCGTCTTTGGGGGCTGCGTGCCATTCTCGAGCGTGCGGGCCATTGCCGCAGGATGCCGCTCTTCGCGCAGCCTCACAAGCCGCGCCGCGGGCCGCCGGTGCGCGGCTTCACCGCTTCCTTGCCCGCCAGTGCGTGTTCCGCCGCAAGCATCACGGCGTTCACGGCGCCGGTGCGCGGCTGCCGGGGGCAGCGCAGGGATTTCCGGCCGTCCGGCTGCTCACTCGGTGCCGCGCAGCCGTTCCGAGCGGCGCCTCAGGATCTCGAGGGTGACCAGCAGCGCGATGGAGAGCACCACGAGCAGCGTCGCCACCGCGAGAATGGTCGGATTGATCTGTTCGCGCAGTCCGGAGAACATCTGGCGGGGGATGGTGCGCTGTTCAGGGCCGGCAAGAAAGAGCACGAGCACCACCTCGTCGAACGACGTCACGAAGGCGAAAAGCCCTCCCGAGATCACCCCCGGGCGGATCAGCGGGATCACCACATCCCAGAAGACCTTCACCGGCGAGGCGCCGAGGCTGAGCCCTGCACTGATGAGCGTGCGGTCGAAACCCGCGAGCGTGGCAGTCACGGTGATGATCACGAACGGCACGCCCAGCGCCGCATGCGCAATGATGAGCCCGGGAAAGGTGCCGACAAGCCCGAAGCTCGTGTAGAAGAAGAACATGCCCGCCGCGATGATGATCAGCGGCACGATCATGGGCGAGAGCAGCAGCGCGGTGATGATGCGCTTGTAGGGCATCCATGGCGAGGCCAGGCCAACCGCCGCGACCGTGCCCAGAACCGTTGCCAGTATCGCCGCCGCGATTCCGATCACGAAGCTGTTGCGGATCGAGAGCCGCCAGCGCTCGTCGGCGACGACCTCCTGGTACCAGCGCAGCGAGTACGCCTCCGTGTCGAGCGCCAACATGCCCGGAGTGAAGGTGAAGAACGGCTCCGCATTGAACGAAAGCGGCACAATCACGACGATCGGCAGGATCAGGAAGCCGAGCACGACATAGGCCGCAGCGCGGAGCGCGTAGTGCCCCGCGATGTGCCAGAAGGTGAAATACTCCGGAAACCCACGCATCGTGCTACCCGAACTTGATGTTTCCGGCGCCGACGAAGCGGTCGTAGAGCCAGTAGAGAGCGATGATGAGGAAAAGCAGGAGCGAACCGAGCGCGGCGGCGAGCTCCCAGTTGTTCGACTGCTGCATGTGGAAGGCGATGATGTTCGAGATCATCTGCCCGTCGGTCCCGCCGACGAGTGCGGGCGTGATGTAGTAGCCCACCGAGATGATGAAGACGAGAAGCGCGCCGGCCGAGAGGCCGGGCAGGCTCATGGGCAGGTAGATCCGCAGGAACGCCGGGATCGGCCGGCTGCCCATGGACATCGCCGCGCGCATGTAGCTGGGATCGATGCCGCGCATCACGGAGTAGAGCGGCAGCACCATGAAAGGCAGCAGGATGTGCGTCATCGCGATGATCGTGGCGAACTGCGTGTAGAGCAGTTCCAGCGGGTCACGGGTCAGGCCCAGCGCGATCAGCGTGGAATTGACCACGCCGTTCGTTTGCAGCAACGCGATCCAGGCCGTTGTCCGCACGAGCAGTGACGTCCAGAACGGCAGAAGCACGAAAACCATCAGCAGGTTCGCCCGCGCCGTCGTGCTGTGCGCCATGTGGAACGCCAGCGGATAGCCGAGGACGATCGTCAGCACGGTGATGATCAGCGCCATCCAGAGGGTCTTGCCGTAGAGCTTGAGGTAGATCTGCGTGTCGCGCGGCTGGATTGCGCCCTCGGGCGACATCTCGAGGTCCAGGGCCGTCAGGTAGTAGTTCGCGGTGTAGACCTGCCCGGCCTGTTCCAGGGCGCGCCAGATTGCGGGTTCCGACCACGCTTCGTTCGCCTCGGAAAGAAGCGCCGCGCCACGCGCCGCGAGCTCGCTATCGTCCACCCGGCGCAGTTGGCGGGCGGTCGATTGGACGACGCTCGACGTGCCGGGAAGGAAACGGTTCATCCCCTCGGCCAGCCGGCCCGACAGGCGTTCGTTCGCCAGGCGCTTGAGATCGATGGCGAACTGGGTCAACGCGGCCTCCGGCGGCACGCCATCGCCGCGCCACTCCTCCAGCGCCTCGAGGGTCTCCGGGACAAGCTCTGCGACGGCCGGGTTGTAGGCGCTGCGGAAGAGCATCGAGGCGATCGGCGCCACGAAGGCGAACGTGATGAAAACGAGAAGGGGAGCCACGAAAAGGAAGGCGCGCAGGCGCCGCTGACGCACCTCGCGCGCGGCGTTGCGGGCGTCTTCGCGGCCGAGGCTGAAGGCCTCTCCGCCGGGTCGGCTCGCCGTGGTTTCGGCCATGCGTCCCTCCTCGAAGGCGCCCCGCGCGGCGTGCCGCGCGAGGCGCCGGTTCAGCGGATTACTGCAGCAACCACTCGTTGAACTTCTCGCCGAGCGACTCGCCGAAATCGGCCCAGAAGATGCCGTCTGCCTTCACGCCCTTGTCGAGGTGGGCGGTCGGAAGATCCTGCTTCACGTCTTCCGGCAGGAGCGCCTGGGCGGACCGGCGGGTCGGCCCGTAGGCAACGTCCTGCATGCCCGAGAGCGGCACCGTCTGGGTGGCGAACTTGATGAAGTCGAGCGCCAGTTCCTCCTTCTCGGTGCCTTCCATGACGGCCCAGACATCAAGGTCGTAGACATGGCTGTCCCAGATCATGTTGAAGGGCGCGCCCTCGTCCTTGATCGCGGCGTAGATGCGGCCGTTGGCCGATTGCACCATCTGCGCGCCGCCGTCGTTCAGCAGCACGGGGGCCTGCGACCAGCTGTCGTACCAGACGATGTCTTCCTTGATCGTTTCGAGCTTTGCAAAGGCGCGCTGCTGGCCTTCCTCGGTGGCGAGCACCTCGTAGACGTCACCGGGCGCAACGCCGTCGGCCATGAGCGCCCACTCCATGTTCACCTGCGGGCGCTTGCGAAGCCCGCGTTTGCCCGGGAAGGCCTCGGTGTCGAAGAAGTCGGCGATGGTCTGGGGGCCGCCGTCCGGGTAGGCGCCATCGGCATAGGCGAAGATGATCGACCAGACGATGTTGCCCACGCCGCACTCGTGCAGCGCCTCGGGGATGAAGTCCTCGGCCGCGGGGGTCCCGTCGTCGCCCGGCGGCAGGATCGAGTGATCGATGACCGCAACGTAGCCTTCCGAGCAGGCGCGCTCGAGATCGATCACCTCGATATCCACCACATCCCACTGGATGTTTCCGGATTCGCTTTGCGCCTTCATCTCGGCAACGCCGCCGCCGTAGTCCTCGAACAGGATGTTGACCCCCGACGCCGCGACATAGGGGTCGATCATGTGCTCCTTCTGGGCAGCCCCGTAGGCGCCTCCGAAGGATGTCACGGTCAGTTCCTGCGCCACTGCGCCCTGCGCCCCGAGCGCGAGCGCACCCGCAAGCCAGAATAGTCTACGCTTCATTTCGTCCTCCATGTTGTTCCGGGACTGTGAACGGGATCCCGGCTATCCCTTCTCGTTCGGCATCGCCCCGTCGTGCGGAAATGCGATGCAATCGGCGGCCAGCCACTGCAGGCGGCCGATATCGCCCTCGGCGAATTCCGGTGCCGAAAGATCGTTCAGCACCTTGATCACGATTTCCGAGCCGTCGGCCAGCCGGAAGTAGTAGCGGATGAAATCGCCAACGTAGATCCGGGTGATGAAGGCGGCCGAGATCTCGTTGTCATGCGCATGGCTCGTTGGATGGATGAAGAGCTTCTCGGGGCGGATCGAAACGATGCAGCGTTCGCCCTCGGAAAGGCCCTCGGCAGCCTCGGCCGTGATCGTGCCTTCCCCGGGGATCGACGCGACCGCGTGCCCGCCCTCGATCCTGTCGACCCGTCCCGCGATGAAGTTGTTCTCGCCGATGAAATCCGCGACGAAGGCGTTGGCGGGGCGTTCGTAGAGCTCGGCCGGCGGCGCGCATTGCTGCACCACGCCATCGTTGAAGACGGCGATCCGATCCGACATCGAGAGGGCCTCGGCCTGGTCGTGGGTGACGTAGATGACCGTGAAGCCGAGCTGCTCATGCAGGCGCGTGATCTCGTATTGCATCTGCTCGCGCAGCTTCTTGTCGAGCGCCCCCAGCGGCTCGTCCATCAGGATGAGCGTCGGCTCGAAGATCATCGCACGTGCCAGCGCCACGCGTTGACGCTGCCCGCCAGAGAGCTGCCCGGGATAGCGCTTCCCGAAGCCTTCGAGCTCCACGAGCTTGAGGTACTCGTCGATGCGGCTGCGCTGATCGGCCTTGCTCATGCCGCGGACGCTCAGCGGATACCCGAGGTTCTCGGCCACGGTCATGTGCGGGAAGAGCGCGTAGGATTGGAACACCATACCGATATTGCGCCGGTAGGGCGCCGTCCGGTTGATCGGCTCGCCCCGGATCGCGATCGTTCCGGAGGTCACGCTCTCGAAACCCGCGAGCATCATCAGAACGGTCGTCTTGCCTGATCCGGACGGCCCGAGCAGCGTGATGAACTCACCCTGCTTCACGGACATGTCAAAACCCTTCACCACCAGCGTCTTCTGGTCGTAGCTCTTCTTGACATCATCGAATTTCAGGAACGGTTCAGTCTCGGTATCCGTCATCCGCCCTCGCCAAACCCGACCTTCAGGGCCCCGGCGAGGCGCCGGATGCCGTCTTAGCAACCTACCGGGTGACCTTAATCGCCCGGACGGCTCGCTTGCAAGGCTCGCAATGCCAGACAGGGCGCGCAGTTTCGTAGAGCTGGCCGAAGCTCCGCCGCGAAGGCGCAATGACTTCATCCGCACCCTGCAGGACCGCCCCCGGGCTTTCTGGGGGTGACGGGATGCGCCCCCATCCGGATCGCCGCGCTTTCCGCGGAGCGCGTCCGGCTCCGTTCCCGCGGAACTCAGTCGGTCGACGGCGCGATTGCGCGGTTCGCCGCCTTCTTCCGCCGATTGCGCCTCGCTGCTGTCGGGAGCGTCTTCCGAAGCCTCGTCAACGGCGCTGTCCGCCTCGTCGATCAACTCGATCTCCGGGGCGTCCTCCTCCGGCAGCGGCGGCGTGCGCAGGACCGCGCGATGTCCTCGCCCGGTTCCTCGATGGACACGCCCGCCTTGACGCGGCGCATGTTCGACTGGCCGAGCGTCAGCTCGCCCAAGGGGAATGTCGCGCGAGGCGCTGAAGGTGATTTTCTGTTCCTTGGTCATCGGGATATCTGCGCGACGAGCCAGCGGGTAGCCTCTCTTCCGACCTTCAAGCCCGCCACGGAAAACCCGGCCCCCCTCTCACTCAAGGTGCGCCGAAGGTGTCCATATGGACTTGAGTTTCATATCATATGACCTTATTCTGTTTCTCGCGCCGTAAAGGAGTACCATCACGTGGAAAACCCTGTTCTGGAGCGTCCTGCACCGGACCGGCAGGGGGTTGCTCTCAAGGCCTTCGCGCGGATCGCGGAGGCCTGGTCGCTCACCCTGCGTGAGGCGGCGGCGCTGGCGGATATGTCGGAATCCACCTGGAAACGGGCCAAGAAGCCCGGGTTTGCCGGTGATCTGACGCGCGACCAGATGCTGCGCCTTTCGGCGCTCATCGGCCTCTACAAGTCGCTCGAGCTTTATTTCAATGAGCCGATCTCGCGGGAGTGGGTGAAGCTTCCCAACCGGGGTCCGGAGTTCGACGGCGCGCGGCCCGTGGACGCGATGATCGAAGGGGGATTGCCCAAGATCCTGCGCGTGCGGAGCTATGTCGACGCGTTGCGGGGCGGAGTTTGAGGATCACCTCCGTCAATGACCGCGCCCTTGTGCGGCTGATCTCCGAGACCCATCACAAGCCGGCCGTGCTGCGCGGGCTGGTGGACAGCGACGAGGAGGCGGCGATCCTCGCCGGGGTCGAGGGCGAGACGAGTGCCCGCCTGATCGCCGAGCGCGAGGGCGGCCCCGCGCTCGACCGCCGCGAACTGGCCTTCGTGCGGCGGTCCCATGACCTGACCCTCTACGGGCAGAGCCATATCAACGCCGCCTTCACCTACACCCGCCCGACGGGCAACCGATTCAACAGTGGTGACCGCGGCGCGTGGTACTGCGCCTGGGACTTGGCTACGAGCGCACAGGAGGTGGGGTTTCACCGGACCCGCGAGCTGGGCTTCATCGGCCGTTACGAGGACGAGGCGCGCTACGTGGAGCTGCTGGCGGACTTCATCGGGGACTTCCCGGATCTGCACGGGGAGGCGCACCCGGCGCTCGATCCGGCCCCCGAGCGAGGCTACCCGGCCGGGCAGCGCCTCGCCGCCGATCTGAGAGGCGAGGGGCATCGTGGGCTGATCTACCCATCCGTGCGACACCCGGGCGGGCGGTGCTTCGTCGCCTTCGATCCCGGCATCATCCAGAATGTCCGCCCGGGCGCGAGCTGGAAGCTTGTCTGGCAGGGCGCGCCCGAGTTCACGATCGAGGGGCTCTGACGCTCCTCGGTCCCCGCACCCGCGACGCAGCACGCGCCGACGTGTTCGACGACATCGAGCGCTACTGCAATCCGCGGCGGCGTCATTCCAAACTGGGCTATCTCAGCCCCAAGGCGTTCGAGGACCGCGCTATTCAAACCTTACCGCGTGTCCAAGAAACCGGCAGCAGCTCACAGAGCCGCAATGAGTCGTCGAAACGGGGGGCATTCGGGGCTATCAGGGCGTGGTCTGGCGTGTGCCCAACTCACGCCAACGGATTGAAGATGCAAGAGAAATGAAAGAAAAACAATTACATAGACTATCCGTGGCCCCCATGATGGACTGGACGGATCGCCATTGCCGCGCCTTCCATCGCGTGTTGTCGCGCCGGACTTTGCTCTACACCGAGATGGTGACGGCACCCGCGCTGGTGCGTGGGCGCGCGCGGCATCTGCTGCGCTTCGATCCGAGCGAGCACCCGGTGGTGCTGCAGCTGGGGGGGTCGGACCCGCGCGAACTTGCCGAGGCCGCGCGCATGGGTGAGGCAGAGGGATACGACGGCGTCGATCTCAACTGCGGCTGCCCATCCGACAGGGTGCAGTCCGGAACGTTCGGCGCGGTGCTGATGCGCGAGCCGGCGCGGGTGGCCGATTGCGTCGATGCCATGCGCGCGGCGGTGCGGATCGAGGTGAGCGTCAAGTGCCGGATCGGCGTGGACGAGCAGGATCCGTCCGAGGCGTTGCCGCGGTTTCTGGAGGCGGTGCGCGCGGCGGGCATCCGTTCGGTTACCGTCCATGCGCGCAAGGCCTGGCTGAGGGGCCTGAGCCCGAAGGAGAACCGGGAGGTTCCGCCGCTGGACCACGCGCTCGTTGCGCGGATGCGCGCGGCTTTTCCGGATCTGCGCCTCACCCTGAATGGCGGTATCCGCTCGCTTGAGGCGGCCGAGGCGCATCTCGCCGACGGGTTCGAGAGCGTCATGATCGGGCGCGCAGCCTACGAACGCCCGGGGGACATACTGCTGTCGGCGGATGAACGGCTCCATGGCCAGGCCGGCCCTGCGTCGAGTCGCGAAGAGGCCGTCGAAGCCATGAAGCCCCATATTGCGGCCCATCTGGCCGAAGGGGGGCGGCTTGCGGACGTGACGCGCCACATGCTCGGCCTGTTCGCCGGGCGGCCCGGGGCACGGGCATGGAGACGTCATCTTTCGGAGGCGGCACGCCGACCGGGGGCCGGGCTCGACGTCCTGCGCGAGGCGCTGGATCTGGTGAACGCCGCCGGCGCCGCGTCCGAGCAGGAGTTCGCGGCGCGGTGACCAGCGCGCCGGCGTCGCGCTCAGGCGATGCGATCCCTGGCGGGCGAGCCGAAGCGGGCGAGCCGAAGCGGGCGAGCCGAAGCGGGCGGGCCGAAGCGGGCGGGTTCAGTCGGCAAGATCGGTGAAGAGATTGTCGCTCTCGAGGAAATCGATGCGGTCTTCCTCGACGGTCCCGGTGGTGATGTCGCGCACCTCGACCCGGCCGTCGCCATGGCCGATCACGACGGCATCGCAGATGTCCACGAAGAGCCCGTTCTCGACCACGCCGGGCACCTGGTTCAGCACGAGCGCGAGCTGCCGCGCGTTGCCGATGCGGTGCAGGTGCAGATCGAGGATGTAGTTGCCTTCATCGGTTACGAAGGGAGCGTCGCCGTTCATTCGAAGTGTGGCGTTGCGCCCCAGCACGTCCATCGAGACGAGCATCTCCTCGACCAGCGCCTTCGAGGTCTGCCAACCGAAGGGGATCACCTCGACGGGAAGGGGAAAGGCGCCGAGCCTGTCGACCTGCTTGGAAAGATCGGCGATCACCACCATTCGGTCCGAAGCGGTGGCGACGATCTTCTCCTGCAGCAGGGCGCCGCCGCCCCCCTTGATGAGGTTGAGGTCCGGGTCGTATTCGTCCGCGCCGTCGATGGTGAGGTCCAGCCAGCGGGCCTCGTCGAGGCTGATCACCGGTATGCCCACCTCGCGCGCCAACTCGGCGGTACGCGTCGAGGTCGGCACGCCGCTGATCCGCATTCCGTCCTCGCGCACCATTTCACCGAGGCAGCGGACCATCCAGGCCGCCGTGGATCCCGTGCCGAGGCCAACCCGCATCCCGGATTCGACGAAATCGCACGCCCGTTTCGCGGCGGCGAACTTGGCCTTGTCGATGGGAGAAAGATCGCTTGGCACGGGAAGGCTCCTTGCGTCCGGCAATGCTGCGGACGCCGTTATACGCGGCAAAGACCGCAGGTGCGAGAGCAGATGCTGGCCGCCCGGTGCGGCTGCGGCGGACCGCCCGGCGCCAGGATCAAGAGCCGGGCGCGCGATGCCCGCGCCGGTGTTCCGCGCCGCCGCGTTCACGCGGCCGCACGGCGCGCCACGCCTTCCGCGTGAGGAAGCGGAGCGGCGGATGCATGGCGGTTGTGCCGCACGCCGCACTCGCCTAGCTTTGCGCTCGCACACGCGAAAAGACCGCCCGGAGGAGAGGCTGCGCAATGTCCGATACCCCTGCCTATGGCTTCGATACCCTGCAGGTTCATGCAGGCAGTACGCCCGATCCGGCCACTGGCGCCCGCCAGACGCCGATCTACCAGTCGACGGCCTTCGTCTTCCGCGACGCGGAGCACGCAGCGCGCTTGTTCAACCTCCAGGAGGTCGGGTTCATCTACTCCCGCCTCACGAACCCCACGGTCGCGGTCCTGCAGGAGCGGGTGGCGACGCTGGAGGGCGGCGCGGGCGCCGTGGGATGCTCTTCCGGTCATGCCGCCCAGATCATGGCGCTCTTCCCGCTCATGGGGCCGGGGCGCAACATCATCGCCTCGACGCGCCTCTACGGCGGCACGGTCACCCAGTTCAGCCAGACGATCAAGCGCTTCGGCTGGTCTGCGAAGTTCGTCGATTTCGACGATCTGTCCGCGCTCGCTGATGCCATAGACGACGACACGCGGGCCATATTCTGCGAGAGCATCGCGAACCCCGGGGGGTACATCACCGATCTCGATTCCGTCGCCAGATTGGCCGACGACGCGGGCTTGCCTCTGATCGTCGACAACACGTCGGCCACGCCCTATCTTTGCCGCCCGATCGAGCACGGCGCGACGCTGGTGGTGCATTCCACGACCAAGTACCTGACGGGCAACGGAACCGTGACGGGCGGAGTCGTTGTGGATTCCGGCAGGTTCGACTGGTCGGTCTCCGGCAAGTTCCCGTCGCTGAGCGATCCGGAGCCGGCCTATCACGGGCTGAAGTTCCACGAGGCGCTCGGCCCCATGGCCTTCACCTTCCACTCGATTGCGGTGGGTCTGCGCGATCTCGGGATGACGATGAACCCGCAGGCAGCGCACTACACGCTCATGGGCATCGAAACGCTCAGCCTGCGGATGGAACGCCATGTCGAGAACGCCCGCAAGGTGGCCGAGTGGCTCGAAGCCGACAGCCGCGTCGAGTCGGTCACCTACGCCGGACTGCCCTCGTCGCCCTACTACGGTCGTGTGGAAAACATCTGCCCCAAGGGCGCCGGCGCGCTGTTCACCTTCGCCGTGAAGGGCGGTTACGACGCCTGCGTCAAGCTGGTGGACTCCGTCAAGCTCTTCAGCCACGTCGCCAACCTCGGCGACACGCGCTCCCTGATCATCCACTCGGCCTCGACGACCCACCGCCAGCTCACTCCCGAACAGCAGTTGGCGGCGGGCGCGGGGCCTAATGTCGTGCGGCTTTCCATCGGTATCGAGGATGCGGCCGACATCATCGCCGATCTCGACCAGGCGCTGGCGAAGGCCGTGAGCTGACATCGCCCGCCCGGGCGTGCTGCCGGCGCGGCAGGGGGCGCGCCGGACGACAGGACCGAGCCGGATCCCCGCCCCCTGCGGTCGGCCATGCGAATGGGTGCGCGCAAAGCGCGCTCCCCTCGCTCGCGTTTGCCAAAGGCCCACGGGCGACGGCTCGGCACGCCCCTTTCGGCGTCGACACTCCGAAAGACACCGGTGCGCGTGTGCGGGGACCGCGCGGGAGCCGGCGGGAGGCGCGGTGGTGAAAGAGGAGGCTGCCTGCCTCGTGGCCGGGCCTGTCCTGCAGGCCGCGGCGCGCGGCAGGGGCGCCTCTTTCCGCGCAGTCGGCTCGCACCCTCCTTCCCCCGTGTGAAGGCCGCGCGTCTAACGGATCGCGAAGACCATGTTCACGCGCGCTTCCATCGTAACCTCGCCGGGGGCTACGGGCATCCCGCCGTCGGATGCGGCCCGCGACATCTCCATGGCGGCGAAGCCGCGCGGGCTGCCTGCCTCGTCGAGCCGCATCAGCGGGCCCAACTCGACGCCGGCCGCCTCGGCGAAAAGCTCCGCCCGGGCACGGCCGTCTGCCACCGCGCGGCGGCGTGCCTCGTCGCGCAGGGGCGCGGCGTCGGCCACGGCGAAGGAGAGCCCATCCAGCCGGTTCGCGCCATCGGTCAGCACTGCGCCGAGCACGGCGCCCAGGGTATCAAGGTCCCGCACCCGGACGCTCACCAGATTGCTCGCGGTGTAGCGGGCGATCCGCGGCAGGCCGGTATCGCCCGGCCGCGGGCCTTCCCATTCGGGCGAGAGCGCGAGGGTCGAGGTCTGCACGTCCGCGGCCGCGATGCCGGCCGCTTCGAGCCGCGCCAGCACCGCCCGCATCCGCTCCGACACCGCTGCCATTGCCGCGGCGGCCTCTTCCTCCTGCGCCAGCACGCCAAGCCTGAGCGTGGCCATGTCGGGTGCCGCGGCGACGATGCCTTCTCCGGTGACGGTGAGGGTTCGGGCAGGCGCCTCCTGCGCGCCTGCAGCGTCGGCGGACATCAGGGCGAGCCAGAGACCGGCCAGGGCCATGCCGAGGAAACCTGGAATAAACCTGTTCATGCGATGCACCTCCCGTGCTTGTCCGCCGGGGGCCGCGGCGCGGCTCCCGCCGGCAACTTCCCGCGCGCAGCCCGGCGCGGCAAGAGCGGAGAATCGCACGCGGCTTTCGCTTGGCGAAAAGCTGCTGTAGATTTGCGCCAAGCTCGGGGCGGGTTCCACCGGGCGCAGGAGCAGTTTAAGGCCACCGCATGACGCCGAAGTTCGCCCTGGCCCTGTCGACCGAGGGCATCGTGCTCTATCACCGCGTGAAACGCGGCTGGCGCCAGATCGGCGAGGCAAAGGTGGATGCCGAAGATCTGGCCGGCACGCTGGAGGCGATGCGTCGCACGGCGACCACCCTCGAAGCCGGCGGCCTCGCGACCAAGCTTATCCTGCCCAACGATCAGGTCCGGATCCTTCGTCTGCCGCACAGCGTCAACGGCGCGGAAGACGTGGAGGCCGCGCTCGACGGCGCCACCCCCTACGAGGTGTCCGAACTCGCCTACGACTGGGTCGTGCGCAACGGCCGGACCGAGATCGCCGTCTGCGCCCGCGAGACGCTGGAGGAGGCGGAAGCCTTCGCGATCGGCCACAGGTTCAACCCGGTGGCCTTCGTCGCCAATCCCGAGGGCGGGCTCTTCGAGGCGGAAGCCTTTTTCGGCCCGACCCGCGCTGCAGGAGCGATCCTCGGCTCCGGCTCGCCGCCCCGCCGAGACCCCGAGCCTTTCGTCGTGGTCGCGCGCCGCGCGCGTCCCGAAGCCGCCGAAGCGGACCCCGGGCCGCCCGTCGAGCGCGAGGTGGAGCATGCTCCGTCGGCCGGGCCGGGCAGCGATGGCACAGGCGCGGACGGCACGGCCAAGAAGTCCGGGGAAGGGCTGCGCGCCACGGCGTCCGGCGCGAATGGCGGCGACGCGACGGACGAGGGCGATACGGCCGGGCCCGCAAGCGCGACCGCGGGAACGAGACGCCCGGAAGACGCCGGCGAGGAGGCCGCCGCGCGTGACGCGGCCGAAAGCACGACGCCGCCGGCGGACGCTTCTCCGGAAAACGACGCTGCCCGGAGTACCCCGGCCGCGGCAACCGCGCCTTTTTCTGCCGCCTTGCCCGAAGATGTGGCCCCTGCGCCGGCCGGCAAGACCGTTCCGGCCACGGTTGGCGAGCCGCTGTCGAGGGCTCGGCCGGGCGTCGGCCCGTCGCCCGTCGCTCCGGCCGTTGCCGCCACGCCCCGGCCCGGGCGCATGGTGCCGGTCAGGATCGCGGCGGTCTTGCCTGAAAAGGGCGAGCCCTCGCCCGCGCCTCTGGCCGCGCCTGCAGAACTGCAGGCGGAGCCCGCGGCCCCCCCACGCAGGCTGACGCCCCTGATCTCGGATTTCGACGACAGCGAAGAGTATCCGAGCCCTCCCGACGGGCTCCTTGCAAGCCTGACGGCGGACCGCCCGAGAAAGCCGCCCGAGCCCCCGTCATCGCGCGGCGGCGCGGCGGCGTTCTTCACGCGGCGACGCGCCCGGGAGGACGAGGATCCGCGCGCGGCGCGCGCGCCCGCCGGCAGCCGGACCGCGGCGATGCGCCCGCGCTTCGTGCCGTCTTTCGCAGGCTCCGGTTCCGGCGGGGCCGTGGCGGAACGGCGGATTGGCGGCAAGCCGAGGTTCCTCGGCCTGATCCTCACGGCGCTTCTGCTGCTCGTGCTCGCCGCCGTCGCGGCCTGGGCGGCGCTGACGGTGGAGGACCGTTCCATCCGCGGTTTCCTCAGGCCGCAGCCGGTGCAGACCGTCTCCATCCCGATCGCCGCGGAGGTGGATATCGCCTCGCTTGGCGGCAAGCGGCTTGATCCTCCGCGCTCGGAAAGGCCACTGGCCCGCCCCCCGCTTGCAGCCCTCGTGCCGGCTCCGCGTCCCTCGGAGACGGTGCCTGCGGCGATCTCCGGCCCGCCTGACCCGGCCGTTTCCATCGCTCCGGCCGGTGAAGACGCCCCCCCCACGGCGCCGGGGTCCGAGCGCCTTGCGACGCCGGGCGATCTGCCGGCCGCGGCGCCCGAAAGCCTCGCCGAACCTGCGCCCGCCGTCCGGGATGCGGCGCTGGCAGGCGCCGGGGCCGTGGCGCCGGCGCCGGAGGCCGCGCAACCGTCCGGGCCGCCTGCGGCGGTGATCTCGGCGGTTGCAGACCCACCGGGGCGCCCGGGACTTCCGGATGCCGGCGGTTATCTTGATGTCTACCTTGCCTCCATCGACGCGGCGGTCATGCCGTCCGACGCCCTCGCCCTGCCCGGCGCGGACGCTGTGGCTCCGGCCACCCCGGCGCCGCGCCTCGCTCCGGAAGTGCTCGCGGCGCTGGCAACGCCTGGCGCGTTTGGCGAGGCCGGTGAGGCTGGCGAGATCGGCGCAGGAGCAGTGCCGTTGGTGCCGGGCACGCCCCCGGAAACGGCCGGGCCGCGGCCGCCAGGTTTGGCCGCGGATCTCGAGAACCCTTCCGAAGACCCGCCGGGGGCGGATGCTGCGGCCGCGGATCTGCCCATGGGCCTCCCGGCCCTACGGCCGGCTGTCCGTCCCGCCGGTTTGAGCATCGCCAACGAGCGCGCGCTTCTCGGGGGCTATTCCCGCGAGGAACTGGCTGCGCTGCGGCCGGTCGTTCGTCCGGACGTCGCCGAGGCCACCGAGCTCCCCGAACCGGCCAAGCCCCGGCCATTGCCGCCGCCGAGGCGGAAAGCGCGCTTCCGCCCGACGCACCCGGGCCCGTCACGTCGCTGCGGCCGGCCGCGCGTCCGCAGGCCGTTGCCGCGGCGGCGCGGGCCCTCGCGGCGCGACCAGACGCCGGCCCCGCCGCGGCGGCCTCCACCGCCGTGACGGCAGCTGCGGCCAGGGGGGCTGCCCCGGCGCCAACCGCCCAGCCCGCGCCGACCGCCGCGCCCGAACCCCGGCAGGCCGCCGCCGCGCCCCGTGCCCCGGTGCCGGATGTGCCCAGTTCGGCCTCCGTCGCGCGCGCGGCCACCGTCGAAGGCAGGATCAACCTGCGTCAGGTCAATCTCATCAGCGTGTCGGGGACACCAGCAAACCGCCAGGCCCTCGTGCGGATGCCCAATGGACGCATCTCGATGGTCCGCGTGGGCGACAGCGTGGATGGCGGGCGAGTGCTTGCGATCAGCGAAAACCGCCTGCAGTACCAGCGACGCGGTCGCAACATCGTGCTGGAAATCCCCTCGGGCTGACCGCCGCGAAACTGGCTGTCTTCCTGCCGGCGCGGGCTGCCCGCCCGGCGACGCCATTCTGCGAGGCCGCCGCGGTGGCCGCTGCGTATCGCGCCTCGCTTGCCGGCCCTGCAAAGCCGGCCCGCAGGGCGGCGTCGCAGGGTGCCGGCCGACGCGGCGATCCGGCGCGGATCGGCATGGCGCCGGAGGCTTCGCCCCGCGAGCAGATCGGGGAGCGCGGTCCGGGCTCGGGAGAACGGTTCGCGAGGACGGTCGGCGCCGGAAGACCCCATCCGAGCGGCAGTGCGGAGCGGCCGGTGCCTTGGTGCCGTCCCTGGCCCGCGCAAGACATGCAACGCGCCGTGCAATGGCGGCCGACCCCGCCGCCTGGGCCTTGCAGGCGTCGTGCCGGGCCGCTCTCTGGCCAAGGGCCGGGCAATGTGGAATACGCCTGCCCGAAGTTGCGAAAGGTCCGGGCATGAACGATTTCGACTACGATCTCTTCGTTATCGGAGGCGGCTCGGGCGGGGTCCGGGCAGCGCGGGTCGCGGCGTCCGAGACCGGGGCCCGCGTCGGGCTCGCCGAAGCCGACAGGATGGGCGGGACCTGCGTGATCCGTGGCTGCGTGCCCAAGAAGCTCATGGTCTTCGCGTCCGAGTACCGCGAGATGGTGGAGGACGCGCGCGCCTACGGCTGGGATTTCGGCGGCGGTGGCTTCGATTGGCCCCGCTTCCGCGACCGCCTGCATGGCGAACTCGATCGCCTGGAGGGCATCTACCGGGGGTTGCTCGAGAAGGCCGGCGTTGCGGTTCACGACAGCCGTGCCCGCCTCGCCGACGCGCATACGGTCGCCCTCGAAGACGGGCGGACGGTCACGGCCAAGCACATTCTCGTGGCCACCGGCGGGCGGCCGGTGCGGCCCGACGTGCCGGGCGCCGAACTCGCCATCACCTCCGACGACATCTTCCATCTCGAGAAGCTGCCCCGGCGCATGCTGATCGTGGGTGGCGGCTATATCGCGTGCGAATTTGCCTGCATCCTCAACGGTCTCGGCGTGGAGGTCACCCAGTATTACCGCGGGGCACAGGTGCTTCGTGGGTTCGACGGCGAGGCACGCGGCCTCGTGGCCGACCAGATGCAGGAGAGGGGCGTGCGGCTGCATGTCGGCACCAACATCCTCGAGATGTCGCACACCGATGAAGGGATCCGGGTGAAGGCCACCAACGGCAACCTCATCGAGGTTGACCAGGTGCTCTTCGCCACGGGGCGCGCGCCCAACACCGAGGGGCTCGGGCTCGATTCCCTCGGCGTGCAGATCGGCCGCCGCGGCGAGGTGGTCGTGGACGATTATTCCCAGACGGCGGTGCCATCCATCTATGCCATCGGGGACGTCACCAACCGCGTGCAGCTCACGCCGGTGGCGATCCGCGAGGGCATGGCTTTCGTCGAAACCGTCTTCAAGGGCAATCCCACGCCGGTGGACCATGACCTCGTGCCATCGGCGATCTTCACCCAGCCCGAGATGGGCACCGTGGGCATGAGCGAAGAGGCGGCACGGGAAGCCGAGCCGGTGGAGATCTACTGCACGTCCTTCCGTCCGATGCGCACCGCCTACATCGAACGCCCCGACAGGGTGCTGATGAAACTCGTCGTCTCGAAGGCCTCGCGCAGGATCCTGGGGTGTCACATCGTCTCGCCCAATGCGGGCGAAATGATCCAGCTCGCGGGGATCGCCATCAAGATGGGCGCGACAAAAGAGGACTTCGACCGGACGATGGCCGTGCATCCGACCATATCCGAAGAGCTGGTAACCATGAAAACGCCAGTGAGAACGGCTTGAAAACAGGCCTCGCGCGCACAGTTTAAGTGACAGTAAGAAAACGCTCGGCCGAAACCAAGGGGTGATACGATCCATGGCAGGTAACAACGGTGGTCCCTGGGGGGGCGGCGGCAACGGAGGCGGCGGTGGCAACCGTGGCGAATCTGGGCAGCGCCCCCCGGGCGGCGGGCCTCGCCGGCCCGGACAGGAGGGGCCCCAGATCCCGGAGATCGATGATCTCGTCCGCAAGGGACAAGAGCAGCTCAAGGTGCTGATGGGCGGCCGCGGCAACCGCGGAAACGGCCCCGGCGGGCCGGGCGGAACCGGCGGCGACGGCTTCAAGCTGACCCGCGGAACCGTCGGCGCCGCCGTGGCGGCCGCGGTCCTGCTCTGGGGGTTCGCCTCGTTCTACACGGTGCGCCCGGAAGAGCAGTCCGTCGAGCTGTTCCTCGGCGAGTTCTCCTCGATCGGGAACCCGGGGCTCAACTTCGCACCCTGGCCGCTGGTGACGGCCGAGGTCATTCCGGTGACCCGCGAGAACACAGAGGATATCGGCGTGGGCCGCTCCGGCGCGCCGGGCGGCGACGGGCTGATGCTCACCACGGACGCCAACATCGTGGACATCGATTTCCAGGTCGTCTGGAACATCAGGGATCCCGCCCAGTTCCTCTTCAACCTGCGCGATCCGCAGGCCACCATCCAGGGCGTGTCCGAATCGGCGATGCGCGAGATCATCGCCTCGTCGCAGCTCGCGCCGATCCTCAACCGCGACCGCGACCTGATCGCCGACACCGCGCAGCAGCTTATCCAGGACACGCTCGACAGCTACGACAGCGGCGTGAACATCGTGCGCCTCAACCTCGACAAGGCCGACCCGCCCGCGGAGGTGATCGACAGCTTCCGCGAAGTGCAGGCCGCCGAGCAGGAGCGCGACAGGCTGGAGCGACAGGCCGAT
>Ga0076929_100732_pt1 | contig 18017 bp, 13 predicted proteins | sample HotLakConUCCSL28_FD_87104 | JGI IMG/M metagenome (GOLD analysis project Ga0076929, IMG submission 87104) | Hypersaline microbial mat communities from Hot Lake, Washington, USA - Hot Lake Consortium UCC-SL28 (version 3) (version 3) | ecosystem: Environmental > Aquatic > Thermal springs > Hot...
GGAGTGGAGGGGGGGGGGGGGGAAGGGGAAGGGGAAGGGGAAGGGAAGGCGTGACGTTCAGGGCCACTGTCCTCACCCTCTACCCCGGGATGTTCCCCGGCCCGCTCGGCGTTGCCCTCGCGGGGCGGGCGCTCGGGGAGGGACGATGGCGGCTCCGCGCACTCGACATCCGCGACTTCGCCCTCGACCGCCACCGCTCAGTGGACGACACGCCCGCGGGCGGCGGCCCCGGCATGGTGATGCGCGCCGACGTCCTCGCCCGCGCCATCGACGCCGCCGACGGCCCCGGCCCGCGCCTCCTCATGAGCCCCCGCGGCGTGCCCTTCCGCCAGGAGACGGCGCGGGAGCTCGCCGGCGGGCCGGGGGTCGTCATCGTGTGCGGCCGCTTCGAGGGCGTGGACGAGCGCGTGATCGAGGGGCGCGCGCTGCGCGAGGTGTCCATCGGCGACTACGTGCTGTCGGGCGGGGAGATCGCGGCGCTCGCCATTCTCGACGCGGTCGTGCGCCTCCTCCCGGGCGTCATGGGGAACGCCGCCTCCGCCGAGGAGGAGAGCTTCGAGAGCGGGCTCCTCGAGCATCCCCAGTACACCCGCCCGGCGGAATGGGAGGGGCGGCGGATCCCCGAGGTGCTGACGAGCGGCGACCACGCCCGCGTCGCGGCCTGGCGCAGGGCCGAGCGCGAGCGCCTCACCCTGGAGCGCCGCCCGGACCTCCTGGAGCGCCGCCCGGACCACCTGGCGCGAGTGGACTTCCTGGCGCGAGAGGACAAGCGCGGGGAGGGATGATCGGGTTTCTTGCGTGAGGGGCCGGCAAGCCCAATATTTCACCTCGGGAAGACGCCTCACGGGTCTTCCCGCCGGTCGCTTGTCGCAAGGACTGCACGCAATGAGCCGAATGACCCCTCTGTCGAGCCCGCTGCTCCTGGGCTTCGAGGAGATCGAGCGTGTGCTCGATCGCGTGACGAAGAGCGGGAGCGATGGCTACCCGCCCTACAATATCGAGCGGATCCCCGGGGCCAAGGGCGACCGCCTGCGCATCACCCTCGCGGTGGCAGGCTTTACCCGCGACCAGCTCTCGGTGACGGTGGAGGACAACCAGCTCGTCATCCGAGGTCAGCAGAACCCGGAGGCGGACAGGGACAGGGAGTTCCTGCACCGCGGGATCGCGGCGCGACAGTTCCAGCGCGCCTTCGTGCTCGCCGAGGGGATCGAGATCCTGAGCGCCGCGCTGGCGGACGGGCTTCTCGCCATCGACCTCGCGCGCCCCGAGCCCGAGCGGACGGTGCGCACAATCGAGATCGGCGCCGTTCCGGCGCCACAGTCGAGGAGTTGAGTGATGTCCGCAACCGCACGCCGGAACAACGAAGGTGGCAACACCATCACGGCCGAGATGCTGGAAGCGCTCGGCCAGGGGGAGGTCGCCTACGTCCGCACCTTCCAGTCCGAGGACCTGAAGGCCCTCTTTCCCCAGGCGCCGGATCTGGTACCGGGCCAGAAGCTCTGGGCGCTGCTCGCCGCCAACGGCACGCCCATCGTCCTCGCCGACACGCCGCAGGCCGTCCTCGCGAACGCTCTCGAGAACGACCTCGTGACGGTGAGCGTCCACTGAACTTTGCGGGGCGGGTCGGTGCGGTCCGCCCCCTCCACCCCGTGCGGTCAGTAGTCGAACGGCCGGCTGTCGGAGCCGAGCGGGTTCGGTGAGGCGGTTCGCCGCGTCCAGTAGAAGGCCGCGAGGAGGACCGTTCCCCCTGCGACGATGACGGAAAGCCCCGTGTCGAATCGCTGCACCGGCGGCACGTCGAGCACGATGGCGTTGCCGAGCGCCTCCACCAGCGTCACCACGAGGAAGACGGCGGCGCCCGCGATGCGCCAGCCGACGCCTCCGCGATAGGCAGCGAGCCCGATCGCCGCCACAACGGCGCACACGCCCGTCGCGATCCCCGGCAGGAGCGCCGGCGCGTCCGGCCCCAAAACGGCCGTCGGCGACGTCGCGATGGCGAGCGCCAGCACGGCGTAGCGCGCCCCCATCATCACGAGGAGGCTCGAGCCGAGCGCGACCTCCATCACCCGCGCACGGGTGACTGGCCGGCGCCTCAGCCACAGGGCGACGAGCCCCGCCGCGAGTGCGATCGGCAGGAAGACGACGGTGTCGATGGCGGCCAGCGCGGCAAGCGCAGACTGTGAGGGCACGGCGGGGTCTCGGTCCTCGTCAGCTTCTCCTTCCCGGCGCGAACGTCACGGAACGTCGGGCAGCCGGTCCGGTTGCGCCGCCTGCCACGTTTTTTGCGGCGACGCCAGCAAAACGCATGACGCTCCGGGCTCGCGCCGCGATTTTTTCCCCGGAGGTGCGTGGAGGTGCGACCGCGCGCGCACCGCCCCCGGCGCCCGCTGCCGGCGCGCGTTTGAATTCGGGCGGCGTCCTTGGCTAGGCTGGGGTTCAACCCATGTTCCAGACGGACACCAAGCCGATGACCATGCGTAACGCTCTCCTCGCCGGCGGCGGCGCCATTCTCGCGGGTGCTGCCGTGGCGTGCGCGCCCGCGAGCGCGCAGGAGACCACCTGCGACCTCGACCGTCCCGTGATGTTCGGCGGGCTCGACTACGGCTCGGCGGCCTTCCACACCGCCCTCGCCAGCTTCATCCTCGAGGAGGGCTACGGCTGCGAGACGGACGTCATCCCGGGGACGACCCTCGTCCTCAACCAGGGCCTCGCGCGCGGCGACGTCGACCTCCTGATGGAGGTGTGGACCGCCAACGCCGCGCAGGCCTTCCTCGACGCCGAGGAGCGGGGCGAGGTGGAGCGCCTCGGCGCCACCTTCCCGGACGCCACGGAGGGCTGGTTCGTGCCGCGCTACGTGGTGGAGGGCGAGAACGCCCCCGCCCCCGGGCTCGTCTCTGTCACCGATCTCGAGGCGCACAAGGATCTCTTCACCGACCCCGAGGAGCCGGACAAGGGCCGCTTCCTCAATTGCGTCATCGGCTGGCAGTGCGAGGTGGTGAACAGCAAGAAGCTCATCGCCTACGGCCTCGACGACGACTTCACGAACGTTCGTCCGGGCGCGGGTGCGGCGCTCGAGGCGGCGGTGGAATCGGCTTACCTGCGCGGCCAGCCGATCCTCTTCTACCACTGGGCGCCCACCTGGCTTCTCGGCAAGTACGATTTCGTGAAGCTCGAGGAGCCGGAGTACGATCCCGAGATCTGGTCGCAGATGATGGACGCCGAGGAGCCGGAGCGGGCGACCGCCTATCCGCAGACCCGCGTGGTGGTCGGTGCCAGCACGCAGTTCACGCAGGAGGCGCCGATGCTGCGGGAGTTCTTCATGAGCTACGGCATGTCGAGCGAGGCCACCAGCCAGGCCCTCGCCTACATGCAGGAGAACGACGCGAGCCCCGAGGAGGCGGCGCAGAACTTCCTCGAGACGCAAGGCGACGTCTGGCGCGCCTGGGTGCCTGACGACGTCGCAGAGCGCGTTGCCGCAGCGCTCTGATCCGACGCAAGGGGGACCGTTCCGACCCGCCGGGGTCGAACGGCCGAAGCGGTGCGCGGCCGGTCCCGGGCGACCGGCCGCGCCCTTCCTTCCCGGTTCGACTGCGGCCTTCCCGAAGGTCTGTCTCCGATCTTCCTCCAGCCCTTCCGGGCGGCGAAGGATCTTGCCGCGGGGGCGAGCCAATTGCCCCCGCGGCACACCAGTCTATGCGGGCGCGGCGCAGGATTTCCGGTCGCCGCACGGTGGCCGATCAGCGCGCCTCATGGCGCAACTTTGACACTCCGCCCCGCCGGGCTATAACGATCTTGCGATCATTGACGTGAGGCCCCTGCGAATGCGCGGGCCACCTCGTCTTGTCCTGTCGCAAAGCGCCATCGTCTCGCCGCGTGCGGGACTGTCTCGTCTTGGCCGACCCGTCGGCAGGCGGCCCGGCGTGCGACGAGAACAGGGAGCGACACCTTGAAGAAGATCCTCGCCGCCGGCCTCCTGGCCGCGCCGTCACTCGTCCTTTCGGCGCCAGCGAGCGCTCAGGAGGCCGACTGCGCCGGGCTCGACCGTCCTGTGGTCCTCGCCGGCCTCGACTGGGACTCCAACGCCTTCAACAACGGTGTGGCGGGCTTCATCCTGGAGCACGGCTACGGGTGCGCCATCGACGTGATCCCCGGCTCCACCATCCCGCTCCTCAACGGCATGATCCGCGGCGACATCGACGTCACGATGGAGGTGTGGGTTCCCAACGTGCGCGACGCCTGGGAGACGGCCGTCGCGGACGGCTCGGTCGCCTCCGTCGGCGTCTCCTATCCGGACGCCACGCAGAAGTGGTACGTGCCGCGCTACCTCGTCGAGGGGGAGGACGCGCCCGCGCCGGATCTCGTCTCCGTGTCCGACCTGCCGCGCTACAAGTCGCTGTTCGCCGATCCCGAGCAACCGGACAAGGGCCGCTTCTACAACTGCATCCTCGGCTGGGGCTGCGAGGTGATGAACACGAAGAAGCTCATCGCCTACGGCCTCCTCGACCACTACACGAACTTCCGCCCCGGCACGGGCGGCGCGCTCGCGGCGGCGATCGAGTCCAGCATCCTGCGCGAGCAGCCCATCGTCTTCTACTACTGGGGTCCCACTTGGGTGCTCGGCAAGGTGGCGGACGACGTCGTCGCCCTCGAGGAGCCGGCCTACGACGAGGCGACGTGGAACGCCCTCTCCGACATGGACCAGGCGGAGGTCACGCCCGACACCTCCGCCACCGCCTACCCGACGGTCGAGGTCGAGATCGGCGTCAACACCGACTTCGAGGCGGAGGCGCCGGCGCTGGTCGAGTTCCTCGGCGAGTACGGCCTCGACGCGGGCATCATCTCCGAGGCGCTCGCCTACATGCAGGACGAGGGCGCCTCGGCCGAGGAGGCCGCCCGCTGGTGGCTCGCGAACAACGAGGACACCTGGCGCGGCTGGGTGCCGGACGCAGTCGCCGAGCGCGTGACGACCGCACTGGGGGAGAGCTGATCGGCGTGGTCCTTCCGCGGCGGGGGCCTGCGCGTCCCTGCCGCAGGGCGCCATCGCGCACTTGGCGCGGCCTCTCCGGCGTGCGAGGTCGTCGCTGCGGCGGTGACGCTGCCGTCGCGCCCGGCCGGCGCGACGCCGGCGGAGCGCGCAACGGCCGAGGCGCGATGCGCCGGCAGGCAGGGCACGCTCCGGCTCCCTCCGGTTCCGGCGTGAGCCGATCTTCCCGTGCGGGCGGCGCGCCCGCGATGACAGCGAGCGGAGCCGACCGGCGATGCCAATCCTCCCCTTCCTGACGGAACTCGTCCTCCTCGCCGCCTCCGTCGCGGCGGCGGCCCTCGTGGCGCCCGCGCTGCGAAGCCCGCTGATGACGGCGACGGCCTTCCTTCTCGTCAACTTCACGGTCCGCTTCGCCATCACGGGCTGGCCGCTCGAGTACACGTTCGTCCTCATCGCCGTGGCGGCGGGCCTCGGGCTCGGTCTCCTGGTGAGGAGCATGCCCCTCGGCGTCCTGACGTTCGCCTCGGTGGTGCTCGCGCTCGTCCTCCAGGTCGAGGTGCCGGGGGTGGTCCTCGGCTTCCACGGGGCGGGGGACGCCGTGGCGCTCGTCCTTGCGCTCGCGACCTTCCTCCTCGTCGCGCGGCTCTCCGGCCGGATGGACCGCGCGGGGCTCGCCTTCCTCAACGCCGCCGTCCTCTTCCACATGGCCGCGGCCATTCCCCACGGCTTCCCGGCCCTCCAGGGCTGGACCGTGAGTGGCGTCATCGTGGCGACCTCCCTCGTCGTCGCCTGGTATGCGTGGCGGCTGTCGGGCGACGGGCTCTCGTCGGCTGTCCTCGGCGGGGCGCTGCTCCTGGGGCTTCACTTCGCGGCGACGGTGCCGCTCGACGCCCTCTTCGCCGGCGGTGAGGTGGGACGCGCCATCCGCACGGCCACCAACGACTTCGTGCGCTCCCTCGTCGTCAACTACGGCGACGCGTTCGAGGCGTTCTCCAACGTCCTCCTGCGCGCGCTCGTCTGGCTCGAGAGGCTGCTGCGCGACATGCCGGCCGTCGTCGTCATCGCCATCGTCGGCCTCGTCGCCTTCGCGGCGTCCCGGCGTGTGTCGCTGGCGCTCGGCATGGTGGCGGCGCTCTGGTTCGTCGGCACCCTCGGCCTTTGGACGCAGGCGATGCAGACCGTCGCCATCATGATCGTCGCGATGGTGATCTCGGTCGTCATCGGCATCCCGATGGGCGTCCTCACCGCGAAGTCCGACAGGGCGCGCTCCATCGTGAACCCCGTCCTCGACCTCATGCAGACGATCCCCTCCTTCGTCTACCTCATCCCGGCGGTGATGCTGTTCGGCCTCGGCAAGATCCCGGCTGTTCTCGCGACGGTCATCTACGCGACGCCGCCCCTCATCCGCCTCACCGATCTTGGCATCCGCTACGTGGACGCCGAGGTGGTGGAGGCGTCGCGCGCCTTCGGGGCCAACCGCTGGCAGATGCTGGGCGGCGTGCAGATCCCGCTCGCCATGCCCTCCATCATGCAGGGCATCAACCAGACCATGATGATGGCGCTCGCGATGGTGGTGATCGCCTCCATGATCGGCGCGCGCGGTGTGGGCGAGACGGTGCTCCTCGGCCTTCAGCGCAACGACGCGGGGCAGGGGCTCATCGGCGGCATCGCCATCGTCATCCTCGCCATCATCTTCGACCGGATCAGCCAGGCGGCCGGCTCCCGGGCGCAGACCTTCCGCAGCGCCGGGAACTGAGGATCCTTCATGGCACTCATCGAAGTCGAGAACGTCACGAAGATCTTCGGGCCGAGCCCGAAGAGGGCGCTGGAGCGCTGGCGCAGCGAGGGGCTCACGAAGGACGAGCTCCTCGCCGAGACCGGCCATACCCTGGGGCTCGCGGACGTGTCGCTCTCCATCGGCAAGGGCGAGATCTTCGTCGTCATGGGCCTTTCCGGCTCGGGAAAGTCGACTCTGATCCGTCATTTCAACCGCCTCATCGAGCCGACTGACGGACGCATCCTGGTGGACGGCTCCGACGTCCTGAAGCTCTCGGCGCGCGAGCTCGAGCGCTTTCGGCGCACGACCATGTCCATGGTCTTCCAGCGCTTCGGTCTGATGCCCCATCGCACGGTGGTCGAGAACGTCGCCTACGGGCTTTCCGTGCGCGGCGTCTCGCGGGTGGAGCGGCGCGAGCGGGCGATGCACTGGGTGGAGCGCGTCGGCCTCACGGGCTACGAGAACCAGTATCCGACGCAGCTCTCCGGCGGGATGCAGCAGCGCGTCGGCCTTGCCCGCGCGCTCGCGACGGACGCCGAGATCCTCCTCATGGACGAGGCCTTCTCCGCCCTCGACCCGCTCATCCGCAGCCAGATGCAGGACCAGCTCATCGAGCTCCAGTCGCAGCTCGGCAAGACGGTGGTCTTCATCACCCACGATCTCGACGAGGCTCTGAGGATCGGCGACCAGATCGCGATCCTGAAGGACGGCGCCCTCTCGCAGGTCGGGACGCCGCCGCAGATCCTGCTCAACCCCGCAGACGACTACGTGGCCGCCTTCGTGCGCGACGTGAACCGCGCGCGGGTGCTCACGGTCGACGTCGTGATGCGGCCGCCGAAGGCGCGCATCGCCCACGAGAACATCGAGCGGGCGCTGGAGGAGATGCGCCGGCTCGGCGAGGAGTGGGGCTACGTCGTCGAGGACAGGCGCTATCGCGGCGTCACTTCGCGGGAGAAGCTCGTGACCGAGGTGGCCTCGCCGGAGCGGCGCAGCCTCTACGACGTCGCCGAGGCGGGGCCCACGCTCACCGCAGGCGACGTCCTCGAGACGGCGCTCCCCACGGCCCTCGAGACGGACTATCCGGTGCCCGTGGTGGACGACGACGGCAACCTCATGGGCGTCGTCTCCTCGCGCGAGATGTCGAGCGTCCTCACCCCGCCGAAGGCCGCCGCGCTCGCCGCGGAGCCCGGCGGAGGCGGTGAGGGCGACGTGATCGCGCCGCCCCCCGCCGAGGCGGAGAGCGTCGATCCTCCCCATCCCTCCGCGCCGCGGAGGGAGCCGGTCGCCTGACGCGCATCGCCGATCCGGCTTGAACTTCCCCGTGGCGCGCGACAGTGTCGCGCCCGTGATCGAGCTGTCCCGCTTTCCGACGTGGGAGGACGCGCGCTCCGGCTTCCGCTGGCCGGACCCCGCCTCCTTCAACATCGCGACCGTGTGCTGCGACGCCCGTGCGGCGGCGGATCCCGGCCGCACGGCCCTCCTCGTCGCCGACGACCGCGGCGCGCCGCGCCCCGTCTCCTGCGAGGCGCTGAGGCGCGGCGCGAACCGCATGGCGAACGTTCTCGTGGCGGAAGGCGTCCGGCGGGGCGACGCTGTCGCCATCCACCTCGGCCAGAGCGTCGAGACCGTGCTCACCCACCTCGCGGTCTACAAGATCGGCGCGCTCGCAGTCCCCCTCGCGGCCGTGTTCGGGCCGGACGCCATCGCCTACCGCGTCGACCACGCCGGGGCGCGCATCGTCGTCACGACCGCCGTGGGGGCGGAGCGGTGCGCGGGGGCGGGCGCCGCCGTGCTGTCGGTGGACGGCCCCGCCGACGGCGCGCGCCACCTCGCACCGCTTCTGGAGCGCGCGTCCGAGACGTTCGAGACCGCCGCCACCGGGCCGGACGATCCGGCGATGATGATCTTCACGTCCGGCACCACGGGGCAGCCGAAGGGGGCGCTCCACGGCCACCGCGTCCTCCTCGGCCACCTGCCGGGCGTGCAGATGCACCACGACCTCATGCCGCGGCCGGGCGACAGGCTGTGGACGCCCGCGGACTGGGCCTGGGCGGGCGGCCTCCTCAACGTCCTCCTGCCGGGGCTCGCCATGGGGGTTCCCGTGGTGGCGCAGAGGGCTGAGCGGTTTGATCCGCAGGAGGCCATCGACTGGATGCGCACCGCCGGCGTGCGCAACGCCTTCATTCCGCCGACCGCGCTCAGGATGATGCGCGAGACGCGGCCGGACCTTGCGCTGCGCTCGGTGGGCTCGGGCGGCGAGCAGCTCGGCGCCGCCACCTTCGCCTGGGCGCGCGAGCACCTCGGCCTCACGGTCAACGAGTTCTATGGCCAGACCGAGGCGAACCTCGTCCTGTCGAGCTGCGCCGCCTGGGGGATCGCTGCGCCGGGCGTCATCGGCCGCCCCGTGCCGGGACACGAGGTGGCGATCGTGGACGACGCCGGCGCGCCGCTCCCGGACGGCGTCCAGGGGAACATCGCCGTCGCCGCGCCCGATCCCGTGATGTTTCTCGGCTACCACGCCAACCCCGAGGCGACCGCGGAGAAGTTCCGTGGCCGCTTCATGCTGACGGGCGATCAGGGCATCGCGGGTCCGGACGGCATCACCTTCGTCGGCCGGGACGACGACGTCATCAGCTCGTCCGGCTACCGCATCGGGCCGGGAGAGATCGAGGACTGCCTCGTCGGCCACCCTGCGGTGGCGCTCGCCGCCGTCGTGGGCAGGCCGGACGATGTGCGCGGTGAGGCCGTGGCGGCGTTCGTGAAGCTGCGCGAGGGCGTCGCCGGAGACGACGCGCTGAAGGCGTCGATCCAGGCCCATGTGCGCGAGCGCCTCTCGGCGCACGAGTATCCGCGCATCGTGGAGTTCGTGGACGACATCCCGCTGACGACCACCGGCAAGGTTATCCGCCGCGTCTTCCGCTGAGGCCGAGCCACCGAAGGCACCGAAGGCCCTGCGAGAGTGGGCGCTCCGGCTTGGTCGGCCGTAGCGCGTGCGGCTGCCGAAGGAGCGGAGGACAAGCGTTGCGATGTCACGCGCCGGTGATGGGGCGCCGCCCGCCCGGACCTTCAGGATCGGGGCGGAAGACGCGCTGGCGAAGCCGGCCGGGTCAGGGACGCTTCGGCCTCGACGCGTTGCGCTTCAGGAGCCGGCGGGGGGCCTTTCGCGCGGTGGCGGGGGCTTCTTCGGTGCTCGCGGCCGCCTTTGCGCCGGCGTCCGTCTCGTCGCCCGTCGAGCCCTCGGGTGCGGTTGACGCGTCCGCCATCGCGCTGGCGCGGCCCTCCGGCGCCGCGTCCGGTTCCGTGGCCGCCTCCGGTTCGGGCGCTGCCTCCGCGCCGGGCGCCGCCTGCGTTCCGGGCTCTGCGTCGGCCTGCCGCGCGGTGGTCTCGGGCGCCTGCGCCTCCTCCGCGGCGGCGTCTGCGGGGGCGTCGGCGGCCGCCTCTGCGGGGCGATCGGCGACGGCCTCCGGCGAGGCCTCCGCAAACGCGGCTGCCGCGGAGTCGACGATAGCGTCGTCGGACTGGCTCGTCGCCGCGACGGGATCCTTGTCCGTCGGCGCCGGCTCTGCGGCCAGTGCTTCCGAGGCGGGCGCCTCGATGCTCGGCGTCTCGGCGGGTGCGACGTCGGCGGGGGCGGGGGCGGGGGCGATTTCGGCGGTCTCGGCCGCCTCCGTCGCGGCAAGGTCCGTCGCCGCGAGATCCACGGCAGCGGGGAGCGCCTCGGTCCCCGGGACGGTCTCCGCCGTCACGGCATCGGGGCTCGCGGCTCCTTGCGCCGCGGCTCCTTGCGGCACGGCTTCGGGGGCATCCACCGCCGGAGCCGTGGGGAGGACGGTTGCGCCGGCGGGCGCGTTGGTGACGTCCGCGATCACGTCGTCCGGCGTGGCCGGCTGTGAGTCCGCTGCCGCCCGTGCCGTTGCGCCGTTGCGGGGTGCAGCGTGGCCGTTGCCGCCGTGCGCCGCAGCCGTCTCCGCGTCGAAACGGTAGACGAAGTCGCGGATCCTCGGCGCGATCTCCCGGCGGAAGCGCGATCCGTTGAAGACGCCGTAGTGGCCGACGCCCGCCTGCATGTAATGCTCGTGCCTCTCCGCCGGCAGGTGCGGCGTGAGCGCGTGGGCCGCCCGCGTCTGCCCGATGCCGGAGATGTCGTCGTTCTCCCCCTCGACGGTGAGGATTGCCGTCCGGGTGATCTTCCCCGGGTCCACCGGCCGGCGGCGGTGCATCATCTCGCCCTTCGGCAGGCTGTGGTGGTGGAACACCGTCTCCACCGTCTGCAGGAAGAACTCGGCCGTGAGGTCCATCACCGAAAGATATTCGTCGTAGAACTCGCGGTGCTTGTCCGCATTGTCGCCGTCGCCCTTCACGAGGTGGTCGAAATAGTCGTAGTGGGCCGACAGGTGCCTGTCGAAGTTCATGGACATGAAGCCCGACAGCTGGAGGAAGCCCGGATAGACCTGCCGCAGGAAGCCCGGATGCGGCAGCGGCACCGTCATGATGACGTTGCGGCGGAACCAGTCGAGGTCGTGCTTCTCGGCGTAGAGGTTGACCTCGGTCGGGTTCTCGCGGGTGTCGATGGGCCCGCCCATGAGGGTGATGGACTTCGGCCTGCGGGCCGTCGGGTGCGCCTCGAGCAGGGCGGTCGCCGCGAAGACGGGCACGGCGGGCTGGCAGACGGCCATCATGTGGCAGTCGCCCTTCAGCCACTGGACGATGTCGATCACATAGTCGATGTAGTCGTTGAGGTCGAAGCCGCCCATGGCGAGGGGCACCATGCGCGCGTCGGCCCAGTCGGTGATGAACACCTCGAAGTCCGGCAGCATGGCCGTGACGGTTCCGCGCAGGAGCGTCGCGTAATGGCCGGACATGGGGGCGACGATCACGAGGTTCGGCTGCTTCGGCGCGCCCTCGGGCCGGTCGCGGTGGAAGTGGATGAGCCGGCAGAACGGCTTCTCCCACACGATCCGCTCGTGAACGCGGACCTCGCGCCCGTCGATCTCGGTGGTCTCGATCCCGAACTCGGGCTTGCCGTAGCGGCGGGTGAGGCGTTCGAACACGTCCCCGGCCGCGACGATCTGTCGGCCGAGCTCGGTGTAGCAGAGCGGGTTGAGGGGATTCTTGTAGTAGAGGCGAACCGCGTCATTCAGCGCACGAGCGGGGCTCATCAGGGCGTGGTTCCACTCGTAGAGTTGGTAGTACATAGATCCTCGAGTCGGTTGACGCGGCCTCCGGCGCTCTTCACGGGAGCGCGATGTTGCACCGCAGCGTATGACGCTTCGCGTCGCCGATGGCAAGGTTCCCCGCAATGATGCGGAACGATCGCTCACAATCGGCGTCGATCCGCGAAAGGATACCCCGGCAGGACGATGACCGAGGCGACCGTACCCATCATGAACGAGCAGGTCGTGCGCGTTCGCACGCTGCTGCTCCTGAGGTGGCTGGCGATCCTCGGCCAGCTCACCGCCATCCTGTTCGTCTCCCTTGGCCTCCAGTTTACCATGCCGACCGCGGCTTGCCTCGGGCTCGTCGCCGTCTCCGCCTGGTCCAACGTCTTCCTGCGGCTGAAGTTCGGCGAGAACCAGCGCATGTCCGAATCGTGGACCGCCGCCGTGATGGGGTTCGACGTCGTCCAGCTCTCCGTCCAGCTGGGGCTGACGGGCGGGCTCACCAACCCCTTCGCCCTCCTGCTCATCGCCCCCGTGATGGTCTCCGCCACAACGCTGTCGGGCGGGCGCACGATCACGCTCGGCGCGCTCGTCCTCCTCTCGGCGACGCTCCTCGCCGTCTTCCACCTGCCGCTGCCCTGGTACCACGGCGAGCATTTCAACCCGCCGTTCCTGTTCGTGGGCGGCATCTGGCTCGCTCTCGTGTGCAGCCTCAGCTTCATGGGAACCTACGCCTTCCGAGTCGCGGAGGAGCGGCGCCAGCTCGCCGACGCCCTGTCGGCGACGGAGATCATGCTCGCCCGGGAGCAGAACCTCCACGCCCTCGACGGGCTCGCCGCCGCGGCCGCCCACGAGCTCGGCACGCCGCTCGCCACCATCTCCGTCGTCACGCGCGAGATGGAGCGGGAGATGCCCACCGACGCGCCGTTCTACGAGGACGTGCGCCTCCTGCGCTCGCAGGCGGAGCGCTGCCGGGACATCCTCGGCAAGCTGAAGACACTCGGCGAGGACGGCGACAGCCCGCTGACCCGCCTCGCCGTGCGCACCCTCATCGAGGAGGTGGTGGAGCCCCACCGCGGCACGGGGGTCGACATCGCCATCGTCACGGAGGGCGCGCCGGAGGACCAGCCGGTGCTCTGGCGCAACCCTGCCGTCCACTACGGGCTCGGCAATCTCGTGGAGAACGCCGTCGACTTCGCGAGCAGCGAGGTGGAAATCCTCGCCCGCTGGGACGCCGACCGGCTGACGCTCACCATCGCCGACGACGGCCCCGGCTTCCCCGACGACGTCCTCGACAGGATCGGCGATCCGTTCGTCTCGAAGCGCGGCAACGGTCACCGCGGCGGCGGGCTCGGCCTCGGCATCTTCATCGCGAAGACCCTCCTCGAGAGGACCGGCGCCACGGTCTCGTTCCGACGGGAGGGCGGCGCCACCGTCTCGGTCACCTGGCCGCGGTCCGTGCTGGGCGGCGACGAGTACAAGGCTTCACGCGCTCGTGAACGGGAACAGATTAACTTTCCGCCATGATTTTTCGTTTTCCGAAATTTCACCCTACCTTGGACGTGTTGAACCGTCTGGAGTGTGAGCATGGAATCCATGGCAGAGCCTGCTGGCGCAGCCCCTCAGCCCCGCCCGATCACGGGTGCCCGGCTCCTGATCGTCGATGACGACTCGGCGTTCGGCCAGCGTCTCGCGCGGGCCATGGAGAAACGGGGCTTCCAGACGGAGGTCGCCGAGAGCGCGCAGGAGGCGATCCTTTTGGCAGAGCGCAGCCCGCCCGACTACGCGGTCGTGGACATGCGCCTCGGTGACGGCAACGGCCTCGAGGTTGTCGAGCGCCTCTATCGCCGCAAGCCCGACGCGCGTGCCGTGATCCTGACGGGTTACGGCAACATCGCGACGGCGGTGACGGCGGTGAAGCTCGGCGCCGTGGACTACCTCGCGAAGCCCGCCGACGCGGACGACGTGTTCGCCGCGCTCACTCGCGACGGTGTCGAGCAGCCCGAGCCGCCGAAGAACCCCATGTCGGCCGATCGCGTGCGCTGGGAGCACATCCAGCGCGTCTACGAGATGTGCGACCGCAACGTCTCGGAGACGGCGCGCCGCCTCAACATGCACCGCCGCACGCTCCAGCGCATCCTCGCCAAGCGCGCTCCGCGCTGACCCTCTCGGACGGCGGGGCGGAGCGTCCGCCTCGCCTCCGCCGGGAAGGCGGGCGCAGTCTTTCCCCCTTCATCGCGCGGTCCTGCATACGGCTCCGAGCCCGGCGCACTCCGCAACGGCGATGGCGGCTCCGGATCGGCTCCGGCGCCGCCGTTCTTCATTCGCAGCCTCGGGCCGCTCAGCTCCCGCCGAGACGGGCGCGCTCGGCGTCGCGCTGGCGGCGCAGCTCGCGCAGCTCGGCGAGCGCCGCGTCGATGTCGTTGGTGCGGTCGATGATCCTGCGGCGGACGGCGCCACCCTCCGGCGTCCTCGGGTCGATCGCCTCGAGGTTCTCGCGGTCGATGGCGATCGCCTCCCGCAGGTCCGCGACGTCCGCCTCAAGTGTGCGGATCCGCCTGTCGATCCCGGCGATGCCCGCCGTGATGGCGCCGATCTCGCCGAGGCGACGCCGCGTCTCCTCGTCGATCGCGCCGCCGACGGCGAGCACCTCCTCGATGAACGCCTCCGACAGGCTCGTGAGCGCATAGTTCTCGAAGAAGGGCCGCGTCGTCGTCAGCACCACGCGGCTGTCGCCCTCCGGGAGGGTGGCGCGAAGCCGCGCGATGTCCCGGCCGGGCGTCGTCACGACCACCTCGGCGCCCCCGCTCGCGTCGGCCACCACGGCGGCGTTCCCGGCGCGGCTCATGTCCGCGACGAACGTGACGGGCTCTGCGGCCGAAAGGTCGAGGGTGCGGGTCGTCACCTCCTGGCGGGTGATCGTCAGGGCGCCGTCGGCGAGGCTGGCGCTCGCGAGGATGCGGTCCGACCGCTCGCTCACGCGCGCGTCGAGGTCGGCGGACAGGGCGAACGGGAGGATGCGGATCTCCCCGGCGTCCGCACCCGCGAAGCGTGCGTCGCCTGCGAAGCGGCCGTCGTCGTAGACGGCGACGAGGCCGCCCGGCACCGTGGCGTCCTCGGCGAAGGCGAGCTCGAGCGCGTCCATCGGCGCCCGCCTCTCGTCGAGGTTCAGGAAGGCGATGCGCTCGGCACGCGCCGCTCCCGAGAGGAACGGGACGGAGAGGGTGCGCCCCGCGGCAAGGTCGATCTCGCCCGCGACGGGGAAGACCGTGACGGCGCGGCCGGCCTCGGCGGGCCCTCCCGTCTCGAGCGGCGCGGCTTCGGCCACCGTGGCGACCCGCGCCTGCCGCGACATCGACGCTGCGGAGGAGGGGCTCATGAGGCCGACCATGGGCGCGGGCCTCGGCATGTCGTCCTCGAATTCGCCCGCGACGATGCCGGTCTCCACCGTGCGGCCCACCTCGAACGGCGCCTCGGGGCGCGTCGTGCGCAGCGGAGAGTAGACGTCCTGCCGGTAGGCGACGGGCGTGCCGACGGCAAGGCTCAGCGCGACGCCCTCCCAGTCGAGCCCGGTGGTGTTCTCGAGCGTCGCCCAGCCCTGAAGGTCCACACTGCCGTCCGCGCCGACGATGGCGCGGTAGGACGGGCGCCAGACGGTGGTGGGGACGACGAACGAGAACCCGGCCTCAGCGGCCTCGGCGAGGCGGATGGAGAGCTCGCGGCGCCCGTCGTCGACGCTCTCGCCGAGCGCCGGGACGAGGTTCTGCATGCGCTCGGCCACCGCGGGGCCGCCGATGGCGAGGCTGTCGAGGGAGGGGAACGTGGCGAAGGAGACGCCGCCGTCCTCGCCGGTGACGGCGACGCGCACGCCCGGCCGGCCCGGTGTCTCGTCGGTGCCGGGGATCGTCACCACCGAGAAGGCGAGGAGGCGGCCCGAGACGGCGTTCGGCCCGCCCGACAGCTCGACGGGCTCGCCGACGAGGGAGCGCAGCACGGTCGCCGGATCGGCGAGGTCGCCCGCGAGGAGGCGGCCCGTCTCGGAGCGCTCGCCGACGGGCTCGGCCGCCTCGAGGTCCACCGAGACCACCGGCGCGGATCCGCTCACGAGAAGCGTCCTCAGGACGTCCGCCACCTGCGGGCGCTCGATGGCGAGGCGCATCGTCTCGCCGGGCGCCGTCATCGTTCCCTCCACGTGGGCGAGGCCGCCCGTCGCGAGTGTGACGGCAGTGACTCGCACGTTCGCGTCGTCGGGTCCGGGCATCGCGTCCTGCGCTTCGATGGGTGAGATGATTGCCGTGGAGAGGAGGAGAGCGGCGGCGAGCGGCCCCCCGAGGCGTCGAAATCGCATGAAGGCCTCCTGATGCGGGCTGCCGCCGCGTCGTCCGCGCCGGGTCCGGGTCCATCTGTGTGAGGCATGGACGCCCGAGAGGGGCTTGCGCAAGCCGCGCGGCCCGCCCCGTTCCCGGCCGCGCGCCTCGATGGCCTCACGGCCCGGCGTGGCGCGCCGGCGCACTGGCGGGACACCTCCGGCGTCAGGCCGCGAGGGTGGGGCGGGGCATTGCGTCCGCGCGGCTCGTCGTCTCCGGGTCGAGCGCCCGCATCGCCTGGTGCTGCGTGAGGAAGACGCGGCCGGTGAGGTGGTGCAGGAAGTCGCTGTTCTTCTCGAGCCTGTCCATGACGGGGCCCTTCACCTCGGAGAGGTGGAGTGCGATGTCGGCGGCCTCGAGGCGGTGCATGGTGAGCTCGAGGCTCTCGAGGGCGGAGGCGTCGATGGCGTTCACCGCCGTGCACTGGAGGATTACGTGGCGCACCTCGGGCCGCGCCGCCACCTCCGTCTGGATCACGTCCTCGATGGCGCGGGCGTTCGCGAAGTAGAGGCTCTCGTCGATGCGCAGGGTGAGGACGCGCGGGCTCGTCACGACGTCGTGGCGCTTCACGTTGCGGTAGTGCTCTGTTCCCGGCACCTGGCCCACCACGGCGACGTGCGGGCGCGACGTGTGCCACAGGTGGAGCGCGATGGACAGGCCGACGCCCGCGACGACGCCCGCCTCGACGCCGACGACGAGCGTGACGGCGATGGTCGCGGCCATCGCCGCGAAGTCGGTCTTCGACCAGGCCCACGTCCGCTTCAGGGCGCCGAGGTCCACGAGGGAGAGGACGGCCACGATGATGGTGGCCGCGAGCACCGCGATGGGCAGGTGGTAGAGGAGCGGGGTCAGGAACATCGAGGCGAGCGCGATGCCGACGGCCGTGTAGGCGCCCGCCGCGGGCGTCTCCGCGCCGGCGTCGAAGTTCACGACGGAGCGCGCGAAGCCGCCGGTCACGGGGTATCCGCCCGAGAAGGCGGAGGCCACGTTGGCGGCGCCGAGGCCGACGAGCTCCTGGTTCGGCACGATGGACTGGCGCTTCCTGGCGGGGAGCGTCTGCGCCACCGAGACCGATTCCACGAAGCCGATGATGGAGATGAGGAAGGCCGCCGGAAGGAGCGCGAGCCACAGGCCCGGGTCGAGCACGGGGACGACGATCTCGGGCAGCCCCTGCGGGATCTCGCCCACCACCTCGACGCCGACCGCCTCGAGGTCGAACGCGACGACGGCGAGGATCGCGAGGGCGACGGCGACCACCGGCCCGCCGCGCGCGACGAGGCCGGCCGCATAGTCGGAGAGGCCGGTGCGCTTCAGGAGCGGCTTGAGGCCCTTGCGGACCCAGAACAGGAAGAGCGTGGCGAGGACGCCGATCACGAGCGTCGGAAGGTTCGTCTGAGGCAGCGCCGCCACGAGCGCGGCGGAGATGTCGACGAGGTTGTCGCCCCCCGCGGAAACACCGAGGAGGTGCTGTGCCTGGCTCAGCGCGATGATGATGCCCGACGCCGTGATGAAGCCGGAGACCACGGGGTGGGAGAGGAGGTTCGCCACGAAGCCGAGCCGCAGGAGGCCCATGGCGAGAAGGATCGCGCCGGACAGGAATGCGAGGACGACCGCGGCGGCGATGTACTCGGCCGAGCCTGCCGCGGCCACCTCCCCGACGGCGGCCGCGGTCAGGAGCGAGACCACGGCGACGGGGCCGACGGCGAGCGCGCGGCTCGTCCCGAAGAGGG
>Ga0076929_100734_pt1 | contig 17963 bp, 18 predicted proteins | sample HotLakConUCCSL28_FD_87104 | JGI IMG/M metagenome (GOLD analysis project Ga0076929, IMG submission 87104) | Hypersaline microbial mat communities from Hot Lake, Washington, USA - Hot Lake Consortium UCC-SL28 (version 3) (version 3) | ecosystem: Environmental > Aquatic > Thermal springs > Hot...
CGGCCGTCACCAGCGTCGCGACGAGCATGATGGTGGCGAAGGCCGCGCCCGTCGGCCATTCGTTCCCCGCCACCTGGAAGAAGCCGGTGACCGTCTCGGCGAAGACCGTCGTGCCCGGGCCGCCGAGGAGGACGGGGGTCGCGTAGTAGCCCGTGGAGATGAGGAACACGAGCGTGCAGCCCGCCGCCACGCCGTCGCGCGAGAGCGGGAATGTCACGCGGCGAAAGCGCGTCCACGGCCCCGCCCCGAGGTCCCGCGCCGCCTCGTGCATCGACTGCGGGATCTTCTCGAGCGCGGCGTAGAGCGGCAGGAGCATGTAGAGCGAGGTGAGATAGACGACGCCCATCCCGAGCGAGAAGTTCGTGTACATGAACGGGATTGGCCGCTCGATCAGCCCGAGCGACTGGAGCGCGATGTTCACCGCGCCGCGGTTGCCGAGGAGGATCATGATGGCGAACGTGCGCACGATCTCGCCCACCCAGAACGGGATGAGGAGGATGAGGAGGAACGTGAGCTGCCGGTTCTTCGGCAGCTTCTTGGCGAGGAAGTAGGCGACCGGAAACATGATCACGAGCGTCGCGGCGGTCACGAAGATCGCGAACGCGAACGTGCGCAGGAACGGCATGCGGTAGATGCGCTCCTCGAAGAAGAGCACGAAGTTCTGGATCGTGAGGACCGGAGCCTCGCCGACCGACAGAGGGTAGGCCTCGAGGAAGCCGATCCGCGCCATCTGGAGGACGGGGCCGAGGTGGGTGGCGAAGACCCACAGGAGCGGGATCGCCGCGAGGAGGAGGAAGCGCCGCCGCTCGGTGGCGAAGAGGCTTCCCGAGAGCGCGCTATAGAACCCGCTCGCCGAGAGGCGCGCCCAGAAGCCGCGGCGATCGTGCGCCGCCGCCGCCGAAGCGGCCGGATCTGCGATGTCGGTCATCGGATTGTCTCCGAACGGTGGAGGGGCCGCGCCGGGACGCGGCCCCTCGCGGGAATGGCGGGGTCGCCGGGACGGTGTCCCGGCGGAAGGCTCACGCGGCCTTGACCTCCTCCACGGCGGGATCGACGAGCCTGTACTTCATCTGGTTCGCCTCGGCGCGGAAGAAGCGCAGCGCCGCCACCTCCTCGTCCGTGAAGGAGGCCGCGCGCCGCTCGAGGTCGTTCAGGTACTCTCTGGAGCCCCTGAACGTGGAGATGAAGCCGGACTCCTTCGTCATGTTGGCGCCGGTCTCGGGCGAGGCGAGGATGGCGTCGATCAGGCGGTAGGCGTTGTCCGCGTTCGGCGCGTTGTTCGTCACGTTGAAGCAGTAGACGAAGCCGTAGGAGCCCTCGCTCGGGATCGTCATGTCGACGGGGAAGCCGTCCATGATGAGCTTCGAGATCGGCCCGGACCAGGCCATGGCGAGAACCACGTCCTGGTTGACGAACATCTGCTGGATCTCGGCGCCCGAGTCGTAGAACTTGCGCACCTTCGGCTTGTGCGTGACCATGAAGTCGCGCGCCTCGGCGACGATCTCGGCGGCACGCTCCGGCTGGTCCATGTAGGCGACCATGTTGCCGTCGTAGCCGAGGTAGAGCATCACGATCGACATCATGTCCTGGACGATGTAGGCGGTCTGCCCCGCGTACTTGTCGGAGAACATGACGTCCCAGGACCTCACCTCCTCGGGCGAGACGATCTCTGTGTTGTAGGCCAGCACCTCGGCACCCGCGAGGATGGGCACGCCCCACTTCTCGCCGCGGATCGTCGCCCAGTCGGACTCGCTGTAGGTGGGGTTGATGGTGCCCCAGTTGTCGAGGCGTCCGGTGTCGAGGGGAGCGAGGAGGGCGCTGTCGATGAACTGGAGGAAGCGGTGGCCGGCCACCGTGACGATGTCCGCCGTCGGGTTCGGTGCCTCGGCCTGCAGGAGGTTGAACTGCTTGCCCTGGTCGTCGACGAGGCGGATGTTGATGCGGATGCCCGTCTCGTCCTCGAAGGCGCGCCTGAAGTCGTCGGGGATGAAGTTGGCGTAGGTCCACACGTTCACCTCGCCCGAGGCCCGCGCCGGACCGGGGCGCAGGATGGCGGGAGCCGCGAGGGCCGTGGCGCCCGCGCCCGCGATGAAGCGGCGGCGGCTCGTGATGAGCTTCGTCATCGATCTGTCCTCTCCTCGTTCTCGCCGGTCAACGCGCCGGCTTCGTCTTCTGCGTGCAAGTCAGCCGCCAACCAGGCCAATTCGTCAACAGCAAGTTCATCGCCCCGGCGCGTGGCCGTCGCGGCAGAGCGCTCCGAGGGCTGCAGCGTCGAGCCCCTCGATCCCGGCGGCGCCGAGAAGGTCGTTCTGCGCCTCGAAGTCGCGGCCGTAGAGGGCCGAGAACAGGCGCACGCCCGCCTCGTGGAGCGGTGCCGGGCGCCCGGCGAGCGCGCCGAGACGCACCGTCGGCACGAGGCCGTAGGGCACGTCCTCCAGGACGTAGCGGCTGTCGGCCGTGCGCGGCCCCTCGCCGCCCCGCCCCTCGCGCGCCATCTGCGCGTTCATCTCGCTGACCGGCCCCTCGGGCACGTGGAAGGACAGGCTGAAATGCTCGAAGATGGTGCGCGTCTCGAGCCCGAAGGCCCGCGCGATCTCGAGCCGCTCGGCGTCGAGCGCCTCGAGGAGGCGGCCGACGCAGGGGGTGACGTTCTCCCCCTGGCCCCACGCCTCGCCCTTCTCCATCCGCGTCAGGTTGCAGAGCGCGATGCCCATGTGGTTCTGCGGGTTGAGGTTGGAGAGCGCGATGGCGAGGAGGCTGTCGCGGGCGAGGAAGCGGTCGCCGAAGGCCTCGCGGCACAGCCCGATGGCGGCCGCACCGTCCCGCGCGGGCACCGTCGCCGCGTCGATCCTCCCGCGCACGGTCGACACGGCGACCTCCGCGTCCCCCCGCCTGCGGCCGGAGGTCAGCGTCGTGCTCCAGGCGACGACGGGGCAGGCGACGCCGCGCTCCGCGAGGAGGCGGGAGAGGACGAGGGCGCCGAAGGAGGCGTGGGAGGAGATCGCCACCACCTGCCCCCCGACAAGGCAGGGCGCGAGCGCCTCGAGGACGGCGCGATGGCCGTTCGCGGGGAGGGCGATGAGGACGATCTGCGCCCCGTCGACCGCCGTTGCGATCTGCGCCTCGGCCGGCACGGCGAAGGAGCCCTCCACGGCGCCGGTCGCCTTCAGCGGCTCGCCCGACAGGAGAGCCCGCGTTCCCGCGCCCGACGGCGACCACACGACGGGCGAGTGCCCCTCGCGGGCGAGATACGCCGCCGTTCCGAGCGCGACGGCCCCCGCCCCGAGTATCGCGATCCGCATGTCCCCTCCGCCTCCTGCCCGCGTGCCGCGAGCCTCGCGCGACGCGCGCCGCGCGTCAACGCGCTGCCCCGCCTTGAAACGGGCGCCCCGATGCTCATTATCGCAAGGCGCAGGGGAAGGCGGGGCTCATGAACGTTCACACGAGGCCGCTCGCGGCCGAAGGGCTCGCCGCGCTCGAGGCGCGGGTGCGGGAGGATCTCGAGGCGCTGTGCCACCCGCCGGCGAACTGGGTGCCGGCGACGGCCCATCCGGACGGGCCGGTGAGCGACGTCGTGGTGGTGGGCGGTGGCATGTGCGGCCTCGTCGCCGCGTTCGCGCTCCAGCGCGGCGGCATTCGCAACATGCGCATCCTCGACCGCAGCCCGGCCGGGCGGGAGGGGCCATGGGTCACCTACGCCCGCATGGAGACGCTGCGCTCGCCGAAGCACCTGACAGGGCCGGCCTTCGGGATGGGGTCGCTCACCTTCCGCCAGTGGTTCGTGGCCCAGTGGGGCGAGGAGGCCTGGGAGGCGCTCCACAGGATTCCGCGGCCCATGTGGATGGATTACCTTCGCTGGTATCGCCAGGTCCTCGACCTTCCCGTGGAGAACGAGACCGAGGTGGTGCGCGTCTCCCCGCACGACGGTCTCCTGCGCCTCGAACTCGCGGGGCCTGGCGCACGCGAGGGCTTCGTCCTGTGCCGCCGCCTCGTGATGGCGACCGGGCGGGAGGGGCTCGGCGCGCCGAACATCCCGGCGTTCGTGGAAGGACTGCCGCGCGGCGAGGCATGGGCGCACTCCTCCGACCCCATAGACTTCGCCGCGTTGCGGGGCCGGCGGGTTGGCGTCGTCGGCGTCGGCGCGTCCGCCGTGGACAATGCGGCCGAGGCGCTGGAGGCGGGCTGCGCGGCGTGCCGGATACTCATCCGCCGGGAAGAAATGCCCACAATCAACAAGATGATGGGCATTGGCTCCTACGGCTTCACAGCCGGCTTTCCCGACCTTCCGGACGAATGGCGCTGGCGATTCATGCGCTACGCCTTCGTCACGCAGACACCGGCGCCCCGCAACTCGACGCTGCGCGTGAGCCGGCACGCCAACGCCCACTTCCATTTCGGTTGCGGCATCGAGCGGGTGGAGCGCACGGCCGGAGGGCTCAGCGTGTCGACCGTGGGCGGGCGCGCCTTCGAGCTCGACTTCCTGATCCTCGGCACCGGCTTCACCGTCGAGCCGGAGGCGCGGACCGAGTTCGGCGAGGCGGCCTCCAGGGTGCTCCTGTGGCGCGACGTCTACACGCCGCCGCCCGAGGAGGACCACGCCGAGCTCGCCCTCTTCCCCTACCTGTCTCCGGACTTTTCCTTCCGCGAGCGCATCCCCGGACGCGCGCCCTGGCTTTCGAGCGTGCACTGCTTCAACTACGGGGCGACGCTCTCCATGGGCAAGGTCTCGGGGGACATCCCTGCGGTGAGCGAGGGGGCGGCCTTCCTCGCGCGCGCCATCGCGTCGAGGCTCTATGGCGAGGACATCGAGCGGCACTGGGCGGCCCTGAAGACCTATGCGAAGCCCGAGCTTCTGGGGGACGAATGGACGGCGGCGGAATGAGCGGCGGGCGCCTGCTCGCCGCGGCGGGCGTGGTGCCGGGCGAGGGCCTGAGGGAGGCCCTCGGGCGCCGCGCGAACATCCTCGACATGACCGAGAGGAGCCGCGAGAGCGTCCTTTCCCCGGCCGAGCCCGGCGGTCTCTCCCACGCCCTGCGCGCCGCGCTCGCGGCCCGCGTGGCGCGCCTCACTGGGGAGGAGGCGCTCGCCGTGGGCTACGACGAGGCGCTGGCACGACTCGGCCCGGCGCAGACGATCGCAGCGCTCGCCGCACCGTCCGCGAGCCCGCCGGCCGGTGAGGCGGGCCTTGCCGCCATGGTGGCCCACGTCGATCTCGTCGCCGCCGACCCGCGCTCGGCCTCGCAGGAGGACATCGCGCGCCTGAAAGCCGCCGGCGTCCCGGAGGACGACATCGTCCGCCTCTCCCAGCTCGTCGCCTTCGTGGCCTACGAGGCCCGCGTCGTGGCGGGGCTGCGCCTCATGGGTGCGGCATGAGCGGGGAAATCACCGAGTTCACCGCCGAGATCCCGGTCTGGCGCCCCCATGTGACGCCGGTCTCCCTGGAGGAGGCGAGCGAGGCGCAGCGCGAGGCGCTGAAGGTCACGCCCTCCAACACCAGGGTCTCGGACTACGTGCTCGTCCTCGCCCACGACCACGAGTCCCTCGGCGCGAGGACGCCCCTCTTCAACGCCATCATGTACGACCGGGGCGGCCTCTCGCGGGCGGAGCGCGAGCTCGGCGCCCTCGGCGCCTCCGTCGTCAACCGCTGCATCTACTGCGCCGCCGTGCATGCGAGCCGCTTCAACCAGCTCACCAAGGAGCCGGAGGTCACCGAGGCGGTCTTCGCCGACGGCGAGGCGGCAGAGCTCGACCCGCGCCGCGCGGCCATCCTGCGCTTCGCGGTCCGCCTGTCCCGCTCCCCGTGCGCGGCGGGGGAGGAGGACGTCGCGGCGCTGCGGGCCGCAGGTCTCACGGAGGCGGAGATCCTCGACCTCGTCCTCTCGGCCGCCCTCTTCGGTTGGGCGAACCGGCTGATGCACACCCTCGGCGCGCCCGTCGCCAGGGGATGAGGCGGCGCCGCTCCCGGCGACCGTCTTGACGGGAGCAGAGGCGGCGGCATCCTGTGTGCCGGCCGCAGGGCCGCCCGCCTCGCAGCCCACCTCCCGAGCATGACGGTTCCCCGTGCAGGTCACAGCCTTCAGCATCTTTGTCGCCCGCTCCGGCAACCGCCGTCCCGTCATCCTCGAGCTCGAGACCGACTCCGGCGTGCGCGGGATCGGCGAAGCGGGCGTCGCCTACGGCCTCGGCGACACGGCGGCGGCGGAGATGCTGAAGGCCATGGCCCTGCGCCACGTCCTCGGCCGCGACCCCGGACCCGTCGAGGCCATCTGGAACGAGATCTACGATCTCGGATTCTGGACCCGCGGCGGCGGCGCCATCGCCTTCTCCGCCCTCAGCGCCGTCGAGATCGCCCTCTGGGACATCAAGGGCCGCGCGCTCGGCGCGCCGGTCCATGCGCTCCTCGGCGGCCCCGTGGTGCGGGACCTTCCGCTCTACGCCAACGGCTGGTGGATCGGGTGCGACACCCCCGACGAGTTCGCCGAGGCAGGCGTCAGGACCGTCGCGCGCGGCTACCGGGGGCTCAAGCTCTACCCGCTCGCGATGCCCGACCCCTTGACGGTGCTGCGCCATCCCGAGCGGCGCCACCTCGACCGCGCGCTCGTCCCGAAGGCGGTCGCGCGGGTGCGTGCCCTGAGGGATGCGGTGGGGCCGGACGTCGAGATCATGCTCGACTTCGGCGGCGGCCTCGCGGCGGACGAGCTCCTGCGTGTCCTCGCCGCCATCGAGGGCTGCGACGTCGCCTTCGTGGAGGAGCCCGTGGATCCCGCTCTTCCCGAGGCGCTCGCCGCAGTCGCGCGGCGCACAACGATCCCTCTCGCCGCCGGCGAGAGGCGCTACGGGCGCTACGGATTCCTGCCGCTTCTCCAGGCGGGCGCCGTCTCGGTCCTTCAGCCCGACGCCTGCAACACAGGCGGCATCCTCGAGGCGCGCAAGATCGCCGCCATGGGGGAGGCGTACAATCTGCGCGTCGCGCCCCACAACTACGGCAGCACCCTCGCCACAGCGATCGCCGCCCAGCTCTCGGCGACTCTGCCGAACCTCATGGTGCTCGAGCATTTTCCCGACTACGACCGGGAGCCCGGCTATCTCGCCGTCCTGCACGACCCGCTCGAGGCGCGGGTGAGGGACGGGCTGATGCCGGTGCCTGGCGGGCCGGGCCTCGGCGTCAGCCTCCACCGCGAGAACCTCGCCCCCTTCCTGTGGGCGCGCTGCACCCTCGAGGACGCGCCGTGAGCGGCGGCACCCACGACGACGAGCACCCGGAGACCCTAGGATGCAGATGATCGACGCGGCCCGCGTGCACGCGCTTCTCGACTTTCCCACCCTCATCGAGGTCCTGCGCTCCGCCCACCTCGGGGGAATGCCCGAGATGGTGGACAGGGTGATCTACGACCGCGAGCATTCCGGAGAGCAGCCGGACAACCTCATCCTCATCACGGCATGGCAGCCGGGGGAGGGGATGCTCGCCAAGGTGACGACTGTCTTTCCGCGCAACCCGACGCGCCACGGCGTGCCGTCGGTGAATTCGCTCTACCTCTTCGCCGACGGCGAGAACGGCACGTTCCGCGCGGCGATGGACGGTGAGGCGATGATCTTCCGCAAGACCGCGGCGGACTCCGCGCTCGGCGCCTCGATCCTGTCGCGCGAGGATTCGCGCGTCCTCCTGATGGTCGGCGCCGGCGGGCTCGCGCCCCATCTCGTGCGGGCGCACCTCGTGGCGCGGCCGGGAATCGAGAGGGTCATGGTCTGGAACCGGACGCCCGGGCGGGCGCGGGCGCTGGTGGACGCGCTCGCTGCCGAGGGCGTGCCGGCGGAGGTGGCGGACGACCTCGCCGCGGCCGTCCCGCTCGCCGACATCGTCTCGTGCGCGACCGCCGCGCGGGAGCCGGTGCTTCGGGGCGCGCTCCTGAAGCCCGGGGCGCATGTCGACATCGTCGGCTCGTTCCGGCCGGAGATGCGCGAGAGCGACGACGACGTGATGCGCCGCGCTGAGATCTTCGTCGACCACCGCCAGACGACCGGTCGTTCCGGCGACTTCCTCATCCCCTTCGCGTCCGGCGTCATCTCGCCGGCCGACGTGCGGGGGGACCTCTTCGCGCTGTGCCAGCGGCGCGTCCGCGGGCGGAGCGGTGACGAGGCGATCACTCTGATGAAGAACGGCGGCGGCAGCCACCTCGACTACTTCGTCGCGAAGTACGTCATCGACCGGATCGAGGGCCGCCCGTTCTCCACCACCTGCGCGGCGGCGCCCTGAGGCGGAAGGACCGACGCGGGAGGATGAGGCCCGGCGCGATCCCCGTCCGTGCCGGCGCATGAAGCGCGAACCCGCTTCCGGCGGCCTCGCTCCCGAGGGACGGGCGCGATGCACCCGGCGAGGTGGCCGAAGGGGCCGGCTGTCGGGCCGAGCCCGCGGACGGCCTTCGCAGAGCCTGGCCAGGGAAGCGGTCTTGCCGCCGCGGTGACGCCGCCGACCGGGTGGCCCGTGAGTCCCCTCTTTCCGCCGGTTGGCGCGGGTGCGCCCGCGCCCTTCGCGAGGTGTCGGCTGTTCGGCGGGACGGGCGGACATACCGCGGCCGCCTGTGGAGGGCGCAGGAGACCGCGACGCAGGACCAGGAGATGCGATGTGGCTGCATTGTTCCTGATCGCCTTTGATGGTAATCGACTGCCGCGTCTTCATGTCGTTGCTGCGCCATCCTGCGTTCGACGCGCCAGTGATCCCGCGCACAGGCTCGCACGTGTGCCGTGGACGCCGGCTGGAGCGCCGCGGGAGACTTTATTGGGCCGACCGGCTGGCCGGCTTGATCCGGGGTTTTCTCGGCGCCGGTGTGTGCCATTCGTTTCCCAGATTCCTTTTTTTCATGATGCCAGCAGGCGAGCAGTGCGCCTCGCGGTCCGCCCATCTTGCCGACCGCAGTCACCGCTCTGGTCGGAGGATCGATGACGCTTGACCCATGACGTGACAGCGCCCGGACCGCTCGGTCCGAAGACGCAACTCTCCCGCACGCCGGCCGAACTCGGTCGGGCGCTGAAGGAGTACACCCGGCCGGACCTTGCAAGAAGCCTCGTCGAGATCGCCGCGTCGGCGATCCCGTTCGCGGTGCTGTGGATCGCCATGTGGCTCGCCTTCGTCCACGTCGGCTACTGGCTCGTCCTTCTCCTCGCGCTGCCGGCGGCGGGCTTTCTCGTGCGCCTCTTCATGATCCAGCACGACTGCGGCCACGGGTCCGTCTTCAAGACGCGGCGGGCGAACGACTGGCTCGGCCGCGCGCTCGGCGTCCTTACGCTCACGCCCTATGACCACTGGCGGCACACCCACGGGATGCATCACGCCGGAGCGGGCCACCTCGACAGGCGCGGGATCGGCGACGTCGCGACGCTGACGGTGCGCGAGTATCGCGCCCGGAGCCGGTGGGGCCGGTTCGCGTACCGCGTCTACCGGCATCCCCTCCTGCTGTTCGGCGCGGGGCCGGTGTTCGTCTTCGTTTTCCAGCATCGCCTGCCGGTGGGCTTCCTGCGCGGGGGCGCGGTCCACTGGACGAGCACCATGAGCACGAACGCGGGCATTGCCGGCGTCGCCGCCGCCATGATGTGGGCCGTGGGCGTCGTCCCCTTCCTGATGATCCATGCGCCGATCGTCGTTCTCGCGTCGGCGGCGGGCGTCTGGCTCTTCTACGTGCAGCATCAGTTCGAGCACACCTCCTGGGACGGTGCCGACGCCTGGCGCCATCCCGAGGCCGCTCTCCACGGGAGCTCCCATTACGCGCTTCCGGCGCCGCTTCGCTGGATCACCGCCGACATCGGGATCCATCATGTCCACCATCTGTCGAGCCGGATCCCCCATTACCGCCTGTCGCAGGTGCTGCGCGACTTCCCCGAGCTGAGGGACGTCAACCGGATGACGCTGCGCGAGAGTCTGGGCTGCGTGCGCCTCACCCTCTGGGACGAGGACACGCGCCGCCTCGTGCCTTTCTCTGCCGCCGGGCCGCTCGCCACGGCGCGGTGAGCGGAACGAGGACGATGCGCGGCTCCCGGTCACCAGGTGCCACGGAAACGGCCGAGGAAGCGCCTCGCCGGCAGCCGTCCGCGCCCGCCGGCACCAACGGCCCGAACCCGGTCTGGAGCGCCGACTTCGTGTTCGACTGGTGCGCCGACGGCCAGAGGCTCAAGTGCCTGACAGTGAGGCACGAAGGGACGAAGGAGGGCCTTGCCGTCGAGACCGGCGGTCTCGTCCGCTCGCGCCAGGTGCCCGATGTCCTCTCGCGCCTCGTCAGCGAGCGCGATGCGCCGCACTCCCTGCGGGTCGATGCCGGCCGGAGTTCGTCACCCGGGCCGATCGACAAGTCCCCGATGCCATCGCGACGATCCTGCCAAGCAGGGACGAATCGCTGAAGGCCCTTCGTGGGACGATCCACGGGGGGAGGTGATGAAGACGCCGGAAGATGTGGCGGCGATGCTGGGGTTGAGGGCGTGCGGCTGGGGCGTGAAGACGCGCCACCAGCGCTGCCGGGTCTACAAGGTGGCAATCGTCCTGAACAAGGTGCCGAAGTCGGTTCAGCGGACCATGAAGGCTGATCTCGCCGAGATCCGCGACACCCCCGACAGGACAAGCGCCGAGGCCGCAGTCGCCGTCTTCATAGAGAAGTACGCAGCCAAGTACTCCAAGGCAGTCGAATGCCTGGCAAAGGACACTACCGCCTCAAAAGGGGGCTCACAACGATTCGACACGTCGGACTTCCATGAGATTACGGCCCGACCGGTCGGCGTTCGTTCGGGCTTTCCTTCGTGCCCGAAGCCGTGACGAATGGTCGAAATTCTGCGCACTCGGTTTCAGGCGCGGGAAGAAGCGCGTCCAGGTCCGGTGTCGGACCCCTGACTTCCGGCCGACTCCAGCGCATAGTCCGGCCAGATCGCTGTCAGCTTCTGGGGCACGATGCACCTCTGCGTGAACGAGGACACCGCCGCCGCATGGGCGCTCGCCTCCGAGGCCAGCGCCCGCGCCACCGGCTCTTCGCCCGAAGGCGTTCGCGACTTCCTCGACTCCCGCCACGGCCGCCACTTCGCGAACGATGTCGCGAACGGCCTTGCCCGCAACCTCGGGCTCGCCGAGGCGATCGACGCCGCGGTCCAGCGCTGGATGGGCTGGACGATCAACCGCCGCATGGCAGCCGGGTCAGAATAGGCTGCAGGCCGCCGACCACTTTGTGAAAAACGTCGATGCGACTCCTGAGCGCGTGGTAGACGTCCGCCTCCACAGTGTCTTGATAGTGGAGGTTCACGATCCGAATGATGCCGTACTGCTGACCGAGCCGGTCGATACGACCTATCCGCTGCTCGACCCGCATCGGGTTCCAGGGCAGATCGTAGTTCACCAAGGCGCCGCAGAACTGGAAGTTCAGACCCTCCGCGGCCGCGTCCGTCGCGATGAGGACGTCGGCCTTGCCCTCGCGGAAGTAGCGCTTCGCGGCTTCCCGGCTGATCCGTTGCCAACGGCCGTCACGGGTCGGGATCTCGCCCCCGCGGCCGGAGAAGCACATGACGCGGCGATCCGCCATTTCCACGACCTGGTCGCGCAGGAAGTCCAGAGTGTCGGTGAACTGCGTGAACACGATCACCTGCCGGTAGCCCGCCGCCTCGAGATCTCCCAGCTCCTCCACGAGCCGCCGCGCCTTGGTATCCACCGGGAGCCGGTTGATCCGGGCGAGCAGGAGGTCGATCGAGCCGGTCTCTTCGGCCACCCGCGCCTGCCGAGCACGCTCCTGCGCGCCCTCAACGTCGATTTCCTCGCCGGCCTCCACCACGTCGGCGATGCTCTCTTCAAGCTCGAGGTCGAGCACCCCTTCCTGAGACGTCTCGACCGCGTCGCGGCGCTTTTCCAGCGTCTGCCGCAGCGCGTGGAAGCTGGAGGCGAGCCGTCTGCGGTAAATCGTCATGACGAAGCCGACGGCGCTCCGCACGCTCTTGTCGGCCGCATTATACGTTTGGGCGATGTATTCCTCGACCCGGTCATAGACGGCCCGCTCTTCGGAAGACAGCTCGATGAACCGGTCCTCCACGTGCCGCGCCGCGATCGGCGTCGAGAGCTTGCCCGCTTTGTGGTAACGGCGCAGCAGCTCGCGAGTGTGCAGCGAGACGAGCGCCTTGGCAGGACTCGCCTGCCGGATCAGCTTGAGCGCAGCCTTGCGCTGCTCCTCGTTGAGCTGCCGCCGGGGAATGCGCGAGCTGTCCCTCAGCGCCTCGAGCACCTTCTTTGAGCGAAGCCGCGACAGTCCCGTCCGCCGCTCGGCCTCCTCGCGCGTCATCTGGCCGAACGCTGCCTCGCTCGCACGGAAAAGCGCGGACAGCCGGTCCAGCTTGTCGTTGGTCACGCCCGGGCTCGACAGGTCCCGGAAGAAGCCCTCGAAGGCGTCCTTGTGCCATGCGTCCGGGAGCCCGAGGAGGTTGAGGAGGTCCCACAGTTCCACTGGCGCGACCTGCATCGGCGTGGCCGTCAGCAGGATCAGGCCCATTGTGCGGCTCCGGAGCTTCAGCATAAGCCGCAGGAGCTGGTTCGGCCCCTCCGAGCTATGGTCGATTTTGGGTGACGGGGCCGGTCAGGCGGCGCGCTGATTGGCGTTTGCGGTGTCGGCAACGCCGTTGGTGAATTTGACGCCGGCGATGACCAGAGGCAAGCGGTTTTCGCCCTTCAACCGCCGCCAGGTTCTCGACGCCGCCATCACAAGCTTGAAGACCATGAGGCACGCCGTCCGGTGCGAAAGCGCCCCCTTCGTGCGCACGGTTCTGTGGCGCACGGTTGCGAAGACACTCTCGATGGGATTCGTCGTCCTCAGATGATCCCAGTGCTCGGCGGGGAAGTCGAAGAATGTGAGGAGCGCGTCGCTGTCCTTCGTCAGACACTCGACCGCCTTGGGTACCGCCTTGGGATACTTGGTTGCGTACTTCTCGATGAAGACGGCGACCGCGGCCTCGGCGCTCGCCCTGTCGGGGGCGTCGCGAACCTCGGCGAGGTCGGTCTTCATGGACCGCTGGACGGACTTCGGGACCTTGTTCAGGACGTTGGCCACCTTATGAACCCAGCAGCGCTGGTGACGCGTTGACGGGAAGATCTCCTCGAGCGCCTTCCAGAAGCCCAGCGCTCCGTCGCCGACGGCGATCTCGGGCGCGACGGCGAGGCCTCGCGCCTTGAGGTCCACGAGGAGCTCGCGCCAGCTCTGCACGCTCTCCCCGCCGACATGGAAGCCGACCAGCTCCTTCTTGCCCTCGGGCGTCGCCCCGAGAAGGACGAGCATGCACGCCGCATCGTCCTCCATCCGCGCCTGCAGATAGACGCCGCCGGCCCAGAGATAGACATACCGCCGGGCCGAGAGGTCGCGGCGCTGCCAGCGGTCGTGCTCGGCCTGCCACTCCTCCTTCAGCCGCCCGATCACCGAGGGGGACAGGTTCGGCGCGTCCTTCCCGAGGAGGGCCGCCAACGCCTCCTGAAAGTCGCCGGTAGAGATCCCGCGCAGGTACAAAACCGGCAGCAACGCATCGAGGCTCTTCGTCCGCCGCGCCCACTTCGGCAGGATGGCCGACGTGAAGGTGATCTTCTCGCCGCCGCTCGCAGCGTCTTCGGCACCGCGATCGCGGACCTTCACCCGCTTCACCGGGACCGGTCCGATGCCGGTCTGGATGGTCCGCTCCGGCCCGTGGCCGTGCCGCACGACGCGGGCACGGCCGTCCGGGAGCCGTTCCTCCCGCAGCGCTTCAAGGAAGGCCTCGACCTCCGCCTCGACCGCCTGGGCAAGCAGGCGCCGGGCGCCCTCCCGCAACACCGACGTCAGAGGATCGTCAAGCTCCTCGGGGTGCTGGAACGGCAGGACCGTGGTATCTCTTTCCATGGCGTATCGCTCCTTCTGGAGGTTCTGGCAGGCTTGTCACCCGCCTCGATACGCCGCCTTCCTCAGCCCCGCATCACCCACTTTCCGCCATAGCTCCCGCGACACCTCCTGGAGCCAAGACGTCGCAGTAGAAGGCGAGCGAGGATCCGAGATTGCTGACCAAAAGGCCAATTTCGAGAGGAGCCGCCTGTGCGGGAGGAGTCGCCGAACGCATCTGTGCTCCCTCAATGGCCCCTGAGCGTCAGGACGACGCCGGCGGCGATAAGGCCGAGCCCGGCGATGCGCTGCACATCGATGGGCCGGCGGGTGAGATGGAAGAAACCGTAGTGATCGACAAGCGAGGCAGCGAAGAACTGCCCTGCGACAACCAGCACGACGACTCCGGTCAACCCGAGCCGGCCGACCGACCACAGCGTTGCGCAGATGAAGACGACGCCCGCGGCGCCCCCGATCCAGCCCCAACCCTCCACCCCGGCAAGGCCGCTCCGGGACGGCAGCGGCAGACGCAGTCCCGAGACGATGGCGCCGAGGAGCAGTGCCGAGACGAGGACGGAGATGAGCGCGGCCCACAGCGTCGAGCCGGTGCCCCGCGCAAGCTCGGTGTTCAGCGCGGGCTGCACAGCCATTGCGGCACCGGCGAGGATGCAAGCGGCCATCGAGAGAATGAGGATCCGCATCACGAGCTCCTTCTGAATTAGGCCGCCACCCGCGGCGGGTCGAAGAACAGCGACCCGCTATAGAACGCCTGCGCGTAGGCCGGCCGTGCCTTGATCCGTTCGTACCATGCCACCGTCGCCGCTGAACGCTCGAAGGGCCATGTGACGCCGAGATCGTCGAGGCGCTGGAAGACGGGAAAGAGACAGATGTCGGCCAACGAATAGGCGCCGTCGACCAGATACTCGACGTCCGAAAGCGCGCGCTCCATCCGCTGGACCGTCTGGGTAAGCTGCTTTTCCGCCGACGCCTTGTCGCGTTCAGAGAAGCCGGTCCGGGCGAGACGCTCGAAGAAGTCCCGCCGGAGCGGGTTGCGGTTCGCGAACGCCTCGTACTCGGCATCGCTCATCGCGGCGAACCGGGCCGCCTTAATCACTTCGAACGTCGGCACCCGAACCGCCATTGACGGAACTTCGTCGATGTAGCGCAGCCAGGCGCGCAAGTATGCGCGGCCCGCCGGCGTCCGTGGCATCAGGCCGGCCCCGTCCGGAAAGACTTCGCATAGGTATTCGCAGATGACTGTAGACTCGATAATTGTCACTCCGTCGTGCACCAACGCCGGGACGACGCCATTGGGGTTGATCGCGAGGTATGCGGCAGACAGGTTCTCCTCCGCCGACAGGTCGATGTGTCGGTCCTTGTAGGCGATGTTGTTTTCGGCGAGTACCAGGCGAACCTTCTGGCTGCATGTCGATTTGTCGTTATGATAAAGTTCTGGAGCACTCACATCGCCCTCCTGAGGCGGTTCTACTTTACCAGAATCGTCGCAGTCGACGGGACGAGTACGATGATTGCAAGGACAATCATCATGAGGACCGCAAACGGGGCCGCTCCCATGAAAATCTCGTTGATTGTGACCTTGTCATTTTCCAGGCTCGACTTTAAAACAAAACAGGCGATGCCGACGGGGGGCGTCAGAAGGCCGATTTCGACTGCAAGAACAGTAACGATCCCGAACCAGATCGGATCAACCCCCATCGACAGCATCACCGGGAGGAAAAGCGGCACGGTGATGAGGAGGATCGACGCGGAATCGAGAAGGAGACCGAGGAACAGGAGCAGGGCCAAGTACCCGACGAGAATGACGCCGAACCCGACGTTCGCGCCGACGAGGGCGTTCGTCAGTTGCACCGGGATGCCGGAGAATGTCAGCATCTTGCCATAGATCGCGGCGGCGGCGAGAATGATGGCGACAGAGGCGGTCACCGTCGCGGTCTCGCGAAGGACCTTGCGGATCCTCGCGAAGGTCAGCTGACCCTTCGCGGCGACGATGACAAGCGCCGCGAACGCGCCCGCGGCTCCGGCCTCGGTGGGCGAGAAGACGCCTGAGTAGATGCCGCCGAGCACGACTGCGATGAGGACGGCAACCGGGGCGATCAGGAGCCAGCCGCTGCGGGCACGCAGCTCCGTTTCATCCTCGCCCGCCGCGCCGGTCAATGTCACGGGCGTTCCGTCGGCGCTCCGCCCGACCGCTTCGGGACGAAGATAGCCGAACAAGACGATCGCGACGCTATAGACGATTACTATGAGAATTCCTGGAATCACTCCAGCGATAAACATCGCGCCGATCGACTGCTGGGCGATAAGAGCATAGACAATGAGTAGTAGACTTGGTGGGATCATCATCCCGAGCACCGAGCTTCCCGCGACGACACCGACGGCAAACCTGGAATCATACTTGTAGCGGAGCATCTCCGGCACAGCAACCTTGGAGAACACGGCCACAGACGCGATCGAGACCCCGGTGACGGCCGCGAAGACAGCATTGGAGCCTACGGTGGCGACGCCGAGCCCACCGCGCAGACTCGCGAGTAGCCGATTCATAACGTGGAACGTCTCTCGGCCGATTGACGACTCGGAGATGAGGACGCCCATCAAAACGTACAACGGGATCGTGCCAAAGACATACTTGGAAAGATCATTGTAGACTGATGCCGCCGAGAGGAGGCCCGCCATTTCCACATTGGAGCGAATCGCAGCTATCCCGAGAAAACCCGTCACGAACAGCGTGATGGCGATGGGCACGCCGATGAAAATCAGCAGGAACATCCCGGCGATTGCGACGATTCCGATCTCAAGCGGCGTCATTGTGCGTCTCTCCCCCATCGGGTGCGAGGGGCACGAAGAGGCGCACGACGGAGGCGAGGGCCGCCGCGGCGCTGCCCGCGCAGATCACCGCAAACACCGGCCATTCGGGGAAGCGGAAGACTCCCTCCGCGCCCACGAAGGCGCCGCGGGTCCAGGCTTGTGTCAGTTTCGGGAACATGTAGTAGGCGAGCGTCAAGTACACCGCCGCGGCCAGGAGAAGGTAGAGCCGGTCGATCAGGCCCGCGGCGCGCGGGGAGCGGCGGCGGACGATGTCGAGGAGCAGCGTCACTTGCGTGAGGCGTCCCTCGAAAACGGTTTGCGGCAGCAGTAGGAAGACGAGCGCACTGACCGAAACGGTGACGAATTCCGGCGTACCGGTCAGCGGCGCGTTGAAGAGGTAACGGCCGAAGATGTCTATGTTCATCGCGGCCATCACTGCGAGGATCCAGAGGATCCCAGCGAGAGCAAAGAGCGAAGCCATCGCGCCCATGACGCGGCTGACCGCGAGGAGGGCGCCGCGGGCTTTGGGTCGCCGCGAGGCGTCAATCCAACCAGCCAACGGCGTCACCATCACTACTCCGAGAGCCAGTCGCGCGGCAGTGTGGTGCCGCCGGCCGTCAGCGCGCCGACGTATGCCGACAGCACCTTCAGGCGCGTCGGGTCGCCATCGGCCCAATCCTTTGCGACATTGGGCAGTCTCTCGGCCCACTCCACGCGGGCCTCCGGCGTGAGCGGTGCGATCGCGACCCCGTTCTCCTCCATGAGCTCGATTGATTCCCGATATGCCACCGACAGGCGCTTCACGGTCTCGAGCCGCCAGTCATCCGCCGCCTTGATGATCGCCTGCTGCACCGGGTCCGGCAGGGCTTCCCATCGATCAAGGTTCACAGCGAGGGCGAGCTGGAACACCGCCCCGAAGTCGACGAGGGTCAGGTTTTTCGCCACTTCATAGATGCGGCTCGATCGCATCAGGCTTGGGGTGAGAATGATCGCATCGATCACGCCGGTCTGGAGATCGTTGTAGGCGCTGACGGCCGTAATGGAGACCGGAGCGGCGCCGGTGTTGCGGATCCATGTCTGGTTGAGGCCGACGGCACCGACCTTCTTGCCGTCGAGGTCGGCGACCCCTGCGATCGGTGTGCGCGACAGGAGCTGATAGCTGTCCAGCGCGATCGCGCCGAGGTAGCGCATGTTTGCCGCTTCCCAGGAGCCTGTTGCCCAATGTCTGATGAGCGCATGTGGCAGGCGGTTCGGCCGCGCTGGGCGGCTTGACGGGCTCGTTTC
>Ga0076929_100735_pt1 | contig 17884 bp, 17 predicted proteins | sample HotLakConUCCSL28_FD_87104 | JGI IMG/M metagenome (GOLD analysis project Ga0076929, IMG submission 87104) | Hypersaline microbial mat communities from Hot Lake, Washington, USA - Hot Lake Consortium UCC-SL28 (version 3) (version 3) | ecosystem: Environmental > Aquatic > Thermal springs > Hot...
GTCAGCATGCCCGACACAATCACCTCCATTGGAACCCGCGACTGGGCACAAGAGTTCTGATCAATGCAGATTGGTATAACTGAGTTTTTCTGCTCGCCGGGCGGGCTGACGACTGTCGATACCTGCACTATCCTGACAACGAGGCAGCGCCTTTGATGTCCGTAATTCTGCGTATCGCGCCCACTTGGGTGAACGGCAGGTTTCGAAGAATGCTGCGGATGCGATGCCGCGCCTGCGTCAGGTTGCTCTCCGCCCTCCACGTCGTCCCCGACGCGAGCGTTACCGGTGTGAAAAGCCTCCCATCCGCATTCGTTGCTCAACCCACATAGGCCATCCAGCACCCACACCCCCTTGCCAAACCCGCTAGAATTTCCTTCCATCACCCCATGGGAAAACTGGTTCTGCTGCACAAGGCTGACTCGATCTATGATGATGAACCCGATGTGGTTTATGATTTCCCCAAGGCTTATCTGAAGGCCATTCAAACTGCGATTGGGGATTGGATCGTTTATTATGAACCGGTCAAGGTAGGGCCGCGGGGGTATTTCGCGGTGGCCAGGATTGCCCAAGTGATCCCCAAACCCGGGGCTGAGGGGCGGTATCTTGCCTTGATCAAGGCGAGAGGCTTTCTGCCCTTTGGCCGGTCGGCGCCCCGTATGCATGAAGGGCGGGCGGCGGAAAGCGCATTGGCGGCATCCGATGGATCGCTTAAAAAGGGTGGCTTGGTGCAACTGGCCGTTCGGCGCCTGCCGAAGCTGGAGGTGATGTGATCAGCCTCGACATTCAAAACGGGGATTTCCGTTTCATCGCACTAGACGTGGAAACCGCCTGCAGCGATGCGGCCAGCATCTGTCAGATCGGCCTCGCCTGCGTCTGGCCGGACAACCGCATCCACAGCTTTTCCACGCTGGTAAACCCCCGCACCGATTTCGATGCTTTCAACACCCGCCTTCACGGGATTGGCCCGCAACATGTCAGGAATGCCCCTGGATTTGGTGAAGTGATTGACCTTCTTTTTCCTGTCTTGTCCCGCCATCATCTGGTTCAGCATAGTAATTTCGACAAACAGGCCGTGAATGCCGCCAGCCGCACCTACGGGCGGGATGCACCCGATTTCCGCTGGATCGACAGCGTGACCATCGCCCGCCGCGCCTGGCCCGAGTTGAAAGGCAATGGCGGGCATGGCTTGGGGAACCTCAAGAAAGTCCTGAACCTGAACTTCCGCCACCACGACGCAGGCGAAGACGCCCGCGCCGCAGCCCAGGTGGTCTTGCATGCCGAAGCGCATATGGGTGTTCCCTTCGATGAATTGGTCGCCCCGAAACGCAAGGTGTATCCGTCACCTGTCACCCGCAAAGGCAATGCTGCTGGCCCCTATGCCGGGGCTGTCGTGGTGTTCACCGGCGCATTGGGCCTGTCACGCGAGGCCGCGGCCGATCTTGCTGCACAATCCGGGATGACCGTGAAAGCCGGTGTCACCCGGCTGACCACCTATCTGGTGGTGGGGGATCAGGACCTGACCGTGTTAGGCGGGCACTCCAGAAGCAGCAAGCACCGTAAAGCTGAGGAAATGCAGGCCGCAGGCCATCCGATCCGGATCATCGGCGAGACCATGTTCAAGGCAATGGTGGGGGGATGATGTGAAATAGGCAGCGGATGGCGGATCTGTGTGATCGAGGTTGGGCCTGTTTCGCGGCTGGGAACGTGGGTGGTGGCGTGGCAGTTGGCCAGTTTTCCTGCTGTAGACATCGACGTGATGGGCGGATAGCCGACTGTGAGGTTGGAAAAATGCAGTTGCGTCACGACCAAGAAATCAGTCGTTCCACAATCAGCGCAGCTCGCGCTTTTGGCAGGCTGATCGGCCCAAGATGTCCAATAGGTTGCTGAAATAGTTCGCCAGTCAGAAAGCTGTTCTATCATCTGGGCGAGGTCGCGGGATCCCCGTGCTTTTCTGCGCGTGGGGCACATGTACCCGGAAAGGTTTCCGCACATCTTCACACCCGCCGTTATTCTGCGAATGGGGGGCGCATGTTCTCAGGCCGTGGTCGAGGCAGGGGCTTTTTCAGCGATATTTTTGCGCGGCGGCGCGGTCGATTCGCGCACGACCAGATGAAACTGGACCTGTTGATGCAGAACCGGAGCGTGATCGGCCAGCACTTCGACCAGGTACCGGCCTGCACGGGTCCAGATTTCATTTGTTGGCATGTGGATGGTTGTCAGGCTTGGTTGCAGATGCCGGCTCCATTCGAGATCATCAAAACCAACCACTGACAAGTCTTGCGGGACTGAGGTACCCAGCCGGATGGCCGCCATCAACACGCCATAGGCGATGACGTCATTGCCGCAGATAATGGCGGTCGGTCTGTCTTCGCCATGCAAAAGCATGCGCGCGGCATCGCCTGCATCGGACAGGTTGTAGTCCACGTGCAAGATCCATTCGTCCGGAGGGCTGCATCCGTTTTCTGCGAGAACCGAGAGGATTCCGTCAAGCCGGGCTTGCGCGCGATCATTGTTGCGCTGATGAGCGGCAACGACTGCGATGCGTTTATGACCCAATCCGGTTATGTATCTTGTCAGTTCTCTGCCAGCCTCTCGGTTGTCGACCCCGACAGAGGGGTAAGGTTTGGCCGGTTCATAGACGCCCACATTGATGAAGGGGATCGAATTCGCCGCCAGTAAGCGATGGAGCGTAGGGTGGTGTCTGTCGCCGCGCAGGATCAGGGCATCGATGCCGCGTGCGACCAGATTGCGGGCCTGTCGCAGTTCCGTTTCCAGATCATATTCGTTCGTGGCGAGAAGCAGCAGATAGTTTTTTGACGCCAGAAAGCTTTGTAGCGCCTGTATCCCCTGGGCGAACATGGCGTTGTCCACAGTCGGCACAATCGCACCGATTGTCTGGTTGCGGCGGGAGGACAAGGCGCGTGCGGATGCGTGCGGAATATAACCGGTTTCTTCAATTACTTTGTCAATCTTATGCCGCAATGCGACACTTACAGAGGCCGGATTGTTCAGGAAACGCGACACGGTTGCTGTCGAAACTTCGGCGCGTTTCGCGATATCCCGGATCCCGATAGCCTTTCGATTTCCTAAGTAAATGTCAGAATTTCTGGTGTTCATGCGATCCTCCTAAGCAAGTTTAGCCGTAGAATTTCAGAATTGAAAACTGTTTCTTGATGTGATGCGACGAGAATCCTTGACGTGAGGGAAACTCAGCTGATATGTAACCGGTTACATGCTGTTAGGGGCAGTATGGACGATACTACCATTCAAGGGAGGAAGCACATGCACATAACATTCAGAAGTGCCGCGTACCTGTCGACAGCGCTTGCCATATGCTGGCCTGCTGTGGGTGTCGCTCAGGAGTTCGACTGGCGCGCACATGAAGGCGAAACAATTACCTTTCTGGCAAATTCCAATCCGCTCGGGCAGTTGATCGTTGCAAATGCAGACGAGTTCCGCGAGCTGACCGGCATCAATCTGGTGGTGGACAGCTATCAAGAGCAGCAGATGCGCCAGCGCTTGATGACAGTGATGAACGCGCGCAGCAATGAGATCGACATCTTCATGACGCTTCCTTCGCGCGAGGGCATGCAATTTGCATCCGCGGGCTGGTATGCGGATATTTCGGATTTCATCGCGAACAATGTGTCGCCTGACTATGATGCGCAGGGGTTTGGACCAGCCTTGATGGAGGCAGCGACTTTTGATGGCGCATTGACCGGCGTTCCGCTGAATATCGAAGGTCCGTTGCTCTACTACCGCACTGATGTTTTCGAGGAATGTGGCCTTGAGGCTCCGGCAACGCTTGACGCGCTGGTTGAAGTGGCCGCAAGTCTGAGTGACTGCACGGATCTGACCCCGTTTGCATCGCGCGGGCTGGCACCGGCTGTGCCCTACACATTTGCGGGTTTCTTGCGCAATATGGGCGGCGAATACATGCATGACGGCCAGTCGGTACTTTGCGCGCCTGAAACGCAGCAAGCCCTTACGCTCTATTCTGATCTGCTTCGGGACTATGGCCCTCCGGGGGTGGTGAATTACAGCTTCCAGCAATTGACTGCGCTTTATCGCGCCGGGCGTTCGGCCATGTCGTTCCAGTCGTCAAACGAGTTCGGACCGATCATGGAGGGTGGTGTCCGGCTTGAGGATACCGCGATCATTCCACTGCCCGAAGGGCCGGGCGGGTCGCACCCGACGGTGATCGGCTGGTCGCTGGCGATTTCTTCGCATTCCAGCAATCCTGATGCGGCATGGTATTTCCTGCAATGGGCAACTGGCCCGGAAATGCAGGCACGCCTTGCATTGGAAGGGATCGCGCCTCCGCGTGAGGCCATCGCGGAATCCGAGGATTACCGGGCATGGCTGAGCGAAAGTGATGTGCGCCAGCAATGGCACGACGCTTTGACCGTGCTTGCCAATACCGGGTCTTCCGAGATTGGCTATCCGATCGTCGCCAACCCGGAATCGCGCGAATATATCGGGCAGGCGGTCGCGGATCTGCTTTTGGGCAATGGCACTGTCGAAGAGGCCTGCGCGCGTGCCGACACCGCACTGAATGCGCTGATCGCAAGAGACTGAGCCTTGCACACCAGACCAGCGCATAGACTGCGCTGGTCTGGCAATTCAAACCGCTATCGCAGGGGAGCATTGTCTTGACGTCTTCATCTTTCCAGTTGCCGCCGAAGTTTTTTGCTGTCGTCATTGGCGGCACAGGAGGGATCGGCGCGGCAATTGTTGACGAGTTCTTGCACCATGGCGCATCCGTGACCGCGACCGGTGCCACTGCCGCAGAGGTTAGCGCCGCGGCTCATCAGGGGCGAGAGGGTCTGAGTGTCGAAATTCTGGATATTACCGATGATGGCGCGGTGACAGAATTTGCGGCAGCACGCACGCATGTCGATTGTCTGGTCAATGCCGCAGGGATCCTGCGGCGCGACGCGGAATATGATCTGTCGGTTTTTCAGGCCGTGATTGACGTGAACCTGACAGGCACGATGCGCACATGCCTTGCGTTTCAGGCCGCGCTCGCGGCCTCTGAGGGCAGCATCGTCAATATCGCGTCGATGAATGCCTTTGCAGCTTTGCCAAGGCTCCCTGCCTATTGTGCCTCGAAGGGGGGAGTCGTGATGCTGACGCGCGCGCTTGCGCATGCCTGGGCGGATCAGGGTATCCGCGTGAATGCGGTGGCACCGGGATATATCGAAACGCCGCTGAATGCCGAAGGGCGCAAGGACAAAGCGCATTATGACCGCATCGCCGCCCGCACGGCCTTGGGGCGGTGGGGACAACCCGAAGAAATCTCCGCCACAGTCGCGTTTCTGTGCATGCCCGGTGCGGGCTATATCACGGGATCGGTGTTTTCTGTCGATGGCGGATTTCTGGCCGGATAGGGAGACAGATAATGAGAGTCGAAAACAACCAGCGTCGCCAGATGGCGATGATGTCATTGCCGGCGCTTGTCTTTACCGTCAGCATGATAGCGTTTCCGTTCATCTACACAATCTGGATGAGCTTTCAGACCTATTCCTCGACCGGTCAGATCACGGGCTGGGGTGGGACGAATTACCGGCGCATGATCGATGATGTGCAGTTCTGGAACGGCATCTGGATCACCTTCTATCTTTATGCTCTTTCGCTGGCGATGCAGTTGGTGCTTGGAACCGGCCTTGCGTTGTTGCTGTTTCGTGCCAAACGCCTGCCGGGTATCCTGAGATCGCTTTTCATCTCGCCCTTTCTGCTGCCGCCTGTCGTGGCCGGGATGATGTGGCTTGTGATCCTTGATCCCTCGCTTGGGGCTGCAAACTGGATTCTGACCTCACTTGGCCTGCCGCCGTCCGATTGGCTGGCCTCTCCGATGATGGTGGTGCCGACGCTTGCCATAATCGACACATGGCAATGGACCCCCTATGTCGCGCTTATTGTGCTGGGGGGGCTGCAATCGCTGCCGCCATCCGTCTATGAAGCCGCCGAAATCGATGGCGCGTCGCGGCGGGCGGTATTCTTCCGGATCACGCTACCATTGTTGCTGCCCACATTGGTCACCGCGATGGTGCTGCGCTCTGTCGATCTGCTGCGTTTTTTTGACCTGATCTACATCACGACGCAGGGTGGCCCGTCAAACCATTCGATGACCCTGAACATCTACGGGTTCCGGCAGGGCTTCGAGTTCTTCCAGTTGGGCTATGCCAGCGCGCTGATGGTCACTTTGTCAGTGATGGTTTTGGGTGCGGTTATTGCACTTAATCGGCTGCGTGCAGGAGTGGAGTGGTAAAATGTCAAGAAAACCCTCGGATGCACCTTGGCTGGATTGGATCAATGTGGCGCTACTGGTCCTTGCAGGGATCATCGTGATGACGCCCACGGCATGGATGATCTTGTCCTCATTCAAGCCCTCTCACGAGGTCACGGCATATCCGCCGACGCTGGTATTCTCGCCCACCGGAGAGAATTACGCGACGCTGACGCGCCAGACGCCCTTTATGAGCTATGCCGTCAATTCGCTGATCGTGACTGCGGGATCGACCATTCTGGGCCTGATCTTTGGCGCGCCCGCCGCTTTCGTGGCATCATGGACGCGGATCACCTGGCCTGCTGTCGTTGCGCTTATGGCACGGATGGCGCCGGGCACGCTGTTCCTGCTGCCGTGGTATGTGATGTTTCGGCAAGTGGACATGATCGGCAGCTACTGGGCGTTGATCCTGACGCATGCTGTGATCACCCTGCCAATCGTGATCTGGGTCTTGCTGCCCTATTTCGATGCGATCCCGCGCTCGATCTTTGAAGCGGCGCAGGTTGATGGTTGCTCGCCCTTCCGGATTTTCCGGCGGATCGGTTTGCCACTCGTGTCGTCAGGTCTGGCTGTGTCCTCGATTCTGGCCTTTGTGTTCTCGTGGAACTTCTTTCTGTTCGCGCTGGTCCTGAGCAATGCGCAGACCAAGACCCTCATCGCGGCGTCTTTCAACTTCATTGGCGAAGGCTCGACCAACTGGGGTGGGCTGATGGCCGCTGCCACAATTATCGCCCTGCCACCGCTGATTCTGGCGATTGTCGTTCAGAGATGGCTGATTTCCGGGCTCACCCTTGGTGCCGTGAAAGGATGAACATGCGCAGCAATGAACCGATGATGCAGGCGGCTGATTTCCGTGGAAATGAGGAAATCCATATCGTCGCGGCACCGCGCCCCGAACCTGCCGCCAATGAAGTGCTTTTGCGTGTCGCCTCGACCGCGCTATGTGGTTCGGATTTCAAACTGTGGCGTGGCGGTACAGAATTTATCGCAGGCCATGAAATTGCCGGTTGGGTCGAACAGCGCGGCCACAGGCTGCACGGTAAGCTTTGCGCCGTCTACATCCCCGAGCATTGCGGCACTTGCGCGACCTGCCTTCAGGGCATGACGCAAAGCTGCCTGACGGTATCCTCGCTGATCGGGTGGAACCGGCATGGTGGCTATGCCGAATTCCTGACCGTGCCGGAAAACTGTCTTCTGGAAGTGCCGGAAGATATTGACGAAACCCTTGCGCCGCTGCTGCTGGACACGATAGGAACCTCGGCGCATGCGCTGCGCGAAGCGGCGCGGCATCTGCGCAATTCATTTCCGACGGTGCTTGTCATGGGGGCAGGGCCTGTCGGGCTGGGTGTGCTGCTGGCGGCACATGCTTTGGGCTATGGCAGCATTGATGTCAGTGAGCCAAACACCGAGCGGGCGGAACTTGCGCGCGAATTCGGCGCAAATATCGTCCCGACCGGCAGCATTGAGAAACGCTATGATCTGATCGTGGAATGTTCCGGCAATCACGCTGCGCGGGATCTGGCGATCCATCTCGTGCTGCCTGCTGGCGTGATCGTTCTGGTGGGCGAGAATGCAAAACCTTGGGTGATCAACGAAGACAAGGTTTTTCGCCGCAAGGATTTCACGATGACGCGAACCTTCTATTTCCCGAAAAGCGAGTTTGCGGAAAATGTGGCGCTTCTGCGCGCGGATCGCGCGCGCTACGCCAGACTTGTCGATGATCGCTTTGCGCTGGCAGATCTGCCATGCAAATTCGCGGAATTTGCGAGCGGGAAATCCATCAAACCAATTCTGTCATTTGCAGGAGATCAGTAATGGCCTCGATCTCGTTGAGAAACCTCGTCAAGAAATATGGGGCGGTGACCGTCATCCCGGATTTGAATCTGGAAATCGAGGATGAGGAATTCATCGTTCTGGTCGGCCCGTCAGGCTGCGGCAAGTCGACATTGCTGCGGGTTCTGGCCGGGTTGGAAGCAATCGACGGCGGCGATCTGATGATCGGGGACAGGCGCGTGAATGATGTGCCTGCCGCGAAGCGCGATATTGCCATGGTGTTTCAGGATTATGCGCTCTACCCGCATATGACGGTCCGGCAGAATATGGCCTTTGCGCTGGAAATGCGTGACCTGCCCGCGAGCGAGATCAACGCCAAGATTGATGCTGCCGCGAAATTGCTGGACATTCACCCCTATCTAGATCGCCGCCCAAAGGCGCTGTCAGGCGGGCAGAGGCAGCGGGTGGCGATGGGCCGTGCGATCGTGCGTGACCCGCAAGTGTTCCTGTTCGATGAGCCATTGTCCAATCTAGACGCGAAGCTGCGCGGGCAGGTCCGGGCTGAAATCAAAACACTGTCCCGGAAATTGCGCACGACGATGGTTTTCGTCACGCATGACCAGATCGAAGCGATGACCATGGCCGACCGGATCGTTGTCATGAAATCGGGTGTCATCCAGCAGCTCGGGACACCGGAAGAGGTGTATGAGGCACCGGTCAACCTTTTTGTTGCCAGCTTTATCGGCTCGCCCTCGATGAATTTTATGCCGGTTACTCTGGAGGGCGAACAGCTTCGGCTGGCAGGGGGGGGCAGCTTGCCGCTTGACAGTGGCTTAAGCACAGGGGTCAGCGGGCCTGACCTGATCCTTGGTGTGCGCCCCGAACATTTTGAAGTGGTGCCAGAGGGGCAGGGCATCCCTGCCGAAATCATGCTTGTCGAGCCTCTGGGCTCCGACACGCTGATCCATGTCCGCGCTGCGGAGCAGGAACTCATCGCCCGCGTCTCGCCTGACCTGAGGCCCGTGGCCGGTGGTTCGGTATTTTTGCGCCCCATTGCCGGCAAGGCACATCTTTTCGACAGTGCCACAGAAATGCGCCTCATCGGAAGAAACGGAAAGTGACCCTATGACATTGAAACTGACTGATCAGAGCTTGCTGCGCGCAGATGCCTTCATTGCGGGTGCGTGGATTGCCGCAGCGCCAGAGGCCGCGATTGCTGTGACAAATCCTGCGGATGGGGCCGTGATTGCGTCTGTCCCGAGCCTGAGTGCAGAGCAGATCGAGCGCGCGATTGCTGCCGCACGATCTGTGCGCGCCGATTGGGCCGGGCGCCCTGCCAAAGAGCGCAGTGCGCTGTTGCGCAAATGGTATGATCTGATCGTCGCGAATGCGGATGATCTGGCGCAGATCCTGACTTGCGAACAAGGCAAGCCGCTGGCGGAAGCCAAAGGCGAAATCCTATCGAATGCCGCCTATCTGGAATGGTTCGGCGAAGAGGCCAAGCGCGTTTACGGCGAAGTGATCCCCGCACCAGCACAGGACCGGCGCATCATCGTTCTGAAACAACCCATCGGGGTCTGTGCTGCGATCACGCCGTGGAATTTCCCCAATGGCATGATCACGCGCAAGGCCGGTCCCGCGCTCGCCGCAGGGTGTCCGATCATCGTGAAACCTGCGTCCCAGACACCGCTTTCAGCCATAGCGCTTGCGGTTTTGGCAGAACGGGCGGGCATCCCCGCTGGCGTGTTTCAGGTGGTGACCGGCAAGGCGCAGATGATCGGGTCGATCTTCTGCAAAAGCCCGGATGTCGCAAAGATCAGTTTCACCGGTTCGACCGAGGTCGGACGCTGGTTGATCCGTGAAAGTGCAGATGACATCAAGCGGCTCTCGCTTGAACTGGGGGGGAATGCGCCCTTCATTGTTTTCGAGGATGCAGATCTTGATGCCGCCGTTGCGGGCGCGATGATCGCGAAGTTTCGCAATTCCGGTCAGACCTGTGTCTGTGCAAACCGGATCTATGTGCACCAGTCTATCGCCCAAGACTTCGCGCAGCGCTTGGCGCAAGCCGCGCAGAAACTGAATGTGGGTGACGGCGCGCAGGACGGGGTGGAGCAAGGGCCGCTCATTGATCTTGCGGCTGTGGAAAAGGTCGAGGCCCATTTGCAGGATGCGGTGATGCGCGGCGCGCGCGTGCTGTCGGGTGGCAAAAGGCACGCTTTGGGCGGGTCGTGGTTCGAACCGACTGTTCTTGCAGATGTCAGCCCCGATGCGCTTGTGGCCCGGGAGGAGACTTTCGCCCCACTTGCCCCGGTGATCCCTTTCGCAACTGAGGAGGAAGCGATCGAGCTGGCAAATCGAAGCGAGTTCGGCCTTGCGGCGTATTTCTACAGCCGCGATCTGGCGCGGGTGTTCCGGGTCGCGGAAGCATTGGAATCCGGCATGGTCGGGATCAATACCGGCATGATCGCGAATGAGGCCGCGCCGTTTGGCGGGGTCAAGCAATCCGGCCTTGGTCGCGAAGGGTCGCGCCATGGGATCGAGGAGTATGTCGAGATGAAATATCTCTGCATAGCTGGTCTATGATTGCCGCACCTCAAGGATGGACAAAGACCGATCCGGCGGTGATCTGCCTCGGGCTTACGGCCATGGATCACATCTGGACTGTCGGTCTGCTGCCGCGGGATGCAGGTAAATCCGTGGCAGGTGGCTATGCGTCGGGTGGTGGCGGGATGGCGGCTACAGCCGCGGTCGCGGTTGCCCAGCTTGGCGGGCAAGCGCAATTCTGGGGCCGTGCCGGGCAGGACAGTGCAGGTCAGGCCATGAAACGCGAGCTTGCGCTTGATGGCGTCAATGTCGATCAGTTCCGCTTGTTCGAGAATGCCCGGTCGTCGGTGTCCTGCGTGCTGGTCGATCCGGAAGGCGAGCGCCTGATCGTCAATTTTCGCGGTGCGGATTTGCCGCAATCGCCTGACTGGCTTAACCTAGAGAAGGTCCGTGAGGCTAATGCGGTCCTTGTGGACTCGCGCTGGCCAGAGGGCGCGGTTGCAGTGTTGCGCGCCGCGCGGGATGCCGGGGTGCCGACAGTACTGGATGCGGACGTGGCCGAAGCGTCGGTCTTTGAAACCCTGTTGCCGCTGACCGATCACGCTATTTTCTCTGAGCAGGCATTAGCGCAATTTGCAGGCCCTGAGGCGCTTGAGAAGGTGGTGAAATATGGCTGTCAGGTCGCGGCGGTTACGCGCGGCGCGCAGGGCGTTGACTGGATCGAGGCCGGTCGGAACCGCCATCACCCCGCGTTCGATGTCGATGTCGTCGACACGAATGGTGCGGGCGACGTCTTTCATGGGGCATGGGCCATGGCCATCGGGGCAGGGGCTGACAGCCAGTCCGCCGCTGGTTTCGCGGCGGCAGCGGCGGCATTGAAATGCACGCGGCGCAATGGCCGCGCCGGAATTCCCAATTTTCAACAAACACTCAAGCTGTGGAGAACGCTAGAATGACTCAGATCGGTAAAACGCGCGGGATAGCGCGCTTGGCGGATGCGGATGGTTTTTTTACAATGGTGGCCCTCGATCAGCGCCCGCCGCTTGTGAATGCCATTGCCAAAGCGCGCGGACAGGCAACGCGCGAGGTTTCGTTCCATGACATGCTTGCCGCGAAACGCCTATTGGTCGAGGGGCTGTCGCACCACGCCTCTTCGATGTTGCTTGACCCGAATTTCGCAGTGCCTGCGGCCATCGATATTCTGCCCGCGCGCACCGGTTTGATCGTTACGCTTGAAGAGCATCGCTTTGACGATACTGCCGGGGGGCGCATTTCGCGTTCCATCGACAATTGGAGTGTCGAGAAGATCCGCAGGCTGGGTGGGGATGCCGTCAAAGTGTTGGCATGGTATCGCCCTGATGCCGCGCCAGAAGTCATTCGTCACCAGCAGGATTATGTGCGCACGGTTGGTGCGGAATGTCGCCGTCATGACATTCCCTTCGTGCTGGAACTTCTGGTCTATCCGTTTGCCGACAGCAAGCAACACACTACGGATTATGTGGAAAGCGCCGATAAGCGGGCCGATCTGGTGATTGAAAGCGTGCGGGAATTTGCAAAGCCCGAATATGGCGTTGATCTCTACAAGCTGGAATCCCCATTGCCTGCGGCGTCGTTGCCGGAGCGTAATGGCAGCGCAGAAGCCAAAGAAGCGGCGGCGCAATTCGAGGCGATCGGCCAGATCTGCAAGGATGCAGGCATTCCATGGGTTCTCCTGTCAGGAGGTGCCGCGCCTGAGGATTTCGAGCGGGTGCTCAGCTATTCCTATGCTGCTGGCGCTCAGGGGTTCCTTGCCGGTCGCACGATCTGGCTGGATGCGATCCAGTCGCATTTTCCTGACCGCGCGGCCGTTCTTGACGCTTTGGCGCAGGACGGAAGCGCCCGCATGCAGCGCCTGCGCGATTTGACACGCACGAATGCGAAACCATGGTCACCGAGCTATGATCTTCAGACGATTGACCGCGAAGGTGCCTTCGCTTGCGCCTATGCATGAGAATGGTCTGTCCTTTCGTATCGACAGGATTAGCGCCTGGTCGCTGCGCGCACCGCTGACGGCGCCGGTCGTAACTTCTTTCGGTGTCATGCGCGATCGGCCGGCAGTGTTCGTGCGCATCGAAGAGGCGTCTGGCGCAGTCGGCTGGGGCGAGGTCTTTGCAAACTGGCCTGTCGCCGGGGCGGAACACCGGGTCCATTTGTTGATGGATGATCTGGCCCATATCGTGCTGGGGCGGACATGGGAGAGCCCGGCCGAGATGCTGCTCACCCTTGAGGCAACGACCCGCATCCGGGCGTTGCAATGTGGTGAGCCGGGTCCGTTCCGGCAGGTCATTGCGGGGCTTGATATCGCGGCTTGGGATCTGGTTTCGACGCGCAGCAGGGTTCCGCTATCGGCTGTGCTGTCGGACCGTCCTGCCGCGCGCGTTGCGGTCTATGCGAGCGGGATCCACATTGCCAATGCTGCCAAGGCGATTGAAAGCGCGCGCGCCATCGGGTTTCGCGGCTTCAAGGTCAAAGTCGGGTTCGACAGTACCGGGGAGCCACAGGCGCTGGGCGATTGCATGAACCTGCTGCAATCGACTGAGACCCTGTGTGCTGACGCAAATCAGGCATGGTCTGTGCCCGACGCCAGTGCGTTTTTGTCAAAGATTGCGCCCTTGGGGTTGCGGTGGATGGAAGAGCCGATTGCTGCGGATGCGTCGCTTGCTGACTGGGCTGAACTTGCAAAGATCGGCGTGCCCTTGGCCGGGGGCGAGAATTTGGCTGGATTTGCGGATTTCGATACTCAGATCGGGGCCGGGCATTTGCGCTATGTGCAGCCCGATGTCTGCAAATGGGGCGGTGTAAGCGGCAATCTGGCGGTTGCACAACAGGCGCTTCAAAACGGCAAGATATACTGCCCGCATTTTCTGGGTGGCGGGATTGGGCTGTTTGCTTCCGCCCATGTTCTCGCGGCTGCCGGGGGCGCGGGCGCGCTTGAAGTCGATGTAAATGCCAATCCATTGCGCGACCTTGTTGCAAGTTCGCAGGCACATATCGCGGATGGCCATTGGACTTTGTCTGCGCGTCCGGGGCTTGGGCATGGTTTCAGGAGCCTGCCGGAAGAACTTGAGAGCTTTGTGACCTTGCATCGTGAAACATGAGGTTTTCGGCGTCGCGGTGCAACGACCGGGCATTTCAGGAATTGTGACTAAAAGAGAGGAAACCCCATGGGCCATGTGGTGATATCCGAATTCATGGACGCGCCAGCGATTGACTGGCTGCGCGCGCGCCACGATGTGACATATGACGCTGAACTGGTCGAAGATTCCGAGCGTCTGCGGCAGGTCTGTGCCAAAGCGGATGGTCTGATTGTGCGCAACCGCACGAAGGTTGACCGCGCTCTGATCGAGGCAGCCTCTGGCTTGCGTGTGATCGGGCGACTGGGGGTCGGTCTTGACAATATCGACACCGACTTTGCGGCTGAACGCGGGGTCGAAGTCTGTCCTGCAACTGGCGGCAATGTGGTATCGGTCGCTGAATATGTCGTCACAGCTATTCTTGTTTTACGCCGCGCGGCTTGGATGGGCAGCGCTGAAGTGCTGGCCGGACATTGGCCACGGCAGGCGATGATTGGCTATGAATGTGGAGGTGCTTGTCTTGGGCTTGTCGGATATGGGGCCATCGCACAGGCAGTCGCGGAACGCGCGCGCGCCCTCGGGATGACGATAATCGCCTATGATCCGTTCCTGCCCGCAGATCATCCGGCATGGCAGAGCGCAGAGCGCCGTGAAACGCTTGAAACCCTTCTGTCGACCGCGGATGCTGTCAGCCTGCATGTGCCATTGACGGACTCCACACGGGGCCTTTTCAATTCAGAGCGTCTTTCGGCGATGAAACAGGGCGCAGTGCTAATTAACACAGCCCGTGGTCAGATCGTCGATGAAGCTGCACTGGCGCAAGCCTTGCAGACGGGCAGTATCGGTGGCGCTGCGATGGATGTTTTTGCGAATGAGCCCCTCGCATTGGGAAATGTGCTGGCCGGTGCGCCCAATCTGATTGCGACACCACATATTGCCGGTGTGACAGTGGAGTCGAATAAGAGAATAAGCTGGATCACAGTTCGAAATGTCGCCCGGCATCTTGAGGCCTGAGGTCGAGACATGACTATTTCAGCGACATGTTAGAGGGCACGAAGGTCGTGGTGCCCAATTCGGAACAGGGGTCCACGGATCATCGGGGTATGGAGGATGGTCACGGTCAGCCGTCCTTCACCACTAGGCTTATCCGCAACGGCAGGCAAGAACTCTCATGTTTCCTGCTTCGCAAAGGACGTATCCAAAGCAATGCCGTCATTCGATGGAGGACAGCGGCCGACGGCTTCGTCCGGCATCGCAGACAATCAATACTCAAGAATGCTGCAGCGTGCCTGAGTGACCGGTTCGGGGAAGCTTTACCGCGGCGCAGTGGTCGCCCCGACCGTCTGCAAAGGGCCGGGTACGTCGATCAGGATGCCGCATGGTAGCTGCCAATTTGGGCTTTGCGCCGACCAAAAACCGACACGGACGACGCCGGTGAAGGATCTTTGGCGTTGAACGCCATAAGCCCTTACAGGATCATGTCGGTACACATGCCTACCACATCCGACACCCGGCCGCTTGTCGGAAGCGCCAAGTCCTCTAAAAACATGGCTCTTCCGACACATCCGACATTTCCGACACGCGCACGTCACGGATTTTCTCGCTGATTTTCAAGGCACGGCTCGGCCCGTTTTCGACACCCGACAGTTTGCTCCCAAGATTGCGGCCATCGCCATATTCGAACAGGCCTTTGTCATGCAGGATGCGCAGGGTTTCGCGGGTTTGCTCTTTCGTGAACAGGGCTTCCCACGTCTGCTTCGGCAGGTAGAAATACCCGCCCTTGCGCCAGGCGATAGGGGCCTCAATCGTTGCCGCGCCAATGTCGGCATCTTGAATGCGATGTTCATTTTGCGTCAAGAAGTCCCGCAATAGCTCGACACTGCGATCCCTGACGCCGTCGGCTTCACTTTTCAGATAACCCTCACGCCACATCTGAAACATCATCAAGCTCGAATGGCTTGGTTCGCCGCAATACCAATTCACAACACCAAGCTCTACTGCGCATTCGCCAGCGGCGGCAATCGCGGCAAATTTTGCGCGAGCACGCCCAACTACGCCGGAACCACTATTGGGATACATCTGTTCAGCGCGGTCATGGAACTGCGCCATGACGTCCTGAGCCTTGCATATTATCTTGTCTCTCTTTTCCAGGAACCGCCGCACAAATTCCGGGCCTGCCGTGCCGTGCCAAAGCGAGCATTGCTGCTTCAGCATGTCGCTGAACGCACGCCCAGTTTTCAAACCGTGCAGGTTTTCAAATGCTGCAAACCGCCCCGTATCTGCAGGGACATCAAGAAAACGTACAAGTTGCCCAGCTTGTATATTCCGCCCGGCTTCTGCAAGCTTGGCTCGGAAACTGATCTCGCCTGTGCTCAAGATCGTGAGCGCCCATCGTGCCTGCGGGATAAAGCCGCCCCGTGCGGTGCTGCGGGCTTTCCCCTCGCCATTCCCCAGCATGTAAGCCGCAGCATCGGCGGCTTTACCGTCAATTTCAGCCAATTCGTCCAGGACGAGCACCATACTGTTTCGACTCTCAGCAATGGCTTCCAGTCCGTTGTCAGTTGTGCGCCACCGCCGCATTCCGTCCGGGGCGAACCAAACCGACGTCGCCACCGCTGCAATCGTCGATTTCCCGCTCGAAGAGTGGCCGCGCAGGTGCAGTCCGCAGGGCTCCAGTCCGAGAGGCTCGATCAGCGGGCCAAGGAACGCCAGCGAAATTGCCGTCATCATCAGCGGATTTTCGTGAGCGTCATCTGCGATATAGAAATTCCAGCTTTCAAGATTGCCCTGTGCCGCCGCGCTGCGCAAATCGTTGCGACCGGTGTAATGAACAGCCCGGCCTCCGACCACATTTGAATCGGGCAGGATAAAGCAGTCATCACACAGCCAGCCCCGCCGCGGCGTCGTTGTGCATATATTCTCGGGGATCCATTGCTCCAGTGCTGTCAGCAATTGCGCCTTTCGCTTGCTGCCCCTTTCAATGCGCAGGCCAAGCGAGAGCAATTCTGCGATGATGCTGGATGATCCAGACGCGAAACGGCTTGCGTCGATTACCAGTTTGCGGGCGTCGCCCGTGACGGATGTGAACTCGACCAGCCGCCCAAAGCCTTGCCCCATGTCATTGCGTGTGGTCGCCGTCACGCAGATCCAATCGCAGATGCGCTCATATCGCGGCAGCCCGTTCTCGTCATATTCGACACTGAATAATCCGTTGGGGCGCAGGGAAAAGCCTTCTGGAATGCTTTTATGGTCATCCCTACTTTTATAAAGAAGCACTGGCATTTCAGGGACATCCTTTTTCACTAGGGCAGTTCGATTTTGAGTCTCGCATTTCTATTTTCCTTTCTGGACCAGCCCGCGCATGGCGGTTGGTATTTAGATAAATTCAATGCGTGAAAACCCAAAGCCGATATTGGCCTTGTTTTATGCCTGCCAGTTCGAAAAATGTGGACAACTGGGGGGCTGGCCCCTGCCTCGTGGCGTTCGAGGGTTCGCAAAAGGCTCGGGCCCTTCCCTGGGCTGAGTTCTTTGCTTGTTGATCATGGTAATCCCCCCCGAAATTAAGGGGCTGCAAAAGTGGAATTTTCTCGGCAAGATGAACGGGGAGATTTCGAATGAAGACAAGCAGATACACTGAGGCGCAGATCATCGCGATCCTGCGTCAGGCCGAAGGCGGAGTGCCGGTTTCCGAGCTGTGCCGCGAGCATGGGATGAGCGATGCGTCGTTTTACAAATGGCGGGCCAAGTATGGCGGCATGGATGCGTCGATGGTGAGCCAGATGAAGGCGATGGAAGAAGAGAACCGTCGGCTGAAGCGCATGTATGCCGATCTGAGCATGCAGAACGATTTGCTGAAGGAAGCCCTTGGAAAAAAGTAGATCGGCCATCTCAGCGCCGCGAGATGGCCGAAACGGCGGTGGAACGACGGGGTGTCAGCATTGCGCTGGCGTGCCGGGCCTTCGGGGTCAGTGAGACCTGTTATCGGTACAGCGCAAAGCTGAAGGCCGAGAACGAGGTGATCGCCGATCTGCTGACGGGGCTGACGGATGCGCGCAAGACATGGGGATTTGGCCTGTGTTTCCTGCATCTGCCGCGCGACAAACAAGGTGAGAATCCAGCGTCAATCAGGATGAGAACGCGGGGGTGGGGTCTCGCAGGGAGGGCG